>JAESGS010000197.1_pt1 | contig 81272 bp, 71 predicted proteins | sample 9269761 | NCBI WGS metagenome assembly JAESGS01 (sample SAMN15741799, study PRJNA653493) | algae metagenome | isolation source: Cyanosarcina radialis HA8281-LM2 and co-occurring heterotrophs from damp... | place: USA: Makauwahi cave, Hawaii | collected 2011-01-06 | reverse complement strand
GGCCTGATCAACACCAAGGACGGCCTGCGCATCTATGGCGCCGGCATCGTGTCGTCGAAGGGCGAATCGCTGTACTCGCTGGAATCCGCCGCGCCCAACCGCATCGGCTTCGACCTGGAGCGGATCATGCGCACGCGCTACCGCATCGACACGTTCCAGAAGACCTACTTCGTCATCGACAGCTTCGAGCAGCTGATGAACGCCACCGCGCCGGACTTCACCCCGATCTACGCCCGGCTGGCCACGCAGGACGCGATTCCCGCAGGCGATGTGCGCGAAGCGGACACGGTGTTCACCCGCGGCACCGGTGAAGGCTGGGCGGCCGACGGCGACGTCTGACCGGCGCCTGCGCGCGCGCCGCACGGCGTGCGTTGCGTGCGTGCTCTAGAATCACGGCTGCCTCCACGTCCTGCATGTCCCCCCCGATGACACGACGCCTTCCCGTCCTCCTGGCGCTGCTCGCGCTGCTGTCGCTTTCTTCCTCCGCACTGGCCCGCAACTGCGCCATCACCATCGAAGCCGATGACCTGATGACGTTCAACCTGAAAACCATCCGCGTGCCGGGCGACTGCGTGCAGCTGCGGGTGACGCTGAAGCATGTCGGCCGCATGCCGGCACAGGCGATGGGGCACAACTGGGTGCTGACGGAGAGCCGCGATCATCGCGACGTGGGACTGGCCGGTGGCCGCATGAAGCTGGCCGACGCCTACCTGCCACGCAACGATCCCCGCGTGATCGCCCATACGCCGGTGATCGGCGGCGGCCAGTCGGTGGACGTGGTGTTCCCGACGGCACGCCTGCGCAAGGGCGGCGACTACACCTATTTCTGTTCGTTCCCTGGCCACTGGAACATGATGAAGGGCACGCTGGTGTTCGACTGATGGCGGGCGTTCGCCTTGCTTCGATGCTGATGCTGGCGCTGACGGGTCAGGCCGCCGCGGCGCAGACACCGCCCGATAGCGAAGCCACCACGCTGGACCGCGTCGTCGTGGACGCCACGCGCCTGCGCAACGTCAGCGCCTTCGACACACCAGCGTCGGTGACGACGGTGTCGCTGGGCGATGAGCGCAGCGGGCAGGGCGTGCAGGCGTCGGAGGTGCTCGGCGGCATTCCCGGCCTGCTTGCGCGCGAACGGCAGAACTACGCGCAGGACACGCAACTGTCGATCCGCGGCTTCGGTGCGCGCTCGACGTTCGGCGTGCGTGGCGTGCGCCTGTATGCCGACGGCATCCCGGCCACGCAGCCCGACGGACAGGGCCAGCTGTCGCACTTCACCCTGGCCGCGGGCGACCGCATCGAAGTGATGCGCGGGCCTTTCTCCGCGCTGTACGGAAACTCGTCCGGTGGCGTGGTGCAGATCATCAGCGCCGAGGGAACCGCGTCACCGCAGTGGGATGCGCGCGTCACCGCCGGCAGCCATGACAGCTACGCCGCGTCGGCGCGCTGGCTGGGCACCGCGGGCAGGGTGCGCACCAACATCGCCGCGTCGCTGTTCGATACGCGGGGCTATCGCGAACACATTGCCGCGCGGCGCGAGTCGGCCAACGCCCGCATCGACATCGACGTGCGTGGCGACGATGGACTGACGCTGGTGTTCAACCACCTGGACATTCCGGACGCACAGGATCCGCTGGGCCTGACGCGCACGCAGGCGGACGAGGACCCGCGCCAGGCGGTCGCGGTGGCGCGGCAGTTCAACACACGCAAGTCGGTCGGCCAGGACCAGGTGGGCGCCGTGTATGCGTGGCGGCCCGCGCCGGCGCACGCCATCACGCTGTCGGCGCATGCCGGCGAGCGCGAGGTGGAGCAGTTCCTGGCGCTGCCCGTGGCGGCGCAGGCCAATCCGTTGAATTCCGGTGGCGTGATCGACCTGGGCAACGAATACGCCGGCGCCGACCTGCGCTGGGCCTGGCAGGGCGAGTGGGCGGGACGGCCCGCCGAGTGGACGATGGGTGCGGACACCGCACGCCTGCGCCAGCACCGGCGGGGCTACGAGAACCATGCAGGCGGCGCGCTCGGCGTGCGCGGTGCGCTGCGGCGCGATGAGCGCAACCGGGTGGAGAACGTCGACCAGTACGTCCAGGCCTGGTGGCAAGTTGCACCGCGCTGGTCGCTGCTGGCGGGCGCCCGCCGCAGTGACGTGCGCTTCCGCTCGCAGGATCACTACGTCACCGCCGCCAATCCCGACGACAGCGGCCGCGTGCGGTATGGCGAAACGACGCCGGTGGCGGGTGTGACGTTCCATGCCGATGACGACCTGCGTCTTTACCTGTCCGCGGGACGCGGTTTCGAGACGCCGACCTTCAACGAGCTGGGCTACCGTGCCGACGGCGGCGCCGGGCTGGCGCTGGACCTGCAGCCCGCCGTCAGCCGCACTGTGGAAGCGGGCCTGAAGTGGCGCACGGATGCCGGCACACGGCTGGAGATGGCACTGTTCCGCGCCGACACGGATGACGAACTGGCCGTGGCCAGCAATGTGGGGGGCCGCAGCACCTTCCGCAATGTCGGCCGCGCGCGCCGCCAGGGCGTCGAGGCGATGTTCCAGACGGCGATGGGCGGGCAGGGGCAGCTGCAGCTCGCCTACACGCGGCTGCAGGCGGAATTCCGCGACGGTTTCCTGGTCTGCGCGCGCACGGGGTGTGCGACGCCGGACACGCCGGTGGCCGCGGGCACCAGGATACCGGGCGTGGCGCGCGACCAGTTCTTCGCCCGCGCGGAATGGCCGTGGGCGCAGTGGCGCGCGGCGGCCGAAGCCGTCGCCGTCGGCGACGTCAGCGTCAACGACCTGGGCACCGGTTCGGCGCCGGGCTACGCCCTGCTGCATCTGGAACTGTCGCGGCGCTGGACGCTGCGCGATGGCGGCCTGCGTGGCTTCGCCCGCATCGACAACGCACTGGACCAGCGCTACATCGGCTCGGTGATCGTCAACGAGGGCAACGGCCGCTTCTACGAACCCGGCCCGGATCGGACCTTCCTGCTGGGCCTGGAGTGGAACCTGCGCTGACCAGCGGGCGCTGAAACGCCCCGTTGTCCGAATGTCGCAGACCGCGGGCGGTACAGGATTGGTAGCATACGCAATGCACTGCACGGCATCGCGGCCGTTGCGCAGGCCTTTCACAGCAGACGCCATGAATACGAACTTCCGCAAACCGCTCCCGGGCACCGCGCTCGACTATTTCGACGCGCGCGCCGCGGTGGAATCGATCCAGTCCGGCGCCTGGGATGGCCTGCCCTACACCGCGCGCGTGCATGCCGAGAACCTGGTGCGGCGCTGCGATCCGGATACGTTGATCGATTCGCTCAAGCAATTGATCGAACGCCGCCGCGACCTGGATTTCCCCTGGTTCCCCGCGCGCGTGGTCTGCCACGACATCCTTGGCCAGACCGCGCTGGTCGACCTGGCCGGCCTGCGCGACGCCATCGCCGACATGGGTGGCGATCCGGCGCAGGTGAACCCGGTGGTGCCGGTGCAGCTGATCGTCGACCACTCGCTGGCGGTGGAATGCGGTGGCTACGACCGGGACGCGTTCGCCAAGAACCGCGCCATCGAGGACCGCCGCAACGAAGATCGCTTCCACTTCATCGAGTGGACCAAGCATGCGTTCAAGAACGTCGATGTCATCCCGCCCGGCAACGGCATCATGCATCAGATCAACCTGGAGAAGATGTCGCCGGTGATCTACGTGCAGGATGGGGTGGCCTTCCCCGATACCTGCGTGGGCACCGACAGCCACACGCCGCACGTGGACGCGCTGGGCGTGATCGCCATCGGCGTCGGCGGCCTGGAGGCGGAGAACGTCATGCTGGGGCGCGCGTCGTGGATGCGCCTGCCCGACATCATCGGCGTGGAACTCAGCGGCAGGCCGCAGCCCGGCATCACCGCGACGGATGTCGTGCTGGCGCTGACGGAGTTCCTGCGCCAGTCGAAGGTCGTCGGTGCGTACCTGGAATTCCGTGGCGAAGGCGCGGCAGCGCTGACCGTCGGCGACCGCGCGACGATTTCCAACATGGCGCCGGAATACGGTGCAACCGCGGCGATGTTCTTCATCGACGACATGACCCTGGATTACCTGCGCCTGACCGGTCGCAGCGACGAGCAGGTCGCGCTGGTGGAAAACTACGCGAAGACCACCGGGCTGTGGGCCGATGCGCTGGCGACCGCGCAGTACGAACGCACCCTGCATTTCGACCTGTCGACGGTGGTGCGCAACATGGCCGGACCGTCGAACCCGCACAAGCGGCTGCCGACGTCCGCGCTGGCCGAACGCGGCATCGCGGACGAAGCCAAGCTTGCGTCCGGCAAGGCGCAGGAAGCCGAAGGCCTGATGCCCGACGGCGCGGTGATCATCGCCGCCATCACCAGCTGCACCAACACATCCAACCCGCGCAACGTCATCGCCGCCGCGCTGCTCGCGCGCAATGCCAATGCCCGGGGGCTGGTACGCAAGCCGTGGGTGAAGACCTCGCTGGCGCCGGGCTCGAAGGCCGTGCAGCTGTACCTGGAAGAAGCCGGGCTGCTGCCGGAGCTGGAGCAGTTGGGCTTCGGCATCGTCGCGTTCGCCTGCACCACCTGCAACGGCATGAGCGGCGCGCTGGATCCGGCGATCCAGCAGGAGATCGTCGATCGCGACCTGTATGCCACCGCGGTGCTGTCGGGCAACCGCAACTTCGACGGCCGCATCCACCCGTACGCCAAGCAGGCCTTCCTGGCGTCACCGCCGCTGGTGATCGCCTACGCCATCGCCGGCACCGTGCGCTTCGACATCGAGAAGGACGCGCTGGGCGTCGATGCAGACGGGAAGCCGGTGACGTTGAAGGACATCTGGCCGAGCGACGAGGAGATCGACGCCATCGTCAAGGCGAGCGTGAAACCCGAGCAGTTCCGCAAGGTCTACGGGCCGATGTTCAACGTGCGCGTCGAGCACGGCGGCAAGGTCGAACCCCTCTACGCCTGGCGCCCGCAGAGCACCTACATCCGCCGCCCGCCCTACTGGGAAGGCGCCCTGGCCGGCGCGCGTACGCTGCGCGGCATGCGCCCCCTCGCGGTGCTGGGCGACAACATCACCACCGACCACCTGTCGCCGTCGAACGCGATCCTCGCCACCAGCGCCGCAGGCGAGTACCTGACGAAGATGGGCCTGCCGGAAGAGGACTTCAATTCCTACGCCACGCATCGCGGCGACCATCTCACCGCGCAGCGCGCGACCTTCGCCAACCCGCAGCTGGTCAACGAAATGGCCGTGGTGGAGGGCGAAGTGAAGAAGGGGTCGCTGGCCCGCATCGAACCCGATGGCCAGGTGACGCGGATGTGGGAAGCCATCGAAACTTACATGGCGCGCAAGCAGCCGCTGATCATCATCGCCGGGGCGGACTACGGACAGGGCAGTTCCCGCGACTGGGCCGCGAAGGGCGTGCGCCTGGCCGGCGTGGAAGCCATCGTGGCCGAGGGCTTCGAGCGCATCCACCGCACCAACCTGATCGGCATGGGCGTGCTGCCGCTGGAGTTCAAGCCGGGCGACACCCGCACGACCTACGGCATCGACGGCACCGAGACCTTCGACGTCATCGGCGAACGCAGGCCCCGCGCCGAGCTGACGCTGGTGATCCACCGTCGCGACGGCGAGACCGTGCAGGTGCCGGTCACCTGCCGGCTGGACTCCGATGAAGAGGTCAGCATCTACGAGGCCGGCGGCGTGCTGCAGCGGTTCGCCCAGGATTTCCTGGACGCGTCAAAAGCGGCCTGACCCGTTCGTCGTATCGGTACACCCAACGCACAGGAGTCCGATCATGTCCGAGAACAGCCCAACCGGTACCGTCCGCCTGCACCGCGTGCTGCGCGCACCGCCCGAGCGCGTCTACCGCGCCTTCCTGGACCCGGAAGCGATGGTGAAGTGGCTGCCGCCGCATGGCTTCACCGGCAAGGTCCATTCGATGGACGCGCGCGTGGGCGGCGGCTACACCATGTCGTTCACCAACTTCGGCACCGGCTCAAGTCACTCCTTCGGCGGCACCTACGTGGAGCTGCTGGAGAATGAGTTGCTCCGTTACACCGACCAGTTCGACAACCCCGGCCTGCCCGGCCAGATGCACGTGACGGTCACGCTGAAGAAGAGCATCGCCGGCACCGAGTTGAACGTCGTACAGGAAGGCATTCCCGCCGCGATCCCGGTCGACTTCTGTTACCAGGGCTGGCAGGAATCGCTGGAGATGCTGGCGAAGCTGGTCGAACCCGAGATTCCCGACGGCGCGTGATGTTTGCGGTGCCGGAAGAGCCCGGGACCTCTTTTCCAGAAGGAATTGCCGTATATGGACACGATGCCGCGCTTCTTATCCCTTGCCATCTCCGTGCTGATGGCCTGTCTCGCGCCTGCGCTGACGGGCTGTGCGAGCGGGCCGACGGTAGTGATGCAGGACGACCAAGATGTGATCGAAGGCGCGTTCCTGTCTCAGGATGGCAAGGCGTATCTCCTCGGCAAGCGCCGCGACTATCGCCTCGATGCGGCGCCGTTCCGCGCGTATCACTCACTGATGGACGATGGTCTCGGCCCGGCGGCGTCGTGTTCCGGCATGCGGGGTGAACTCGTGCAGCCCCGCCGCGATAACTTTCGCGGCAAGGTGTCCGGAAGCTACCGTCTCCTGTTTCTTGAGTCCGACATCTCTGCTGATCAGGCACGTGCTCACGGTCTGACACGCCATGTGGCAGGCGGCGCGTCCGCTGCCGACCTCTCCCACATGCACGCCACCAAAGCGGCAGGCGCATGCGCGGTGGCGGAGGGCACGGCGTACTACCTGGCGACCATCCAGGCCGAGGGAGACCTCGTGCTACTGGCAGACCGCCAGGCGTTGGTGGTGGAAGCGCGCCTGGCGCAACCGATGAAGCTTTCCCTTAAATCCACGGTCGGCGGCGGCCGTAGCCTCGACGTATCCGAGGCCATCCAGACCGCGCTCATCGTGCCGCTCTACCTGATCGGCGGGTCCGATCCAGCCAACTGGCGCTGACCCCCTCTTCTGCAGGATCTCTCTCCATGTCGACCGCCCCCCAGACCCGCATCCCCGCCACCTACATGCGCGGCGGCACGTCGAAAGGCGTGTTCTTCCGCCTGCAGGACCTGCCTGAGCGCGCGCAGGTGCCGGGGCCGGCGCGCGATGCGCTGCTGTGCCGCGTGATCGGCTCGCCCGATCCGTATGGCAAGCACACCGACGGCATGGGCGGGGCGACGTCGAGCACCAGCAAGGTGGTGATCGTCTCGCCGAGCACGCAGCCGGGCCATGACGTGGATTACCTGTACGGGCAGGTGCCGATCAACCAGGCCTTCATCGACTGGAGCGGCAACTGCGGCAACCTGTCGTCGGCGGTCGGACCATTCGCGATCGCGAACGGCATGGTCGACCCGGCACGCGTGCCGCGCGACGGCCTGTGCACCGTGCGCATCTGGCAGGCCAACATCCGGAAGACCATCATCGCCCACGTACAGGTCAGCGGTGGTGAGGTGCAGGAAACCGGCGATTTCGAACTGGACGGCGTGACCTTCCCGGCCGCGGAAGTGCAGCTGGAGTTCATCGATCCGGCCGACGAGGGCGAAGGCGATGGCGGTGGTGCGATGTTTCCCACCGGCCATCTCGTCGACGACCTTGAGGTGCCCGGCGTAGGCGTGTTCAAGGCCACGATGATCAATGCGGGCGTACCGGTGGTGTTCGTCGAAGCGGCGGCGCTGGGCTACGACGGCACCGAGCTGCAGGGCGCGATCAACGAAGACAACGCCGCACTCGCCAGGCTGGAGGCGATCCGCGCGCACGCCGCGGTCCGCATGGGCCTGGTCGCCGACGTAGCTGCCGCGGCCAAGCGCCCACTGACGCCGAAGGTGGCTTTCGTCGCGCCACCGAAGGATTACCTGTCGTCGAGCGGCAAGCCGGTCCATGCGACCGGCATCGACCTGCTGGCGCGCGCCATGTCGATGGGCAAGCTGCACCACGCGATGATGGGCACCGCCTCGGTCGCCATCGCCGCCGCGGCTGCCGTGCCCGGCACCGTGGTCAATGCCGCGGCGGGCGGCGGCACGCGCGACGTCGTGGTGTTCGGCCATCCGTCCGGGACGCTGCGGGTCGGGGCGGAGCTCAGGCAGGTGGATGGTCAGTGGTCCGCCACCAAGGCCATCATGAGCCGCAGCGCGCGGGTGCTGATGGAAGGCGCGGTGCGCGTGCCGGGTGATGCTTTCTGACGGCGACGCAGCACTGACCTGCCGGAAGTCACCACTTTCGCCCTACCCATTGCCTCTGCACGCCGCGCGCGACAGCATGGGGGCATGTGGCAGACCCTGAATCGATTTCGCGAACCGATGACGCTGGCGGGCGTGTTCACGCTCGGCGCGGTGAGCCTGGGCCTGCGCTTTCTGCCGCCGGAAGTGATGCCGGCCGCGGCCGCCGCTCTCGGGGCGTATGCGCTGGGATTCCTGCTGTTCGCCCTGGCACCGGACAGCTGGGAGCGGCAGCGGCGGATCGCCCTGGTGGCGATGGCCGGACTCGCCCTGCTGCTGGCATGGCTGACGCCGCGCGTGGGCACCGCGCAGGTGCTGCTGGTGGTCTGGGTGGCATGCGCGGTCAACGTGCTGTCGCCACGCGCGGTCATCGGCGCCGCGCTGGTGCTGAACGTGGCGTTCTACACGCTGATGGTGCACCACGGGTTCGACGCGCCGCTGACGATGACGCTGATCAACGTCGGCTTCCAGGCGCTCGCCGGCCTGTGCGTGCACTACGCGCGTCGCTCCGAGGAATCCCGCGACCAGTTGGCATTGGTGAATGCGGACCTGCTGGCCACGCGGGCGCTGCTGGCCGACAGCGCGCGTGATGCCGAACGCCTGCGCGTGGCACGCGAGCTGCACGACGTGGCCGGCCACAAGCTCACGGCGATGAAGCTCAACCTGCGGGCGCTGGCCAGCGACCCCGTGTTCGCCGTCCGCGATGAAGTCCGCATCGCGCAGCAGTTGTCCACCGAGTTGCTGGACGATATCCGCAACGTCGTGCAGGCCCTGCGCGATTCGCGCGGGCTGGATCTGCAGACCGCGATCCGTGCCCTCGCCGCGCCGTTGCCACGGCCTGTGCTGGATCTGCGTATCGGGGAGGACATCCGCATCGCCGATCCGGCCGTGGCGGAGTCGCTGCTGCGCATCGTGCAGGAGTGCCTGACCAATGCCGCACGGCACGCGAATGCGGAGACGTTGACCGTCTGGCTTAGCAACGAGGACACCCACATGCGCGTGCGCATCGAGGACGATGGCAGGCTCAAGGGCGGCATGCGCGAAGGCAACGGCCTGGCGGGCATCCGTGAGCGCGTCGCGGCGCTGGGCGGCGACCTTCGCCTGGGCAACAGCCCGACCGGCGGCCTGCGCCTGGACGTGAGGCTGCCCGCATGAGCGTGCGGGTCGCCCTGGCCGATGACCAGGCCCTGGTGCGCGCCGGCCTGCGCGCCTTGTTGAAGGCGCAGCAGGTGGACGTGGTGTTCGAGGCCGACGACGGCGCGGACCTGCTCGCCAAGCTGGAGGCACAGCCGGTGGACGTGGTGCTGAGCGACATCCGCATGCCCGGCGTCGACGGCATCGACGCCCTGATCAGGCTGCGCGAGCGGGGGGACCGCACGCCGGTGCTGCTGCTGACCACCTTCGACGACAGCGACCTGCTGCTGCGCGCGACGGAAGCCGGTGCGCAGGGTTTCCTGCTGAAGGATGCCGCCCCGGAAGACCTGCACGACGCCATCCGGCGCGTCGCCGCAGGCGAGACGCTGCTGCAGCCGGTCAGCACCGATCCCGTGCGCGCACGCTTCCGCTTCCGCGACGAGGCGCCGCCCAGCGATACCTTCAGTGAACGCGAGGTGGCGATCCTGAGGCTGTTGGCGGGTGGATATTCGAACAAGGAAATCGCGCGCACGCTGTTCCTGGCCGAAGGCACGGTGAAGAACTATGTCTCCACCATCCTGGACAAGCTCGGCACGCGCGATCGCACCCGCGCCGTGCTGAAGGCGATCACGCTGCGGATCATCTGAGTCCGCTGGGTGTTTGTAGGAGCGACGTGAGTCGCGACCGCACGCTCACCATCACCCGGTTCTTTCAGTGACACGGAACGGATCGGCAATCCCTTCTCGCGAAGGTGTCGTGTTCCACGGCGATTCGGTGCCCCGGTCGCGACTCACGTCGCTCCTACAGAAAAGCCAGGCTCAGAACACCACCATCGCCGCGCCCGCAGCCAGCGCCACCAGCAGGCCCGCCGATACCCGCATGCCATAAGCGGCTCCGCCGCTGACCCAGGCGATCACCGATTTCGCGACCAGGCTGGCGCCGAGCAAGGCCAGCATCCACCAGCGCGCTTCCGCCGCTGCCAGGCCGCCGCGCGAAAACTGGTTGGCCAGCGTGGCGACGGCGGCATGCAGTTCGGCCATCGCCGACAGTGCCGCGGCGGCCATCGCGCCGCGTGGGCCGATCCACGCAGCCAGCGCGGCCGCGATGAAGCTCAGTGCCGCGACCAGCAAGGCAAAGCCGAGCGCCTGGCCGAAGCGGAACATGCGGCTTTCGGAAGTCGGTGGTTTCACCGTTTCATCGCGACCCGCGCGCAGGCCCAGCAGTCCACCCACCAGCAACACCGCGCCGATGGCACAGAGTTCCGGCAGCAGATCACGCACCAGCGCCGGCGACACGGCCCACAGGATGGGCACGCACAGGCTCAGCGATGCCAGATTCGCCAGCAGTGCGGCAGCCACCGCGGACCGCATCAGCGCCGGCGTTTCCTTCGCCCGTTGACCGAAGCCGATGGTGGCGGCGGTGGACGATACATAGCCGGCGAAGAACCCGGCCGCAGCCAGGCCCCAGCGGTTGCCGACCAGGCGCAGCACCACATGGCCCAGCGCACTGACCGCCATCACCAGCACCACCAGCTTCCAGATGGTCGCCAGGTTGATCGCTTCGAATGGCCCGATCGGCCGGTCCGGCAGGATCGGCAGGATGACCAGCGCGGATGCCAGCAACAGCAGGCCGTCGAACACCTCGCGCTCGCTGAAGGTCTCGCGGGTGAGTTCATGCAGCGGTTCCTTGGCGTACAGCAGCACCGCCACCACCACCGCCAGCCCCGCGGCCAGCGCCGGGGCACGCATGGCCATCGCGCCCAGCAGGTAGGTCAGCACCAGCGTGACCTCACTGGTCAGGCCCGGGTCGTCACGGCGCGTGGCTCGGTAGCCCATGGCCGCCAGCACGCCGGTCACCCCCAGCCCCACCAGCAGCACCGGCAGGCCCAGCCACGCCGCCACCGCCGCGCCCAGCGCCACCAGTGCATGCGTGCGCAGGCCGGCGATGCCGTGCGCGTGCCCGTGGCTGCGCTCGCGCACCAGACCGATCAGCAGGCCCAGGCCCAGCGCCGAGGACAGCGCCAGCCAGGTTTCCGGGGTTGTGTCGTCCATCGCGTCGTTCCTGTCCGAACGGTGAGCATAGCGAATGGTCTTGCATTGGTCCCATCAACCCGGACAATGCGCGCACCGTTCGCCGTGGATCCCATCATGCCCGCTTCCGCTCCATCCGCCGTCTCGCTGAGCCGCTACCTGATCGAGGAACAGCGCGCCGGCCGCATCAGCGCCGACCTTCGCCAGCTGATCGCGGTGGTGGCCCGTGCCTGCACCAGCATCTCCATCGCGGTCAGCAAGGGTGCGCTGGGCGGCGTGCTGGGCGACGCCGGCACCGGCAACGTGCAGGGCGAGGCGCAGAAGAAGCTGGACGTGCTGAGCAACGACATCCTGCTGGAAGCCAACGCCTGGGGCGGCCATCTGGCCGCGTGCGCCTCGGAGGAAATGGACCACAGCCAGCCGATCCCGGATGCGTATCCGCGTGGCGGCTTCCTGCTGCTGTTCGATCCGCTGGACGGCAGTTCGAACATCGACGTCAACGTCTCCGTCGGCACCATCTTCTCCGTGCTGCGCAGCCCGGATGGCGTGACCACGCCGGGCGACGAGCATTTCCTGCAACCCGGACGCGACCAGGTGGCCGCCGGCTACTGCATCTATGGCCCCAGCACGATGCTGGTGCTGACCACGGGCAACGGCACCCATGCGTTCACGCTGGACCGCGAGCAGGGTGCGTTCGTGCTGACCCAGCGCGACATGCGCATTCCGGAGGAGACGAAGGAGTTCGCCATCAACATGTCGAACCAGCGCCACTGGGAAGCGCCGATGCAGGGCTACGTCAGCGATCTGCTCGCCGGCAGGGAAGGCCCGCGCGGGAAGGACTTCAACATGCGCTGGATCGCCAGCATGGTGGCCGACGTGCACCGCATCCTGACCCGCGGCGGCATCTTCATCTATCCGTGGGACCGCAAGGACCCGGGCAAGGCCGGCAAGCTGCGCCTGATGTACGAGGCCAACCCGATGGGCATGCTGGTCGAACAGGCCGGCGGCGCCGCCAGCACCGGGCGCGAGGACATCCTGTCGCTGCAACCCACGCAATTGCACCAGCGCGTGCCGGTGTTCCTGGGCTCGAAGCACGAAGTCGAGGCGGCGGTCGCATACCACCGCGCGCACGACAACGCGGCGGCCTGACCACCCTGCGCAGGCGGGCAGCTAGAATCCGGCCATGACGTCGAATCCCCATCCCGCAGACTTCATCGAGGTCTATCACGATGCGCTGGACGCGGCGACGTGCCGCGCCATCGTGGAACGCTTCGATGCCAGCCGGCAGGACCAGCCGGGGCAGGTCGGCGGTGGGCACCATCCCGAGCTCAAGCACAGCCGCGACATCAGCATCAGCGGACTGGCCGACTGGCGCGACGTGGAACAGCGCCTCAACCTGGCCGTGCTCGCCGGCCTGAAGCAGTACCTGCGCACCTATCCCTTCAGCCTGATCGCGCCGCTGATGCTGCAGCAGCCGGGCGCCGACGGGCAGCTGCATCGCCTGGGTTACGAGGACGTCGCCAGCATGGACGACGATGCGCTGATGCGCCTGGTCATGGCGGTGTTCGTGCCGGGGCGGATCAACCTGCAACGCTATCCCGCCGGGGAAGGCGGCTACCCGTACTGGCACTGCGAGCTGTTCCCCAAGGGCCCGGATGCGGAGTCGCTGCACCGCCACGTGCTGTGGACGCTCTACCTCAACGACGGGTTCGAGGAAGGGGAAACCGAGTTCTTCCACCAGCAGCGCAAGATCGTGCCGCGCACCGGCAGCCTGCTGATCGCACCCACCGCCTTCACCCACACGCATCGCGGAAACCGGCCGGTCGGCGGCGACAAGTACATCGCGACCAGTTGGATCCTGTTCCAGCGCGCGGAACGGTTGTACGGCAACCGCTGACGCCGACGCCTCAGAACAGTTCGCCCTGCGGGGAAGGTTTGCGCGGCGGCACGAACAGGTCGCACGCCAGCGGTGGATGCCGCCTGCCCGCGTAGCCGAAACGTTTGCGTGCCAGCGCAAAACGCCTGGCCAGCAGGTCGGCGTAGACGCCCTCGCCGCGCATGCGGCTGCCGAAGCGGGCATCGTAGTCCTTGCCACCGCGCAGCTGCTGGACGGTGCTCATCACATGCTCCGCGCGTTGCGGGTGGTGCGTCTGCAACCAGTCGCGGAACAACGGCGCGACTTCGTGTGGCAGGCGCAGCAATACATAACCGGCCGCCGTGGCGCCGGCATCCCGCGCCGCTTCGAGCACCGCTTCCAGCTCGTGGTCGTTCACCCAGGGAATGACCGGCGCGAACATCACGCCAACCGGCACGCCCGCCTCGCTCAGCCGGCGGACCGCCCGCAGCCGCGCATGCGGCGCGGAAGCCCGCGGCTCCAGGCGCGACGACAAGCCGTTGTCCAGCGTGGTGATGGAGAAATAGACATGCACCAGATGCTCGCGTGCCAGCGGTGCGAGCAGGTCCAGGTCGCGTTCGACCAGCGCGTTCTTGGTGATCAGTGAAAAGGGATGGCGCGTTTCGGCCAACACTTCGATGATGCGCCGTGTCAACTGCAGTCTGCGCTCGGTGGGCTGGTAGGCGTCGGTGTTGATGCCCAGCGAGATCGGGCTGACCTGGTAACCGGGCCTGGCCAGTTCGCGGCGCAGCACGTCGGGCGCATTGGTCTTGGCGAAGATCCGGGTTTCGAAATCCAGTCCCGGTGACAGGTCCAGGTAGGCATGCGAGGGCCGTGCGAAACAGTAGGAACATCCGTGCTCGCAACCACGGTACGGGTTGAGTGACTGCGAGAATGGAATGTCCGGCGACTGGTTGCGGCTGATGATGCTGCGTGCAACTTCCTCGCGGACTTCCGTGCGGGGCGACGAGGCGATGTCGCCTTCGTGATCGGTATCGTGCCAGCCATCGTCGACGGCCTCGGGCGTGGTGACGGCATAGCGCCCCGGCAGATAACCGGTCGACCCCCGTCCCTTGATGCCTGGTTGCTTTGGCGCGCCCATGGCGCAAGGGTACGCCCGCGCCGTCGCATGGGCGGCGACACGGCTAGAATTGCCGCATGCTGCAGACCCTGCACGATCTCTGGACCAGTCTCTGGTCGATCCCCCATCTCAAGCTCTGGCTCACCGCGGCCTGGCTGCTCTACCTGGTGCCGTTGTGCGCGTGGATCGTGCTGCAGAAGCGCGAGCCGGTCGCTACCCTCAGCTGGTTGCTGTCGTTGGCCATGCTGCCTTACCTGGGCTATCTGGTGTACTTCCTGCTGGGGCCGCAGAAGATCAAGCGGCAGCAGTTGCGCCGCTCGCGCTCGCGCGAAGGCCTGGACACGTACGAGGTGTTCGCGCCCTCCGACGGCAACAGCGCGGAACTGCCGATGCTGGCGCAGAAGATCACCGGGCTGCCCCCGTCCACCGCGACCTCCGTGCAATTGCTGGTGGACGGCTGCGCCACCTACCAGGCGCTGCTGGATGCGATCGCCGGTGCGCAGAACCACGTGCACGTGGAGTACTACATCTTCAATGGCGACCGCACCGGCCAGCGTGTGCTGGAAGCATTGGCCGAACGCGCGCGCGCGGGCGTGAAGGTGCGGTTGCTGCTGGACGCGGTGGGCTCGGGCAGCCTGAAGCGTCGCGCCCTTCAACAGCTCCTGGACGCGGGCGGCGAACATGCGTGGTTCCATCCCACGCGTCTGCGCCCGTTCACCCGGCCGTGGCTCAACCTGCGCACCCACCGCAAGATCGTGGTCGTCGACGGCGTGGTCGCCTTCACCGGTGGCATCAACGTCACCGACGAGGAAGACGAGTCGTTGCGCGACGATGCGTACCGCGACCTGCACCTGCGCATGGAGGGTGAAGTGGTGCGCAGCGTGCAGCAGGTGTTCGTGGAGGACTGGGTGTATGCCACCGGCCAGCAGCGCAAGGATTTCCAGGGCACGCGGTTATGGAGCGCCACCGAGGCGAACGTCCAGGGGGGCATCGTTACCCAGACGTTGATCTCCGGCCCGGACTCGGCCTGGGAACCGATCCACCGGTTGAAGGTGGCCGCCATCCACGAGGCGCGCAAGCGGGTCTGGCTGGTGACGCCGTATTTCGTTCCCGGCGAGGCAGCCCGCATGGCATTGACGTCGGCGGCGCTGGGCGGGCTGGACGTACGGCTGGTGGTGCCGAAGACCAGCGATTCCCGGCTGGTGACGCTGGCCGCCCGGTCCTACTTCGACGAACTGCTTGCGGCCGGGGTCAAGGTCTACGAATACGGGCCGCGCATGATGCACAGCAAGGCCCTGCTGTGCGACGACGGGCTGGCCATCATCGGCAGCGCCAACTTCGACCACCGGAGCTTCCGGTTGAATTTCGAGATCTCGATGATGTTCCGCGACCGCGGCGTGGCCGGCACGCTTGCCCAGCTGCTGGAAGGGGAAATCGCCGCCTCGTCGCAGGTCCACCCGCAACGCGACCGCTCCCTCTGGCGGCACCGCCTGCCCGAGGCGCTGGCCCGGCTGATGTCGCCATTGCTGTGAACCGCGACCGTTTTTGGCGGCCCGGGGAAGCGGTAAGATGCGGCCAGATTCCCCGGGGAACGGACGATGCACTGGTTATTCCTGCTGCTTGGCATAGGGTCGCTGTTCATCGCGATGCGGACCGCGTCGATGGCGCTGATGGTGGTCTGCCTGCTGGCGTCGCTGGCGCTGTTCGTGCTGTGGATCGTCGGCTGGTACTCGCAGCGCGTGGGCGACAGCAGCCGCAACGACGTGCAGATGATCGACCCCGCCGAGTTGCGCCGCCTGCGCGAGATCGCCGAGGCGCGCCGCAACGCCACGACCCCGCCGGGCGAGCCGCCGCCGCTGTGAGGCATTTTCCAGGGAAGGTGCGGTGACCCTGCTCAGCGTCAACGTCAACAAGATCGCGGTGCTGCGCAATTCGCGTGGTGGCAGCGAACCGGACGTGGTGCGGGCTGCCCGCACCTGCCTGTATGCCGGCGCGCACGGCATCACCGTTCACCCCCGGCCCGACCAGCGCCACATCCGCACCGATGATGTGCTGGCGCTGTCGGTGCTGACGCGGGAAAGCGGCGTGGAATTCAACCTGGAAGGCAATCCGTTCGCACCGCCGCGGGACGGATACCCGGGCTTCCTGGCGCTGTGCGACCAGGTCCGTCCGGCACAGGCCACGCTGGTGCCCGATGGCGACGGCCAGATCACCTCTGACCACGGGTTCGATTTCAGCCGTGATGCCGAACGCCTGCGTCCCCTCGTCGGGGAACTCAGGGCGATGGGCTGCCGGGTCAGCCTGTTCGTCGATGCCGGTTGCGAGGGTCTGGATCAGGCAGCCGCGATCGGGGCCGACCGCATCGAGATCTATACGGGTCCCTTCGCCGAAGCGCTTGCGCGCGGCAACGCGGATGCGGAACTTGCGCGTTGCGCCGCGACGGCAGGCCAGGCGCGTTCACTCGGGCTGGGCGTCAATGCGGGGCACGACCTGAGCCAGGCGAACCTGGAGGAGTTCCTGGAAGCCGTGCCGGGCGTACTGGAAGTCTCCATCGGCCACGCGCTGATCGGCGAGGCCCTCTATGCCGGTCTGCAGCGGACGGTGCAGAACTACCTGGCCATCCTCGACCAAGCCGCCGCGGCCCGCCCTTCCGGGCGGACCGGCTGATCCCGCCTATTGCCGCAGGGTGATCTGCGGGAAGCCGCTGGCTTCCACCACGGCCATGGCCTCGACCATGCGCTGGTACTCCGCGCCTTCGGCGGCCTGTACCTGCAGCACCGTGCGCGGATCGGAGATGCGCGCCTCTTCCAGCTGCGTGCGCAGCTGCGCCAGCGTTGTCGGGCGATCGTCCAGGCGATAACCACCGTCCAGGTCCACCTGCAGCAGCAACTGCGTCGGAGGCACCGCGACCTGTCTGTCGGTGGGCTGCGGCAGCACCAGGTTGAGCGGTCGCGACAGCATCGGCGCCGTGACCATGAAGATCACCAGCAACACCAGCATCACGTCGACCAACGGCGTGATGTTGATGTCGGCCAGGGCGGAACGGGAAGCAGGGGCGGAGAAAGCCATTGCGAACTCCTTCTGTGGGTACCGTCGCTGCCGACGCTACGCCTGCGCTGCAGCGGCCGCAAGCCCCCGCAGCGGCTTGGCGGGACAGGCCATGGCGCCATCCCGACGAGGATGACGCAAAAGAAAACGCCGCCCTTCCGGGCGGCGTCTCAAGGTCTTGCTGAAGCGTCAGGTTTACTGCACGAAACCGATCTTCATCATCTGCGCGTTCTTCGCCGCGGCCAGTACCTTGGCCATGATGTCGTACTGCGCTTCCGAGTTGGCTTCGATGCGCAGCTCCGGCTGGTTGGTCGGATCGCGCTGGACTTCGTCTTCCATGCGCTGCTGCAGATCGTTGACGTTCACCGGGCTGTTGTTCCAGTACACGGAACCGGCAGCGTCGATGCGCAGGTCGATCGGCGGCGGCGGTTCGCGCACCTGCGGCGGCGGGTTGATCACGCGCTGCGGCAGGGCCACTTCGATCGGATAGGTCATGATCGGCGCGGTCACGATGAAGATGATCAGCAGCACCAGCATCACGTCCACCAGGGGCGTGACGTTGATGTCGGCCATCGGGCCCTTGCTTCCACCACTACTGAATGCCATGGCTTACTGCCCCTTCACTTTCGTGGCCACGTAGCCGATGTCCAGCATGCCCTGGCCCTGCGCGATCTTGGTGACTTCCTGGATGGTGCCCATCTTGGTCGTCTTGTCGCCACGCAGGTTCAACTTCGGCTGCGGCTGCAGCTGGGCCGCACTCGACAGGCGCGATTCCAGGATTTCCTTGCTGACAGGCTCATCGCCCCAGTACAGGGAACCGTCTTCCTTCACCGAAATGGTGATCGGCGGAACCGGTGGTGCCTTCTTGTCCTCTTCATTCTGCACGAGGTTGGCCTCGGGCAGCTCGATCTTCACCTTGTGCGACATCAGCGGCGCCGTGATGATGAAGATGATCAGCAGCACCAACATCACGTCCACGAGGGGCGTGACGTTGATTTCGGCCATCGGGCCACTGCTATTACCGCTACTGAACGCCATAACAGGCTCCGTCTAAACGTTGCGTTGACTGCTTGCTACCGCCGGCTCAGCGAACGCGCGAGCCGGTGGCGAAGAAGTCGTGCAGATCGTGAGCGAACGTGTCGAACTTCGCGATCGTCGAGCTGTTGATCTTGCTGAAGAAGTTGTAGGCGAACACGGCCGGGATGGCGACGAACAGACCGATGGCGGTCATGATCAGCGCTTCACCCACCGGGCCGGCAACGGCGTCGATGGAGGCCTGGCCGGTGGCACCGATGCGGATCAGCGCGCCGTAGATGCCCCACACCGTACCCAGCAGACCCACGAACGGGGCGGTCGCACCCACGGTGGCCAGCAGGGTCATGCCCGTCTGCAGCTTGGAGGATTCACGGGTCACGGCCTGACGCAGGGCGCGGTCCACGAATTCCGAACGGCTCAGCGATTCGGCGAGGCTGGAGCCTTCCTGGCGCTGGTGGTGGGCGGCGGCCATGGCAGCGTCGAGCGCGATCTTGGAGAACGGCTCGTTCTTGGGCTGCTCTTCCATCAGGCGGATGGCGTCCTGCGCGTTCGGGGTTTCCCAGAACGTGCTGGTGACGCGGTCGGCCTGGCCCTTCAGGCGGGTGCTCTTCAGCGCGTTGATGACCGTCCAGTACCAGGACATGGCCGACATGATCACCAGCGTGAGCAGGACGACCCAAGACACGACGAATTCGCCGGGCTTGCTGGTCATCTCGCTGATCATGTGTTCAAAGCCCATCTGCGAGAGGGCGTTCGCGGCGTTGTTGCCCCCCGCTGCGGCGGCAATGATGGTTTCCTGCAGCATGACGCTTACCTTTATATGTGTGTTGATTGAGAGTGTTGCGGATTACGGAATGGAACGGGGTTGATGCCGGGTGCCGGCATCAGCCACCCATGTTGAAGTCCACCGGGACGCGGACACGGCCCGCAGCCTTCTGGCCATTGGAGATGGACGGATTGAAGCGCCACTTGCGTGCAGCATCCATGGCCGCGCGGTCGAGATCGCGGTTGCGGCTGGATTTTTCCACCGACACGTTGGTCACGTTGCCATTGGCATCAACGTCGATGATCAGGATGACCGTGCCTTCGATACCGGCGCGGGCGGCTGCCGGCGGGTAACGGGGCGGGTTCATGTTCTTGGACGAGATGTCGACGCTGGCGCCGATGTCCGGCGACGGCGCAGGCGGTGCGGGCGGCGACGGCGGCGTCACGATATCGGTCGGACGCGGCTCGGCGATGTCGACCGGCGGGGCTTCCGGCGGCGGCGGCAACGGCGTGGTCTTCGGCGGCGCCAGGTTCTTCACCGGCGGCGGCGGGGTGTCTTGCGGCGGCGGCGGCGGCGGCGGCGGGGGAGGCGGCGGCGGTGCGTCGACGATGACGACCGACGTACGGCGCTCCTGCTCCTTCTCCGCCGGCGGGGCGACAGCCGGGATCAACAAAGCAAGCAGCGCGGCTGCATGCAACGCGATCACGAAGGCAATACCGATGATACGGGGCCAGTTGAGGCTCGTGTCCTCTTCCTCGTCCCTGTACCTGTTGATGACCAGTTGTTCAGCCATGCGCCAATTAACTCAAGGTTGGATACGGGTGCCTGGGCACCACGTTTGATTCGGAACCCGCCGACGAGCTTTTTGTCGGCGGAATCCCCAGCTTATACCAATCAGGCCCCGCTGCACCATCATCTGCTGTGATTTTGGCCTACGGTGTCATGGATCGGATCAGGGCAGGGCGATGATCTTCTTCGCGTCTTCCGGCTTCTTCAGACCCTTGTCCAGGGCGGCACGGGCGGCCACCTTGGCTTCCGGCACGCGACCTTCCTGCCACAGCACGCGGGCCAGGTTGAGGTAGGTGTCGCCATTGGGGGCCAGCGGGGCCGCCTTCTGCCAGGCGTCAATGGCCGGCGCGATCTGCTCGGAGTAGTAGTACGCCTGCGCCAGTGCCAGCTGGGTCTGGTAGTCCGGCTTCAGGACGCCCTTCTGCAGGCCTTCGTTGACGACGGAGATCACTTCCTTCTCCTTGCCGTCCATGTTGGCGTAGGTGACGTAGAGCTGGCGGTACTCCTTCTCTTCCGTCATCTGGCCGGCGGCGCGCATCTTCTCGAGTGCGGCGGCGGCCTTATCGAACTGGTCGGCCTGCTGGTACGTGGCCACCAGGTTCAACTGGGCTTTCTTGTCGGCGGGATTCTTGGCGGCCAGCTGCTCGGCGATCTTGACCGCCTCGCCCGGCTGGTCCGCGCCGGCGTAGGACGCCAGCAGCAGGCTGTACCAGCTGTCCTTCGGCTCCGGGGTGGCGGCGATGGCCTGCTGCAGCACCGGGATGGCCTCGGCGTACTTTTCCATCTGGTACAGCGCCTGGCCCTTCTGGATCAGGTCTTCCGGCTTAGTCGACTTAGTCTCGGCCAGGTAGCGGTCCAGCATGGCCATGCCCGGCACGAACTCGTCGTCCTGCAGCTGCAGCTGGGCCAGCATCAGCATGGCCTGGTAGTGCGCGTTGTTGTCGAGGCTGTTGAGCTCGACGACCTGCTGCAGCAGCTTCTTCGCGGTCGCGGTGTCGTCCAGGTTGTACGCGGCCTGTGCGCCCAGCTGGGCGGCCATGCCCTTGTCGTATTCGTTGGCGCCCGCATCGGCCAGCAGGTCCTGGGCCAGGGCCAGCGTCTCGGCGTCGTTGTTTTCTTTCTCGTACGCCTTGAAGAGCTTGCTCAGCTTGCCCTGCATCTTCGTGGAAGCCTTGGTCTTGGGCTCCTCGCGGGTGGCGTCGGGGTAGCGCACTTCCGCCTTCTGGCTCTTGTTGCGCGAGCTGCGGTCCGGCGAACGGGCGTCGAACGCCACGGCGTCGGCGACGATGCCACCGCCAAAGGCGGCCAGCAGCATCAGGCTGAGTACGGTCTTTTTCTGCATGGAAAGCTTCATGTCTAACCTCATCAGGCCATCCGGGGGGATGACGGTCCAACCCGCCTGCGTGCGGGGCCGGCAAAACTAACAGAAACCAGCGGTCGGCGGATACAGTTTCAGGTGTTGCGAAGCAACAATACCGGGGCGTGTGTCAGCCGCATTTCGGGGTGTTTCCGGCCCTGCGGGCCGCCTCGTAGGTGGGGACGAGGGAGGGGGCATCGCGATCGAGCTCACGGATGCGAGTTGCGGGATCGGGGTGCGTCGACAACCATTGTGGCGAGCGTCCGCCGCTGGCAGCCATCATGTTCTGCCACAGGCCGACCGCCTGTCGGGGGTCAAAGCCGGCTTGCGCCATCAGACGCTGCCCGACCACATCCGCTTCGCTTTCCTGGGTGCGGGACCCGGGGAGGAGGAATGCCGCCTGCGCGGTCATGCCACCGAGCTGGTTCACGGTACTGGCGGCGCCTTCGCCGTAACGCGCACCTGCCAATGCCCCCAGTACGCCAAGGCCTGCCTGCGCACCCATCTGGCGGGTGATGCGCTCCTCATGGTGGCGCGCGATCACATGGCCGATCTCATGGCCGATCACGGCCGCCAACTGGTCCTGGTTCTTCGCCACGGTAAAGATGCCGGTGTTGACGCCGACCTTGCCCCCCGGAAGCGCGAAGGCATTGGGTTCGTTGTCGGTGAAAACCGCCGTTTCCCAAGCCACGTTGCGTTGTTCCGGCGGCAGCTGGCGCACCAGCGCATTGACCACGCAGGTGACGTACGCGTTCTGGCGTGCGTCGCGGTTGAGGGTTTCCTTCGCCTTGGTTTCGGCGAAGGCCTGCGCGCCCAGCTGGTCGAGCTGTGCCTGCGACACGCCACCCACCATCTGCGTGCGCCCGGTGGGCGACGTGGTGGTGGCACAGGCGGTCAGGCCCAGCGCAATGGCTGTCGCGAGAATCATGGGTTTCATGCCTGCCCCCTTAGGCGTCTTGAGTACGCAGCCAGTGTGGGCAAGACGATCTTAAACTTTCGTCAATCACATTAAACCGGCGCGCTGCCGTAAACCTGCAAGACAGCCAGCGCTATCGCATTGTTCAGGATGTGGGCTGCGATCGGCGCCCACAGCGTCTGCGTCCGGCGATAGACCCACGCAAACATCGCGCCCATGCCGGCGTAGACCAGGATGAGGAACACCGTGCTGGCCATGGGTTTGCCGTTGAGGCCGGGGAGCTCGTGGACCAGTGCGAAGACCAGGCTGCTCAGCACCAGGCCCAACACCGGCCAGCCGGCCTGCCAGAGCCGTCCGAACAGGACGCGCCGGAACAGAAGTTCCTCGTACAACGGCGCCAGCATCACGGCGAACAGCGTCAGGAACACGGGATACCGCGCAAATCCTTCCCGGATCAGCTCCAGGTTGCTGGGTTCGAGATCCAGGCCGAGTGCGCGCCCTGCGGCACTCATCAGCGAACTGAAGAGGAACGTCGCCAGCCCCGCCACTAGCGCCCACACCCATGTACGGTGGTGTCGCAGTCGGTTGAAGGACGCTTGCCGTTCGACCGGAGTCGCGCGTCGTCGCCAGACATACAGCAACAGCGCCGTGCCGCCGGTACTGACCAGCGTCATGACGATCAGGAACAGAACCGGTGGCGCACCGAGCTGCGCCTGCAGGGCCTGCGCATCCAGTGCGCCGCCATTCCGCTGCGCGAGCTGCACTCCCCGCCAAGCTGCCCAGCCGAACAGACCCAGCATCAGCATCGAGAACGACAGCGTGATGGCCAGCACCACGTCGAGGACGAAGGCCGGCAGCACGCTGCGCAGGGGCAGGGCGGCCGGCGCCGCGTCGATGGCGTCGGGCAGGGTGCGCACCTCGCTCATTCGCGCGGCGTCACACGTCGAGGTTGGAAACCTTCAGCGCGTTGTCTTCGATGAATTCACGTCGCGGCTCCACCACGTCACCCATCAGCGTGCTGAAGATCTGGTCGGCGGCGACCGCGTCCTCGATGCGCACCTGCAGCAGGCGACGCGTCTCCGGATTCACGGTGGTGTCCCACAGCTGTTCGGGGTTCATTTCACCCAGGCCCTTGAAGCGCTGGATGCTGCGGCCCTTCTTGGCTTCTTCGAGCAACCACGCCTGCGCATCGGCAAAACTGGCCACGGCCTGTGCCTTGTTGCCTCGGATGACCTGCGCGCCTTCGCGGATCAGGCCATGCAACAGGGCGGCGGCTTCGCGCAGCGGGCGCAGTTCGCCGGTTTCGAACGCCGACAGCGACAGCACCTGCACCAGCTCCTCGCCCATGTGCTTGCGCGTGGACAGCAGCGCGGCGGGGCGTTGCTCGGTGGCGGCCTGCAGGGTCAAGGCATAACGCGCACTGCCCAGGCTGCCGCGGTTGAGCTTGGCTTCCAGTGCATCCAGTTCGTGGCGTTCGTCGATGTTCTGCTGCAGGTGCGCGGCATCCAGCGGCGTGAAGTCGATCAGCGATTCCAGCAGGATGGGATCGTAGCGGTGCGCATTGCGGGCGATGGTGTCGCGGGCGGTGGTGAACACCAGCAGCAGCTTCTCCAGGGCCTCGCCCGAAATCGGCGGTTCGCCAGTGGCGGGAATCAGCGACGCACCTTCCACCGCGTTGCTCGCCAGGTAGACGTTGAGCGCCGCATCATCCTTCATGTACAGCTCCTGCTTGCCCTGTTTCAGCTTGTAGAGCGGGGGCAGGCCGATGTAGATGTGGCCGCGCTCGATGAGCTCCGGCATCTGCCGGTAGAAGAACGTCAGCAGCAGCGTGCGGATGTGCGAACCGTCGACGTCGGCGTCGGTCATGATGATGATGCGGTGGTAGCGCAGCTTGTCCGGGTTGTACTCGTCCTTGCCGATGCCCGTGCCCAGCGCGGTGATCAGCGTGCCGACTTCGGCGCTGGCCAGCATGCGGTCGAAGCGCGCGCGTTCCACGTTGAGGATTTTTCCCCTCAACGGCAGCACCGCCTGGTTCTTGCGATTGCGGCCCTGCTTGGCGGAACCGCCTGCGGAGTCGCCCTCGACGATGAAGAGTTCGGACAGCGCCGGATCCTTCTCCTGGCAGTCGGCCAGCTTGCCGGGGAGGCCGGCAATATCCAGCGCACCCTTGCGGCGGGTCAGGTCGCGGGCCTTGCGCGCGGCTTCGCGGGCGCGGGCGGCGTCGACGATCTTGCTGGCGATGGCGCGGGCTTCGTGGGGGTGTTCCTGAAGGAACTCCTCCAAACGTGCGCCGAACGTGCTTTCAACAGCCGGCCTGACCTCGGAACTGACCAGTTTCTCCTTGGTCTGCGAGGAGAAGCTGGGGTCCGGCACCTTCACCGACAGCACCGCAATCATGCCTTCGCGCATGTCGTCGCCCGACAGGTTGACCTTGGCCTGCTTGGCGATGCCGTTCTGTTCGATGTAGTTGGTCAACGTGCGCGTCAACGCGGCACGGAAACCGATCAGGTGGGTGCCGCCATCCTTCTGCGGGATGTTGTTGGTGAAGCAGAACATCGTTTCCTGGTAGGCGTCGGTCCACTGCAGGGCGACATCCACCACGATGCCACTGGCTTCGCCGGTGACCGAGATGACGTTGGGGTGCAGCGGGGTCTTCAGCTGCGCCAGGTGCTCGACGAAGCTGCGGATGCCACCCTCGTATTCGAAGATGTCCTGGCGGCCCTCGCCGCGCTCGTCGATCAGGGTGATCTTGACGCCGGAATTGAGGAACGACAGCTCGCGCAGGCGGCGCGCCAGGATGTCGTAGTGGAACTCCACGTCGCTGAAGATCTCCACCGCCGGCTTGAAGCGCAGCGTGGTGCCGCGCTTGTCGGACGCCTCGAGCTGCTTGAGCGGGTAGAGCGGCTCACCCAGCGCGTATTCCTGCTGGTAGTGGTGGCCGTCGCGCCAGATGTTGAGCCACAGGTGCTCGGACAGGGCATTGACCACCGAGACGCCCACGCCATGCAGGCCGCCGGAAACCTTGTAGCTGTTGTCGTCGAACTTGCCGCCGGCGTGCAGCACGGTGAGGATGACCTCGGCCGCGGAAACGCCTTCTTCCTTGTGGATGTCGACCGGAATGCCGCGCCCGTTGTCCGAGACCGAGACCGAACCGTCTTCATGGATCTTCACCACCACATCGTCGGCATGGCCGGCGAGGGCTTCGTCGATGGAGTTGTCGACGACTTCGAACACCATGTGGTGCAGGCCGGTGCCGTCATGCACGTCGCCGATGTACATGCCCGGACGCTTGCGGACCGCTTCCAGGCCACGCAGGACGGTGATCTTGCTCGAGTCGTAGTTGCCGTTCGGTACAGGAATCGTTTCGTCGGTCATTCGCTTCTGGTCGGCTGCATAGCCCCGGGCGGTGCGGCCAGGGTGGCCGGCGCCGCGCATTTGCTATTGGGTTCGGGTTCGAATTATAGCACCGCCCCCGGGGCAGCCCCTGAAGGGCGGACGTCCGCTACAGGGGGCGGATGGCCCCCTGTTCCACGTGGAACAGCGTAAGGGACGCCTCCATGCCCGCCAGGCCTGCGGGGGGTTCCGTCCCGGTGACGAACACTTGTGCGCCGCTGGCCAGCAGGCGCTCCAGTACCCGCCGCTGATGGTTGCGGTCCAGTTCCGATGCCAGGTCGTCCAGTGCGATCACCGGCCATTCGCCCCGACGTGAGGCAAAGTCGCGGGCCTGGGCCAGCAGGCAGGTGAGGGCAGTCAGCTTGGCCTGGCCACGCGACAGGGTTTCACGTTGCGGAGTGGCCGTGTAATCGATCCGCCAGTCGGCGCGATGCGGACCCACCGACGTGTAGCCTGCCGCACGGTCACGTTCGCGGGCGAGCAGCAGGGCGTCGGCCAGCGAAACCTCGTGGCGGCGCCAGCCTGGCTGGAACTCCAACGTGGCCTGGCCCAGCATGGGCACGAGCTCGGCTGCCACGTCCCCCAGGCCCACTTGCAGCTGGTCGAGATAGGCCTGTCGCCGCTCGGTCAGCGGCTCCCCGGCTTCGGCGAGCTCATGATCCCAGGCATCCAGCTGGCTACCGCCTGTCCCCGACTTCAGCAAGGCATTGCGCTGCTTCAGGGCGCGCGCATAACGGCGCCACAACCGGAGGAAATCACCACCCTCGGCCTCACGTTCCACGTGGAACAAGCCCCAATCCACGAACCGGCGTCGCGGCTCGCCACCTCCGGTCACCAGCGCATGGCTGCCGGGCTCGAAGCTGACGACGGCCAGCGCGGCACACAGATCGCCCAGCTGGGGGACATTTTCGCCATCCAGCCGCCCCGTCCAGGTCTGGCCTGTATGTCGCAGACCCGCCTTGCGGGTACGGAGGGAGGGGATGCCGGTGAGCGTCTGTTCCTGCCATTCCACGAAGATCTCGACCGCATCCCGCCCCGTGCTGACCAGTCCGTCACGGACGCGGCCCCGGAAACTCCGCCCGTAGGCCATTAGGTGCAGGGCTTCCAGCAGGCTGGTCTTGCCGGCCCCGTTGTCGCCCGTCACCAGATTGAGCCCGGGACCGGGAGCCATCTCGATCTGCTGGAACCGGCGCAGTCCTGCCACGCCAAGGCGGGTCACCTGCACGGATCACGGTCCTTCAGAGCGGGACGATCAGCAAGGGACGGGATGTCGCGGCAAGGGCAGAGGGGAAACATGCAGGGATTTTATCCGGCTTTGCTGGGCGGACACGGTTATCCCGAGCCCTGAAACGAGTTCGCCCGGCGCGGGGCCGGGCGAAAGACGTGTTCCACGTGGAACATGATCGATCAGAGGCGCAGCGGCATCACCACGTGACGTGACTTCTCGCTGCTGGCCTCGCGCACAAGCGCCGACGAGTTGGCGTCACGCAGCTGGATGACGATGTGTTCGTCACGCAGCGCGGAGAGCGCGTCGAGCAGGTAGTTCACGTTGAAGCCGATTGCCAGGCCATCAACCTTGGTATCCGCCTCGATCTCTTCCTGCGCCTCTTCCTGTTCGGGATTGTGCGCGCTGATCTTCAGCTGGCCGGGGGAAACTTCCACGCGCACGCCGCGGTACTTCTCGTTGGACAGGATGGCAGCACGCTGCAGCGCGGCGCGCAGTACTTCGCGGTCCAGCTTCACCTCGCGGTCCGCACCGATCGGGATCACGGCGGCGTAGTCGGGGAAACGGCCGTCGATCAGCTTGGAGGTGAAGGTGACATCGTCGCGCTTCACGCGGATGTGGCTACGGCCGACTTCCAGTTCCAGCGAACGGTCGCCGCCCTCCAGCAGGCGCTGCAGTTCGGTGACGCCCTTGCGCGGCACGATGATCTGCCGCTTGGATGCCGCGGCGCCTTCCAGCTGCGCTTCGCATAGGGCCAGGCGATGGCCGTCGGTGGCCACGCAGCGCAGCGTGCGGTCAGCCAGGTCGAACAGCAGCCCGTTGAGGTAGTAGCGCACGTCCTGCTGGGCCATGGCGAACGAGGTGCGCTCGATCAGTTCCTTCAGCGTCGCTTCCGGCACTTCGATCCGCTCGGTCGCTTCCACCTCGTCCACCGACGGGAAATCGTTGGCGGGCAGGGTGGCCAAGGTGAAGCGGCTGCGGCCGGCCTGCACCGTGACCTTGTCGCCGGTCTGGCTGACGGTCACCTTGCTGCCGTCCGGCAGCGCGCGAATGATGTCGAACAGCTTGCGGGCCGGGATGGTGGTCTCGCCATCCTGGGCATCTTCGATCGCACTGCGCGCGATCATCTCGACTTCCAGATCGGTGCCGGTCAGCGAGAGCTGCCCGTTCTGCACCTGCACCAGGAAATTCGCCAGTACCGGCAGGGTCTGCCGGCGTTCGACCACGTTGACCACCTGGGCCAAGGGCTTGAGGAAAGCTTCGCGCTGCAGACTGAAACGCATGAGTGTTGGGGCCCCTTCGCTTTGGATTTTAAAGACTAAAAGCTTAAAAGCTGGTGGTGATGGTAGGGCCCGAAATCCGGGAAAACCTACATAACCTTATGAATTCGTTTGATTTTTTCTTCCTGCAACCCGGTGGACAGGGTCGGGTGTGCCTATGCAGAAACCTGTGGACAACTTTCCGGCCCGAATCCACGCACATCTTATCCACAGAAGGCAGGCCTGCTTGTCCACGATGTTATGCGTTGCCCCGGTTCGCGGCCCTGCCTACAGTATCGCCACAAGGTGCGGCGGCGGCCTGAAGCAGCAACTCCAACCCCGATGAGGAAACCGGCGACGCGGGCGAAGCAGGAACCCCTCTGGCGCGCACGCACGGATCACCTTCCCTTGCCGGACAACGTGAACGCCAAGACCCGAAGACCGCGTGAACGCGGAAACGCAACGGGGCGATCCGCGATTACTCGCTGAGCTTCCGGATCAGCTTGTCCCAGTCCTCGCGCAGCTTGCCATCCGCTTCCATCAGGGTGCGGATCTGTCGGCAGGCGTGCAGCACGGTCGTGTGGTCGCGACCGGCGAACGCGTCGCCGATTTCCGGCAGGCTGTGTTCGGTCAGTTCCTTGGCCAAGGCCATCGCCACCTGCCGCGGACGCGCCAGTGAACGCGTGCGCCGCTTGGACAGCAGGTCCTTGACTTGCAGACCGTAGTAGTCTGCCACGGTCTTCTGGATATTGGGGATGCTGATGGCCTGCTGCTGGGCGCGCAGCAGGTCGCGCAGGGTTTCCTGCGCGAATTCGGTGGTGATGGCGCGGCCGGTGAAGTTGGCGCGGGCGGCCAGCGTGTTCAGCGCGCCTTCCAGATCGCGCACGTTGCTGCGCATCTTCTTGGCCAGCAGGAACGCCACGTCATCCGGAATCTGCGCGCCGCGCTCATGCGCCTTGGCCAGCACGATGGCCGCACGGGTCTCGAAGTCCGGCGGATCGATCGCCACGCTCAGGCCCCAGGCCAGGCGCGACTTCAGCCGCGGCTCCAGGCCTTCCACTTCGCGCGGGTAACGGTCGCAGGTCAGGATGATCTGCTGGCGGCCGTCGAACAGCGCGTTGAAGGTATGGAAGAACTCCTCCTGCGTGCGGTCCTTGCCGGCGAAGAACTGGATGTCGTCGATCAGCAGCGCGTCGACCTGCTGGAAGCGGCGCTTGAACTGGTCCATCGACTTTTCGATCAGCGCCTTGGTCATGGCGCTGAAGAACTGCTCGCTGCGCAGGTACAGCACGCGGGCATTGGGATTCTGCCGGCGCATTTCGTTGCCGGCGGCGAACATCAGGTGCGTCTTGCCCAGCCCGGTGCCGCCGTACAGCAGCAGCGGGTTGTGCGAACGGTCGCCCGGCTTCTGCGCCGCCTGCCAGGCCGCCGCGCGGCCCAGCTGGTTGCTGCGGCCCTCGACGAAGTTGTCGAAGGTGTAGTGCGTGTCCAGATTGCCGGCGAACGGTTCCACGTAGGCGGAGGTGCCCACGACGCCATTCGTGGCGGCGGGCACCAGGGGCTCGGTGGGCTTGCTGCGCGAACCGATCTCCAGCGACACGTCATCGTGGCCGGCGAAGTAGTCCAGCAGTTCGCGGATGCGGCCCAGGTAGCGTTCGCGCACCTGTTCGACGATGAACGCATTGGGTGCGTACAACACCATGGCGTTGCTGCGCTGCTCGGCCTGCAACGGCTTCAACCAGGTGTGTACATCCTCGGCCGGCAATTCGGCTTCAAGGCGTTCAAGGCAACGGGGCCAGGCATCCATCAGGTGAAGCAACTCGCGTATGGGGGTGGAACAGGCCGCCGCGCGGTGTCGATGACATCGCGGGCCGGGTGTTATGGGGTCGGCCAGCCTACCACCGCGGCCGGGACCCGCCAATGATCCTGTGCATAACATGTGGATGAATGGGGAAGCCGCAGTGGCGGCGCGTGTGAATCCGGGGCGTTTGTCGCCCCTGCCACATCCCAGTTGACCGTAACCCGCGGGTTCCTATAGAATTTCCGGTTCTTTCCACCCGCCAACACGCCCGAGGGCCCCATGGCCACCAAGCGCACTTACCAACCCAGCAATCTGAAGCGCAAGCGCGACCACGGTTTCCGTGCCCGCATGAAGACCGCCGACGGCCGCAAGATCCTGTCGCGTCGCCGCGCCAAGGGCCGCAAGCGCCTGACCGCCTGATGGCTTGGCCGCTCTCCGCGGCCGAAGCTTCAATGCGTTCACTGCATCACCAGGAGCCCGCGCGTCCACGTGCGGGCTTCTTGCTGAAATGAGCACCGGTTTCCCGCGTCACGCGCGGGTACGGGCACGTGCCGACTATGCGCGCGTGTTCGAACAGGCCCGCCGCACCTCCGACCCGCTGATGAGCCTGCACTGGCTCGCCGGTGACGCGCCCGCGCGCCTGGGGCTGGCGGTGTCGCGCAAGGTGGATACGCGTGCCGTCATGCGCAACCGGATCAAGCGCCAGCTGCGCGAACACTTCCGCCAACTGCGTGCGCAGCTGCCGGGCGGCGACTACGTCATCGTCGCGCGCGCACCGGCGGCCAAGGCCACCGCGTCGCAGCTGCGTGCCACGTTCGAGCGCGTGCTGTCGCGTGCCGGCGCATTGCCGCCACCGGCGGCGGGCGGCACAATGCCGCCGGGCTTGAATTCCCCCGCGCCGCCACCCACTCCTTCTTCTTCGACCAAACCGGTATCCGACGCCGGTTGAGACCGCCTGCCTGATGAACCAGACCCGTGTATTCCTGATCTTCGCCTGGCTGATGGTGGCCACCCTGCTGTGGATGGAGTGGGGCAAGGAGAAGGCAGCGCCCGCCGCGCCGGCGGTGGCTGCCCAGACAAGCGTGTCGCCCGGCAGCACCGTGCCCGCCGCGACCACGCCGAGCGCGGCGACGTCGGGCAGCGTTCCGAGCGCCCCGACCGTCGCGCCCACGCCGGCCGCTACCGCCCAGGCCGCGGTGGCACCGCGGGTCACCGTGAAAACCGATGTGCTGCGCCTGGTGCTGGATGGCGGCAGCGTGCTGGAAGCCGACCTGCTGCACTATCCCCAGAGCAGGACGCCGGGCAGCGGCCCCGTCCGTCTCTTCAGCGAAGACCCGCAGCATTTCTATACCGCCGAGAGCGGCTGGGTCAGCAACGCCGCGAAGGCACCCGATCACCGTGCCTTCAGGCCCGAGAACGGCGCCGGCGACGTGGTGCTGCCCGACGGCGCGGACAGCGTCAGCGTGCCCTTCGTGTGGCAGGGCCCCGACGGCGTGACCATCCGCCGCACCTACACCTTCAAGCGCGCCAGCTACGAGATCACCGTCCAGGACCAGGTCGTCAATGCCGGCGCGGGCACCTGGCAGGGCACCGTCTACCGCCAGCTGCTGCGCACGCCGCCGCAGATCAAGAGCGGCATGACCAATCCGGAATCCTTCAGCTTCAACGGCGCCACGTGGTGGGACAAGGACGGCAAGTACCAGCGCCGCAAGTTCGACGAAGACTATGTGGAAGACGGGCGCGTGGACCAGCAGGTGAAGGGTGGCTGGATCGCGATCCTGCAGCACCACTTCTTCAGTGCGTGGATTCCCAGCACCGACGACACCACCGTCATTTCGCTGGACAACCCGAACAATGGCGCGCGCGCGCTGATCCGCGAGATGGGCCCCGGCGTCAACGTCGGCCCCGGCCAACAGGCCACCACCACCGCGCGCCTGTGGGTCGGTCCCAAGCTGGTCGACAAGATCCAGGCGATCAACGCGCCCGGCATCGACCGCGTGGTCGATTACAGCCAGTTCGCGATCCTCGCGCTGCTGGGCCAGGGCCTGTTCTGGGTGCTGAACTTCCTGCACGGCTTCATCGGCAACTGGGGCTGGTCGATCATCGGCCTGGTGATCCTGGTCAAGCTGGTGCTGTATCCGCTGTCGGCGGCGCAGTACAAGAGCTTCGCCAAGATGCGCAAGTTCCAGCCGCGCATCCAGCAGCTGAAGGAGCGTTACGGCGACGACAAGCAGAAGTTCCAGGTCGCCATGATGGAGCTCTACAAGAAAGAGAAGATCAACCCGATGGGCGGCTGCCTGCCGATCCTCGTGCAGATGCCGGTGTTCCTGGCGCTGTACTGGGTGCTGGTGGAAACCGTCGAGCTGCGGCAGGCGCCGTGGTTCGCGTGGATCCAGGACCTGACCGCGCGCGACCCGTACTTCATCCTGCCGATTCTCAACATGCTGGTCATGTGGCTGACGCAGAAGATGACGCCGGCACCGGGCATGGACCCGATGCAGCAGAAGATGATGCAGTTCATGCCGCTGGTGTTCGGCGTGATGATGGCCTTCTTCCCGTCCGGCCTGGTGCTGTACTGGGTCACCAACGGCGCGCTGGGCCTGCTTCAGCAGTGGTGGATGACCAAGCGCCACGGCGAGCCGGCCACGCCGAAGACCAGCGTGGCGAAGTAATCCCGCCCCGCGCAACGCCACGAAGCCCGCCGCCAGGCGGGCTTCGTGTTTCCGGTACGCTAGCGTCCCTTCCTTCCACCGCACGCCATGACCGTCGCTCAGGACACCATCGCCGCGATCGCCAGCGCACCGGGAGCCGGTGGCGTGGGCATCGTGCGGCTGTCCGGCCCCGCGGCGCTGCGCATCGCACGCACGCTGTGCGCGCGCGCGGCACTGACCCCGCGCCACGCACACCATGTGCGGTTCCATGACGCCGACAAGCGCATCATCGATGACGGAATCGTGCTGGCGTTCCCTGCGCCGCGAAGCTTCACCGGCGAAGACGTGGTGGAACTGCAGGCGCATGGCAGCCCCGTCGTGCTGCAACACCTGGTCGCGCGTGCCTGTGCACTGGGTGCGCGGCCCGCGCGCCCCGGTGAATTTTCCGAACGTGCCTTCCTCAACGGCAAGCTCGACCTGGCCCAGGCCGAAGCCATCGCCGACCTGATCGCGGCGGCCGATACGCGTGCCGCGCGCGCGGCGCGGCGATCGCTGGACGGCGTGTTTTCCCGTCGGGTGGAGGCGGTCGGCGCACAGCTCATCGCGCTGCGCGTCCACGTCGAAGCCGCCATCGATTTCGCGGATGAATCGCTGGACACGCTGGGCGGACGCCAGGTGCGCGACCGGCTTGCCGCCGTGCAAGGCAGTCTCGCGCCGCTGCTGCAGGAAGCCGAGCGCGGCCGCAAGCTGCGGGACGGATTGCATGCGGTCATCGTGGGTCCACCGAACGCCGGCAAGAGTTCGCTGTTGAATTCGCTTGCCGGCAGCAACCGCGCCATCGTCACCGATGTGGCCGGCACCACCCGCGACACGCTGCGCGAGACCATCCGCCTGGACGGGCTGGAGCTGCATCTGGTCGACACCGCCGGGCTACGCGACGGTGGCGACGCCATCGAGCGCGAAGGCATGCGGCGCGCCCGCGCGGAGCTGGAGCGCGCCGACGTCGCGCTGGTCGTGGTGGACGCGCGCGATCCGGACGCCGGCCGTGCCGCCGTGGCCGCGGAGATCGCAGGTGTTCCCACCGTGCTCTGGATCCACAACAAGGTCGACCTGCTGCCCGTCCCGCCGGACGACACCCCGCACGTGGTCCATGTCTCTGCAGCGCATGCCCTCGGCCTGGACCGACTGCACGACCGCTTGCGGGCGTTGGCAGGCGACCACGCGGGCGAGGGCAGCGACGGCGAATTCTCGGCGCGCGCGCGCCATGTCGAAGCCCTGCAGCGCGCGCTCGAGCATGCCGGGCACGCCGCCGCCCAGCTGGAACACGAGCACCTGGAGCTGGCCGCCGAAGAGCTCCGGCTGTCGCACGACGCACTGGGCGAGATCACCGGCCGGCTTTCTCCGGACGACATGCTGGGCCACATCTTCTCCACGTTCTGCATCGGCAAGTAGGGCTCCTACGCCGGCCGCATCGCCGATCGTCGCGCGCCGGCGCGCACCGACGCAAAACTGTGACCAACATCAAAAGATTGCGGTTCGTGGCCGGCGTACTCTGGTGTCCGGGTAGGGGTACCCGGTCGGCGCACGGGCGGATGTCCGCCTCGGGCCGGCATCACGAAGGTCAGGCTGGCGCCAGCCGGGAAGGCAGTTGCAATGGCGTGCCCGCACGGCGGGCGACATCGCAAGTGCATGCCAAGGTTGACAAAAGCGCCCGGATGACGCGTTCTACGCGCATTGGGGAATGCCGTCATCATTCGAAAAGCTTTTGGGGGAGTTGAAACGATGTCCTTAGTCTTTATGTCCCGGCGCGCGCGCCTCGTTGCGCCGTTGTTGCTGGTGGTCGCCGTGGCGGCCTGTTCCAAGAAGGAAGATGCCGCTGCGCCGGCCGCGGGTACGGCCGCCACGCCCGCCGTCGCCACGCCACCACCACCGGCGGTCTCCGCCCAGGTGCAGGCGATGGACGCCGACGCGCTGCGCGAAGCCGCCACCAAGGCGCTGCGCGAGAACCGCATCTACGCACCCGGTGGCGACAACGCCATGGAGTACTACCTGGCCCTGCGCGACAAGCTGCCCAATGATCCGGGCGTGACCAGCGCGCTGACCGACCTGCTGCCCTACACGCTGATCGCCGCCGAGCAGAGCATCGCCCGCGAAGAGTTCACCGAAGCGCAGCGCCTGTCCGCGATCATCGAGAAGGCCGACCCGAAGGCGCCGGCCTTGCCGCGCCTGAAGCAGAGCATCGCGACCTCGCAGGAAGCCGTGGCGCAGCGCGCCGTGGATACCGAGGCCAAGACCAAGGAACAGGAAGAAGCGCGCCTGAAGGAACAGCAGCGCCTGGCCCAGGTCGCCGAGCAGCAGAAGGCAACCGAAGCCGCCGCCGCGCAGCAGCTCGCGCAGCAGCAGGAAGCCGCCCGACAGGAAGCCGAACGTCGTGCCGCCGCCGAACGCACGGCCGCTGCGCAACGCGAAGCCGCCGAACGCGCCGCGGCCGCCACCCGGTCCGCCGCGCCGGCCGCTGCCTCCGCAACCGCGGCGCAGTCGCTGCGTGCGGTCAGCACGCCCGCCCCGCGCTACCCGCCGGAAGCACTGCGTTCGGGCACCAGCGGCGAAGTGCTGGTGGAAATCACCGTGGGCACCGATGGTTCGGTCACCAACGCCCGCGTCGTGCGCGCCACGCCTGCGCGCGTGTTCGATCGCGAAGCACTCAACGCCGTGCGTCGCTGGAAGTTCGAACCGTTGGACTCGCCGGTCACCACGCGTCGCACCATCGGCTTCAGCCCGGGCTGATACCGCGACAAAGCGCGAAGGAAAAAGCCGGCCATGCGCCGGCTTTTTTCATGGCGGAGAAGAAGGGGAAGCATGTGGACGGCATGCGCGTCGTCGCACCTCGATGCGACGTGGTGCGTTGCCGTAGACAAGCGACACCGCACTGTTTTTACCGTGCACCGCCCGCATCGCGGGCGATCGACGAACTCATGTCCAGGGAAGGATTACATGACGCATCTGCTTGTTCCCTTCAGACTTTCTTTCCCGTCCTGTCGGCACCCGCCGTGGCGACGGAAGCCGGCCAGTGGCACGGCCGCATCGAGGCCGGCCACAACGACCTGGAACCCAGCGCATCGATGACACCGACACCGCCTGTGGCCTGCGCGCGGGCCATTACTTCCAAGCCCGCTTCGCGGTGGAAGGTTTCTGCTCGATCCTCGGCGACGGTTCGCTTGAAGGCGGGTCCTGCGACATGGATGCCCCCGACCTGGGCGTGGTCGGCAAGAAGAACTCCGGTGCCGGCAACACCGGCTTCTTCATTGCCGGACGCGCAGGCGTGCAGAGCGTCGACACCAAGCTCAACGCCGGCGGCTACCGTGTTCGCGAACGCTCCACCAAGCCTTGCGTGGGCGTGGGCTACGAGTTCGACCACCACAACGGCCCGGGCCCGGACTAGCACTACGACCGGCGCGACCTGTTCAATGCCGACGTGAAGGCGCAGGCGCTGACGTCGGGTTACGAGTACCGGTTCTGAAGTGGGTCGCGCCCAGGTCGCCGACGCATTCCTAAAAAAAGAACGGCCACCTGCAGGTGGCCGTTCTCTGGTGCAGCACTCACCGGAAGTCGCTTATCCGGCGACAGCCAGCTTCTCCTGGTGGTAGCGGCGCACCGCGGCGAACCACAGCACGGCGGCGACGCCGAAACCCGCCGCCAGGTAGATGGCCCACGTCTGCGGCCCGATGTATTCGTTGCGGATCACCTTCAGCAGCATCTGGTTCTGTGCCAGGAACGGCACCGCGAACTGCCACGGCTGGCTCTTCAGCGGGTTGGCCATCAATGCGAACGTGGGGATCATCGGCAGCAGCATCAGCCAGGTCATGTGGCTCTGCGCTTCCTTCATGCTCTTGGCCGAGGCCGCCAGGTAGGTCAGCAGCGAGGTGCCGACGAACAGCATGGGCACCAGGATCAGCAGCATCTTGCCCATCGCCAGGAACGACACGTTCAACTGCCGGCCCAGGGTGCCGGCGAACTGTGCGCTGAACTTGAACGCCAGCAGTGTCAGCAGCAGCGTGCCCAGGCCGATCACACAGGCGGCGGCGATCTTGCCGCTGACCACGGCACCGCGGGGTGCCGGGGTCGCCAGCAGCGGCTCCAGCGATTGCCGCTCCCGTTCACCCGCCGTGGCATCCAGGATCAGGTAGGCGCCACCGATGAAGGACGTCAGGATCAGCAGGTAGGGCAGCAGCACCGACAGCAGCACGCCCTGCTTGGCTTCCGGCGTGGCCAGGTCCTGCAGGCCGATGTTCACCGGACGTGCCACCGAGGCATCCACGCCGCGGGCGAACAGTCGCAGTGCGCCGACCTGCTGGCTGTAGCCGCCCAGCGCGGCCTGCAGCCGTTGCGTGGGAATGTCGGCATCGCGACGCGTGCTGTCGCGGATGATCTCCACCAGTGCGGGTCGCCCATTGCGCCAGTCGCTGGCGTAGTCGGGACTGATGCGCAGGGCGACGTCGATTTCCTGCGAGCGGATCGCCGCATCCAGGTTGGCTGGCGGCTTGGTCGCGGTGATGCCGTTGGTGGCCAGGAACTTCACCAGGTTGGGCGCGTGCTCCGCGCCCATCACCGGGACTTCCAGCGTCTTGTCCACCTGGGTACGGATGCGGTTCTCGGTCAGGTAGCCCATGCCCAGCATCAGCGCGGGATACAGCAGCGGGCCCAGGAACAGGGCGAGCGCCAGCGTCCGGCGGTCGCGCGACAGGTCGCGCAGTTCCTTGCGCATCACCGTGGAAACGGTCGAAAGAATGCTCATGCCAGCAGGCCCTCCTCCGAGCCGATCACCTTGACGAAGGCATCCTCCAGGTTGTCCTCGCCCGCCTGCGCGCGCAGTTCGTCGGCGGTACCGGCGGCGACCACCGTGCCCTTGGCGATGATGATGATGCGGTCACACAGCGCGGCGACCTCCTGCATGATGTGGCTGGAGAAGATCACGCAGCGTCCTTCATCACGCAGCTGCCTGAGGAAGCCACGCATCGCGCGCGTGGTCATCACGTCCAGGCCGTTGGTCGGTTCGTCGAGGATGACGTTGCGCGGGTCATGCACCAGCGCGCGCGCGATGGCGGTCTTGGTGCGCTGGCCCTGGCTGAAGCCTTCGGTCTGGCGATCGAGGATGTCGCCCATGTCCAGTGCGTCGGACAATGCCTTCGTGCGTTCGGCGATCTGCTTCGACGAAAGCCCGTGCAGCTCGCCGAAGTAAGCGATGTTCTCGCGCGCGGTCAGCCGCTTGTAGACGCCGCGTGCGTCGGGCAGCACCCCCAGGGCGCGGCGCACCGCGACCGGGTCACGCGCGGCGTCGATGCCGTCCACGGTGACCTGCCCGCGGTCGGGCGTCATCAGCGTGTACAGCATGCGCATGGTGGTGGTCTTGCCGGCCCCGTTGGGACCCAGCAGCCCGGTGATCTGTCCGTCGTGGGCGGTGAAGCTGACGCCGTCCACCGCGGTGACCAGTCCGGTCTTGGTCTTGAATGACTTGTGCAAGTCGTTGGCGATGATCATGGGGTGGTATCTCGTCGGGAAGGAAGGGAATCCGGGAAGCCGCGCGCGGGGCGACTCATGGTTCCCAGCCGTTGAAACTGGTGAAGGGCGGTACGTAATCCAGCGAGTCCAGGCATTTCGCATCCAGTGCCTTCGCATCCGCGCTCTCCAGGAAGCGCGCCAGCAGCTTGGGCATGCAGCCGATGCCGAAGGTGCCGTGGCCTTGGCCCTTCAGCACCAGATGACGGCCGTTGGGCAGGTTGCGCACGATCTGTTCGCCATAGCGGGGCGGAGTGACCGGGTCGAGTTCGCCGGACAGCAGCAGGGCCGGCAGGTCCGATGCCCACGGTGTGTGGAAGTCCGCAGGCCGTTTGCCCGTGGGCCATGCCGAGCACTGCACTTTCAGGTAGTCGCCCAGCGTGTTGCCCAGCACCGTGTCGCTGTCGTCGGGATTGGGTTGCAGCAGGTCGGCATCCTCCGCGCAGATCACCGACAGCTGCATGCCATGCATGAACTGGTCGCCCATCTGCGTCTCCAGCACTTTCGCCAGCGACATCAGTGAGCCGTAGCGGCCCTGGTTGGCCTCGTTCAACACCAGCGGCAGCAGGGCCGCGCCCTGCGGGTAGTACGAATACATGCGGGTGATGCTGGCCACCGTGCCCGGCGTGACCTGCCCGCTGGCCAGTTCGCCGGTGGACGGATCGCGGTACTCGGTCTGCACCGGTGCCGCCGCCAGCCGCGCCATCAGGCTCCGCAACTGCTCGCGCAGGTCGCCGCCGAACTTGTCCCTGCAGGCCGGCGTGGCCTGGCAGCGCTGGAACTGCAGGGCCAGTGCGGCATCCAGGTTGCGCGCATGTTCGCTGCCCAGCGCCAGTTCATTCGGCACCACGCCATCGATGAGCACGCTGCGCGTGTGCTGCGGATGGCGCATCGCGTACTGCTGCGCCACGCGGGTGCCGTAAGACGCGCCCACCACGTTGATCTTCTCCGCCCCCAGCGCGGTGCGCACGCTGTCCAGGTCGCGCACCGCATCGGTGGTGGTGTAGAAGCGCGGGTCGGCCTTCAGCGAGGCGGCGCAACGGCGCGCGAACTCGATCGCAGCGGCTTCGCCAGGCGCCTGTTCGTCGCCGTAGGCGTTCCTGCCCTCGTCGTCCTTGCACGACAGCGGGTTGGAGGCGCCGGTGCCACGCTGGTCCACCAGGATGAGGTGGCGCGACTTGCGCACCTCGCGGAAGGCACCGTCGATGGCGGGCCATACTTCCACGGCCGACTGGCCCGGGCCGCCCGCCAGGAAGAACACCGGGTCGTCGGTGGCCCCGCCCTCATTGGTCGCGGGCAGCCAGGCGATGTTCAAATCCACCTTGCGCCCATCCGGCCTGGCCGGATCTTCCGCCACCGGCAACGTCGCGCACTGCGCCTCCACGTTGGTGGTCAGGTAGGGCGATGTCAGCGTGCAGGGCTTGAACGCGATGTCGCCGTAGTGGCGCACGGCCTGCTGGCCAGCCTCCTGCGCCGGTCCACTGCAGCCTGCCAGCAGCAGCAGGCCGAGCGCGGCAGCAGGTGAACGAAGGGGTAGTGCCATGGTGTCTGTCCCGGATGAATGCTGTCGTCAGCATGCCATGACGGGGCAGCGCGCCGGATGTGACCGACGCGATGGCGAAAAGGAAGAGTCGTCGGCCTACTTGCTGCTGACGTACTTCTCGCGGCGGATCTGCGGCACCGGCAGGCCGTGCTCCTTCAGGGCCTCGAAGCAGGCGTCCACCATGTTCGGGTTGCCGCACAGGTAGGCGATGTCGTTGGCGGGATCCGGTGCGAATTCGTCCAGGAACTGCTGCACGTAGCCGTGGCGGACGTCGGCATGCGGGTTTTCCGGCAGTTCGCGGGAGAAACACGGCACGAAACGGAAGCCGGGGTGGCGATCGGCGAACGCGCGGAATTCATCGCCGTAGAGCAGTTCTGCCGGCGTGCGCGCGCCGAACAGCAGCACGACTTCGATGCCGCGCTCGGCCATCAGGGTTTCCAGCTGCGGCAGCATGGCGCGGTAGGGCGTGACGCCGGTACCGGTGCCGATCAGCAGGTAGCGCCGGTTCTGGTCGCCCGGCATCAGGCAGAAACGGCCATACGGGCCACTGGCGTCCACATGGCCGCCTTCCGGCAACCCCTCGAACAGCGCCGTCGCTGCGCCTCCGGGTACATAACTGACCGCGATCTCCACCGCTTCGCCCGGCCCCATCGCGTGGTCGTGGATGGTCGCCAGCGAGTAGCTGCGCTTGGTGCTGGTGCCGTCGGCGTACTGGAAGTGCACCTGGATGAACTGCCCCGGGATGAAATCCAGTGGCTGGCCGTCGTCGCGGACGAAGGTGTAGTGACCGACGCTGGGGGCCAGCATGCGGCGCCCGACGAGCTTCAAGGGGAAATGGACGATGGCCAAGGGAGGCGGGCTGGAACACTGTGTGTGCCGGGGCCGGCCCGGCGGGACGCCTATAATAAGCGCTCGCATCCACCCGGGCGTCTTCGCGGCGCCACAAGGTACCCCATGGCGTCCGTAACATCCGTACCGGCCGCGGCTCCCGCGCTGGCCATCACCGACCTGCGCAAGGTCTACGACACCGGCGTGCAGGCCCTGAAGGGCGTGTCGCTGCAGGTCGATCCCGGCGATTTCTTCGCCCTGCTGGGCCCCAACGGCGCCGGCAAGTCCACGCTGATCGGCATCGTCAGTTCGCTGGTCAACAAGAGCGCCGGGCAGGTGAAGGTGTTCGGCACCGACCTGGACCAGGACCGCGACGGCGCGATGCGCCTGCTGGGCCTGGTGCCGCAGGAGATCAACTTCAACATGTTCGAGAAGCCGCTGGACATCTGCGTGAACTACGCGGGGTTCTACGGCATCCCGCGCGCCGAAGCGCTGGTGCGGGCCGAAGAGGAGCTCAAGCGCGCCCAGCTGTGGGAAAAGGCCAACGTCATGAGCCGCACGCTGTCCGGCGGCATGAAGCGCCGGCTGATGATCGCCCGCGCCATGATGACGCGCCCGCGCCTGCTGATCCTGGACGAGCCCACCGCCGGCGTGGACATCGAGATCCGCCGTGGCATGTGGAAGACGCTGAAGGACATCAACGCCGCCGGCACCACCATCATCCTGACCACGCACTACCTGGAAGAGGCCGAAAGCCTCTGCCGCAACCTGGCCATCATCGACCGCGGCACCATCGTCGAACAGGGCCCGATGCGCCAGCTTCTGGCCAAGCTGGACGTGGAAGGCTTCCTGTTCGACATCGATGGCGAACTGCCGGCGCAGCTGCCGGTCATCGAGGGCACCACGATGGTCGCCACCGACGGCCACACGCTTGACCTGGACATGCCGCGCGCGATGGACCTCAACCGCGTGTTCGCCGCGCTGGGCGACGCCGGCATCCGCGTGCGCTCCATGCGCACCAAGAGCAACCGGCTGGAGGAGCTGTTCGTGCGCCTGACCGGCGACGAAGCCGCCGCCAAGCGGGAGCAGGCCGCATGAGCGCCCTCACTCCGCAGGAAACCAGCCAGACCACGCCGCTGCAGAAGAACTTCGTCGCGCTGGGCACCATCGTGCGCCGCGAAGTGAACCGCATCCTGCGCATCTGGGGCCAGACCCTGGTGCCGCCGGCCATCACCATGACGCTGTACTTCCTGATCTTCGGCGGCCTGATCGGCAGCCGCATCGGCGACATGGGCGGCTACAGCTACATGGAGTTCATCGTGCCGGGCCTGGTGATGATGAGCATCATCCAGAACAGCTACGGCAACATCAGCTCCAGCTTCTTCGGCGCCAAGTTCGGCCGGCACGTGGAAGAGCTGCTGGTCAGTCCGATGCCAAACTGGGTGATCCTGCTGGGCTACGTGGCCGGCGCGGTACTGCGCGGCCTGATGGTGGGCACCATCGTGCTGGTGATCGCGATGTTCTTCACCAAGGTCCGCATACCGCATCCGCTGGTGACCATCACCACCGTACTGCTGGGCGCGACGATCTTCTCGCTGGCCGGTTTCGTCAACGCGGCGTACGCGAAGAAGTTCGACGACATCGCCATCGTGCCGACCTTCATCCTGACCCCGCTGACCTACCTGGGCGGCGTGTTCTACTCGGTCAAGCTGCTGCCGCCGTGGGCCGAGGCGCTGACGCATGCCAATCCGATCTTCTACATGGTCAACGCCTTCCGCTACGGCCTGCTGGGCACCAGCGACGTGCCGCTGTGGGTGGCGTACGCGCTGATGATCGGCTTCGTCGTCGCGCTGGCCGCGCTGGGCCTGTGGCTGCTGAAGAAGGGCGTGGGGCTGCGCAGCTGATGCGCGTGCTGGTGCTCGGTGCCGGCGGCACCGGCGGCTATTTCGGTGGCCGCCTGGCGCAGTCGGGCGCGGACGTGACCTTCCTGGTGCGGCCCGCGCGCGCCGCCCTGGTGCGTGAGCACGGGCTGCGTATCGACAGTCCGTTGGGCGACGCCACGTTGCGGGTGGACACCGTCACCGCGGAGGAACTGCCGGCGCACGTGGCGCAGGCGCCCTTCGACCTGGTCCTGCTGAGTTGCAAGGCGTACGACCTGGACAGCGCGATGGACAGCATCGCGCCGGCGATGGACGCGGGGGCCGACGTACTTCCGCTGCTCAACGGACTGCGCCACTACGGCCTGCTGGATGCGCGTTTCGGTGCCGACCGCGTGGCGGGCGGGCTGTGCTTCATCAGCGTGGTGCTCGGCAGCGCGGGCGAGATCCGCCATCTGGGCACGCCGGCGTCGATGACGTTCGGCGAACGCGAGGGCCAACCCGCCAGCGACCGCCTGCAGCAACTCGCGCGCCTGTGTGCAGGCGCCGGCATCGACCATGCGCACACCGACCACATCGCGCAGGCGCAGTGGGTGAAGTACAGCTTCCTCACCGCACTGGCGGCTTCCACCTGCGTCATGCGGGCCCCCATCGGCGTTGTCATGGCGGGCGAAGGCGGGCGCGCGTTCGTCACCGCGCTGTATGCGGAATGCGTCGCGGTCGCGGCCGCGGCCGGACACTCCATTGCCGCCGCCGCGCAGGCCACCGCGCTGGAGACCCTGACCCAGGCCGGCTCGCCGCTGAAGGCCTCGATGCTGCGCGACCTCGAGTCCGGTCAGCGCGTCGAGGCCGCCCAGATCGTCGGCGACATGGTGCACCGTGCCGAAGCACATGGCATCGCGGTGCCCCGGCTGCAGGCGGCGTGGGTGCACCTGCAGGCCTACGAGGCGCAACGTCCGGTGTGAACCACCCGGTGGTACGGCTTCACGCGCGGCTTACGCGCCGCGCCGCCATGCTGTGCCATGCCGGGCACCGATACGTACGATGAAACACCTGCAGAAGCTCTTCCTCGCCGGCCACCTGGCGATCATCGCGCTGTTCTTCCTGTGCGCCATCGCGCTGATCGTGCTGGCCGCCAGCGAGCTGTGGCATGGCGTGCTGATGGCGGGCGGCGATGCCGGCCTGCGCAACCGCTTCGACAACATCCTGGAGAGCATCGGCATGCTCACCATCGGGCTGGTCGCGCTGGAACTGGCGCAGACCGTGTTCGAAGAAGAAGTGCAGCGCGACGTGAAAGTCAGCGGGCCCACGCGGGTGCGCCGCTACCTGTCGCGCTTCCTGGTGGTCATCGTCATCGCCATGGCCATCGAAACGCTGGTCGCCACCTTCGAACTGATGCACGAAGACCCCACGCAGCTGCCCTACGTCGCCGCGATCGGTGGTTCGGCCGCGCTGCTGCTGGTGGCGTGGGGCGTGTTCGTGCTGCTCAACCGCAGTGCGGAGGAGCTGGAGCCCGAAGCGATGGCGCAGGCGAAGTCGGAAGACCGCAAGGTCGACTAGCCGCGGTCACTCGCAGGACACGACATCGCCACGGGCACGGCACTGGGGCGGGAATCCGTGCTTGCGCCAGTACGCCAGGATGCCGTTGTCGCGCAGGAAGGCCTGGAACGCGGGATCGCGCCGAAGGTAGGCCAGGTCCTTCGTCCACAGCAGCAGGTCCCAGGTGGAATAGCCGCGCTGGCGTACCTGGTTGAGGTCGTCGATCAGCGGTGCGGCATTTGCACGGGCGCCTGGCGCAAGCACGCCCGAGAAGTTGGCTACCCCCGTCTTCTCTTCGTACGCCTCGAACTCGGCGATCGCACGGGGCCACCGCGAGGGATCGATCAGCGCCTCCGATGCGGCGATGTAGCCGGGCGCCAGTTGCTTGGCATGCGCATCGGGGTGGTCGGGTCTGGCGATCTCCACCCTCGCGATCCGCAATGCTTCGCGGTAGTCCTTTCGCCATACCGCGTTGAACCAGCGCGCGTAGGCCGCGTTTGCGGGAAGGGGTTCCAGCAGCTTGCGGGCCTCGTCGTGCCGGCCGAGCGTGTCGAGCACGCGCGCCAGCATGAAGCTGCCATTGCGGCCGAGGGGGTCGCGCGCCAGCAGGTCGCGCGCACGTGCCTCGGCGCGGTGCAGGTAGCCCAGTCTCGCCAGCGCGAGCGTCATGCCATAGGCCATTTCAGCGTTGCTGGGGTTCACGCGCAACGCACGTTCCTGCAGGGACAGGCAGCGTTCCCAGTCGTCGGCGATGCAGGCATTGGCGGCGAGCACGAAGTACGGCTCGGCGAGGGTCGCGTCCAGGCGCTGGGCCAGGGTCGCTTCGCGGACGGCTTCCTCGCGAAGGGTGGACGCCAGCGTCGGTCGCCGTTGGGCCCGAATCTCGAGGGCCATGGCAAGGCCGGCATGGGCGCGGGCATCGTCCGGGCGTTCGCGGAGCAGCGCGCGGAATTCCCGTTCCGCACGCTCGGTCGACGCCTCCGGTGGCAGGTCCCGCAAACTGACCAGCGCGCGTGCGATGTGGTAGCGGCGCAGGAATTCGGCATCGCCGCTGCGCGAAGGCGGGTCGGTCAGGCCCAGGCGCAACGCCAGCGAGCCGGCGACGGTTTCCGCGATGTCCCGCTGCAGCAGCAGCACTTCGGAGGCGTCGCGATCGAAATCCTTCGTCCACAAGGTGCCGCCGCCCTGCGCATCCACCAGGCGCAGCCGCACGCGCAGCGTCTGGCCGGCCTGCTGCAGGTTGCCTTCCAGCGCATGGGTGATGCCAAGCCGTTGCACCAGCGCGGCCGGATCGGCCGACACGTCGGTGGCCAGCCGCGTGGAGTCGCGGGCGATCACCCGCAGGCCTTGCACCTGCGCCAGGCTGCAGATCAGTTCCTCGCCCAGGCCATCGGCAATGACGCGCACGCTGTTGCCTTCCCCGATCGGCTTCAAGGGCATGACCACCAGCGTGGGTGGTGTCGCGAGGGCGACCGCCGCGGGCGGCGCGGCACGGGCTGCGTCCGCCGTCAGGCCGCTCGACCACCACCAGCCCGCACCGACCACGGCCAACGCGCCCAGGATCCCGGCAGACCAGAGCACAGTGGAGGTGGCGCGACGCGGCGCACGGGCGTCCCCATCGGCGGGCGCCGCGGGCCGCGTGCCGACGGGTTCGGGTGATGGCGTCTCTGCGGTCGCGGGCAGATCGAAGCGATAGCCGACGCCATGCACGGTATGCAGCAGGCGGGGATGGTGCGCGTCTTCGGCCAGTGCGTGGCGCAACAGGGTGATGATGCGGTTGAGCACGCCCGGCGTGACATGCCGGTGCCCCCAGACGGCATCCAGGATCTCGTCGCGGGTGAATACCCGGCCCGGCTCGCCCGCCAGCAGTGCGAGCACGGCGAACGCCTTCGGTTCCAGCGGTTGTTCGGCGCCTGCCCGCCACAGACGGCGGCCTGCGAAGTCGATGACGGTGTCTTCGAAGTGGCAGGGTGGGGCGGGCGAGGACATGGCGGCTCACAACCCGGGCTGGTAATCCTTCAACGCAGCGCGGCGACGGCGTCGGCCTAAGGATTTCCCAAGCTTTTCCACCAGGCCCGTGCGGTTCCCTCAGCCGGTCCTCAAGACCGGCCCGGCGAACGCGACGACGCTGGCGACAGGCCCGATCCCCGGCCGTCGCCCAGGAGAACATCATGAACACGCTCGTCCGCATCGCGGTTGCCGCAGGCCTGGCAGGCGCCGGCATGGCGCCGGCCATCGGCCAGTCCACGGGCGAACCGGCGCCGGCCCGCATCGTCATCGACTGCGCGCGGCCCCGGCTGCCTGCCCAGCATGAAGTCGGTGCACTGCTCGACCAGCACAACCTCGGCCAGGTGTACGCAAGCCGCGCCGCGCTGATGGCCGAAGCAAGACGCGCATGCCGGCGTGGCCCATCCACGGTGCGGCAGGTCGCCTTCGAACCGACACCCGCCCGTCCGTCGCCGGAACAGCGCATGGCCGACAACCGGCGCGAGCGCTGAAGCGCAGCGGCACCAGTATTCCCGCGCGGCCGATCCCCCACCGGTTGCCCGGGTTACCTCCCGCCGCCCTGCTGGCGGCAACCTTCGTTACGCAATGGAGCCCACCATGAACCTGCCTACCTCCACGATGACCGCGCGGGCCCTGCCCCGATCCCCCCGGCTGCGAAGCCGCCTGGCCGGCATGCTGCTGGCGGCGTCGATACCGGGTCTGGCCCAGGCCGATGCCGTCATCGACTGGAACACCATTGCCTGGCAGACCGCCGTGACCGCGGGCGCCCCGCCGCTGCAGACGCGCATCAATGCGATCACCCACCTGGCGATCCATGACGCGCTGAATTCCATCGATCCACGCTACGACACCTATGCACGCCGCCACCCGGCCGCCCCCGGCGCATCACCCGATGCTGCCGTCGCCACCGCCGCCTACATGACGCTGTCGGTGACGGTGCCTGCGCAGGCGGCCGCGCTGGAAACCACCTACGACAACTACCTGGCTGGGTTGTCGTGCCCGCCCGCGCACCCTGACTGCCTCGACGACGGGATCGCCGTAGGCATGCTGGCCGCGCAAGCCATCCTGCAACGGCGTGCCAACGACGGTGCCGCCACGCCACACGCGCCTTACGCCGCACCCGCACTGCCCGGCGTCTATCAACCCACGCCACCCAGCTTCACCGCACCCCAGTTCGGCAACTGGGGCAACGTGAAGCCGTTCGCGCTCAACAACGTCACCCAGTTCCGTGCGGGCCCGTCGCCGCTGCTGGTCCGCTCAAGTGGCACCTATCGACGCGACTACCAGGAGGTCCTTGCGGTCGGGAGCGCGGCGGTGCGGGGTGCCCCGCAGAACGTCGAGTCGGCGGAAAGCCGCAGTGCGCGCTACTGGGCAGGCGGAGGCGCCAATGCCAACGCCATCGCCCAGCGCATCGTCAACGGACGCGGCCTGGACCTGTGGCAGCATGCCCGCCTGTTCGCGCTGATGAACATGGCACAGGCGGATGCCTCCTTCGGCGTGTTCAGCAGCAAATACAAATACAACTTCTGGCGGCCGATCACCGCGATCCATGCGGCGGGCGACACCCAGTGGATGTCGTACCTGGTCAATCCACCCTACCCGGACTATGCCAGCGGCCTGTCGGCGCTGACCGGCAGCGCGACGGAAGTGTTGCGCCGGGTGTTGGGCACGGACGCCTTGCCGTACACCTACACGGCCGCCGGCATCGAACGTCATTTCGACACCTTGTCGCAGGCCGAATACGAGGCGGCGATGTCGCGCGTATATGCCGGCATCCACTTCCGCACCGCGTGCATGGACGGCCTGAAGCAGGGCAACAAGATCGGCAACTACGTGGTGCGCCACTACCTGCGGCCGCGTCGGGGACGTTGAGCGCGGCATGCCCGCGCACGGTGAGGCGCCCGGTCGTGGCGCTTCACGCCAGGGCAGGCAACCGGAAGAACGCGCGCGCCGTCGCGGTCGTGGCGGCGCCCGTTGCGTCGACGTCTTCGCCACGGTCACGCGCCAGCTCGGCCACGATGTGGGCCAGGTACATCGGCTCGTTGCGCCGATGCGAGGGCTGCGGCTTCACGGTGCGTGGAAGCAGGTAGGGGGAATCGGTTTCGATCATCAGGCGGTTGGCGGGGATCGACGGCACCAGTTCGCGCAGGTGCAGGCCGCGGCGTTCGTCGCACAGCCAGCCGGTGATGCCGATGTGCCAGTCCTGGTCCAGGTAGTCGAAGAGTTCCTTCTTCGTTCCGGTGAAGCAGTGCACCACGGCCGGCCCCAGCCTGCCGTCGAAGTTCTTCATCATCGCCATGAAGTCGTCGTGGGCGTCGCGCTGGTGCAGGAAGAGCGGCTTGCCCACGCCATCGACCGCCAGGTCCGCCGCGATCTGCAACTGCCGCTCGAAGGCCCTGCGCTGCGCGGGACGCGGCGAGAAGTCGCGGAAGTAATCCAGCCCGCATTCGCCGACCGCCACCACTTCCGGGTGCGCATGCAGCGCGCGCATCTCCGCATCGCACTCGTCGGTGTACTCGGTGGCGTGGTGCGGGTGTACGCCGGCGGTGGCGAACAGCTCGCCCGGGTGCGCCTGCGCCAGGCGCAGGGCCATCGGCGAATGCTCGCGGCTGGCGCCGGTGATGACCTGCTGGACCACGCCGGCTTCACGCGCCCGCTGCAGCACCGCGTTGCGGTCGTGGTCGAAGCTCTCGTGGGTGAGGTTGGCGCCGATGTCGATGAGATCCATGGTGGACATTTTAGTCGTTGGAGGCGGTGAGTTGAGGTCTGTGGGAGCGACGTCAGTCGCGATGAGGCCTCCGCGGCAGTCCATCGCGACTGACGTCGCTCCCACAAATGCCTGCGTGAGTTGCGGCAGGAAGCCGTATCCTTGCGCCGCATGTCGCCGCCTACCTTCCCCATCACCCCGCTGCTGCCGGACATCGTCCGCCGCCTGTCGGACCATCCGCGGCTGGTGCTGGAAGCGCCGCCCGGCGCCGGCAAGACCACGCAGGTGCCGCTGGCGCTGCTGGACCAGCCGTGGCTGGCGGGCAAGAAGATCGTGATGCTGGAGCCGCGCCGCGTGGCCGCGCGTGCGGCCGCCGGCTTCATGGCCAGGCAGCGTGGCGAACCGGTGGGCGAGACCGTCGGCTACCGCATCCGCTTCGAGAACGCGGTGTCCGCACGCACCCGGGTGGAAGTGGTCACCGAGGGCATCCTGACCCGCATGATCCAGGACGATCCGATGCTGGAGGGCGTGGGTGCGATCCTGTTCGACGAATTCCACGAGCGCCACCTTGCCGGCGACCTCGGCCTGGCGCTGGCGCTGGACGTGCAGGCGCAGCTGCGCGAGGATCTGCGCCTGGTGGTGATGTCGGCCACGCTGGACGGCGAGAAGCTGGCGCGCTTTCTGGACGCTCCGCGGTTGAGCAGCGAAGGCCGCGGTTTCGCCGTGCAGGTCGCACACTTCCCGGCACGGCGCGAGGAATCGCTGGAAGTGCAGGTCCGCCGCGCCGTGGAGCACGCCGTGCAATCGCATCCCGGTGACGTGCTGGTGTTCCTGCCGGGCCAGCGCGAGATCGCACGCGTGCAGGCGATGCTGGCCGAGGTGCTGGCGCACGACATCGTCGTGCTCGCGCTGCACGGCGAGCTTCCGGTCGAGAAGCAATCCGAAGCACTGCAGGCCGATCCGCAGGGCCGGCGGCGCGTGGTGCTGGCCACCAACGTGGCCGAATCCTCGGTGACCCTGCCCGGCGTGCGCGTGGTGGTCGACAGCGGACTGGCGCGCGAGCCCTCGTACGATCCGAACAGCGGCTTCTCGCGACTGGAAGTGGCGAACATCTCGCAAGCGTCGGCCGACCAGCGCGCCGGCCGCGCCGGCCGCGTGGCGGAGGGATGGGCGTACCGGCTGTGGCCGCAGTCGCAACGGCTCGATCCGCAGCGTCGTCCCGAGATGGCGATGGTGGAACTGGCATCGCTGGCGCTGGAACTGGCAGCGTGGGGGAGCGACGCGCTGCGCTTCGTCGATCCGCCGCCGCCCGGTGCGCTGGGCGCGGCGCGTGATCTGCTGCGTCGCCTGGGCGCGCTAACCGCGTCGAATGCCATCACGCCGCTGGGCAGGCGCATGCTGGCGCTGGGCACGCATCCGCGGCTGGCGGCCATGCTGCTATCGGCAACAGGAACCGCTGACCGCGCGGTGGCCTGCGATCTGGCCGCCCTGGTGGAGGCGCGCGATCCCCTGCGCATGGGCGGCGACGCCTTGGCCGCGCGCTGGCGTGCGCTGGCCGCGTTCCGTGCCGGGCGCGCGCCGCACGACGCCAATCGCGCCGGCCTGGCTGCCATCGACGCGGCCGCCAAGCAGTGGCGGCGGCGCCTCCGCGAAACCGCCACCGCCCCTTCCACCATCGAAGCGCACCAGCTGGGCGACGTGCTGATGCATGCGTTCCCCGACCGCATCGGCACCCAGCATCCACAGGATGCACGGCGCTACCAGTTGGCGAATGGCCGCACCGCGCGTCTGTTTGACGACAGCGCGCTGTTCGGCGAACCCTGGATCGTGGTCAGCGAACTCCGGCACGAAGCGCGCGATGCGCTGATCCAGCGCGGCGCGCCCGTCGACGAGAAGCGGCTGCGCGCCGAATTCGCCGACCGCTTCGTCACCGAAGACACCGTGCGCTGGGATGCGTCGCGTCGCGCGCTGGTGGCACAGCGCGAGTCGCGCTTCGACCAGATCATCATCGATGCGCGCCCCGCCGGCCGCGTTGATCCGGCGCTCGCCGCCGCGGCATTGACCGACGCGGTGCGCGAACTGGGACTCGAGGCGCTGCCCTGGCCCGAGTCGCTGCAGCAATGGCGCGAGCGCGTGCGCTGCCTGCGCGCGTGGATGCCGGACCTGGAACTGCCGGACCTGTCCGACGATGCCCTGATGGACACGCTGGACGACTGGCTGAAACCCGCCTTCGCCGGCAAGACACGGCTCGATGCGCTGGATGAGGAAGATCTGTCCAGTGCATTGAAGTCCGGCCTGGACTGGGGACTGCGCCAGCGCATCGACCAGCTCGCGCCGGTGCGCATCGTGGTGCCATCGGGCATGGAGCGCCGCATCGAATACGCGCATGGCCAGCCGCCGGTGCTGGCGGTGAAGCTGCAGGAACTGTTCGGCATGGCGGACACGCCGCGCGTGGCCGACGGCCGCGTGCCCGTGCTGCTGCACCTGTTGTCGCCGGGTGGCAAGCCGCTGCAGGTGACCTCGGACCTGCGCAACTTCTGGAATTCCACCTACGCCGAAGTGAAGAAAGAAATGAAGGGGCGGTATCCGAAACATCCGTGGCCCGACGACCCTTGGAGCGCACAGGCAACGCATCGCGCCAAGCCGCGCGGTACCTAGCGGCTCGATACCGCCTGCCGCGGCGGCGGCTCATGCAGTGCGTAGGTGGCCGGTTCCACTCGGCGCGGCCCGACGACCCTTTCCACTCGGCGCGGCCCGACGATCCCTGGAGTGCCCAAGCCACGCATCGCGCCAAGCCGCGCGGCACCTGGAACGCTTAGACTCGTGCGCTTCCGACATCGCGTGTTGCCATGACTGCTCCCGTCCCGATGCTGCACGATCCTGCCTTCATGCCGTTCCGGCTGGATGCCGTGGGCAGGCGCATGTTGTTCGTGCAGCTGGACCGCACGCAACGCGCGAAGGCGGCCTTCCTGGACGAACGCGTGCTGGCCGGGAACCCGCAGGGTGGCTGGGTGGCGCTGGAGACTTTGCCACCCTGGACCGAGACGCCGGCCGACTGCCACTTCCTGTTCCACATCGGCCATTGCGGCTCCACCCTGCTCAGCCAGCTGCTGGCCGAACACCCGCAGACGCAGGTGCTGCGTGAACCGCTGACGTTGCGCACGCTGGCGGAACACCAGGTCGATGCAGGCCTGCCGCAAGGGCGATTTTCACGGGAAGCGTGGCAGACGCTGCTGCACGACACCGTGGGCAGGCTGGCGCGACCACTGGCGCCGGACCGGCGCAGTGTCATCAAGGCGACCAGCAGCTGCAACGGGCTGGTGCGGCCATTGCTGGCGGCGTTTCCTGCAGCCCGCGCGATCTTCATGGACATGCCGCTGCGTCCCTATCTGGCCACGCTGCTGAAATCGCCGGACTCCGTGCGCGATGCGGTGACGACGGCGCCCGCGCGCCTGGCATGGCTGCGCGAGCAGGTGGGGGAGGATGCGTCGCTGCATCTGCACCGCCTGACGCTGCCGCAGCAATGCGCGATGGTGTGGCTGGCCGAGCACGCGCGTCGCAAGGCATTGCAGACAAGTGCGGAAGGCGACCGGGTGCTGCACGTCGATTTCGAGCGCCTGCTGGAGGCTCCGGAATCGACGCTGGCGGCGGTGGCCGGACACCTCGGCTGGGATGCAGCCTGGGTCGCTGCAGCGAAGGCGTCATCCGCGTGGGGGCGCTATTCCAAGGCGCAGCAGCATGGCTACAGCGTGGAGGACCGTCGCCATGACCTGGCACGTTCGTTCGGCCTGCACGAGCAAGCCATCATGGACGCGGAAGCTTTCGTCAGCGCGTTGCAGCAACGGCATCCGTCGCTGGCGTGAGGCGTGCAGCGCAGATCAGGTATCGGCCCACATGCGGAACAGGTTGGTGCGCAGCGATTCCAGCAGCACCAGTTGGCGTGCGTTGCCGGGATCGGCCAATGAACGTGCTTCCTCGATCTGCGCCAGCAGCTCGCGGCGCGACACGTCCGCCACCCAGCTCTGCAGCCAGGTGATCGCCGCGATGCGGATGCCCTGCGTCACCGGCGCCACCTGGTGCACGGTCGTCGACGGATACAGCAGCGCGTCGCCGGCCTGCAGCTTGTAGCTCAGTTCCTGCGAACCGAGCTGGATGGTCAGCTCGCCGCCCTGGTATTCCGTCGGTGAATTGAGGAAGACCGTGCACGACAGGTCGCTGCGCATCGGCGGCGTGGAAGGGAACAACGCCTCGTCCACGTGCCAGCCGTAGGTCATGCCCGGCTCGTAGCGGACCACGGTGGTGCGCGCCATCTGCCGCGGCTGCCCGAACAGGCGCACATCGGCATGGCGCACCAGCGCATTGCGGGCGATCTCGGCGATGCGGGCATTGGCAGGGTCTTCGAGCGGTGCCTGCAGGTTGCGCTTCACCGACGAGGCCTGGTTCGTGATGCGGCCATCGGCAAACCGCACCTGCGGGATGAGCTCCCGCACCATGGCCAGCTCGCCCGCGTTGAGGATGTTCGGCAGCACGTGGATCATGCGCCATGATCGCCGTTCAGCTTGCGGTCGGCAACTGGCGCAGGGAATGACATCGCGTGAACATCAGCGCGGTGACACTGACGCCGTAGACAACCCCTGGGGTAATGAACATGAGCAAGTTGACCATCATCACCGACCGCGCGATGGAGCTGGCGAGCCAGGCGGGCAGCAGCCTGAAGCATGCGGTGCCGAGCGCCGACAAGCTGCTGCAGACCGGTGCCGCGCTGGGCATAGCGAAGACCGGTGGCAAGGTGGCGCTGGCCTTCGTTCGCCGCAATCCGGCCGTCGCCATCGCCACGGCGGCCGGCGTCGGCCTGCTGGCCTTCGCCGCGTACCGCAAGCGCAAGCGCGATGAAGCGGGCGCACCGATCGAAGGCAAGTCCCGCCGCATCGAAGCGCGCAAGGTCAACGGCAGCGGCACCAAGACCACCGCCAGCAAGCGCGCCGCGCCGCGCAAGCCGCGCAGCACGACGACGAGCAGTTCTTCCGCCGAAAGCTGATCGCATTGCCGGGGCCACACCGCCCCGGCGTCGTTGTGGGAGCGACGTGGGTCTCGACCGCACTGCATCTCTCTCCTCTGCAGTCGCAACCCGCGTCGCTCCCACGAGACGCAGCCGCGTCAACAGACGCGCCACTGGCCGGGCGCCAGCCCGTCCAGTCGCACGTCGCCCATCGCGACGCGCACCAGCCGCAGTGTCGGCAAACCCACCGCCGCCGTCATCCGCCGCACCTGGCGGTTGCGGCCCTCGGTGATGACCAGTTCGATCCATGCATCCGGCACGGTCTTGCGGAAGCGCACAGGCGGATCACGCGGCCAGAGCTTGGGCGGCATGTCCAGCAAAGAGACCTGTGCCGGTCGCGTGGGTCCATCGTTCAACAGAACGCCGCCGCGCAACGCTGCAAGCCTGGCCTCGTCCGGCACGCCCTCCACCTGCGCCCAATACGTCTTGGGTTGCTTGTGGCGCGGGTCGGTCAGGCGGTTCGCCAGTGTGCCGTCATCGGTGAGCAGCAGCAGGCCCTCGCTGTCGTAGTCCAGCCTGCCGGCCGCGTATACGTCGGGCGGCAGCCCGAACTCCGCCAGCGTGCGCCGTGGCGGCACGCTGCGATCGGTGAACTGGCACAACACGTTGAAGGGCTTGTTGAAGGCGATCAGCACGCCGGCGGATCCTGGACAGCGGACGGACCCTGCATTGCACACGGATCGCCACAGGGCGTCCAGCGCGGTGGCGGCATGCCGGACGCCGGCGGGGATCAGTCCTGCGGTGGCACTGTCGGCCGCACCGTATCGGCGCCCGTGTCATGCGCGTCGCGATGCGGTCGCCCGCTGCGCGCCATGGCATCGAACACGCCATCGCGCCGTATCCAGGCATGGTGCAGGGCCGCCGCCAGGTGCACCTGCACCAGCGCGAACAAGGCGTAACCCAGCGTGCCGTGCGCCCCACGCAACCAGGCGTACAGCGCGGGATCGTGCGGCACGATCGCCGGCAGGTGCAGCGACGCGGTGATGCGCACGGGATAGCCGGCGGCCGACAGCATCGACCAGCCCAGCAATGGCATCGCCAGCATCAGCGCATACAGCACCACGTGCGATGCCTTCGCTGCCATCGCCTGCAGACGCGGCAGGTCGGGCGGCAAGGGCGGCGGCGGATGCCGCCAGCGGTGGAACAGCCTGACCAGCGCCAGCAGCAACAGGGCGATGCCGAGGGGTCGGTGGATGTCCAGCAACACCGGCCGCAACGACAGCGAGGCCACCATGCCCACGCCGATGAACAGCATCGCCAGGATCAGCACGGCCATGCTCCAGTGCAGCAGGCGCGCGAATCCGTCGAAGTGACCATCGCCGTTCATGGCGTGGCCTCACGGTCGTCGCTGGCCGGCGGCGTGGCTGCACGCGCGGTCTCGCGTTCGCGGCGGTTGAACGACACCGCGTACGCGGCGGCCCGCGCCGCCAGGATGGGATCGTTGGACAGCGCGATGCCGTCCGGCACCACCGTGGGATCGTAGTTCACGTCCCGGCAGGCGCCGGTGGCCTGCGCCTGGCTGCGATCCAGCACCAGCGTCCCGGCCACGTGCCGGGGCCGCGATGCCGGCCAGCGCTGCGACGGATCGTCGACCGGATCCCCTGGCGCGGCTTCGGTCACCACCAGGTCCCAACGCAGCGGCCCCTGCGCCAGCCTGGCCTGCAGTTCGCGTTGCAGGTAGTCCGCCTCGGCCTGCTGGCGCATCGTTTCCGCCAGTGGCTGGAACGGCGCCTGCGGTTGCATCGACCAGCGCACGAACCGCGACCGGCCTTGCGCATCGATGAAGCGGAAGCTGTTCACGCCGTTGTATTCGGTATTCGCCCAGCTGCTCGACCAGGGCGCGGACTTCGCCCACGCCTGGAACCGTGCCGCCTCCGGATACTGTGCAAGGAAGGCCGCCATCTTCGCCGGATCGGGCTTGCCGGTGGCCGGGTCGGGTCGCGACGCCAGCAGTTGCGCGTGGAAACCCGCCGGCGTGGCCACCGCGAAGAACGGGAAGCTGTTCATCGCCATCCGCCACTCCTGCCCATCGTCCGTCCGCAGCGACAGCGCCAGGCTGCGCACGCGGGCCTGTGCTTCGGGGCCATGCGGATCGGCGCCGCCGATCGAAAGGCGACCCTGCACCGGTGTGCGCGGCTGGCGGAAAACGCGCGCGCGCGACAGCGCTGCGGCCTGCGTGCTCGGCTCGAAGTAGCCGGCCACGCAGACGCCCTTGCTGTGTGCGCGACGGAAGCCGGGATACGGCTTGCCGTTCTCGATGTCGTCCACCAGCCGCGGCGCGGTCAGGCGCGTGGTCGGCCCGATCCACCCGGCCACCCAGGCGAAGGCGACGGCAGCCATCGCCACGATCGCGGCGATGCCAAGCAGTGCCGGCCCGTTACGCCGGGAAGGCGAAGGAGGCGCGTCGTCCGGGGGAAGGGTCATCTGCATGCGCCTGCAAGAACGGAAGGACGCCGGCGACGCCTAGCGTCATGGCTTCACGAAGCGCAGCGTCATGCGGTCGCTTTCGCCGATGGCCTGGTACTTGGCGGCTTCGGCGGCATCGTGGCGACCCACCGGCGGCAGCGTCCATACGCCGTTGGGGTGGTCCTTGGTGTCCTTCGGGTTGGCATTGACCTCGCTCTTGCCGGCCAGGCGGAAGCCGGCGGCTTCCGCCATCGCGATCACCTGCGCTTCGCCCACGTAACCGCTGCCGTCATCCTCCGGCACGTCGGTGGCCGCCCGGTGTTCCACCACGCCCAGCACGCCGCCGGGCTTGAGCACGTTGAAGAAGCCCTTGAACATGCCCGCGGCCTGCTTGTCCTTGCGCCAGTTGTGCACGTTGCGGAAGGTCAGCACCACGTCGGCCGAATTGGCCGCACCGAACACCGGCGCGGTCGGGTCGTACTTCACCACCGTGGCCTTGTCGTACTGCGCGGCGGCGCCGGCGAACTTCTTCGACAGGCCATCCACGCCACGCTGGTAATAGTCGCGGCTGCCGCCTTCGGGCCGGGACATCGGGTCCACCACGGCCGCGATGTATTCGCCGCGCTCGCGCAGGTAGGGCGCCAGCACCTCGGAATACCAGCCGCCGCCGGGGGTGATCTCGATGACGGTCTTGTCGGGCGTCACGCCGAAGAACGTCAGCGTTTCCTTCGGGTGGCGGTAGCGGTCGCGCGCCGCGTTCTTCGGGTCGCGCCACGCGCCTTTCAGGACGGCATCCAGCGAAGCGGTATCGGCGGCCGACAGGGTGGCGACGGCGCGATCGGTCTTGGCGGCGGTCTCCGCCAGCAACGGCTGCGAGGCGGCCAGGGCGGTGACGACGGCCAGGCACAGGGAGATACGGGTCATGGGATTGCCTCCAGAAAGGTGGCCGGAGCCTACCACGCAGCCTGTTCACGCCGCATCGCGCACCCGCCACCCCACGCCAGCACGAGCCGTTGCCGCGCCGGGCCGTGGCGAAGGCTTCACCGGGCAGCGACTATGCTGCGCATCCGCCACTGCCGTCGCAGCGGCACCGCCCGGGTACGCGCATGAACATTCCGCTGTCTTCCACGCTGACCCGCATCGTGCTGGCCGCGCGCCCGCAGGGCGAACCGACCGCTGACAACTTCCGCCTCGAGCAAGTCCCGATGCCCTCGCCCGGCGAAGGCCAGGTGCTGCTGCGCAACCACTACCTGTCGCTGGACCCGTACATGCGCGGGCGGATGAATGCGGGCCGTTCCTATGCCAAGCCGGTCGAGATCGGCGAGGTGATGGACGGTGGCACCGTGTCGGAGGTGATCGAATCCCGCCACCCCGACCTCACGCCGGGGGACATGGTGCTGGCGCACGGCGGCTGGCAGACGCATGCCATCGCCGACGGGCGCGCGCTGAAACGGAAGCTCGATGCGGGCATCGCGCCGTTGACGACGGCGCTGGGCGTGTACGGCATGCCCGGTTTCACCGCCTACGTGGGCCTGCATGAGATCGGCAAGCCGCAACCCGGCGAAACCGTCGTCGTGGCCGCCGCCAGCGGGCCGGTCGGCGCCACGGTCGGGCAGATCGCCAGGCTGCAGGGTGCGCGTACGGTCGGCATCGCCGGCGGCGAGCGCAAGCGCGCCTACCTGCAGGACGAACTGGGCTTCGACGTCGCGCTGGACCATCGTGCGCCGGACTTCGCCGCACAGCTGCGCGCTGCATGCCCGCAGGGCATCGATGTGTATTTCGAGAACGTCGGTGGCGCCGTGTTCGACGCCGTGCTGCCGCTGCTCAACGACTTCGCCCGCATTCCGGTGTGCGGACTGGTGGCGCACTACAACGACCGCGCATTGCCCGCCGGCCCGGACCGCCTGCCGATGCTGCTCAGCCACATCCTGACCCGGCACCTGACGGTGCGCGGCTTCATCCAGCATGACTTCATCCAGCTCTATCCGCAGTTCCTGCGCGAGATGGGCGGCTGGCTGCAGGAAGGCCGCATCAAGTACCGCGAATATCAAGTAGACGGCCTGGAAAACGCTCCGGCGGCGCTGATCGGGCTGTTGAAAGGCGAGAACTTCGGCAAGGTGGTGGTGAAGCTGTAGACCCGGGCAACGCCGCACCGCCGTCGCGCGGGCGTGCGCGCGAAAACGGCGGCCTCAGGCGTCCGCCGCGCCCACCGGCAGGCTGACATTCACCACGGTCGCGTCGTCGGGGTCCGGCTTCACCCGGAACCCGAGGTTCTCGCACATCACCAGCATCGTGCGGTTCTCGCGCAGCACCTGGCCTTCGATCCGCTTCAGGCCCTGCCAGCGTGCGTACTCGATCATGATCTGCATCAGCTTCCAGCCGATCCCGTGCCCTTTCAGGTCCGAGCGCACCAGGATGCCGTATTCGCCGGTCTCGTAATTGGCATCCGCGTGCAGCCGCACCGCGCCGAGCATGTCGTGGCTGTCGGGATGCACCGCGACCAGTGCGATGGAGCGCGCGTAGTCCAGCTGGGTGAGGCGGGCGATGAATTCGTGGCTGAAGTGGCGCACGGACTGGAAGAAACGCAGGCGCAGGTCCTCGTCGGTGACGTGGGTGAAGAACTCGCGGAACATCGCATCGTCCTCGGGCCGCACCGGGCGCACCAGCACGCGCTGGCCGTCCGCCAGCTCGATGGTCCGCTCCCACTCGGTCGGATACGGGAAGATCGCGAAACGGGGATGGCCGCGGCCCTTGTGCAGGCGGCGGTCCCGCGCCACCGCGATGCGCGCATCCACCGCGATGACGCCGTCGCGGTCGGCCAGCAGGGGGTTGATGTCCAGCTGCAGGATTTCCGGAATGTCGGCCGCCAGCTGCGCCAGTTTGACCAGCACCAGCGCCACCGCACGCTCATCGGCCGCGGGCACGTCGCGATAGGCCTTCAGCACGCGCGAAACACGGGTGCGCGCGATCAGTTCGTGCGCCAGGCGCAGGTCCAGCGGCGGCAGCGCCACGGCCTGGTCGTTGATGACTTCCACTGCGGTACCCCCGCGGCCGAAGGCGATGACAGGGCCGAAGACCGGATCGTCGGCGATGCCGGCGATCAGCTCGCGTGCCTTCGGGCGCTGCAGGGTGGGTTGCACCAGCACGCCTTCGATGCGCGCATCGGGGCGGCGTTCGCGCGCGCGCTGCAGGATGCCGGCGGCCGCTTCGCGCACCGCGTTCGCATGTGGCAGGTTGAGGCGCACGCCATCGACATCCGACTTGTGCGGAATGTCGGGCGACAGGATCTTCACCGCGACGGTGGCGCCTTCCGCCAGCAGCGGAGCGGCCAGCTGCACCGCGTGTTCCGCATCGTCGGCACGCCACAGCGGTGCCATCGGGATGCCGTACGCCGCCAGCAGCTGCGTGGTGGCCAGCGGGTCGAGCCAGGTCTGGCCCGCCTCCAGCGCAGCGCCGACCAGCGCGCGCGCGGTGACGACATCCGCGCTGAAGTCCTCGGGCAGGCTGGGCGGCGTCTCCCTCAGTGCCGCCTGCACTTCGCGGTGCCGGACCAGGTGCATGAAGCCGGCCACCGCCTCCGATTCGTTGGGGTAGCGCGGCACGTGCGCCGCATCCAGCACGGCCTCCGCGCTGGGGTCGTTGCCCAGCCAGACCGAGAACACCGGCTTGCGCGGCGCATGCGCGGGCCGGCGCCGCAGCACGTCGGCCACCGCTTCGGCGGCTTCAACGGAAGACGACAGCACGGTGGGCACATTGACCGCCAGCAGGGCGTCGTTCGCGGGGTCGTCCAACAGGGTTTCGATGGTGGCTGCGTAACGTCCGGCATCGATGTCGGTGAGCAGATCGACCGGGTTGGTGCGCGACCAGCCCACCGGCAGCGTGCGATCGAGGGCTTGCCCGGTCTCGTCCGACAGCGCGGCCAGCGTGCCGCCGAGCAGATGCAGGTGGTCGACCGACAAGGCGCCCACGCCGCCGCCGTTGGTGAGGATGGCCAGGCGGCGTCCATCGAAGGGGCGCACCTGCCCCAGCGTGCGCGCGGCGGCGAACAGTTCGTCCAGCGACCGCACGCGCAGCAGCCCGGCACGTCGGAACGCGGCGCCGTACACGGCATTGGGGCGGGCAAGGTTCTGCGTGTGCGTGCTGCCCGCCGGCGTCACCGATGCCGCGCCACCGTGGCCCGACTTCACCACCACGACCGGCTTGGTGCGCGCCGCCGCCCGTGCCGCCGACATGAACTTGCGCGCGTCGCGGATCGCTTCCACGTACAGCAGGATCGCGCGCGTGCGGTGGTCGGTGGCGAAGTAGTCCAGCAGATCGGCGAAATCCACGTCCAGCGCATCGCCCAGCGACACCACGGCGGAAAAGCCGACCGGCTGGGTCATGCTCCATTCCACCAGTCCGCCGGAGATGGCACCCGACTGCGAGATCAGCGCCAGGTCGCCCGCTTTCGGGAAGCGGCTGGCCAGGCTGGCGTTGAGGTGCGCATGCGGCGCGATCACGCCCAGGCAGTTCGGGCCCAGCACGCGCAGGCCTTTCTCGCGCGTCAGGGCGTGCAGCCGCTCGGCCGGCGATCCCGGCCCCTGTCCCATCGCCGCGGTCAGCACGACCACGGCACCGGCGCCTTTCTCGGCGGCTTCCGCGGCCAGCTGCGGCACCGATTCCGCCGGCGTCGCGATCACCACCAGGTCCGGCGTCCACGGCAGGTCGCGCAGGTGGCGCACGGTGGTGACGCCTTCCCACGGCGCCGGGTGCCGGTTGACCAGGCCGATGGGCCCGGGGAACGACGCCGCCAGCAGATTCCCGACCACCGCGCGCCCGACCGAACGCGGACGCGACTGGCTGCCCACCACCGCCACGGACCGCGGCTGGAAGATGGAACCGAGACGATAGGTGCTCATGCTGGCGAGGGCGCGTTCATGGCGTGCCTAGGGTAGCGTGTGGGTGGCGGCACCGCGTGATCTGCGGGCCGCGTTCCGCCTAGGCCAGCTTCAGTGCATCCGGATACGGCGGCGTGTCCGGGTAGTCGCCCTCGGCCAGCCGCTGCTGCAGGTCGCGCCACCACGACGCGCGGAACAGGTCGCCGTGCAGCGCCTTCAAGGCCTTCGCCAGCGGCTCCGGCAGGCCGAGGAACTGCGGGAAGCGTTCCGGAAAGACATCCTTGGGCCCCACATGGAACCACGGCCCATCGGACAGCATGTCCTCGTGGGATTCGGGCACCGGGTAATCGCGGAACTGGCAGTCGGTCACCAGGCAGAGTTCGTCGTAGTCGTAGAAGACCGCGCGCCCGTGGCGCGACATGCCGAAGTTCTTCAGCAGCATGTCGCCGGGAAAGATGTTGTTGCGCGCCATGTCCTTGATCGCCTGCCCGTAGTCGATGGCCGCCGCCCGCGCCGCCTCCGGCTTCTGTTCCCGCAGGTACAGGTTCAGCGGGCGCAGCCGGCGCTGCACGTAGCAGAGCTGCACGATGATGTCGTCGCCTTCCTCGGTGATGCTCCGCGTGCAGCCGGTCGTCAGTTCCTGCAGCAGCGCGGGCGAAAAGCGTGCACGCGGGAAACGCAGCGAGCGGTAGGGTTGTGCATCGAGCAACCGGCCCACGCGGTCGAGCTGGAACACCAGGGCGTACTTGTCCTCGACGTCCTGCCGGCTCATCTGCTTGGGGTAGGCGAACGTGTCGCGGATCACCTTGAACACCAGCGGGTAGCTGGGCAGCGTGAACACCGCCATCACCATGCCGGGCGTGCCTTCCGCGTGCACCAGTTGTTCGTCCGCGTGCGCGGCGAAGTGGCGGAAGAAGGTGCGGTAGCGCTCGGTCTTGCCCTGCTTGGCACGGCCCAGCACCGTGTAGAGCTCGTCGATCGGCTTGTTCGGCATCAGCGTGCGCAGGAACACCACCGCATCGCCCACCGTGGACAGGTCGGCATGGAAGTAGCTGCGCGCGTAGCTGAAAAGCTGCGCCACGTCGGCGCGCCGCGTGAGCACCGCTTCCGCACGCAGCTGGCCGTTGTCGTTGACCAGGGCGATGACGCAGGGCGAGAAGCGATGTTCACCGAACACCCGGCCCACCAGGTAGGCACGGCGTTCCCGGTAGAACACCGTGTCCAGCAGTTCGATGGAGCGCACCGGATGCTCTCCCCAGTGCGCCAGGTCGTCCAGCAGCCGCACCACGATGGACGCCGCGCAGCGGGTGCGGTGCGCGTAGGGAATGTCGAAGCGGTAGTCGCCCAGCATCCGCGCCAGCGTATCGGTGGGGCGGAGTTCGGAGATGGCATAGCTGTGCCGCGCCACCGGGTGGGTGATGGCGTCGGTGGGTTCGATGTCCAGCGCAACGAACTCGATGGCGGGGTCCACGCCGCGGGTCTTGAAGAAGCGGCGGCTGAGCGTGTTGTAGAAGGTCTTGTAGAGCTCGCGGTCGATCAGGTCGCCCAGCAGTCGCTCGTAGCCGTCTCGCACCTGCGACCACAATGCGCGGTCGTGCGCGTGTTCCAGCAGCACCGACTGCAGGCGCAGCGCACACTCCGCGATGCACTGGTCGTACAGCGCGATGCGTTCGACCGCATCCTGGCGCGCGCCGGCCCAGTCGCGGGTCTCGAAGCGCGATTTCGCCCGGCGGGTGATCTCGGCAAAACGCGCGTGGTAGTCCGCGAAGGCATCGTGGATCAGCTGGGCGATGGCATCGGCCCGCACCATGCCGGCATCGTGGCGGGCCATCACCCGGCCGCCACGCCGGCCTGCTCCAGCAACCAGGCACGCACCTTCTGGAAACCGGGGTGCGAAAGGCTGCGTTCGGGATAGACCAGGTAGTGCGCGAAGTCGGCCTGCAGGCGTTTCTTCGTCAACGTCACCAGCCGGCCCGCCTTCACCAGCGGTTCGGCCAGCGTCCAGCGCGCCAGTGCCACGCCGACGCCCTGGGCGGCCGCCTGGTGCAGGGTCTCGGTATCGTCGAACTGGGCCACGTACCGTGCGGGCGGTTGCCCGCCGAAATGCCCGAACCAGTCCTTCCAGCGATTGGCCGGATCGCCCAGCAGGGGCAGCAGGCCGAGCTGGTCCGGTGCGACCTTGCCGTGTTTCTTCATCAGCGCGGGACTGGCGACCGGCGTGATCCATTCGTGGAAGAGGAATTCCGACTGCACGCCCGCCCAGTGGCCGCCGCCCAGGCGCAGGGCCAGATCCACCGGTTCGCGTTCGAAGTCCACCACGTGCGTGCTCGACTGCAGGTTGAGCCCCAGCTCAGGGTGCTGCGCGAGGAACGCGGGCAGGCGTGGCACCAGCCAGGCCGTGGCCATCGACGGGATCAGGCTCAGGGTGACCGTGTGGTCGTTGCGCAGGGTGGCGCGTCGCAGTGCGTGCTCGATGGTGTCCAGCGGAGCTGCAATGGCGTCGAACAGGCGCTGGCCTTCCGGCGTGAGTTCCACCCCGCGCGGGCCGCGCGCCAGCAGCCGGTGGCCCAGGCGTTCCTCCAGCAGGCGCATGCGGTGGCTCAGCGCGCTGACGGTCAGGTGCATGGCTTCCGCCGCACGGGTCAGGTTGCGCAGCCGCGCGGCCGTGACGAAGGCATCCACCTGGTCCAGCGGAAGACGGCTCATGTTGAATGCACCTCAAGCCAGCGTTGCGGAGCTTTCGCTTTTTCAACGCGAATGATGCCCCTACCTTGGTACCTGTTCAAGCCGGGATGTCCGGCGGACAGGAGAAGACCCATGCAGTCCGAGACCAGGAAACAGTGGTGGCAGCAGCTGGCTGGCATGAGCCAAGGCATGTTGTTCCTGCACGGCCACATCGCCTCTTCCGTCGCGCCTCCGCAGGCACAGGAAGACCACCGTCACCACGTGCATGACGCCGCGGGCAAGGTCCGGCACCGGCGTGCGCTGGAACGACTGAGCGCGCGTAGGCTGCGTGCGATGACCTCGCTGTCGGTGTTCCGCTGAGGGCATTCCCGGTTGTGGGAGCGACGTCAGTCGCAATGGATCGCCGCGGAGGCTTTTCGCAACTGACGTCGCTCTGACGCCGGCTCCGATGTCCTGCGGGTTCATGCCTTCACATAGACCCAGGCATCCAGGCCGGATGCCAGCCGCACCTGCACGCGCTGGTAGTCGGCGACCTCGTAGCGGTCGGCCGCGGCGAGTTCTTCCGCGGTGATGCGGAAGACCATGCCCTGGACCTCATCGGTGGCATGGTCGCTGCGGCGGACGATCGGATGGAAGCGCTGGCCACTGGTGGCCAGCACGTCCGCATCGGTGATCTCGACCATGGTGCAGGTGTAACCCTGCAGCGTGTCGGGTTGGCCGTCGAGGCGGCGGCCGAACGAGGCCAGCTGCACGCTTTCCAGTTGCAGCGTGCCGTAGGAGAACAGACGGATGTCGGCAGTGTCGGGCATGCGCCGGTTCCTGTGCGGGGCCGAAGACGCGAACGCCCGGCGTGGGCCGGGCGTTCGCGGATGCAGGGCAATCAGTTGGACAGGGTCGCCAGCGTGTCGTTGAACGTCTTGCTGGGACGCATCGCCGCCGCCGTCTTCACCGGGTCGGGGTGGTAGTAGCCCCCGATGTCGATGGCCTTGCCCTGGGCGCCGTTGAGCTCGGCCAGGATGGTGGCTTCGTTCTCCGCCAGCGCCTTCGCCAGCGGGGCGAACCGGGCCTTCAGTTCGGCGTTCTCGTCCTGCGCGGCCAGGGCTTCTGCCCAGTACAGCGCCAGGTAGAAGTGGCTGCCACGGTTGTCCAGTTCACCCACCTTGCGCGCGGGCGAGCGGTTCTCGTCCAGGATGCGGCCATTGGCCACGTCCAGGGCGTTGGCCAGCACCTTCGCCGGGGTGTTGAGGTAACGCTGGCCCAGGTGCTCCAGCGACGCCGCCAACGCGAGGAATTCACCCAGTGAATCCCAGCGCAGGTAATCCTCTTCCAGGAACTGCTGCACGTGCTTCGGCGCCGAACCGCCGGCGCCGGTCTCGAACAGGCCGCCGCCCGCCATCAGCGGCACGATCGACAGCATCTTCGCGCTGGTGCCCAGTTCCATGATCGGGAACAGGTCGGTCAGGTAGTCGCGCAGCACGTTGCCGGTCACCGAGATGGTGTCCTCGCCCTTGCGGATCCGCTCCAGCGACACCTTCATCGCCTCCACCGGCGGCAGGATGCGGATGTCGAGCGTGTCGGTGCTGTAGTCCTTGAGGTACTGCTGCACCTTGGCGATCACCTGCGCGTCGTGCGCGCGGTCCTTGTCCAGCCAGAAGATGGCCGGCGTCCTGCTCAGGCGTGCGCGGCCGACGGCCAGCTTCACCCAGTCCTGGATCGGCGCGTCCTTGGTCTGGCACATGCGCCAGATGTCGCCGGCTTCCACTTTCTGTTCGAACACCACCTGGCCGGCATCGCTGGTGACGCGCACGGTGCCGTCGGCGGGGATCTGGAACGTCTTGTCGTGGCTGCCGTATTCCTCGGCCTTCTGCGCCATCAGGCCGACGTTGGGCACGCTGCCCATGGTGGCCGGGTCGAAGGCGCCGTGGGTGCGGCAGTCATCGATCACCGCCTGGTAGATGCCGGCGTAGCAGCGGTCCGGGATGACGGCCTTGGTGTCCTGCAGCTTGCCTTCGGCGTTCCACATCTGGCCGGAGTCGCGGATCATCGCCGGCATCGACGCGTCGACGATCACGTCGCTGGGCACGTGCAGGTTGGTGATGCCCTTGTCGGAGTTCACCATCGCCACCGCGGCGCCATTGGCGTAGACGGACTGCAGGTCGGCCTTGATCGCCTCCTGCTGGTCGGCCGGCAGCGCGCCGAGGCGCGCATACAGGTCACCGATGCCGTTGTTGGCGTCGAAGCCGATCTGCTCCAGCACGGCGGCATGCTTGGCCAGCGCGTCCCGGTAGAACGCGTTGACGACCACGCCGAACATGATGGGGTCGGAGACCTTCATCATCGTCGCCTTCAGGTGCAGCGAGAACAGCACGCCCTGCGCCTTCGCATCGGCGATCTGCTCACCAATGAACGCCGCCAGCGCCTTGCGGCTCATCACGGCCGCATCGACGATTTCACCGGCCTTGACCTTCACCTTCTCCTTGAGCACGGTGACGCGGCCGTCGGCGGCAACCAGCTCGATCTTCAGCGCGCCGTCGGCCGCCAGCGTGGTGGACTGCTCGCTGCCGAAGAAGTCACCCGCAGCCATGTGCGACACGTGCGACTTCGACCCGCTGCTCCACTTGCCCATGCGGTGCGGGTGCTTGCGGGCGAAGTTCTTGACCGACAGCGGCGCGCGACGGTCGGAATTGCCTTCGCGCAGCACCGGGTTCACCGCGCTGCCCTTGACCTTGTCGTAGCGTGACTGGATGTCCTTTTCCTTCTCGTCCTTCGGCTCGTCCGGATAGTCCGGCAGCGGATAGCCCTGGGCCTGCAGTTCCTTGATGGCGCCCTTCAGCTGCGGCACCGAGGCGCTGATGTTGGGCAGCTTGATGATGTTGGTTTCCGGCAGCGTCGCCAGCTGGCCAAGTTCGGCCAGGTCGTCGGCGATCTTCTGGTCGTCCGCCAGGTAATCGGGGAACTGGGACAGGATGCGACCGGCCAGCGAGATGTCACGCGTTTCCACGCGGATGCTGGTCGGGGCAGTGAAGGCCTCGATGATCGGAAGCAGCGACTGGGTCGCAAGGAAAGGCGCTTCGTCGGTCAGCGTGTAGATGATGCGGGGGGTATCCGACATGGACTCAGGACTCTCGGCAATGGGCGAAGGGAAACGTCAGCGCGCCATTGTCGCGTGTCGTCGCACGCAGGGCAAAACGAGGGGGTATGGAAGTGCGGGCCCTCCCTCCAGGTGTCCCGGGACAAGACGCGGAGAACCGCCGCCGTACACCCGCGGCTCCCCTGGGGCGAAAGCCGGGCAAAAAAAGCGGGCGTGGATCACTCCACGCCCGAGCTTGCCCACTGAGTGGGAGAGAGGGTGTTGCGGCTTATTACTTGACTTCGATTTCCTGGGTCATGCCGACGGGCGTGCCGTTCAAGGTCACGTCCACCTTGTACTTGCCGGCCGGCCAAGGATTGCTGTTGGTGAACTCGACGTTGGTCGTGCCCGCGTCTTCCGCCTTGACGTTGGCGGTCTGCTGGCCGGCGACCTGGCCATCCTGATAGGTCAGCTTGGCATCGATCGCGGCGTTGGCGGACGTGGCCGCATCGGTCTTCACGGACACGATGATCTTGTCCTTCACGCCGAACGTGCTGACGGCCACCACGGACTTGTCAGCCGCCGCCATGTTGCCGACGGTGACGCTGGTTGCGGCAACCGGTGCCGGAGCGGGTTCCATCGGTGCGGGGGCCGGTGCCGGCTCGACGACCGCCGGCGGCGGTACGACGGCTTCTTCCTTCTTCTTGCAGCCGACGATGGCGACGCTGCCAGCCAGCGCGATGAGGAGGGCGGCGGAAATGCGGTTGTGCTTCATGGAGTCGTTCCTTGTCTGTGGAAGGGGGCGGATCAGGCTTCGGTGGGCTTCGACGGCAGCTTGATGACCTGACCGGGGAAGATGCGGTCGGGGTCATCCAGCACGTCGCGATTGGCCTCGAAGATCTGCTTCCAGGCATTTGCATTGCCAAGGTGTTCCTTGGCGATCTTGGAGAGCGTGTCGCCCTTCTCGATCGTGTAAGTCTGCTCGCCGATGATTTCTTCAGTGCTGTCGACGCGCGCCGTGACGCCGGAGAAGTCAGCCTTCTCGACGATCTGTTCGGTGGAGTCGACCTTGGCGGTAACGCCAGAAAAATCGGCTTTCTTCTCGGTGCTCATGGTGCAACCACCCTTCCTGGCTGGATGTTGGGATGAGCTAGCCTTGCACGCGCGCTGTTAAGAATCCATATCGCGCGCGTGAAAAACATAAACTGTTACACAAGCAACATTCACTGACGTAACGTGCGCTTCGCCAACGTGGGCTCAACGTCAGGCGTGGCACGCCAGGGATTGATATCCAGGCCACCGCGGCGCGTGTAACGCGCTTCCACCGACAGCGATGTCGGATGGCAGTGCGCTTTCACGTCATGGAAGATGCGCTCGACGCATTGCTCGTGGAACTCGGCATGATCGCGGAAGCTCACCAGGTAGCGCAGCAGTTCGGCGCGGTCGATGCGTGGCCCGTGGTAGCGGATCACCACCGTGGCCCAATCGGGTTGACCGGTGACGGGGCAGTTGGATTTGAGCAGTTCCGACGAAAGTGTCTCTTCGACGATGCTCTCCGGATCCGCGACCAGGTATTCGGCACGTGGCGGTCCGTAGTGGTCGATTTCCACGTCGAGCGTGTCGATCAGTTCGCCTTCCACCGTCTCGCTCATCTCGGGCAGGCCGAACGCGACGCCGACATCGGCGCCTGCGCGCACCGACAGGTCATTGCCGATGCATTCCAGCAGGGCGGCGTCGCTGTTGAAGCGGGTGGCGTTCAACGAATTGAGGTAGAGCTTGAGTGACTTGGACTCCACCAGGCAGGGCGAATCGCAGGGCACGGTGAAGGTGGCCGTCGCCACGCGCGGCTTGCCGCGGGCATCGAGCCAGCTCAGCTCGTATGCATGCCACCGATCATGGCCGACGAAGGGCAGGGCATCCGCGGCGATGCCGATCTCGTCGCGCGCACCCTGGCGCGGGATGGGGAACAGCAGGGTGGGGTCGTAATGCGTGGGATACGCGACTTCGCGGCCCAGCGAGGAGTCTTGTGGAGTGCTCATGCCGCCATTCTACGGACGCGTCTTTAAGCCAGGGTGTATAACGGCGGCGTCCGCAAGGAGAGGCCGATGAGGAAATCCTGGTTGCCCCTGCTCGCAGTGCTGGCCCTGACGGCCTGCGCCACCGCGCGGCCGTCCGCGGAAGCGCCGGATCCGCCTGTGGCAACCGATGGCCTGGTGCGCCCGGATGCGCAGGGCCGCGCGACGCTGTCGGTGGGGCAGGTGCTGGAAATCGCGCTGATGGTCAATGCCAGCACGGGCTACCAGTGGCAGGTCGTTTCCGACGGCGCGCCATCGCTGGTCCGGACCACCGGACCCGCCACGCCACCGCCGATGGATACCCAGCCCCCCATGCCGGGCGCACCGTCCCTCGCGCGCTGGTGGTTCCGCGCCGAGAGGCCGGGCGAGGTCCGGCTGCGGCTGGAGTATCGGCGACCGTGGGAGAAGGACGTGCCGGCAGCGCAGGTCGCAGAGTATGGGGTGACGGTGGATTGAGTGCGCCGATGCGATCCGTATCGTCAGGCTGACGGCCTTCGACAGCGATCAAGGCCGTATGACCGCATCCTTGCAGGCATCGAGCGCTTTGGCGCGCGGGTGACGGAGCGGCCGCATCCCGCTATGAACAGCTCGCAGCAATACGACCTCATGCCATGAAGATCCCGTGCCGTCTGCCGTGTTGAACCGATCTCGCATCCGACTTGGCTTCATCGCCCGTGCAGGGCAAAGTGGCTTCTCCCCCAAGGCCAGGGAGGCCGTCATGACATCACGCGCATCCGTCGTCTGGTTGGCCCTGATGGTCGCTGCACCTGCAGCAGCGCAGACGCCGGCGCCCATTCCACTGGCCGCTGATCCGGTCTATGCCCAGTGCCTTGCCAGCCTGCGCGGCGTTGCCGAGAAGCAGGGCATCACCCCCGCAACGTTCGACAAGCACACCACAGGCCTCACGGCCGACATGACGGTCCTCGACCTGCTGGACGCGCAGCCCGAGTTCACCACGCCGTTGTGGGACTACCTGTCCGGCCTGGTCGATGACCAGCGCGTCGCCGATGGTCGTGCGGCGCTGGATGCGCATCGCGACCTGCTGGCGCGCGTGTCGCAGGCCTATGGCGTGGATGCGGAAACCGTGGTCGCGGTATGGGGCGTGGAAAGCGACTTCGGCCGCGTGTTCGGCAAGCGACCGTTGCTGGTCTCGCTGTCCACGCTGTCGTGCTTCGGCCGGCGTCAGCCGTTCTTCCGGGGTGAATTCCTTGCCACGCTGAAGCTGTTGCAGGACGGCGACATCCAGGCCGAAGGCCTCAGCGGATCGTGGGCAGGGGCCTTCGGGCATACCCAGTTCATGCCCACCACCTACGCGCGCATCGCGGTCGACTTCGACGACGACGGGCGGCGTGACCTGGTGGGCAGCATTCCCGATGCCCTGGCGTCGACGGCGAACTATCTGGTCCGCTCCGGGTGGCGCACCGGCGAGTCGTGGGGCCATGAGGTGAAGCTGCCACCGGGCTTCGACGTCGCGCAGGCAGGCCGCACCAACCGCAAGCCTTTGCCGGCGTGGATAGCGCAGGGCATCACCCGCATCGATGGGCAGCCGTTGCCAGCGGACGACCGCGCCGCGGCGCTGCTGATACCGACGGGCGCCAACGGGCCGGCGTTCCTGGTGTTCAAGAACTACGACGCCATCTACGCCTACAACGCGGCCGAGAGTTACGCGCTGGCCATTGCGCTGCTGTCCGATCGGCTGCGCGGCGGAACCGGCATCGCGGCCGCCTGGCCCACCGACGATCCCGGCCTGTCGCGGGTGCAGCGCCGCCAGTTGCAGACCTTGCTGTTGGCACGCGGCTACAGCATCGGCGCGGCGGATGGCATGGTGGGCACGCTGACCCGGCGTGCCATCCAGGCAGAGCAGGTACGGCTCGGCCTGCAGCCCGCGGACGGACGTGCCGGTGCGAAAATACTGGCCGCGCTGCAGGCGGAAGGACCGCCCGTGGTGCCCCCGCCATCTTCCACGCCCTGATCCCCATGAACGCATTGCCCGACGGCATCACCCACGACACCTGGCAGGGACTGGATGTCCTGCGTCTGCAGTCGCCGCATTCCAGCGCGCTGCTCAGCCTGTACGGCGGCCAGCTGCTGTCGTTCGTGCCCCACGGATTCGACGACCTGCTGTGGCTGTCACCGGACAGCGCGCTGCCGCCGAAAGCCATCCGCGGCGGCGTGCCGGTGTGCTGGCCGTACTTCGGCCGGCAAGGACGCGAGGCGGACGCACCCCAGCATGGCCACGCGCGCCTGACGCGCTGGCAACTGGTGGATGCGCGCACGCAGGTCGATGGCAGCCTGCAGTTGAAGCTGGCGCTGCCGCTGGAACCGGGCGTGCCGCTGGAACTGGCCATGACGCTGCACGTGGGCAAGGAGCTGCGGCAGAGCATCGACACGCTGCATCGCGGCGATGCGCCGTACACCCTGACGCAGGCGCTGCATACCTATTTCCGCGTGGCCGACGCGCGCCGGGCCAGCGTCACCGGACTGGACGGCCTGCACTACGCGGACAAGTACGACGGCGAGACGCACCGGCAATCCGGCCCCTGGTCGCTGCACGATCCGCGCGACCCCGGACGCAGCGACCGCATCTACACCGGTACCGGCCATCGCTTCGACCTGCTGGATCCTGCTGGCGGGCGCCGTATCCGGCTGGACACCTTCGGCAGCCGTTCGCTGGTGGTGTGGAATCCGGGCGCCGATGGTGCGCGGGATATCGCCGACATGCCGCATGACGGCTGGCAGCAGTTCATCTGCCTGGAGGCCGCGAATGCGAGCGATGACCGCATCGACCTGGAACCGGGCCAGCGCCATCGGTTGAGCCAGGTCATCTCGGTGGGCCCGTTGTAGGAGCGACGCCGGTCGCGAGCGGGAACCCGCCGCCGCGCCGCTGTTGAGGGCGGACACGTTTCCTGCAGAGGGATGATCTCTGTACGCGCAAGGCTCGCCGTCGCGACTCACGCCGCTCCTGCAGCGCGGCATGTCCTACACTTGCGCACCCTTCCGCCTGTCCCGGTCCCGTGAACGCCGAACCGCATGCACAACCCGGTCGCCGCGCCGCCCTGATCTTCATCTTCATCACCGTGCTGATCGACGTGCTGTCGTTCGGTGTGATCATTCCCGTGCTGCCCGGCCTGGTGCGCCAGTTCACCGGCGGCGACTTCGCGCAGGCTGCGTGGTGGGTGGGCGTGTTCGGCATGCTGTTCGCTGCCATCCAGTTCGTCTGCACGCCGATCCAGGGAACGCTGTCGGACCGCTTCGGTCGCCGGCCGGTGATCCTGCTCTCGTGCCTGGGGCTGGGCATCGACTTCATCCTGATGGCGCTCGCGCAGTCGTTGCCGTGGCTGCTGGTGGCGCGCATCTTCTCGGGTGTGTTCTCCGCCAGTTTCACCACGGCCAATGCCTACATCGCCGACATCACGCCGCCGGAAGGCCGTGCGAAGGCCTTCGGCATGATCGGCGCGGCGTTCGGCGTCGGCTTCATCATCGGCCCGATCATCGGCGGCGAACTGGGTGCCATCGACCTGCGCCTGCCGTTCTGGTTCGCGGCGGGCCTGGCGCTGCTGAACTTCCTGTACGGCTACTTCGTGCTGCCGGAATCCCTGCCGAAAGAGAAGCGGACCGCCACGTTCGACTGGGCGCACGCCAATCCGGTCGGATCGATGGTGCTGCTGAAGCGCTACCCGCAGGTGTTCGGATTGGCCGCGGTGGTGCTGATCGCGAACCTGGCGCATTACGTCTACCCCAGCGTGTTCGTGCTGTTCGCCGAGTACCAGTACCGCTGGAGCGAGCGGCAGATCAGCTGGGTGCTGGCGGCGGTCGGCGTGTTCAGCGTGATCGTGCAGGCCGGCCTGGTCGGCCGCGTGGTGCCGAAGTTCGGCGAGCGTCGCACGCTGCTGTTCGGCCTGGCCTGCGGCGTGGTCGGCTTCTTCATCTACGGCATGGCCGACGTCGGCTGGATGTTCCTGGTCGGATTGCCGATCAGCGCGCTGTGGGGCCTTGCGGGTCCGGCCACGCAGGCCTTGATCACGCAACAGGTTGGCGCTGACGTGCAAGGCCGCATCCAGGGGGCGTTGATGAGTCTGGTGAGTCTGGCCGGCATCGTCGGGCCGATGATGTTCGCCGGTACGTTCGCGCTCTTCATCGGCAAGCAGGCGCCGATGCACCTGCCCGGCGCCCCGTGGCTGCTGGCGGCGCTGCTGCTGGCCATCGGCTGGGTGGTGGGCTGGCGCTTCGCGCGGCCATCCACTGCCCGCGCCTGACGCGGCGTGCGGAATCCGCAAAGAAGAAGGCCGCCCGTGGGCGGCCTTCTTCATGGTGCGAGCGTACGAGATAGATCAATCGTTCTCGACGTGGATGACTTCACCGGTGTTGGCGGCCAGGTGGATTTCCACATCGTTGCCATCGGCGCGTTCGGCCTCGGCCTTCCACACGCCATCGTCGAAGTCGACGTCGTGGATCTTGGAGTAGCCCGCGGCGGCCAGCTTGGCCTTCACATCGTTCTCGCTGAGGTTGGACACCAGCTTCTCCGCGACGACATCGCCGCCGGCGGGATTCACGCGCACGTCGACGCGATCACCGTTGGCGCTGGTGGCATCGGTCTCCCACATGCCGTCCTCGAAGTCGAGGTCGTCGATGTTGGTGTAGCCCTTCTCCGTCAGCAACGCGCGGACCTGGGGCTCCTTCAATGCATCCTTGCCGGCGGTCGGCGACGGTGCCTGCGCGAAAGCGGCGCCCGACAGCGCGGCGAGGGCGGCCAGGGTCAGCAGGCGGTGGCGATGGCGGATGATCTGCATGGGGTTCTCCTCGAAGGGTGTGGGGCGATGCTGCCCGCGCCCACATCACCCGCAGGTGAATTCGCCCCTTTAAAACTGAACACTCCACGCCGCTTTCACCTGCATGAGTGGCGTTTAACGGTGCCGGTCATTTGGGGCGCCGCCACACCAGCAAGGTGACCACCCCGGCGAGCAGGCCCCAGAACGCCGAGCCGATGCCGGCCAGCGAAAGTCCGGATGCGGTCACGAGAAACGTGATCAGTGCCGGTTCGCGATCCGACTCCTCGCGCAGTGCGGCGGCAAGACTGTTGCCGATGGTGCCCAGCAGCGCGATGCCTGCGATGGCGAGGATGAGTTCTTTCGGGAATGCAGCAAACAGTGCCGCCACCGTGGCACCGCACAGACCGACGATGACGTAGAACACCCCTGCCGCCATCGCGGCCACGTAGCGTCGGGACGCATCTTCGTGCGCCTCGCGGCCCATGCAGATCGCCGCGGTGATCGCGGCCAGGTTCAGCGCGAACGCACCGAACGGCGCCAGCAGCAGGTTGGCCACGCCGGTCCAGCCGATGACGGGCGAGATGGGGATCGAATAGCCGGATGCGCGGATCACCGCCACGCCCGGCACGTTCTGCGAGGCCATCGTCACGATGAACAGCGGCAGCGCGATGCCGGCGATGGCGGCGAAGGACAGCGTGGGGGCGATGAAGATCGGCTTCGCCCATGCCAGCGCCAGTCCATCGACGCGCAGCAATCCCAGCCCCGCCGCGAACGCGATGCCCACCAGCAGCGTCAGGATCACCGCATAGCGCGGCAGCAAGCGGCGCGCCAGCAGGTACACCGCGGACATGGTCAGCACCATGCCCAGCTGGGTCTTCATGGCGCCGAAGGCTTCCAGCCCGAAGCGCAGCAGCACGCCGGCCAGCATGCCCGACGCCAGCGACACCGGGATGCGGCTGATCATCCGTTCGAAGAACCCGGAGAAGCCTGCCAGGCAGATCAGCAGTGCAGACAGCATGAAGGCGCCCACTGCATCGGACAGCGGCAACCCCGCGGCGCTGCTGATCAGCATGGCCGCACCGGGCGTGGACCACGCGGTCACCACCGGCATGCGGTAGCGCAGCGACAGGCCGATGCAGGTCAGCCCCATCCCCAGCCCCAGCGCCCACATCCAGGAACTGATTTCCGCCGGCGACGCGCCCAGCGACTGCGCCGCCTGGAACACGATGACGGCGGAGCTGGCGAAACCGACCAGCACGGTGACGAAACCGGCCGCGATCGCGGAGAGGGAGAGGTCTTTCAGCAGGTGGCGGGAAGGGGGGTGGTCCATGGAGCCGTTTCTCTTGTGGGAGCGACGTAAGTCGCGAACGCCTTCTCAACCTACTTCGATCGTCATTCCCATGATGGCCAACAGGCATGCCTTGACAGGCCGCGCGCAGTCGCGACTCACGTCGCTCCTACAAGAGCCCGACGCCTGGTCACCGCCTCACACCATCGCCGCGCGACGGCCAGCGACGTGGTGCAGACCGCTTCGTCGGTGACGGTGGTGACGGCGCGCTCCAGCAGCTGGATGTCGGCCTCGTGCTGGCGTGCGACATGCGGATTCTCGAAGAAGATCACGCGCTGGCAGCGGTGCTCCAGCACACGGTCGGCGATCTGCGCATCGCCACCCAGCGGGCCGCTCTGGAAGCGTTCCACCCACGGTGTCTGCGATGGCCAGCCGCGGCTCCACGCCAGTTCGTTGAGCTGTTGGCCGGTGGTGCCGGTGGCCATGCGGTGGGCGAAACGCGACAGCACGTCGAAGTGGTCGGCGGCGAATTCCACCATCTGCGGCTTCATCGCATCGTGCGCGATCAGCGCCAGCGTCTGGGCTTCCAGCGCGTGGAAGCGGTCCGCGCCACGGTCCGGCGTGAAACCCGCATGGATGCGTTCCATCTCGATCCAGTCGCGTGCCGACGCCACGGTGGAAAGAAACGGTTTGCCGTGTATGACGCACTGCCGCTTCAGCGCGGTGGCCTCGGGGAAGATCGAGGACGGATCGACCGGATCGATGAAGTAGATCGCACCGTCGAGGCTGCGCTCCGCGCCTTCCAGCCCGACGACTTCCGCCACCAGCTTCATCAATCCGCCATCGCGGCCGTACGGATAGCGCTTGAGGCCGTCGTAGCCCCGCAGCATGCCGGCGGCGGCGATCGCATCATGCGTGCGGCCCACCGCATGCAGGGCCAGCCGCAGTTCGCGGATGCCGGCTTCGCTGGCGCGCAGCCAGCGGAACAGCGCGGCATCTTCGGTGTGGTGGTGCAGGCGGTTGGCAGCCAGGCCCAGGCGCATGGTCGGATCGTGTGGGAGGTCAGCCGCGAGTCTAGCGTAGGGCGGGCCGAAGCCCGCCATCGCAATCATCCTGCACGGCAAGGTTTACCGAGTGGCGAGGTGGGCCTGCGCCCACCCGCATGCTATGCCAGCAACAACGTCGCGATGCTGGCCGCGGCATCGCGCCCCTCGGCCACGGCCGTGACCACCAGGTCCGCGCCGCGCACCGCATCGCCGCCAGCGAACAGCTTCGGATTCGTCGTCTGGAAGGGAAGGCGCTCGCCGCCACCGACCACGATGCGTCCGTTCGGGCTGCCTTCGACGCCCTGCGCGGCCAGCCATGCCGGCACGCTGGGCGAGAAGCCGAACGCGATGATCACCACCTCCGCATCCAGCACCGACTCGCTGCCCGCGATCGGTTCCGCGTTCCGGCGACCGTGTTCGTCCGGTTCGCCGAGCTTCGTCTCGACCACCTGCACACCGGCGACCTTGCCATCGTCGCCGGCCACAATGGCAAGGGGCTGGCGGTTGAACAGGAAGCGCACGCCTTCTTCGCGGGCATTGCCGACTTCGCGCGCGGAGCCGGGCATGCTGGCTTCATCGCGGCGATAGGCGCAGGTGACCTTTGCGGCACCCAGGCGGATCGCGCTGCGCACGCAGTCCATGCCGGTATCGCCGCCGCCCAGCACCACCACCCGCTTGCCGTGCAGGTCGGGCAACGCCAGCTTGTCTTCCCAGCCCGCGATGGGCCGGCCCCACGGATCGTTGCCGCCGACGATGCGCCCGTTCTGCACCAGGAAAGGCAACGCCGGCAGCACGCCGTCGAGGTCCTGTCCGCTCAGTCCGCCGTCGGTGTAGCGGTAGGCGCCGGTGCCGAGGAACACCGCGTCGTACTCGTCCAGCAGCTGCTCCAGCGTCACGTCGCGGCCGACGTCCACGCCCAGCCGGAACTCCACGCCCATGCCTTCCAGCACCTCGCGGCGCTGGGCGATGACGCTCTTCTCCAGCTTGAAGGTGGGAATGCCGAACTGCAGCAGGCCGCCGATCTGTTCGTAGCGGTCGTAGACCACGGCCTGGATGCCGGCGCGCGCGAGACGGTCAGCGCAGCCGATTCCGGCGGGACCGGCGCCGATCACGGCCACGCGCTTGCCGGTGGGCACCACATCGCTCAGGTCGGGGCGCCATCCGTTCGCCAGCGCGGTATCGACGATGTACTTCTCCGCCGCGCCGATGGTGACCGCGCCGAATTCCTCCAGCGTGCAGCTGCCTTCGCAGAGACGGTCCTGCGGGCAGACGCGGCCGCAGACCTCGGGCAGCGGATTGGTGGAATGGCACAGCTCGGCGGCTTCCTCGATGCGGTTTTCCTGCAGCAGCTGCAACCACTGCGGGATGGCGTTGTGCACCGGGCATTTCCAGCTGCAGTACGGGTTGCCGCAGTCCAGGCAACGGCCCGCCTGGTACTGCGCTTCCTCCTTGCCGAACTTGCCATACAGCTCGCCCCAGTCGCCCGACGTGCGCAGTTCCAGCGGAATGCGCTGCGGCATCGTCCGCGGCAGGTCGAGGAACTGGAATACCTGCTTCTTGCTCATGGGAACAGTACCTGCTTCCCCTCTCCCTCGACGGGAGAGGGTGGCCGAAGGCCGTGAGAGGGTGAGCCGGCGCTCGTCGAAACGACGTGCCGCACTGCATCGAGTGCATCAGAGAAACGGCACGCGTCGCTACGCTCGCGCCCCCTCTCCTGCCCTCCGGGCATCCCAATCCGCGAGTGGAGAGGAGTAAGAAAAGACGCACTCATGCCGCGCGCCTCAAGGTCTCGTTCAACGAATCGATGCTCGCGGCCTTCGGCTTCACCAGCCAGAACTTGCCCACGTAGTCGCGGAACTCGTCCAGGATCTGCTGCGCCCAGATGCTGCCGGTCAGTTCGCGGTGGCGGCTGATCAGCGTGTGCAGGTGCTGGCGGTGGCTTTCGAAGCCTTCCGGGCTGATGCGGTGGATGTCGATCAGCTCGTGGTTGTAGCGGTCGACGAAATCGCGGTCCAGGTCCAGCACATAGGCCAGCCCGCCGGTGAAGCCGGCGCCGAAGTTCAGGCCCACCTTGCCCAGCACCAGCACGATGCCGTCGGTCATGTATTCGCAGCAGTGGTCGCCGGCGCCTTCGATCACGGCCAGCGCGCCGGAGTTGCGCACCGCGAAGCGTTCGCCCGCCCGCCCGGCGGCGAACAGTTCGCCACCGGTCGCGCCGTACAGGCAGGTATTGCCGATGATCGGCGTGTTGCGCGCCTCGAAGCGAGCGCCGCGTGGCGGACGCACGACCAGCCGCCCGCCCGCCATGCCCTTGCCGACGTAGTCGTTGGCTTCGCCTTCCAGCTCCAGCAGCAGGCCGCCGGCGTTGAAGGCGCCGAAGCTCTGGCCGGCGCTGCCGCGGAAGCGCAGGTTCAACGGCGCATCGTTCATGCCGTGGTTGCCGTGATGGCGCGCGATGGCCCCTGACAGGCGCGTGCCGATGCTGCGGTCGGTGTTGTGGATCAGGAAGCGGTGGTCGCCGCCGCTCTTCTTCCTGATCGGCTCGGCCAGCAGGCCATCGAGCTGGGTGGCCAGGCTGTCGGGCGATTCGTACAGGCGCTGTGCCGCGCAGCTGCTGCTGTCGAACTGCGCGCCCTTCAGCAGGCGCGACAGGTCGATGTTGACGCCTTCGCGCGGCGACACGTCGATCTGCTGCAGCAGATCGGTGCGGCCGATGATCTCGTCCAGCGACGTCGCGCCCAGGTAGGACAGCCACTGACGCACTTCCTCGCTGAGCAGGCGGAAGAAGTTCTCCACGCGCTCGGGCAGGCCGGTGAAGTACTGCGTGCGCAGGCGCTCGTCCTGCGTGGCCACGCCGGTGGCGCAGTTGTTGAGGTGGCAGATGCGCAGGTACTTGCAGCCCAGCACGATCATCGGACCGGTGCCGAAACCGAAGCTGTCGGCGCCCAGCAGCGCGGCCTTCACCACGTCCAGGCCGGTCTTCAGGCCGCCATCGGTCTGCAGCACCGCGCGGTCGCGCAGCTGGTTGGTGACCAGCGCCTGGTGCGCTTCGGCCACGCCCAGTTCCCACGGCACGCCGGCATAGCGGATGGAACTGATCGGGCTGGCGCCCGTGCCGCCATCGTGTCCGGAGATGGTGATCAGATCCGCGCCCGCCTTCACCACGCCCGCGGCGATGGTGCCGACACCCGCGTGCGAGACCAGTTTCACCGAGACCAGCGCGGTGGGGTTGACCTGCTTGAGGTCGTAGATCAGCTGGGCGAGGTCTTCGATCGAATAGATGTCGTGGTGCGGCGGCGGCGAGATCAGGCCGATGCCCGGCTTGGCATAGCGCAGCCGGGCGATCAGTTCATTGACCTTGTGGCCGGGCAGCTGGCCGCCTTCGCCGGGCTTGGCGCCCTGCGCGACCTTGATCTGCAGTACTTCGGCGTTGACCAGGTATTCCGGCGTCACGCCGAAACGGCCCGACGCGACCTGCTTGATCTTGCTGCGCTTCTCCGTGCCGTAGCGCGCGGGGTCTTCGCCGCCTTCGCCGGAATTGCTGCGGCCACCCAGGCGGTTCATCGCGATGGCCAGCGCTTCATGGGCTTCCGGCGACAACGCGCCCAGGCTGATCGCCGCGGTGTCGAAGCGGCGCAGCAGATCGGCGGCATCGGCGACCTCATCCAGCGGCGTCGGCGTGTCGGCTCTCTTCAGCTGCAGCAGGTCGCGCAGGGCGGAGGGCGGACGCGAGTTCACCACATCGGCATAGGCCTGCCAGTCGCGGGCATCACCGGTGCGCGTGGCGCGCTGCAACGTCATCACCACGTCCGGGTTGTACATGTGGTATTCGCCACCGTGCACGTATTTCAGCAGGCCGCCGACTTCCGGTGCCTCGCGGTCGTTCCAGGCGCGCGCCTCCAGCTGGCGGGCCTCGATGTCCAGCCGTTCGAAGCCGACCCCGCCGATGCGCGATGGCGTTTCGGCGAAGCACAGCTCCACCACGTCGGGATCCAGGCCGACGATTTCGAACAGCTGCGCGCCGCGGTAGCTGCTGATGGTGCAGATGCCCATCTTCGAGATGATCTTCGACAGGCCCTTGTACACGCCCTTGCGGTAGCTGCGGCCGATCTGCGCCTGTTCGCCGCCCTTCTTCAGTTGCAGGATGCCGCGCCGGCCCAGGTCGAACAGCGTCTGGTACGCCAGGTACGGGTACACGGCGGTGGCGCCATAGCCGATCAGGCACGCGATGTGGTGCGGGTCGCGCGCGGTGCCGGTCTCGACGATCAGGTTGACATCGCAGCGCAGGCCTTCGCGGCACAGGTGGTGGTGCACCGCGCCGGTGGCCATCAATGCATGGATCATCGGCCGGCCCTGCTGCGGGCGGCGGTCGCTCAGCACGACCATGACGATGCCTTCGCGCGCGGCCTGGGCGACTTCCGCGCAGATGCGTTCGATGCCGGCCTTCAGGCCTTCCTCGACGCTGTAGGACAGATCCACGTAGCGGTGCTTCTGGTCGTACGGCGCCATCCTGACGATCTGTCGCAGCTTGCGCTGGCTGAGCACCGGCGAGTTCAGGATGATGTGGTTCACCGTCTCCGGGCCGGCATGGAAGATGTTGGTTTCCTTGCCCAGCTGCGTGGTCAGCGACATCACGCAGTCTTCGCGCAGCGGATCGATCGGCGGGTTGGTGACCTGCGCGAATCCCTGGCGGAAATAGTCGTAGAGCGGACGCGTCTGCCGGCTGAGCACCGCCATCGGCGTGTCATCGCCCATCGAGCCCGTGGCTTCCTGCTCGGTCTCGGCCAGCGGACGCAGCACCCCTTCGACTTCCTCCGAGGTCAGCTGGAACAGCTTGTGGTAGCCACGCAGCGTCTTCTCGTCGAACGGTGCATCGGTCAGCGACGGATCGATCAGTTCGGTCTGCAGGTAGGTGACGCCCTGGTGCAGCCACTGCTTGTACGGCGCGCGACCGCGGTTGATGCGGTCCACCGCCTCGCTGTCGAGCAGGTCGCCGCGCTTCAGGTCGATCGCCATCATCTCGCCGGGCCCCAGCTTGCCCTTGCGGGTAACGCGTTCGGCCGGCACTTCCCACACGCCTGCTTCGGATGCGACCAGGAAATGGCGGTCGCTGGTCAGCATCCAGCGCGCGGGACGCAGGCCGTTGCGGTCGAGCATGCACGCGGCATAACGGCCGTCGCAGGCGACGATGCCGGCCGGGCCGTCCCACGGTTCGGTGTTGAGGCCGTAGAACTCGTAGAACGCGGCGAGGTCGGCGTCCTTGAACTCCAGCGACTGCGTCGCCGGTGGCACCAGGATGCGCAGCG
>JAESGS010000194.1_pt1 | contig 81363 bp, 79 predicted proteins | sample 9269761 | NCBI WGS metagenome assembly JAESGS01 (sample SAMN15741799, study PRJNA653493) | algae metagenome | isolation source: Cyanosarcina radialis HA8281-LM2 and co-occurring heterotrophs from damp... | place: USA: Makauwahi cave, Hawaii | collected 2011-01-06 | reverse complement strand
CGGACCGGGCCGCCCCGCCAGCGCCTCCCGCGCCATCAGCACCGCGTGCCCCGTCCCCAGCCGCTCCGCCTGCTCCGCCCCCGCCACCGGCACCCCCGGCAGCGCCGCCCGCACCGCCGCCGCCACCGCCTCCATCCCGGGCCCGTGCACCACCACCACCCGGCCCGCCCCCAGACCCCCCGCCGCCCGCGCCACATGCCCCACCAGCGCCAAGCCCCCCACACCGTGCAGCACCTTCGCCACGCCAGACGCCATCCGCGTCCCCAAACCCGCTCCCAACACAACTACGGAGATATCCTGCGACATCGCTTTGCTCGCGCCTTCCGGACCCGTCATGTCAAATTTGAATGCGTTTATCATCAAACGCGGCACCGCCGCACGCCATGCGACAAACGCGGCACCGCCGCACGCCATGCGACACGACACGGCGCCGCAGTACCAAATCGCCGTCCTCGCGCTCAACTCACTTCTTGTGTCGAATTGTTTCATGGACGCGAAACGGCGCCACCGTCACGTTCCGCCCGTTCGCGGCGGCAATCAATCTGGCCAAACGGGCGCACCGCCGAAGCGCAACCGGACGAGCGGCATGCCCCTTGTGGTCAGGGGCGCGCCACGCAAGCGCACAAGCGTTAAATAACGAATTTTTCATATGGTTTAGCGATCTTGAAGCCGGGCGTGCAGGAACCCTAGAATGCGCGCACAGAACCGGCGCGCCGGCTCTGCCACTGACTTCACAAACTAGAGGTTGACGGTGCGCAAGCTCTTCGGAACGGACGGCATTCGCGGCACGGCGAACGCCGAGCCGATGACCGCAGAAACTGCGATGAAGGTTGCGGCGGCCGCGGGCCGCCATTTCACGCGCGGCGTGCATGGCGGCCGCGTCGTCATCGGCAAGGACACACGGCTGTCGGGCTATCTGCTCGAGCCGGCGCTGACCGCGGGCTTCATCTCGATCGGCATGGACGTGATGCTCATCGGCCCGCTGCCGACGCCGGCGATCGCGATGCTCACGCGCTCGCTGCGCGCCGATCTCGGCGTTGTCATCTCGGCCTCGCACAACGCCTACGCCGACAACGGCATCAAGCTGTTCGGCCCCGATGGCTGCAAGCTGTCCGACGACATCGAGCTTTCCATCGAGAAAAATCTCGACAGTCGCGACAAGCTCGCGGCCCCCGATCAGCTCGGCCGCGCGCGCCGCATCGACGATGCCGCCGGCCGCTACATCGAATTCGTGAAGGCGACCTTCCCCAAGGGCCTGCGGCTCAACGACCTGCGCATCGTCGTCGACTGCGCCAACGGCGCCGCCTACAAAGTGGCGCCCACGGTGCTGTGGGAGCTGGGCGCCGAAGTGATCCCGATCGGCGTCAATCCTGACGGCTTCAACATCAACAAGGATTGCGGCGCCACGCATCCGCAGGCCCTGCAGGAGCAGGTCCGCACCTACCGCGCCGATCTGGGCATCGCCCTCGACGGCGACGCCGACCGCCTGCTGATGGTGGACGAGAACGGCCGCGTCATCGACGGCGACCAGGTCATGGGACTGATCGCGCGCTCGTGGAAGGAAGCCGGCCGCCTGCGCGGCGGCGGCGTCGTCGGCACGGTGATGTCGAATCTCGGCCTCGAGCGCTACCTGGAGCGCCAGGGGCTGAAGCTGGCACGCGCGGCGGTCGGTGACCGCTACGTGTTCGAGATGATGCGCGACCAGAATTTCAATCTCGGCGGCGAGCAGTCGGGCCACATGATCCTGTCCGACTATGCCACGACCGGCGACGGCCTCATCGCCGCCCTGCAGGTGCTGGCGGTGCTGGTGCAGTCGCAGCGACGCGCCTCCGAGCTCTGCGGCGTGTTCGAGCCGATGCCACAGCTCCTGCGCAATGTCCGCTTCAACGGCGGCGCCCCGCTCGAGGCACCGAAGGTCAAGGACGCGATCCGCGACGCCGAGACACAGCTCGGCGCCAAGGGCCGCGTCCTGGTCCGCAAATCCGGCACCGAGCCCCTCATCCGCGTGATGGTCGAAGGCGAGGATCAGGGGCTTATCGGACAGATCGCCGACGGCATCATCCGCGAGATCCAGCGCGTCGCCTGAGGCCCGGGGACACGGGGCAGGCGATTGAAACCGCGGGGATTTTAGGCATCGCCGCGGCCCGGCCGACCGCGCCGGATTTAGGGTTCCTTAGCATCTCCTAAGCACACTTACCGTTGCGCGTTTTCGGCGCCGTCGACCGGCGCTGTCCTTTGCGGGAAGCGGAGAAACACGATGGATCAGCACCGGCAATCCGAGATGGAGCGCCTCTGCAAGCTCGCCGAGACCGACAAGCCCGGCGATCGGGCGCAGCTCTTCGGCGAGTTGTCGCAAATTTTCATCGATTCCGACAAAGCGCTGGCGAGCAAGGAACGCCAGCTCATGTCGGACGTCCTGGGCACGCTGATCCACGACATCGAGATGGAGATCCGTCAGGACCTCGCCCAGCGCCTCGCCAGCCTGCCGAGCGCGCCACGCGAGCTGGCGGTCATGCTCGCCAATGACGAGATCGACGTCGCCAGGCCGCTACTGACCAAGAGCGGCGTGCTGGCCGACCCCGACCTGATCGAGATCATCGAGCAGCGCACCAAGGAGCATCGTCTTGCCATCGCCCTACAGAAGCCGCTGGGCGAGCACGTGACCGATGCCATCCTCGACCAGGGCGAGCCCGACGTCATCGAGGAGCTGCTCAACAACCAGGACGCCGTGCTGTCGCAGCGCGCGATGGAATACCTGGTCGCGGAATCGCTTGAAGTGGCGCGCTACCAGAAGCCGCTGCTCAACCGCCCCGACCTGCCGCCGAAGCTTGCCCACCGCATGTTCTGGTGGGTCTCGTCGGTGCTGCGCCAGCACATCGTCCAGAAGTTCAAGATCGACGACAAGCTGCTCGCCAACCAGGTCGAACAATCGGCCCAGCAGGCGCTGTCGGCCAGCGCCGCGCCATCCGTCGACGAGCTCGCCAAGGGGCTGGTCGACCGGCTCGAGCAGGTCGACGAGCTCAACGAGCGCTTCCTGATCCAGGCCCTGCGCGGCGGCAACGTGACGGCGTTCACCGCCAGCTTCGCCAAGCTGTGCCGGCTCGACCTCCGCATGGCGCGCCGCGTGATCTTCGAGCCGGGCGGCGAGCCGCTGGCGGTGGCGTCCAAGTCGATCGGCATCGACCGTTCCAACTTCGCGACGATCTTCCTGCTGACGCGCAAGAGCCAGGAGAAGGTGATGCCGGGCGACAAGCTGTCGTCGACGCTCGCCTTCTACGACTCGCTGTCGCGCGAGCAGGCCGCGGGCATGCTGGCCTACTGGCGCGCCGACAACAGCGCCATGCCCGAGCATACCGCCGCCATGAAGTCGCGGGCCAACTGACCGCACACCGGCCACAAGGCACAAACGCAAAAGGGGCAGGTCGCAAGACCCGCCCCTTTTCGTTTGCGGCGCCTCGCAGCGCGCAGCGTCTAGTACTTGCCGTAGCGGAGGTAGTCGTCCCAGGACCGCTCCAGGCTGCGCAGCGTCTTATAGGCGCCCTCGATGTCGGTGCCCTTCTCGTCCAGCTTCGCGAACGAGGCGCCGAGGGTGTCCTGCTGCTCGCGCAGGCGCTGGCACAGCGCATGCGCCTTCTTGGTCAGGCGGACGCGCACGGCGCGGCGATCGCTGGGGCTGCGCGACTGCTCGATGTAGCCGCTCTGGACCAGCTTCTTGATGTTGTAGAACGCGCTCGAGCCGACATAGTGGCCGCGATCCACCAGCTCCTGGACGGACACCTCCTCGTCGATGTTGAGGAGCTGCATCATCTGGACCGGGTTCAGATCGTCCACGCCCAGCCGCGTCAACTCGAAGCGCAGCACGTCGAGATAGCGCCGGTGCATGCGCTCGATGAGCCGCGGCAGCAGCGCATAGGCGTCATTGGGAGGGCTCGCAGTCGCAGCGCCCTGGGCCGGGGCGGCGGCACCGTTGGCCGGGTTCGCAACAGCAGGCGGCACCGGCTTGCGACCCGGCTCGCCCCCGGCGGCTTTGGCGGTTAGCGTCGACACGAGGACCTCACTGACGGAAATTTCCCCTATCAGCTTAGGTCGACGCCCTTACCGGCGCGTTAACGCCGCCGGCACCGGAATGGCCGTCCACTTCAGGATCCGAGCGACGTCAGCGCGCCGATGCGCGGCCGGAAGAAGGCGCGGTGGTAGAGGCGCTGCGCCGGCACGAGCGCCCCGATCAGCAGCGGCGTGAAGTCGTAATAGACCTCCGACGTGATGACCGTCTGGTTGGGCGGCGTCAGGCCGGGAGGCAGTGTCGCCGCCCCGCTGACGGCTCCGATCCCGCTGGCGACCGTGAGCGTGCCCTTGCCGCGCTGCCAGTTGACGATCGCGGCCGATCCCTCCGGCTGGCCGACCGGAATGCTGGCGGAGGTGATGATGATCCTGCCGTTCGCCTCGATATTGAACGGCCATGAGACGTGGCCCGCGGCGAGGAAGAGCTGATCGACCTCCGCGGTTGTCAGCGTCTCGGCCTGGGCCACGAGGTCGCCCATGGCGGTCGCAAGGCGGTCCATCTTCTGATTGAGCAGCGCGAAGCGCGAAACCTCGATGCCACCCAGCAGCATCAGAATGAGAATCGGCATCGCCGCAGCGAACTCCGCGATCAGGCCGCCACGCCTGTCCGCACACAGCTTGCGCAGGAGATGTCGCATGGTGGCCTCCATCAATTGCCCGACGCGACCGGGAACGGCTCGTTACGCACCGCGGTGCTGACGCTCAGCCTCAGATAGCCGTTCTCGCCCATGATGGGCGCCAGCAGCCCGGTCAGCAGCGGCCAGTCGTACCTGACCTTGTAGACCACCACCGCGCCGGGACCGCCGGCGCCGGCCGCGCCCATGTCCGCGTCCCACTGGCCGTTGCCGTTGATATCCACGAACGGCTCTCCCGGGTCGTGCGTCTGGTTGAACGGTGCTTCGTCCGTGAACGGCTCCGGCTTGCCGATGTCCGAGAAGCTTTGATAGACGAGCGTCTCGATATTGACCTTGGACATATCGATCATGCCCACGGTCCGCTTCTCGATGATCTGGCGGATCATCGTCTCGCGGTCGATGCCGCCCGATGTGAATCCGGTGATGCCATAGCGCGCCGAATCGCGGACGGCGCCTTCGAGCAGCACGTTCACGAACAGGATGAGGGCGACCTCGATGATCCCGACGACGGTCAGGATCAGCGGCATCGCGACAAGGGAGAATTCGATGGCGGAAGCGCCATCCGAACGTCTCCAGAGGCGTGAAAACAGTTCGCGCATCATTACGTTGTCGCTCATGACGCTTTACCTTTCGTTAAAGGCGGATGGCCTACCCTGAACACCTCATGGAAAAGAAGGTCCCCATGGCTATGCGACATCGTCCTGTTCGCCGCGCGGCGCTTCTCGCCGGTGCGGCTCTCGTAGGTTCGCTGCTCAGCGCCTGCGCGCCTGACGTGATGCAGGCAAACGTCACGACGCCCATGGCAACCGAGCCCGCGAACTATGCGTCGCTCATCCGCGTGGCGGATGCGATGCGCGCCAGCGGCGATAACGTCTCCGCCGTCGCGCTCTACAAGCGCGCCGCGACCATCAAGACGCTCGAATCGGAGCCGCTGACCAAGCTCGGTCTCGCGCTGCTCGACCTCAAGTCCTACAACGACGCGGCGGCGGCGTTCCGCTCGGCGATCGCCAACAATCCGAACGACATCGAGGCGATGCGCGGGCTGGGCAATGCCCTGCTGTCGCTCGAGCAGCCGCAGATGGCGCTCAAGCAGTTCGAGGCGGCGCTGGCCGTCGATGCGAACGATCCGCGCCTCTATAACAGCGCCGGCGTGGTGCTCGACATGGTCGGCGACCACCGCGGGGCGCAGGGGCGCTACCGTCAGGGCCTCGCTATCGCCGGCGACAACCTGATGCTCCGCAACAACATGGGCCTGTCGATGGCCCTGAGCGGCGACTACCGCGAGGCGATCGCGGTCCTGCGCCCGGTGGCGGGCCACCCGGCCGCGACCGTGCGCAACCGGCAGAACCTGGCACTGGTCTACGGCCTGTCCGGTGACCTGGACTCCGCGGCGCGCGTCGCCCGCATGGATCTGGACGAGGCATCGGTCCGCAGCAACATCGCCTATTACACGGTGCTTCGCCAGCTGGCCGACCGGCCGCGCACGTCCTCGATCGGCGCCAACCCGGCGCGGATGGAGATCCTCGGCTACGGAAAGACCGAGCCGCTCCGTTGACCGCCTCCCGCGCGGTCCATCACATATTCCTTAGTGCGTCTATCGTCCGCAGGATCGCCGGTCCGATCAGGACGATGAACAGCGGCGGCAGGATGAAGATGATCATCGGCACGGTCAGGATGGCCGGCAGCCGCGCCGCCTTCTCCTCGGCTCTCATCAAGCGCTCGTTGCGGAACTCCGCGGCCAGCACGCGCAGCGACTGCGCGAGCGGCGTGCCGTATTTCTCGGTCTGCTGCAGCGTGTTCACGACGCCGCGGACGGAAGCCATGTCCGTGCGCTGATTTAGGTTCTCGAGCGCCTGGCGGCGCTCGGGCAGGAAGCCCAGTTCCACCGAGGCCAGGCCGAATTCGTCGGCCAGGGACGGGCAGGACGGGCCGATCTCGCGCGCGACGCGCGTCAGCGCCGCGTCAAGGCTGAGCCCGGCCTCCGCGCATATGACCAGCAGGTCGAGCGCATCCGGCAGGCCCTTCTGCATCGCCGCCTTGCGCTTGTCGGCGCAGTTCTTGACGTAGATGCCCGGCGCCAGGAAGCCGACGATCACCGCACCGAGTGCGGCCGGCATCCGGTAGGCCTCCGGAACGGAGACGAGCTGGAACTCGATCGCCGCCAGCGCCGCACCGCCCAGGATGAAGGGCATCACCACCTTGAAGAAGAGGTACGGGACGACCGCGTCCTTGCCGCGGATGCCGGCCCGGGCCAACGCCAGGCGCGCCTTCTCGGCCTCGCGGCTGCGCAGCAGGTTGAGCCGGCCGACGACGGTGTGCATGAAGCTCTCGGACGCCTTCCGGCGTGTCCGGGGCGTCGTGGCCAGCATGTTGGCCTTCAGCGCCGCCCGGCGCTCCGCGAGCGCCTTCAGCCGCGGCGTCAGGTCGTCGCGCACCAACAAGGCTTGCCAAACCAGGAACACGCTGATGAGCGCGCCGATCGCGGCCACGAGCACGATGAAGTCGTCGGGCGCGACGCCCTCGGGAAGCATCTTGGCGAAGTTCATATCTCGAACCTCACCATCTTGAACATGACGAGGACGCCGACGAGCATGGACACTAGGCCGGCCGCGACCATCACCAGGCCGCGCGGGTCATGGAACAGCTCCATGACGTACCCGTAGTTCACGAGCATCAGGATCCCGAACATGACGAACGGCAGCGAACCGATGATGTAGGCGCTGGCGCGCGCCTCCGAGGACAGCGCGCGCACCTTCAGCTTCATCTGCCGCCGGCGGCGAAGGATGTCGGACAGGTTATCGAGCGTCTCGGCGAGGTTACCGCCGGTCTCGCGCTGCACCGAGATGCTGATGATGAAGAACTTGAACTCGGGCGTATCGATGCGCTGGGCGGTATCCCACATCGCCTCCTCGATCGAGCGGCCGAGGCGAATACCCTGGTCGATCAGCTTGAACTCGGTTCCGATCGGGTCGCCGATCTCCTTGCTGACGGTGACGATCGACTCCGAGATCGGCAGGCCCGAGCGCAGGCCGCGCACGATCAGGTCGATCGCCTCCGGAAAGGTCGAGGTGAATGCCTTGAGCCGGCGCGCACCGAGGAATCCGACGACCATGTGCGGCAGCAGCAGGCCCATGACGATCCCGAACAGCGCGCAGATGACCGGACTCAGGCGGAATGCGAAGTATGCAACGGCGGCGCCGACGATGCCCACGACGACAATCGCAATCGCGTAATGCCCGATCGTCAGCTTCTTGCCGGTCCGTGCCAGCCGTGCCTGGAGGGCCGCCTTGCGCGGCAGCCAGCGGCCGACGGTGCGCTCGATCCCGCCCATCGCGCCGGTCGACTCGCCGCGCTTGATGGCGATCGGGCCAGATGAAACGCGCTTGCCGCTGCCCCGCTGCTTGACGCTTTCGAGCCGGCGGCCATAGGCATTGCCGCTACCGGCCGAGAGGAGCGCGCCGCCGATGAAGACCAGGCTGAGCGCGACGCAGGCCGCAACAGCGATGATGAGGACATCGCCGCTTTCGCCGAGAAAATCGAGCGCACCCATCACAACGCCTCCAGCAGCGTCCGCTCGAGGCCGTAATACTCGGCGCGGGGCAGGAAGGCGGGACGGATGCCGGTCGACTGGAAAGTGCCCTGCAGGATCCCGTCCTTGTCCTCGCCCTCGAACTGGTAGAGGAAGAGATCCTGCGTCGTGATGACGTCGCCTTCCATGCCGACGATCTCCATCACGTGCGTGATGCGGCGGACACCGTCGCGCATGCGACTGACCTGGACGATCATGTGGACGGCGGCCGCAATCTGCGTGCGGACAGCCTTGCTGGGCAGATTGATGCCGGCCATGCCCACCATGTTCTCGAGACGCGTGAGGGCCTCGCGCGGGCGGTTGGCGTGGACCGTACACATCGATCCGTCGTGGCCCGTGTTCATGGCCTGAAGCATGTCGATGGCCTCGGAGCCGCGGATCTCACCCAGGATGATGCGGTCGGGGCGCATACGCAGGGAGTTCTTGACCAGGTCGCGCATCGTGATCTCGCCCTCGCCTTCCAGGTTGGCGGGGCGCGTTTCGAGGCGCACGACGTGCGGCTGCTGCAGGCGGAGCTCAGCCGCGTCCTCGATCGTCACGACGCGCTCGCCGTGATCGATCTGGCGCGACAGCGCGTTGAGCAGCGTCGTCTTGCCCGAGCCGGTACCGCCGGAGATCAGGATGTTGAGGCGGCAGCGCGAGGCGATCTTGAGGACCGTGCACATCGCGGCCGAGATGTTCTTGGTGTCGACCATGGTATCGAGCGTGATCGACTTCTTGCCGAACTTACGGATCGAGATGCTGGGGCCGTCGATCGCCAGCGGCGGGATGATGATGTTGACGCGGCTGCCGTCCTGGAGGCGCGCGTCGCAGAGCGGCGAGGATTCGTCGATGCGGCGGCCGATCCGCGTGACGATACGGGTCGCAACGTTCATCACGTGCGCGTCGTCGCGGAACGTGACGCCGGACAGCTCCAACTTGCCTCGCCGCTCGATATAGATCTGCTTGGCGCCGTTCACCATGATATCGGTGACCGCCTCATCCTTGAGCAGCGGCTCGAGCGGGCCGAGACCGAGCATCTCGTCGAGCAGCGCGGCTACAAGCTCGCGCTGCTCGCTCATGTTGAGGTGGAGCTTCGTCTCCGCGAGCAGCTCGCCGATCAGCTCCGCCACCTGGCGCTCCAGCTCGGCGCGCGGCAGCTGCGCCGCGGCGCCGACGTCCATGCGCTCGAGCAGGAGGGATTGCAGGCGACGCTTCGCGGCATCCAGAGTCGGGGCGAGGCCGCCCGCCACCGCCTTCGGCGGCGCCTGCTGGCTCGAGGTATCCGGAACGGGCGCTTCGCCCGAGGAGGGCGCGGGCGCCGGGGTCGGCGCCGCGTCGACGGATCGGCTCAGAAGCTCGTTGAGCAGGATCGTGACGAGGTCGCGCTGCTCGAGCAGCGTCGCCTTGACCGCCTTCTCGGACAGGTAAGTGGCGACCGCCTCGCCGATCAGTCGCGCCAGCTCGCCGCGCGACATCGCGCGGCACATGGCCGGATCGATGCGCTGGCCGATCGCGGCCGACAGGATGCGGCGAGCTTCCTCGATCTGCGCCTTGCGGTCAGGCGCGCGCGCCCCCGAGCCATCGACAGCGGCCAAGGGTTCCGTCGCGCCGCGTCGCGCGGCGAGATCGGCTACCGGAGCTGAAACGGATGCTTCATTACCGGTCGTGCTCATTTCCTAATCCAGCGGCTGAGGAAGCCGGTCGAAGCCGACGCCGCCTTCTTTTCTTCCGCGCCGGCGAGGTCCGCTGCGATCTGCCGAAGGGTCTTCACCAGCTTGCCGCTGCGCCCCACGGCGCTGATCGGCTTACCGGAGTTGGCCCCCGCGGCCACCGTCTTGGCTTCGAACGGGATCTCATAGTCGAGCTTGCGCCCGATGCTCTTTTCGAATTCGGCGCGCGCGATCTTGGGCCGGGCGCCGTCGGAGCTCGCGGCGGCCAGCTTCAGCCGCATCTGGGGCGCCGCGTCCTTGATGAAGTCGAGGAACCGCATGGTGTCGCGGATGCCGGCCAGCGACTGGTCGCAGACCAGCATCAGGTCGGTCACCATCGCGAAGGGATTGGCCTGGTTCGCCACGAAGGACCGCGGCATGTCCAGAACCACCCACGAGAAATTCTGGCGCAGGTCGCCCAGCACGACATCGAGCGCGGTCGGATCGACGGTCGGATGGTCGCGCAGCGGCTCCTCGCAGCCGAGCACGAACAGGCGATCGCCGATCTTCGCCATCGCGCGCTCGAGGAAGAGGCTGTCGATGCGGCCGGGCTTCTCCAGCGCGTCGCGCAGGCCCCTGCCCGGCTCGATGTCGAGCGAGAGCGCCGCCGTGCCGAAATGCAGGTCGAGGTCCACCAGCGCCGTGCGCTGCTTGCGGTCATGGGCCAGGAGGTAGGCCGTGTTGACCGCCGCCATGGTGGTGCCGACGCCGCCCCGCGCGCCGACGAAGGCGATGACGCGACCGAGCTTGGCCGGCGCCTGACCGGACTTCCCCGTCCCGCCCTCGGTCAGGGCCGCGAGGAGGAGCTGAACGTCGAGCGGCTTCACCAGATAGTCCGAGGCCCCGACGCCCAGGAGGTCGCGATACAGCGCGACGTCGTTGGCCGCCCCGATCACGATCAGCTTAGTGCCTGGCTCCATCACCGCCGCCATCGCGGCGACATCCTGCACCGGCGTCGACGACGTCGACACGTCGACCAGCAGGAAGCGCGGCATCAGATCGGTCTGCTTAAGGGCGGCTGAGATGCCGCCATCGACGATCTTCGCACCCGCAAGGTTGGCGTCGCGCAGGGCCTGCGCGATGACGTCGCGCGACTCCCCGTCGCTGACGAACACCATCGCGTCGCGCTGCGTCGCGACGAGCGCCGGTTTGCGTGCTGCGGCTGCTCCAGCCATTACTGCTATTCCTTCCTGCCAATGTCGGTGCGCGAATTGGTCTCCACGTCGCCCTTCAGCAGCGCCGGGTACCGGCCACCGCGATAGCTCTCGACACGGAAGGCATTCAGCTCGCCATCCGCCGGCCCCAAGGTCTCGCCCCGGACCAGGTCGGTAGGATTGGCGACCATCAGGCCGAGATTGGTCGTCGAGGCGCAGCCGATCTGGCTGCTTCCCGTGTTGCCGAAATCGTCGTCGGCGCGCTTGCTCCAGTTCGGGCAGTTGGGCGAGGTCACGACATGGCGCCCGACGAGAACGCGCACCTCGTTCGGACCCGGCGTGACACCCTCGATCTCGATGTCCCGGACGACCTTCATGCCCCCGCGGGAGAATACCGAGGCGACCGCGTCCATGCGCCGCTGCGCCATCGGCCCGCCGCCATTGAGAAGAAGGATCTGATCGCCATAGCCGACCGACCGGTCGCGGATGAACGTGGCCAGGCGGTACGTCTCAGTCGGATTGAGCCTGTCCTCGTTGGCGCGGAACTGCACATCGTGTGACAGCCGGACCAGGGCCACGGTGTTTTCCCGCGGCGCCTCGACATACGACCACTGGCTGGTCTGCGGCGCGCAGGCTCCGACCGAAAGCGCGATCATCGAGACGATGGCGGCGCCGAGGAGCTTCGAGCTACGTGCGTTGGTCATCGGAGTATCCTCAATCAAGCTGGAAGCCGGACGGGCCGATCAGCCCCTGGCCTTCCTTCGTACGCGGCTGCTGATCGCGGTCGTTGAGTTGCGGACGGTAGGTAACGCCGCCGAGGATTCGCTCCACGTCGTTCGGCGCGACGAAGCCGTCGGTCGGCGACGCGATCCGGTTGGCCGAGACCGGCCGCACCACGTACGGCGTGACGATGATCACCAGCTCGCTTTCGTTGCGGCGGAAGCGGTCCGACCGGAACAAGGCGCCGAGGATCGGCAGATCGCCGAGCAGCGGCACGCGCGAGATGTCCTGCGTCGTGTTGTTCTGCAGCAAGCCGGCGATGACGAAGCTCTGACCGCTACCGAGTTCGACGGTCGTCTCTGCGCGGCGCGTCGTCAGCGCCGGAATGGTGAACCCGGCGAGTTGCACGGCGCCCGCCGCCGAAAGCTGGCTGACCTCCGGCCTGACGCGCAGGTTGATCCGGCTGGCATCGAGGAGATGCGGCGTGAAGGCGAGGCCGACGCCGAACGTCTTGAACTCGACGGTGATGGAGCCGCTGCTGCTGGTGCCGTTCTGGGCGATCGGGATCGGAAACTCGCCGCCGGCGAGGAAGCTCGCGGTCTCGCCGTTCAGGGCCGTCAGGTTCGGCTCGGCCAGGACCGTGATCAGGCCTTCTGTCGCCAGCGCGTCGATCGCGGCGTTGATGTCCTGCCGGCCGTTGCTGTAGCTGCCGATAATCGTGTTGGTGGAGCCGTCGCGCGGGAAGTTGCCCGCCGCGTTGATGAAGTCGCGGCCCGTTGCAACGCCGAACAGCACGTTGCCGCCGATCCGTGCGATCGACTCCCAGTTGATGCCGAACTGCTTCAGCGTCTCCTTCGACACCTCGGCAAAGCGGACGCGCAGGTTGACCTGGTTCGGCGCAAGCACCCGGATCTGGTTGATGATCGAACCCTTCTCCGGCGCGAAGCGGGCGGCGACCGCGCGGATGTTCTCGGCCTCGACCGGCGAGTTGACCATGCCGGTGAGGATCAGCGAGTCGTCGACCGAGAGGACTTCAACTTCCGCCTCCGGCGCCACGGCGCGCAGCGCCTGGCGCAGGCGGCTCACGTTGTGGCTGACGACCAGCGTGGTATTGAGGACGACGCGCTCGCGGTCATCGACCGCGAAGAGCGCAGTTTCGCCGGCTCTCTTTGCGAAGATGTAGACGAGGCCGGTGGTCTTCATCTGGATGTCGGCGATCTCAGGATCGGCGACGAAGACCGTCGTCGCCGGCTGCGACAGCCGCACAAGCGTGCCCTTGTTGATCTCGAGGCCGATGCGCGAGGCGGCCGAATTGATGACGCCGGCCGGCGTGACCGCCGCGGCGCCGGTGATCGGGCCGGACGGCCTTTCGACCTGCTGGGCGACGCGCGGCACCGTAGTGGACGTCAGCGTCATCGGCTTGGCGTCGGACTTTGCAGCCGGAGCGGCGGCCGTCGCCGCCGGCGTGCTCGCAACGACAGGCTTCACTGCAGGCTTGGGCGCCGGCGCGGGCGGCGGTACGACGGCCGCCATCTGCGGCGTCGGAGCATCGGCCTTGTCGACGGCAGGCGCGGCGGCAGCGGCCGGCTCGACCGGCGCGGGCTTCGCGCTCGGCAGAGGTCCCGGCAGCGTTGCCGTCAGAATCTCGCCCGCCGGTTCCGTCGGCTCGGCCGGCTTGGCCGCAACCGGGGTCGCCGCGGCGGCCGACGCGGAGGACTCGGTGGCGACAGCAGCTGTCGCGACCGCCGGGGTGACCGGCGCGGGGACGGCTGCAGGCGCTTCCAGCGGCGGCGGCTCAAGCGATGCCGCGACGGCGGGCGGCGCGTCGATCGTCGCCGCCTTCTTCGCGGCGATGATGTCTTTAGGCTCGGCAATCAGCTTGCCGCTCTCGCTGGCGGGCTTCTCCGCGACCGCCTTCTCGGCTACGGGCTTTTTCTCCGCAAGCGGCTTGTCGACCTTCTCGGCGACCGGCTTCTCGGCGACCGGCTTCTCGGCCGCCGGCTGTTCGGAAGCCGGCTTGTCGGCCATCAGCACCGGCGCGGGCATGCGCGGCGCTTCGGCAACCGGTGCCTCGATCGTCGCCCGAGGCCGGGCGAGCACGCCCTGCATCAGCGCATCGGCATCCAGCGCGATGCCGCGACGGACCATGCCGACCGGCGCAGGCGCGGTGCTTCCATCAACCTGGAAGGCGAGCCCCTTCGCGTTGCCGCTGTCGAGCAGCAGACCGCCGCGATTGGGCACGCGATAGGTTTCGCCCGGTTTCATCGTGCGCATGAAGACCAGGGCGCCTTCGCTGTCGCTGATGCGCACCCAGGCCTCTTCCTTCGCCTCGATGACGATGCGCGCGTCCTTGCGCTTGAAGCCGAACTGGCGCGGCCCCTGCGCGGCGGCCGGAGCGGCCTCCTCGGCCGGATCCGACGACGAGCTTGCGGAGGCCTGCGCGGCGTCGGCGACGGGCTTGTCCGCGTTCTCCCCCGACATCTCCGCGGGCGCGGTGACGGTGGCCGGAGCCGGCGGTTCCTCGGCGCGCGAATTGTTGAGCGCCGCCCAAACGAAGCCGAGCGCGGCCAGGACAGTAAGGAGAAGTCGCATCATTGGGCCACCCGCATGTCTTCTGACTTGGCGCCGCGCATGATGGTCATGCGCCGCACCGAGAGGAGGCTGCTCACCTCGGAGTCGAGGGTGAAGCTGCGCTCAGGGAAGCCGACGGCATTCTCGCGGTCATTATCGTTCGCCGGCATGTCGACCATCTGGAACGGATCGTTCTCGGGCAGGAGCGGCTCGTCGCGCTGCAGGCTGCGCAGGCTCAGCGAGAGCTTCCCCATCTCCACGACGACGGCGATGATCTCGCTTTGCTTCGGCGTGACCTCGAACGTCGCCGTCTTGGGAACGCCCGATTCGCCCGGCTTCACGTCGACCTTCTGGTCCAGCGCCAGAACGCGGATGTCGCGCAGGACCGTGAGGCCCGCGCGGCGCTCGAGGCCTTCGAGCCGCTGCGGCATCGTGTGCGTCAGCAGGAGGTCGACATGGTCGCCTGGGAAGACGAGGCCGGAGATGCTCGATGTCATCGTCACGGGCACCGAAACCGCACGGTAGCCGGGGCGCAACACCGCGGCCAAAAAGCCGCTATTGCCGGGCGCGACGACACGGCCATCGGTGATCGGCTCACCCGTCGCGATAGGCAGGCGCACGACGGCGCCGACGAAATCGTCCATCTTCTTCTTGCCCTCGACCGCGTAGGCGGGCGACAGGCTCGCCTCGGGCCAGGTCTGCCAGCGCAGATGCTCGGGACGCAGGAACGTGCCGACCGGCAGGTCGCGCTTGGCGACCAGGACCTGGACGCCCGCGACGGCCGGTGCCTGCGGCTTCTGCTGCATTGCGCGTTGAGCGGCGGCACGCTCGGCATCCAGCCAGCTACGCACCATGAAAGCGGTGAAGCCGGCGATGACCAGGGCCAACACGATCAGCAATACACTTTTCAGCCGCATGTCACGGTCCTAATCAATAAAGGTTGATGGCGACGAACAGCCCGCCGGCTGCGATCGCCACCCCGTAGGGGATCGCCGGCCTGCCGTTCGCCGCCTTGGCGAGCGCAACCGACGGAAAGAACCAGCGGATGAGCGGGCCCCACCACAACGCGAGGACACCGCCCGCCGCCGCAGTCAACATGACGAATACGGGGAAATACGCGCCGCCGGCCCACAGCGAGGTCGCGGCGAGGAGCTTGACGTCGCCGCCGCCCATGATGCCGAAGGAGAACAGCGCGGCGCCGACGAGGAAGACAGCTGCGGCGATGGCCGTGGCGACACCGATCTCGGCCGGCGACAAGGTCACCGCATAGCCGGGATACAGAATGAGGAGCGAGAGGCTGATTCGGTTGGGGATGATGTAGCGATGCATGTCGCTCGCCGCCGCCCAGACGAGCAGGACGCACAGCGTGCCGACGAGCGCGATCTGAGCCAGCCCCCCCGAACCGGACATATCATCCTCCGCATGGAAAAAAGGGGGCGGCGGATGCCGCCGCCCCCGACCGACCCTACTCGTTAGGTCGTGCCCTGAGCCGACGTGGCGGCCTCGTTGAGCTCGGTACTAACGATGCCGAAGATCTGGCGCAGCGACGTACCCATGCCCTGCAGGGCGGCAATCGCGGCGACCGACACGAGAGCGGCGATCAGGCCGTACTCGATGGCCGTCGCGCCGGACTCATCCTTCAACAGCTTCTTAAAAGAACGCATCGCAGGGGACTCCTTACGGTTGATTGCGACGATCGCAACAATACCGACGACGCCTTAATGACAGGTAAATCGCGCAAGACCAATCCCCTTGAATATATTGATCTTTTCGCTGTTTTATTAAGAAGAGGTTGCAGCGAACCTAATAGAAATCTAACGAGGACTTGCAGTGAATTTGCTGCGGTCTCCGCGCAATCTTGGCGGGAAATTGTTACCAAACTGGATGTAATTTGAGCGATCGGGACGGCCGGAGATCCGCTCCCCCGCCCGTAAGAAGAGAGCGGCGCAGCGTTCCTTCACGAGACGGGGCTTGACGCGAAATTCGCATGAATTTCGCGGAACCGTTGCCGCGTTTCTTACCGATCCGTTTACGCGCCCTTCACCGCTGCAACGCCAGAATTGGGCCCACGGAGACCACGATCATGTCCATCGCTTCCATAGGACGCGGCATCGCCGCGACACTTCGCTCGCTGCGCGGCGATCGGCGAGGCAGCGTTGCGTGGCTGCTGGCCGCGGCGGCAGTGCCACTGGTCGCGGCGATCGGCCTGTCAATCGACGGCGCGCGCGGCTGGCTCGTGAAGTCGCGCCTGTCGCAGGCGATCGACGCCGCCGGCCTCGCTGGCGGCCGCGTCATCTCCTCTGATTCGCGCGATACCGACATCGACCAGTTCTTCAAGGCCAATTTCCCGACCAACTTCATGAAGGCCCAGATCGACGGGCCGCACATATCGGTCGACCCGGAAATGACGGCGATCACGATCAACGCCACCGCGACGATTCCGACCACGTTCATGCGCGTTGTGGGCATCAACCAGCTTACGGTGCGCGCCGACACGGTCGTCAAGCGGACGGACCGCGGCATGGAGCTCGTCCTGGTCATGGACAACACCGGGTCCATGCGTACGAACGACCGCATGGGCAAGATGAAGACAGCGGCGACGGAGCTCGTGAACTTCCTGTACGGCAGCCGCGAGACCGTGCCGAATTTCTGGGTCGGCCTCGTCCCGTATGCCGCGGTGGTCAACATCGGCGACACGCATCAGGACTGGACCGTGCCGCATGAGGCCGTCAGCTTCAATGTCGTGACAATGACGCGTTCGAACGTTTCGGACACCGATCCGGATACGGCGATCGTCTGCGTCGACGTGGATCCGAACACGCCCTTCACCAATCAGCTGCGTAGCGGCTACATCGTCGACATAGCGGGCGCTTCCAACGCGAAATACAACGGCCGCCATATGATCCGGCTCGGCACGGGCGCGTCGAAGCCGTCCGGCGGCGACATTGCATCGCCTGGCTGCGCGATCACCTCGGCGAACGCGTCGACGCGATTCTGGTACATGATCTCGCCGACGGCGAACTGGTACGACCTCAAGCCGGAGCAGTCGATGCCGACGACGCCCGCCACGCGCGCGGTGCCCACCGTCCCCATCACGGCCTCGCGCCCGGGTCCGGTCTACCATAACAACAGCTCGTGGAGGGGCTGCGTCGAGGCGCGCGGCACGCCTTACGAAGAGGCTCAGGCGGAGGCGTTATCGACGACCCAGGCCTGGGTCCGCTCCTACTGGCCGTCCACGAACGGCATGAAGTTCTACGACCAGAACAACGAGGTGATGCGCGCGTCCGGCAACAACAACTACCCGCGTCCGGGCGACAACAACTGGGGCTTGCCGCGCCATCCGCTCGACACATCCGGGGCCGTCGTCGAGACCGTCGCCGCCGACAACAACGCCCACGGTCCGAACATCGGCTGTCCGCCCGCGATCCTGCCGCTGCAGCCGAACAAGTCCACTGCCGTCAATGCCATCGCCGCGATGGGTACGTGGAGCCGCGGCGGCACGATGGCCAATCTTGGCCTCGCCTGGGGCTGGCGCACGCTGAGCCCGGCCTGGCGCGGCCTGTGGGGCGACCCCTCGCCTGCCAACCTGCCGCTCGACTACAACACGCCGCTGATCGACAAAGTCGTCATCCTGCTGACCGACGGTGAAAACCAGTGGTTCGACTGGGAGCAGCGCCCGCCGGGCTGCAACGGCGTGAGCCCGTGCGGCCTGCCCGGCGACGCCGACTACACCGCCTACGGCCGCCTGGTCGACCAGCGCCTCGGCTCTGGCGTCAACACCAACAGCGCGGCGACGACCGAGATCAACAACCGAATGACCGCCCTCTGCTCCGCCATGAAGACGCAGGGCATCATCATCTATACGATCGTCGTGGAAACCCCCAGCTCGGCCACCAACGCGTTGTACCAAGGCTGCGCGTCGAAACCCGAATACTACTTCCCGACGCCGAACGCCAACGATCTCGGCACCGTTTTCAAGCAGATCGCCGAGCAGCTCGCCAACCTGCGCCTGGCCCAGTAGCGCCACCGCCAAGTCTGCTCCCAACTTTCGCGCGGAACGTGTGCCGATCCCTGCGCGTTAGCGAATGGAGGGCAACTTGGTGGGGAAACCACATGCAGACGCCGTTGGAAATAACATTTCACAACATGCAGGCTTCCGAATCAGTCGAGGCGGACATCCGCAAACGGGCGGAGAAGCTGAGCAAACTCTACGAGCGGATGGTCGGCTGTCGGGTATCCGTCGAAGGGCTGCACAAGCAGCACCGGACCGGCAACATCTATGAAGTCCATATCGAGATGATGGTGCCGGGCCAGAATCTCGTCGTCAGCCGCGAGCCGCACCGGGCCAAGGAGCGCTTCGCCAATCCGGACGTCTACGCCTCCGTTCGCGAAGCGTTCAAGGCGGCGGAGCGCCAGCTCAAGGATTTCAAGACCCGCCAGCGCGGCGACGTCAAGACGCACGCCGCGGCGCTACCGGGTCGCGTGGCGCAGCTCCTACCCGATCAGGACCATGGGTTCATCTCCACCCCGAACGGCACGCAGCTCTATTTTCACCGCAACAGCGTGTTGAACAACGGCTTCGACAGCCTGAGGGCCGGCGATCCGGTCAGTTTCGTCGAGGCCGCCGGCGACACCGGACCGACCGCCAGCAAGGTGTGGCGCGGCGCTGAACAGCACGCAAGCTGACCGTCGCCGATATCCGGCCCAGCTATCGCTTGGCACCGGGATGAAACCGCGGCAACAATCGTTGTCGCGGCAGCGGCGCCGTTCGCCGCGCAAACAGGGGCATGCGCGTGGCGAAGTGGCGGGGCTTTTTCGGGTTTCTGTCGGCGGGTCTGGCCCTGTTCGGCTGCGACGAAGGGCCCTCGAGCAATCTGAGCTTCACCAGCACGCCCGACGTCTGGAGTTTCGTGACAGCAACGGCGGCTCACGGCCCCCTTCTCGTCGAAGTGCGCGGTGACCCGTTCCGCGCCGGCGAAGCTGCCCTCGCCGACGCCGTCGTCTCAGCCGTTGCGTTCACGTTCACCGAGCCGTGGCTGCGGTTCACCAGCAAGGCCGCCGACGCCGCCTCGACGGACATGCGCCTGATCTGGTTGCTCGACGTGCAGGCCGGATTCGATGCCGACCGGACCTGCGCGGGCGAATTTCCCGTACTGGATGCGGGCCGACGCGTGATGGAAATCCGCGCCGTCTTCTGCCATCGCGGGCGCCCGCTGTCGGCGGTGCACGGCTGGATGCGGCGGCCGGACGGCATCGACGACGCCAAATGGAGTCGCCTGATCTCGCAGATGTCGCGGCAGCTCCTCAGCGGCCGCGGCTGACCGTCAGGAACTGCGCGGAGTGCGCCCTTCCAGCGGATATTGCGGGTCGTTATAGCCCGGCGTGGACGGATGGCCGGTCACGACGAGTGAATCGACCAGCGCCTCGTCCTCCGCCGTGAACTTGTAGCCGATCGCGCCGACGTACTCGTCCCACTGCGCTTCCGTGCGCGGTCCACCGATCGTCGCGGAGACGAACTTGTTGTTGAGCACCCAGTTGAACGCGAACTGCCCGGCGGTGATGCCGCGCGCCTCGGCATGACGCTTGATCGTCTGGGCAATCACCAAGGATTCGCGCCGCCATTCCGTCTGATGCATGCGCTTGTCGTTCCTGCCGGCACGACTTTCGGCGGGCGGCGGCGCGTCAGGGTCGTACTTGCCCGTCAGCACGCCGCGCGCGATCGGGCTGTACGGCACGACGCCAAGCCCATAGAAGCCGCACGCCGGTAGGTGCTCGACCTCGGGCATGCGGTTCAATGCGTTGTAGTAAGGCTGGCTGACGATCGGGCGCCCGATGCCCATCCGGTCGCACAGACCGCAGATTTCCGCAACCCGCCAGCTCCGATAATTCGAGACGCCGAAGTACCGCGCCTTGCCGGCCCGCAGGACGTCGCCAATGGCGGCGACCGTCTCCGCCAGCGGCGTCGTGTGATCTTCCTTGTGCAGGTAGTAGATGTCGACATAGTCCGTGCCAAGCCGCGCCAGGCTTTCGTCGATGGCCGACAGGATCCACTTGCGCGACAGGCCGACGCGGTTGGGGTCGCGCCCCATCGGATTGGCGACCTTCGTTGCCAGCACCCAGTCCTGGCGCCGGCCCTTCATCGCGCGGCCGACGATCTCCTCAGATTTGCCGTCGTTATAGACGTCGGCCGTGTCGATGAAGTTGACGCCGGCATCGCGCGCCTTGTCGACGATCCGCCGGGATGTCGCCTCGTCGGTCGCCCCACCGAACATCATCGTGCCCAGGCACAGGGGGGAGACTTTGACGCCCGAGGCGCCGAGGCTGCGATATTCCATGGGGTTGTCCGCCGGGTTGCCGAAAGGGGATCGTGGCGGCCGGACCGGATCCGGTCGGCCGCCCGCCACCTTCCCTTAGCGCCGGGACCGCTGCCGCACAAGCCGGGCCCGACCGGGGGCGCGGGACAGCGACAAATGCGCTTGTAAATGCGGGCGGACGCATTATGTTCTCGCGCGTCAAGGTGCGGCGGACCGGTCCCGGCGGCGATTTTTGGAAGGCCGCGACTCGCCCCCAGAATGCAGCTTGACGGGCTGGCCAGGAGGCCGCCGCCCCAATTCACGATGCGCGACGAGGAGTCCTGGTGGCGAAAGAAGACCTCATCGAATTCGACGGCACCGTTCTGGAGATGCTGCCGGACTCGCGGTTTCTCGTGAAGCTGGACAACGGTCACCAGACGCTGGCCTACACGGCCGGCAAGATGCGCAAGCATCGCATCCGCATCCTCGCCGGTGACCGCGTCACCGTCGAGATGACGCCTTACGATCTGACCAAGGGCCGCATCACCTTCCGCCACAAGGAAGAGCGCGGCTCCGCGCCGGCAGGCGGCCCGCCTCCGTTCCGCCGTCCGCGCTAGATACCGACACGACCTTTCTGAAAATCGATACGCCAGCAGCGCCGCGTGCTGCGGCGAGCGGCTCTCTGGGCCGCTCGCCTGCTCGTCAGGTTACCGGCTGATGCACTGGTTCAGAGCGTCGTCGAGCTGCGTGCCCATCAGACCCCGGCTGCGGGCTTCCGACCGGCAGTAGCCGTAAGTGCCAACTGCAGAGGTATCGCTCATGGCGCCTGACTGCGACATGCAGCTGTCGACGTAATCGGCGCGCGCGTCGCCGACGAGTCCGCGCCCCACTGCATCAGAACGGCACCTCTCGAAGCTGGCGCGATGGCCGCTAGCCGACGCCGGCTGATTCATGCACCGCGTCAGGAACCCCGCGAGGCCGTCGCCGGAAATGCCCTGCCGGATCGCATCGTCTCGGCAACTGTCCAGTGTCGGCGCCACGCCCGGCGAGGGCATCGGCGTGGTCTGCGCCTGCAAGGCGCTCGTGCCCGCAAGCAGCACTGCCCCCGCGATCGCAGCCCCGAGTAGTCTTCCAAACATGGCCATTCCTCCGAGTTGATGAACCCGCACCAATGTCCATCGCGACGGCCCGCTTTTGCATCGTGACAAGAGCGGAGTTTGCCTCGGGAATTCGATGTAGGCCGTTTGGACAGGCGCCAAGCGGCGCATGTCGCCTCCTCAAGCTCGGCAGGAAAATCCGGGGCGTGCAGCAGCAGGCGGTGGCGCCGCTGAAAGCGTGACCATCGTGACGACACTGATTCCCAGAACGTCACTTCAAATCGGCCTCGTCCTATGAGGAATGCCAATGCGGCGGCAGGTCGCGGCCAGTCGCCGCGGCCGATGCGCCGTCATCGATAGCCCCTTGCGCAATCGGCGAATCATCGGCCGCCCTGAGCGCAGCTTCATCATCAGGTTGCGCAATTCCAGAACGCCGTACGATCTTGATAAAAATCAAGAGTTGTGGTCGCAGTCGCTTATGTGGCAAAAACCTCCACGACTCGTATCCACCGCCTCCGATCCAAATGAGCAAAGGCCCGCTCAAGATCTTGCATGTCATCACCGGGCTGAATGTCGGCGGCGCAGAGTCGATGCTGGCCTCGCTTGTCAAGGCATCGACGTCGCAAAAAGTCGTCCATCGCGTCGCGACTTTGCTGCCCGGCGGCGTCTTGGTGCCGCGGATTGAGGCATCAGAAACTCCCGTCGAATGCATCGATGCCACGTCGGCGCGACATGCGCCCGGCGCTGCATTGCGGCTTGCGGCGCTGATACGGGCCTATGAGCCGCATATCGTGCAAGGCTGGCTCTACCATGGTGATTTGGCCGCGCTTGTCGGTCTGACATTGTCGGGACGGCGCTCCAGAACAAGACTGGTGTGGAGCCTTCGATGCTCTGACATGGATCTCGGCCTCTACAGCCATAAGCTCCGCGCCGTATTCCGGACCTGCGTCGCGCTTTCATCGTGGCCTGATACTGTCGTCTCCAATTCCGTAGCCGGCCTTGCCGCGCATATAGCGCGAGGCTATCGTCCGCGGTCGATGCACACCATCCAGAACGGGATTGATATCGACAGATACAAGCCCGATGCCGCCGCAAGGTTGCAGCTTCGTGAACAGCTCGGCATCCCTGAAGGGGCTCCCGTGGTGGTGCATGTCGGCCGAGTGGATCCGATGAAGGACCACGAATGCTTCCTCGCCGCCATGTCGGCCTTGCCGGATGTCACCGCCGTCGCGGTTGGCTTAGGCACGGAGCATCTGCCGGATCGGCCGAACCTTCACCGCCTCGGCCGTCGCGACGACGTAGAGCAAGTCATGGCGGCGGGAGATTTCATTGTATCCACCTCCGCCTTCGGCGAAGGATTCTCGAACACGGTAGCTGAGGGGATGGCTTGCGGGTTGCCGGCCATTGCCACCGATGTCGGAGACGCTCGTGCGATCATCGGCGACACAGGCACAATCGTGCCGGCGCGTGCGCCAGGCCGAATCGCCGGAGCTATCCGGAACCTGCTCGGCGAGGCAAAGGAGCTGCGAGCATCACGCAGTCGCGCTGCGCGTTCGCGTATTGTCGAGAATTTCACGATCGAGCGGGCGACGCAGGACTTCACCGCTCTGTACCACAAGCTTGCCGGGATGCCAGCCGGCTGAACCTCGTGCGCGGCCAGCGCGGCGAGCCATGTCGGCATATCGGCCATGAGGATTGCTTTTCTGACCCGCGCGATTCGAGGCGGAGGCGCCGAGCGGCAGCTCATGCTGCTGGCCCGCGGCCTCGCGCAGCGTGGTCACGAGATCTCGGTGCTCTCGTTCTACGACGAATCGCGAGTTGTCGATGGCGTGCGGATCGTCGGGCTTGGCAAGCGAGGACGGCTTGACACCGTCGCATTCTTCGCGCGGCTGCTTACCGCCCTTCGCGCGCTTCGCCCGGACGTACTACATGGCTATCTGCCAATGGCGAACATGGTCGCCGCGCTCGCGAGGCCGGCTGTTCCGGGACTTCGCGTCATTTTTGGCGTTCGAGCGACGGAAGTGGACTTCAGCCGATATGACAGGCTTTCCGTTGCCGCCTATCGGGCCGAACGTCTCCTCGTCCGCATGGCCAGCTTGGTCATTTGCAACTCTGAGGCTGCGCGCGCAGCTTCTATCGAGGCCGGCTTCCCTCGCACTCGGCTCAAGGTGATACACAACGGCATCGACGCAACGCATTTCCGTCCCGACCGTGCGGCCGGGTTGCGCGCGCGTAGGGCGCTTGGCGTCGAGCCGGAAGCATTGTTGATCGGTCACGTCGGCCGCCTCGACCCGATGAAGGACCATGAAACCTTCTTCGCAGCCCTTCTGCGTCTGATGCCGGCACTGGCTTCCGTCCGCGTGCTCGTCGTGGGCGACGGGCCGGAGGAATTGCGTGCGAAATTGATTGGCCGCGCCGAGACGCTCGGCCTGGCCAAGCGGATCATCTGGACGGCCAGGCAAGACGAGATGCCAAGCGCCTACAACGCTCTCGACGTGATGTGCCTGTCTTCGGCATTCGGCGAAAGCTTTCCGAACGTCATTGGAGAAGCCATGGCGTGCGGCGTTCCCTGCGTTGCAACCGATATCGGCGATGTCCGAGAGGTCATCGGGGACACAGGACGAGTCATACGACCGCAGGATCCCGACGCATTGGCGGTCGCGTTGCGCGAAATTCTTGCGTTGGATTCGCAAGAACGGCACGTCCTTGGCGCCCGCGCCCAGGCCCGCATTGCGGATCGGTTCTCGGTCGACCGGATGATTGCGGAAACCGAGGCAAGTTTAGCCGGCCTTCTCGCGAACGGGCGGCAGGAATGATCGCCCCCACGCAAGAAGTCTCTCCAACTAAACGCCGTGGCTAATTTGGCCCTCGAAAGGGCTAGGACAGCGTGCGCCGAAACGCGTACTCGCAGCATCCGGTGCCGAGAACACCGCATGCCGGCGCCTGGCCGAACTGACGTTCGAGCGTGAAGCCGAGGCCTTTCAGGTATTGGGCGACTTCGCTTGGCGTTGCTGATTCATAAGGATAGCCGCCCAGCCAGTCGTGGACGTCGTGATCCCAATTCATGCCGCGATTGCCCGAGGCATAGTTCCGGATCCAGGAAAATGGGTTGCGACCTCGCACCAAGCCGACCGCGACAAACGCCGTCTTGTACATCGCGCGCAGCGCCGCCTGGACGATCGCCGGGCTTTGCGAATAGAGCCGCTTCTCGACAGTCCACAAGCCACAGAACATTGTCTTGCTGTAGATCGCTATCGCCAGCGTCCCACCGGGCTTGACGAGTGCTGCCGCGCGGCCGATCGCCGCCCACATGTCGCCTGTATGGTGAAGCACACCCCAGGAGTACACCACATCATATGTGGTCTCTGGCGACAGGTTGAAAACACTCTGTTGACGAATCTCGTAGTTCGCTGCCGGTGCGTGCTCCTTCAGAACCGCGCGCGTGGTCTCCACCGAATCCGGGTCGATGTCGACAGCGTGTATGGAGGCCGCGCCGAGCCGGGCCGCGGCAACGGCATGCAACCCCGAACCCGAGCCGATATCGAGAAAGCTTCGACCGTGCAGAGCCGACGGGCCAACCAGTCTGGCCAGTCCCTGCTCAGCAAGGTCGAGCCGTTCGGCGTCTATAGTCTTGGCGTAGCTCGCCCAGTTCTTGCCAAAGGCGAAGTGTGTCGATTGATCCCGAAGGTCCGGCATCGGCTCGTTTGTCGTTACGGTTGCGTTGCGTTGCGTGTATAGCAGGGAGATGCCGAGGCCGACAATGCAGCCTTGGCCATCAAGGGGCCGGCAGGGTCCAGGCGGCAGGCCGCAGGTGCCTTCTTCTCGTCCGTGGGATGATTACCTGACTTGCGCGGGTGCCTTGGCGAAACTGTTCCGAGCCGCGCTGATCGCACCATCCCACAACGACAGGACTCGCTCGCGCGAGAAGCGGCTGACGACCTCGGGCGCTCGCGTTGCAAGCCGGAGGCGGAGCTCGCCATCCGTCAGCAGGCGCTCAATGGCCGCGGCAAGCGCGGTGCTGTCCTCAGGCGGCACGAGAATTCCGTCGACATCGTTGCGGACAATCTCCGCCACCGCGCCGGTGTCCGAGGCGATGACTGGCACGCCATGCGCCATCGCCTCGCACAATGCGTTCGGGAAGCCTTCATAACGCGACGGCATGACAAAAATGTCCCCAGGCGCAAATGCGGCCGTTGGTCCGGAGACCAGGCCTGGCAGGCGCACACGCGCGCCGAGACCGAGTGCCTCGACCTGGGCAAGGAGTGTTGCACGTGCTGGCCCCTCGCCGAAAATGACAAGCGAGAGATCCTGGTGTCGAGCAACAACCGTCGCAACCGACTGGATCAGTACATCGAACCCCTTCTGAGAGGTAAGGCGCCCCAGTGCCACGAGCCGAACAGGATGCCTGCCAACCGGAATTGTCCGACCCGCTGGCACGACCGGATTGGGAATGACCATGGTGCGCGCGCGCGCTGCACGCGGGATCGCATCGACGAATCGCTTCGATTGCACGATGACCTGCCCGGCGCCAGGATATGTGAGCCGGCGCAGCCAATCCCACACGGCTCCGATGGCATGACTGGCAGGATCGACCCGCTCCGCCACGATGACCGGCAGGTTCAGACCGCGCGCCGCCAGAAGCGTCAATATGTTGACCCGATCGCAGAATGCAATGACCACGTCCGGCCGGCTGGCGCGGAGTGCGGCACGGAGCGTGCGCACGCGATGAAAGTTATTTGCGATACCCTCCAGTATGGAGCGGCTGTCGGTGCGCACATTCAGGCCTACGCGACGGATCGCGGAAGCAAGCGGGCGGAATGGGGCTTCGTCCTGGCCGGCGAATGTAAGCAGGGTCACGCTATGACCTTGGTCGGCCCACGCGCCGGCGAGGAATGTGAGTACGGCCTCGGCCCCACCCGGGCCGAGGCCGTCAATGACCAGTGAAAGCCGCATCTGAGCGCCTTGGGAGTGAGGTCTCAAGCCCGCAGCCAGTGCCGCTTCCATGCCTGGAACATCAGGATCACCCAGAGCGGATACTGCCAGTTGAACTGCCCGGAGAGGTGCTCTTTCCAACGCGCGCGGATCAGGGCCGGATGGAACAAGCCATCGGATTTGAGCGCACGCTCGGAGATCAGGTCTTCGGCCCAATCCCGCAACCGCCCCCGCAGCCATTCGTCGATCGGCACCCCAAACCCCATCTTGGGCCGCTCGATCAACTCCGCCGGTACGTAGCGGTACAGCACCTGACGCAGAATCCACTTGGTCGTTCCGTTCCGGACCTTGAAGTGCTTCGGCAGTTTCCAGGCGAACTCCACGACGCGATGGTCAAGCAGCGGCACCCGCGCTTCAAGGCTGACGGCCATGCTGGCCCGATCGACTTTCGTCAGAATGTCGTTTGGGAGATAAGTCAGAGTATCAATGAGCTGCATGCGCTCGAGGAAATCAGGCACCCTGTGCGTCAGAGCACCCATCCAGATTGGATCTATCGGCTCCTGCCCTGCGGTCAGCATCGCCGTGGGGTGGTGCCAATGGCTCATAAAATCGCGATAGAGTGCCTCCTCGCCGCCGGCGTCGATCAGATCAGCGAATTTGTGCGCGCGAACCCCGACATTTGCCGGCCGCACACCAGGCGGAAGCAACCGCGCCGCCAAAGCCCAGCCGCGCGACGGCACCGCCCGGATCGCCGCGCGCAACCACGGCCTTATGGACCTTGGCACGCGCGATACTGCTGAAGCGACTTCCAGGCCTCGCATGTAACGCGGATAGCCGGCGAACAGCTCGTCGCCGCCGTCGCCGGACAACGACACAGTGACATGGCGTCGTGCCAGTCCGGAGACGAGAAGAGTAGGAATCTGCGAGGAGTCCGCAAACGGCTCGTCATACCACTCCGGAAGCTTCGGAATGACGTCTATCGCATCCTGCGGCCGGACATAGAGCTCGTGATGGTCGGTGCCGAGATGACGGGCGACAGCGCGCGCATGAGGTGCCTCGTCGTACTGCCTTTCGTCGAATCCGATCGAGAAGGTCTTGATCGGCACACTGCTTTGCGCCTGCATCAACGCGACGACCGTCGATGAGTCTATCCCGCCCGAGAGGAACGCGCCCAGCGGCACATCCGCGACCATCCGGCGCTGCACCGCGTCGCGCAAAAGCCCATCGAGCTTCTCGATCGCGGCGACATCATCCATCGTCAAACGGTCGGCCGCACCGCGCTCGGCGACATCTTCCACCGACCAATAGCGCTGCTCTCGCACATCGCCGTCGCGAATGACGAGCAGTCCGCCCGGGAGCAATTGCGACAGCCCGCGGAAAATAGAGCGTGGTGCCGGGACATGGTTGAACCGCAGATACTGCGCCAAGCTGTCTCGGTCGATCTCGGCCCGCCAATCGGGATGAGCGAAGAAACTCTTGGGCTGTGATCCGAAGAAGAACGTCGACCCGACGCGGCCCCAGTACAACGGCTTCTTGCCGAGCCGGTCACGCACCAGCGTCAGCGTCCGCTCTTTTCGGTCCCAGAGCGCGATTGCAAACATCCCGACAAGCCGCCGCAGCGTCGCCTCCACGCCCCACGCCGCGCAGGCTTCGAGGATCACCTCCGTATCCGAGTGGCTCCTCAGGCGAATGCCGCGGGCCTCGAGATCGGGGCGCAGCTCGTCCGCATTGTAGACTTCACCGTTGTAGATGATCACGTAGCGGCCATCGGCGGAGAACATAGGCTGATGGCCGGCTGCCGTCAGGTCGACGATGGCCAGGCGCCGGAATCCGAATGCAATGCCTGCCTCCGCATCCGCCCAGACACCGCCGTCATCCGGCCCGCGATGGACGATCGTGTCCGCCATCGCTTGCGCAAGACGTTCAAGCCGATCCTGGGGCGTCTGCCGCCGCAGGTCGATGAATCCGGTCAGGCCGCACATCGATTTAGGCGCAAGTAGTGGTCAATCTCGCGAAGCGCATCAAGTCCGTCGCGCGAACAGATACTCGGTGTTGGCCTCGCCGGCCTTGATGTTGCGCAGATCGATGTTCAGGTCTTGATCGGCAAACTTCTTGACGTCAGCGATGGACGAGAACTCCATCGGCCAGCCGCCCAGCCAGTCCTTTACGTCGGTATAGAACGACATGCCGCGGCTCTTCTTGTACGCGGCTGCGGTCTTGATGAGCGGCAAAAGATTGCGAGGATTGCGGTTGAGCTGGAAGCGCCAGATGTACCACAACTCCAACCAGCGCTGCCCCAGCCAGCCAGCCTTGATATAGCGTTGCTTGATGTCGAGCCAGAACTGGGGCGACGGGTCGACATGGACGTCGGATGTATAGAGCGCGATGTAGAAAACGCCGTTCGGACCGATCCTGGAGGCGGCGTTACGGATGGCGTTCCACTGGTCGCCGGTATGATGCAGAACACCCCATGAATAGACGATGTCCGCAGGCTCCAGAGAGTCCATGAAGGCGCGATCGAGAACAGAGCCTTGCATCACCGTCCAGTGCTCAGGATCGCCGGCATGTCGGCGCAGGATGCGCGTGGTTTCTACCGAGTCGAGATCATAGTCGAAGCTCACGATGCGCTTGGCGCCTGCCTGGAAGGCCGCGAACGAGTGCAGCCCCGACCCGCACCCGATATCAAGGAAGGTCTTTCCCTGCAGATCCTGCATGCCCAGGAAGTCCAGCATGTGCCGTTTGGAGATATCGACGCGTTCCTGGCTGAAATGCTTCTCAATGTACTGTTTCCAGTTCTTGCCGAAGGCAAAGCGATCTTCTGTCATTGGTTCGATCCGGATGCTTTGAGGGGCGAAAAGTTTGCGCGCGTTTCAGGCTGAAGCGGGCCGTTGCCTGCTACACCGTAGAGCTTGCATGTATCATTTATCATACGTTCGATCGAGAACCGCTCTTGAACGAAGGCCGGAGCGGCTGTCGCCGCGCGTTCCCGCCATGGCACGTCGTCGAGAACGGCCAACACTCCGGCAGCGATTTCGTCCGGCTCATCGCTTGCGACGAGCCGGCCGGTGACACCGTCCATGAAGGTTTCAGCCGCACCGCCCGCATCCGTGGAAACCACAGGGACGCCCAAGGCTTGCGCTTCGACCAGCACATTCGGCAGCCCTTCCTTTCGTGAGGTCAACAAGAAGACGTCCATGGCCGCGAGCGCCAGCGCTGCATCCTGCTCGACTCCCGCCAACACGACACGATCCTTAAGCCCGAATGCATCCACAGCGGTCACGACCTCGGCCTGCATCACACCGGTTCCGACCACGAGAAAGACAAGGTCGTTCCGCTGCCGCGCAAGGGAGGCGGCTACTTTCATCCAAAGCAGCGGCCGCTTCTCTTCGGACAGGCGCATGATGGTGCCGACGACGGGGCGGCCGGTCGCAATTCCCATCCGTCCACGGTAGGCCGAGACGGATGCGCTGTCAGGGCGCCGGAATCTGGAAAAATCGAATCCGTTATGCACCACCTGAATGGAACTCGACTCGAGTTCGAGCCACGCTTCGTAATCGCGAGCGCCGGCGCGGCTATTGTTGACGATGGTCACATTCGCCCGGCCGGCGAGTGCGCGATACGCGCTGCGCATATAGGGCTGATAGAACATGAAATGATGCGGTGCGACGCTGCGGCCGCTCAGGACGATACGCGGCACTCCGACGATGGCGGCCGCGATTCCGGCCTTGGCGTTGGTGTCGTCTTGCCAGATGTGAATGATTGTCGGCCGGCGGACAAGGATTTCGGCGACGTATCCGAGCACGTTTATCGCCAGATCCTCAGGCAGGTGGCGTAAGTATCGGCTCAGTCGGGAGATGTATGGCTCCAAGCAAGGGGCGCCCCCGACAGCAACGAACCGATGACGCTCCGTTGCCGTGATACCGAGCTCCTTCACAGTCTTTGTGTGAAAGTCGTTATTGAGTCCCGGTGTCAAATTCTCGCAGAGGATCGAAAGGTCGCGGATGCCACGGTCAAGCAATCCTATGACCGTAGCAACGACCTGACGCTCCGCCCCGCCAGGCCCAAGCGACGAATTCACGAACAGAACCCGGCCGGGTACAAAATCTGCCGGCGGCAACAGCGGGGAATTGGCGAGCGCTCCGCGTATTATCGGTTCCAGCCGATCCGTTTGCTTCGCGACGATATGCTCCGCGGCGCGGCCGGGCAGCAGACCCGGTAGTCGCCGGCAGATGGCGTTGAATGCCGAGCGGAACAGGAGCGCGACGACCCTGTGCTTCTTCCACCCGAGCGCGACCGCGTGCTTCTCCCGTCCGAACGCAAAAGTCGCCTGGAAAACGACGTTTCGGATGCCTCCCCTGAGCGCAGAAAGCGACCGTGGCACCCCGAAGTTATCGACATGATCAAGAAAGATGATGGACCGTCCCAAGCCGGCCGGCAGGGGCCACGTGCCGTCCGTCATGTCGATGATGCGTACACGCTCGTCAAACCTGGCTCGAACCGCGCTGCTGCAGCCGCCGACGATCACCCCGCTGACTTGCGGATGCTCAAGAAGCTCGATGAGCTCTGCCTCGGCCAAGGGGTGCGCGATCACCACCACAACGCGATCCTGTCGAGTCAATCGCATCGCAGAGTCTATCGAGGCTCGAACGCCGGCAGGCTTCACCGCCACAGGCGGAACCGGCCCGGGCGCGTCTGTGTCTGCGTTCAAGTCGGATTTACCGTTCATGTACCTGAGGCCCGGGCCATGCCAGACATCTCTGACAGAAGCGTTGTGAACTGCCCGGCGACGTGACGCATGTCGTACTCCGCCGCAACCAGGTCATGTTGAATCGATGGCCCCAGGCGACCGGCACGCCATGCCGCTAGAAGCCCCTCGAGACGCGACGCGATCGCGACTGGATCTTCTGGCGGCGCGACTCCGTAGCCGACCCGCCGCAGCAGATCGGCCGAAGCGCCGCACTCTGGCGTCAGTCCTAGGATTGGCTTACGGAGAGACAAATACTCCACGAGCTTGCTCGGCAGAAAGACGCTGTCTTTTGCCGGCGCATCGATAATGAGGAGAAGGTCTGCGGTGCTCGCGGCGTGCAGGCTCTCGGACCACGCCTTGGGACCGAAGCAAAAGACGACGTCGTCGAGTCCGAAGCGCTTGATCTCATGATGCAGCGATGGCGGATTGTGGCCAATGAAGGTGACTTCGATCGGCAGATCTTTGTCGGACCGCCTCAAGTCGGCCAAGGCTTGCAGCACCCCGGTCGCCGGCCGAAGGCCGTGGTAGAGCGACCCTGTGTGGACAATGCGCATCCGTCGGGCGTCATTTGAGCTATGCGTTGTCCCTGGCGTGATATTGATCCGCCGAAGAATGTCCGCATCGAAGCCGTGAGGGATAACCCGCGCCTTCCCGTGCCAGGATCGCGGATATTTCCCCATGACCAGGTCTGCCGTTTGTCGCGTGACGAATACGACAATGTCCGCAGCGGCGATGACCGCGCGCTCCTGGGCCGCTGCGATCGCCTTGTCTTTCGGTGCCGCGGCCGCATAGTAGGGGCTATCGGCCCAGGGATCGCTGAAATGAGCAAGCCACGGGATCTCGGGGCGCCGCCTCTTGATACGCAATCCTATGAGATGATCGGTCCACGGTTGCGCGAACGTCACGAGTGCCTCAAACGGCGCGCGGTTGAGGCGTCGCATGGCCAACGCCGTCGCCCGCGCGATCCAGTTCGCATCGTTGACGGATTTGGGCGGGGACCATCGCCGCCATGCGCGGGTGAGCCACGCGCTCGGCGCACGATCCTCTCGCGGCTCAACCTCATGCCTCGTGTATTGCCGGTCATATGCGGCTGCGATCTTCTGCTCCGCTGTCTCCTCGGCAACGTCGGCGCATTCCCGCGATGTGATGACATCTGGTTTCCAGCCTTGGTCCGGCAGATGCGCGAGCAGGCGGCACACTTGCATGGCGCGTGGCGCCGACATAGGCAGCGTTGCCCAGGAGATCGCCAGCAGGCGACCGCTCATGCCTGCCATTCCCTGAGCCACAATTCGAGGATGAGCAGGTTCCACAGGCGATGCTGGTCGAGCACCACCGCGGAGGGCGCTGTGCCGCTCGCGAGCAGGGCTTCGATGCCTTCGCCCGCGAACCAGGCGCGCGAGCGCGCATCCCGGCCGCCCAAAAGATCGTGTGCCCACGGCTTGAGGTGACCGGACAGCCAGCGATAGACCGGCACGGGAAAACCCTGCTTCGGGCGCGTAATAACCCGCTCCGGCAGATGATGGCGTGCGAAACGACGCAGCACGCGTTTGGTCCGATACTGTCCGTCCGGATCGCGCCCGACCTTGACCCAAGCCGGCGCGCGCGCAGCCCATTCGACGAGGCGATAGTCGAGAAACGGCGTCCTCAGCTCCAGCGAGTTGGCCATGGACATCTTGTCGGCCTTCATCAGAAGGTCCTCGACGAGCCAGTTCTGACAATACGCGTACAGCGCCTGGTGGAGTGGTTCGCGCGAGCCGACCCGCGCGAGCGCATCGCGGACGACATCGAGGCTGTCAGGATGCTCGTGGCCGGGCATGAGCGCGCGCTTGCCCGCAGAGTCCATGTAGTTCGTCATGTGCATAGGAACGGGTTCGCGCCGCAAGTCGATCGCATCGCCATCGTCCGCGAAGCGTCCGAGCAGCCGTCGCAAAAGACCGCCGCGCGATGGCCGCCCGTCGTCCCATGCACGCACGGCATCGTCGAAATTGTAGCCGCCGAGGACCTCGTCGCTGCCCTCGCCTGAGAGCACGACCTTTACCTGCTCGCGCGCCAGGCGGCAGACGTAGTAGAGCGGAATCGATGCGAGATCGGCCAGCGGTTCATCGCTTGCAACCACGAAGCGCGGCAGATACCCGATGAAGTCATCTTTATCGATGACGATTTCATGATGGTCGGCCCCGATATGCGTGGCGACTTCGCGCGCGTAAGGGCGTTCATCTATATCCGGCGAGTCGGCAAAGGCGACCGAGAAGGTTGAGAGCCGTGCGCCCGGAACCCGGGCGATGGCCGCGGCGACCGCGCTTGAATCGAGACCGCCGCTCAGGAGCACCCCGACTGGAACGTCGGCAATCATCCGCAGATTGACGGCATCGGTGAACAGTTCCGCGAATTCCTGGTCGAACTGCTCATCGCTGCCGGCACGCGCGGGCTCCGAATACGGGATGTCCCAGTAACGCGTCAGCCTCGGCTGAGGCTGGGCAACGGATATCGTCAAGCGGTGCGCGGGCGGCAGCTTGTATATCTGCTTCCAGATGCTGCCGGGCCCTGGCACGTAGCGGAATGTCAGGTAGTCCCAGAGGCTGCGTGGCTCGATTGATGCGGGAGTACGTTTGCTGGCGAGAATCGCCTTAATCTCCGACGCGAAGACAAGCTGGCGCCCGTCCCAGAAATAATAGAGGGGCTTCACGCCGAGCCGATCCCGCACCAGTGTGAGCGTGCCGTCGCGCCCGTCCCAGATCGCAATCGCGAACATGCCGTTCAGCGCGCCGAGTGCGTCGAGGCCACCCGCCTCGTACTGGCGCAGGATGACCTCGGTGTCGCTCGCCGTGCGGAACGTCGCGCCCTGGGCGCGCAGCGCCTTGCGAAGCCCGGCGAAATTATAGATCTCTCCGTTGAACACGAGCTGGATGCGGCCGTCGTCGCTCGCTACTGGCTGGTGCCCTCCCTCGAGATCTATGATGCTCAACCGGCGCATGCCGAGACCGACCTGCGGCGATTCGTAGTATCCGTCCTCATCCGGGCCACGATGCCTCATGGCATCGCACATGCGCCGCAGCACGGCGCGTCGCTCATCCGCGCCCGCGTTCAGGCCGAAATACCCTGCTATTCCGCACATGAGTGGCGCCTAGCGGACACCGCGAGCGAGATCGTCACCGGTGACCGACGGCACGCGGCGCGCGGCGGCGAGCTCGATCGCGCGGCGGAACGGAAGTTGACCGAGCACGTGCGACGGATCGGCATAGTAAGTGAGCACGCCAGGAATGCCTTCCGCCAGCATGCGCTCCACGGTCTCCGCGAACAGCTCGTAATATTCGTCCTGCAGCCGGTAATCGCGCCGGTCCGCGAGATAGGTCCACGAATCCAGGAGCACCTCGGGCCTGCGCCAGGATCCAAAGCACGGAATCTCAACGAGCCCATCAAGCCGGACAACCGGGCCATGCTTCAGCGCGTAGCTGGGAATGGTCGTCGAGCAATAGGAATAACCCAGACGCCGTGCGGTCGCGTGCACGAGTTCGAGCTGGTCCGGCTGTTGGAACAGACCGAAATGCGGTGCGCGGAAGCCGCGCGACACTATACCGATGCCCTCACGGAGATATCGATCGCCGGCCTCGATATCGGCGACCACGTCCTCGCGCGCCATCTGATCGTAGAACGTGATGCTGTGATACCGATCACTCCGTCGTTCCGCATGTGGCAGGCCGCCATGATTCATGAAGGCTGCGCCGGCTTCAGCCAAGCGACGCCATGTCACGGCCCCCTTCTCGAGTTGCCGGCCCGGCACGGCGTAGGTCGTGCGCACGCCATGGCTCCTCAGCCAGGGATCGAGTTCCGCGGCGGCGTCAATGTCCTCATCGGTGTCGCAGTCAAAGGACATATACAGGAAGAGTCGATCAATGCCCGCGGCACGGGCGAGTTCACCGTACGCGCGGATCGCTTGGGCCGTGTCGAGCGGCGTCGACGACGCAGGGTCGGCGAGATTTCTGTTGAATCCGACCGACCGCAGGATCTTGTTTGTCGCACCGACCGGATCGCGGGCAGCCCGGCCTGCGCGCCGCCACAGAGAGTCGATCATAATGGCTCCGAAAGAGTCGTGGATGTCACGCCCGCTTTTCCCCGGTAATCCAAAGACTCCACCCCCAGCGTCGAGCCAGTGCACGCACCAAAGGCCGCGGCATACGCTGGCTGCCTAGGGCATTGGCCCAAGTGTTGAGGACGTTCGGAACATCGGTCCCGAACACTTCCACTTTGACGTTAGCGAACGACGCGAAAAGTTCCCCGCGAATCTCATCCGCCGTAACCGGCCATGTATGCGGATTGCCCTCGGCGCGTTCGCCGTCACCATAGCGGCTTGCCAGCTCAAGTTCGCTCAGGGATCGCCGCTCCAGATTGACCCACCCTTCCTGAAAGCGGACGAGAAAGCGATAGAGCAGCGACTGACGGTTATACAGCATCACACCGACGCGGCCGCCGGGTTCCAGGACGCGGTATAGCTCTGAAATCGCCTGGTGCGTTCCCGGCGTATGATGGAGAACGCCCCAGGAATATGCGAACGCGAACTGCTTGTCCGGAAACGGCAGGGCCTCGGCATCAGCCTCCCGGATGTCGCCACTTTGCTCGAAAAGCGCGAAGCGGGCGCGCGTCTGTGCAATCGACACGGGGTTAAGGTCCACCGCGGCCATCCGGGCGCCTCCTTGGGCCCAGTTCATGGCCATGCACCCCATGCCGCAGCCGACCTCGAGCACGGGCTTCCCGCGGTAGCGGTCGTAGTCGAAGATCGCGGCGAAGCGCCGGCCGCCGACATGAAGCGGCTCGTTCCAGCGATAAAATGTCTCGTCAGCAAGTTCGAAGAAGCGCCGCGAACCTAGCTTTACGACTTCCACCGTTCCGTCCGCGTGACGGTATTCGGAATGCCCATGCACATCGCCGTAGGTCATCGGGCTTGCTGCCCACCACTCGCGAATGTCGCTCTTGAGAGCGCCGACCATCTGGCCGGATCCGGCGGTGCTGGTCATGGGCGCCTCACGGCATCGACCAAGGCGCAGAAGCCTGCGACCGGATAGGCACAGAGTGCGAAAATCGCCTCGGCGAGGCGTGTGTGCGCAAAGAACCGCCGCGTGGCGAGAGCCCTTCTGGTGCTTCTGTCGAGCGAAAAGGCGCGGCGGCGACCATTCATCGCTATGACCAACGGTAGGCGCGTAGCCCAGCGCTGCAGCGGCTCCCAGCCGAGTCCCAACGCGTCGGGCCAAACCAGAATGACGGCAGCATACCGCCCGTCTGTAGCGTTGCGGGCCAGCGCAGATTGCATCGGATCGTGGAGATCGGCGATTTCGACCTGGGCGAAGTCGCGCGCGCAGCTCTGCGCCTCGTCGCCGAAGCTGCGATCGATGATGAGATCCGGGGCTCGCCGCAAATCTGCCTGGCGCCGGAACCGCTCCACAAGGCCGACGAGATAGGCAAGCGGGCGCGGATTGGCGTAATGGTCGCGATAGAGCACGCGATGGGCCCGCAAGCGCCCGATTGTGACAGCGTCCAGACCCCACAACGTCATTCGTGTGAGCAGGCCGGCGCGGCGCGCAAGCTCTTCGCGGGGATAGGCGCATAAAATGAAGAGCACCGCGCCATCGGTCGGCGGCATGCGGCCGGTAGTGACCAGCGGCAGGCGCGCGCTCGACTCGATTGCAGCGGCGAAGGAAGACTCATTGCCCATGGATTAGCCGTCTTTGGTGGCGATCAGATATAGCGATGACGCCTGTCGTGGCAACAGAGCACGCCCAACGAACTCGAAGAGGTCGTCGAGCCGCTTGTGCTGGCGCAAACGCCCGTCCCAGTGCCAGTCGGGCGGTCCCCAGCCCAAGTGCTTCACCTCGATGAGCCGCAGTCCGGCCGCCTGCATCTTCCGGCCGATCGTCTCAGCCGTGTAAAAGTGTACGTGATCCGTGCTCGCCAGGATCTCGGGCGCGCGGCGATAGGCCAGCTGCCACCACCACGCGCCCTCGTTGGGCGTGCCGAGCACGAGCAGACCGCCTGGTTTCAGAATGCGCCGGACACTCTGGAGCGCGCGCGCATCGTCGCGGATGTGCTCGATGACATGGTTGAAGAAAATCAGGTCGAACCAGTCGTCTCGCGCGGCATAGTCGAGCACGTCCGCAAGGAATAGCGTCGCATCCGGACAGCGCTTGGCGGCGCGGGCAAGGCGAAGAAGGTTGTAGTCGCTGCCATAGACGCGCTCCGCGAACGGAGCAAGCCAGGCCAGATTGTTTCCGTCGCCGCAGCCCAAGTCCAGCAACGCATGGGCCCGCTCCGTGCCGCGCATACCCAACTGCCGCCGCACCACGGACTCGACGTACCGGCGGCGTTTGCTCAGATGGTGGCGCCAGGGGCTGACCAGCTCCGGCGGTTGCTCGAGCACATACCAGTCCGGATTCGCGTCCCGTGCCCGGGCAAGCTCTTCCTCGTGCGCGCGCCAATCGCGAACGAGCAACGGGATGCCGTCCTTGAGCCCGTAGCGCTGCCCGCAGTCCTGGCACGCCCAGTGATCAGAGGACATCTCGACGCCAGCGCCGCTGCACGCGACACAGCGAAAGAACTCCTCACGCGGCATCGGCCCGATTGCGCGACAAGCGCTGATAGATCTCGACGTACTTCGCCTCGGTGTTCTCAGGTGCCCAAAGCGCCCGTGCGTGCGCGAAGGCGCGTCGCCCGAGCGCGGCGCGTGCTGCGTCGTCGGACAACAGGTGCGCAAGCGCGCGCCGGTAATCCTCAACAGTGTTGTCGACCTTGATGACGAAATCCCCCTCGAGCTCCGGAACTGGCGGCCCCCTCCGGCGATTGATGACCACCGGCAAGCCCGTCAGCAAGGCCTCCAGAACCGACTTGCTGATCTCCCAATACTCGGTGTGTACCGCGAAAATGTCGAAGTCCGGCAGCATGCGGCACAGCGCGTCGTTCGCCACGGCTGGCATGAAGGTCACCCGGTCCGTCACGCCGCATTCCCGCGCCAGCGTCTCCAGGGCTGGCCGCTTCGGCCCGTCGCCGACGATGGTGAAGGTCGTGTCGGGAAGCGTGGCCACCGCGCGGATGATATTGCTTGGGTCCTTGTCGTCAAAAAGACGGCCGATATAGACGATGCGTGCGGGCTTATGGAGCGTGTAATCGTCCTTCACCGCGAGGTGATCCCGGTTGAGAACGTTGTAGCAGACCTCGTAGCGGCGCACGCCGAGCCGTTCCAGATAGGGAACTATCGGCTGGTACACCGGCATGACCAGGTCCGCGTTCCGCAGACCCTCGGCTTCGATAGCTTCGAAGAAGCGGTTGTGACGATGCTGGGCAGGGGTGAGGTCGGATCCGACATAGCGGCGGGGCGGATTGATATCCGGGTTGATGTGCAGCGACACGACGTAGGGAATGCCCAGACCTGCCTTTATCTGCGACGCCGCGACTATATTCCAGTCGGCGCCATGGCAGCGGATCAGCTGCGGCTGCACGCGGCGCGCGAGTTCGAGCGCGGGCGCAGCCCACCGCCTGAGGGCGCATCGCTGCAGCCAGCGCCATCCTTGCTCAATGATCGCGGGCGCCTCCGGCAGGTTGTGGACCTCGAGCTTGGCGCTTCCTACCGTCCGTCGCAGCGCGTTGAGGTCGGGCCGGTCGTCGTTCGTCGTAAGGATGTGCACTTCCTGAAAGTACTCACCCGGGTTGTAGTAAAGCGGCTGGTATTCCCCCTTCACAAGGATGTCCGTAATTCGATCCGGTACGATGACGAGCAGACGACGCACGGTTCACCCTTTCTTACGTGCGGCCAGTTCCACCGAGGCACGGAACGGACTGTGAAAGCGCAGCAGCTCGCGCGGCTGATGGAGGGCGTAGCGCGCCATCGAGGCCGATGGCGACGTCCTATATCGGTTGGTCAGGTCGTACAGATCCATACCAAGGCGCCGCAAGGCTCTTTGCACGCCCCAATTGGTGCGGAAGAAGATCGAACTTTCGAGATACCGCGGGTCCTTGCCAATGCTGCGCAGATATCGGCTTGCGTGCGTCCTGCCGGCAAGCGCGTGCCAAGGGGTCCACGGCACGTGATAATGCGCCTCCTGTCGCCAGGCGAGATAATTCGGACAAATGACGTAAAGGCTTCCGCCCGGCTTGAGCATGCGATGAGCGGCGGCAAGGATCGGCTCGTAGCGATCGACATGCTCGAGCACGTTCCAGAATGTCACCACGTCGATGCTGCCTGCGGCCATGGCGAACGTGGTGGCGTCGCCGAGCAAGTAGACCTCCTCGGACGGCTCGGACGGATGCAGTCGCGCGAGCCGGCGACGCGCAAATTCCACCTCGAACGGCGCGATTTCGAGGCCCATGGCATCATATCCGGCGGACCGCGCAGCGAGGACGAAGCTGCCGAACCCGCTGCCGATATCGACGACGCGGGCGCCGCGCGGCTGCGTCAGCGAGATGAGTTCCACCGCATAGTTCGCGAAGGCGAATCCGACATGCGACTCGACATGCGTGTCGATTGCCGTATCCGTGAAGACCCCGACATAGAGTGAACGGAGATAGGCTTCGACGGCCGGCCGCTCCTCCGGCAATACGCCCTTCTCGGCGCTGTTCGCGACCACGTCGTTCATTTAATTAGCTGCGACGCATAACGACACAAACACAGTTCGCAATAGCCGGAACGTATCGGCTCCAGCGAAGCTGTCTGTCTATTCCTGCACGATCGACGAAGCCAACACCCGTGCCGGCGAGCCCGTATCCAAACGATGCAACCGGAGCAAATCCCGCGCGACGGCCAAGAGCAATAGTCTCCCGTGCCGTGTATTCCCGATAGTGCTGCGGATCAGAAAGTTCCGCGCTCTTGAACCGAAGAATGCGGAGAACGTTCGAAAGACGAAGGCGGTTGGGCATGAGGATGGCGATATGCCCGCCGGGCATGGTCGCTCGCCAACAGAAAGAGAAATATGCCTCAGGATCGGACAGGTGCTCGAACACCTGGAAGCTGACGACCAGGTCGTGCGATCCATCCACCGCAAAGGATGCCATGTCTGCCGCCGATCGCCGGACCTTCGGATGGGGATAAACCTCCTCCGCCTTGGCGATACTGTGAGCGGAGTAGTCGAAGGCATCGACGCGTTCGACAAACGGGTACTCGGCCATCACCTTGTCGTGGAACCCGCAGCCGCAGCCGATGTCGAGAATGCGACGCGGCTGAAGGACCTCGAAAAGTCTGGCCACTTCGTGCCGACGCACGGCATCCCAATCAGCGGAAATATAAGAGTCCCACTCCTCGGTGATAAGTTCATCGAAAAACTGGCGCTGGTCTTCATTATAGCGCGTGTAGCGCTCGTGAACGCGCATGTCCTAGCCTCCCGCCTTCCGGCAGACCAGGAGGTGCCGAAACGCGAACTGCCGTATTCCGGGCAGGCTGCTCAGCCACTCGTCCAGCATCCGTCCGCCGATGCGTCGCTGCAGGAGCCGCCGCCACGCGGGATGGAGCAGTAGCCACAACCAGTCCGGCTTGCCGGCCCATAGTGGCAGCAGCTGAAAAGACCGATGCTCGATCACTTCGAGCTGATTCGCGGCGCATAGCTGCTGCATCTGCGCGACTGTTATCGGGAATGTCGACGGCCAGTCGGTGTAGCCGGTGCGTAGGCAATAGGTGTTGAGCGACCGGCTATTGCCGAGATCAAGGACGGCAATGCCGCCCGGGCGCAAGACCCGGCTGACCTCGGCGAACACATCTTCGACCTTGGGAATGGCGTACAGAGAAGATAGCGAGTAGATCAGGCCGGCATTGCCGGACCCAAGCGGCAGGCGCTTTGCGTCAGAGCAAATGAAGGACAGGTGGCGGAGCGCATGCGTCTCCGCGTCCGCCTGCGCACGCTGTACATAGCGCGCCGCGAAATCGATACCAATGCCGCGCTCCACGTCATTCGCGAGCGCGATGAGATGTCCGCCGGTTGCGCAACAAAGGTCGACCGCGAGGCCGCCCGGATAGTGCCGCCGCACCAGCGATAGTTTCGTCGCCAGCAGGCGGTCGGCATATTCGCGGGAGTGCTCATTGACATGCGCGCAGATGCGGTCCGGCGTATACAGGTCGCCTTTTTCGTAGGCGTGTCTGATGTCGCGTTCAATTTTGTCCAACAACTCCGGCGCCTTCTTGCGCTGCGCGGAAGGAAAACGGGCATTGGCGACTCTAGGTGCGTCCGCCGTAAGCACCATTGTCCCGCGCAAATAGCGGTGATCCTCTCCACCGAAACTGGTCTTAAGCCGCGTGAGCCCATGCATCTTTCCCTCGCGAACACCAGGAAAGATCTCTCCGATTTCGTACCAGCGGCAACCTGCGGCCTTGGAGCCGATTATAGCGGACCAAAACAGCAAGTGATTTATGCCGGAATCCATATGTGCGGTTTCAGAGCATCCTGTGTGATACAGGGCGCTTTCACCGAACCGCCCTGTATTATGGAAGGCCACTGCGCGGCCATCGGGGGCGCGCCCCACTCTTAGGATCGCATGCCCCAATGGAGCAATTTTATGCGCAATCCCCTCGAAATACGCGCGAGGATGGGGGTTAACACCGGTCCGCTTATAGGTTTCGCAATGGACACCATAGTACTCATCGAGAAAATCTTTCCACTCGACTAGCTCCACACCATATCCAAGCCGCTTCGCGCGACGGATGGCGCGCCGCGCTGTTTCGGACAGATCGAGCCACAAAGTCTCTTCCGATGGCTCAAGACTGGCCACGCGGCTCACAGTTGAGACATCAGCGAATCCGAATTCGACGAATTGGTTCACTCCCCGATGGTTTAATAATGAACGCTGGGTGATTGGAGGCGCGGCGATATTGATCTGAGTCGCACCAAGCCGCTCCGCCCGCGCGCGCATTTCGGCAGTGATCAGTGACTTGAGCCTGTTCTCGAAGCGTCGGCCAAGTCCTTCCGCGAGCACGGGCCCTGTATAGCCCCATCCGGAAGATGCGAGGGATCGCGCTGGAGGCGAGTAGTGCAGCGGTACGACCGCAACCAACTTCCCTCCGTTCTCGACTCCGAAGCCTTGATCCTGGAGTTGCCATCGGTCCACGCGGGCTATCACGTCATGCCACGCGCTGAGCGCGTAGACCCAGCCGTCTGGCGAGCTACGTACCAGCTCGTCCCAGCGTTGCCTCGAAATGTTGCTTCGCTCGATCGCTTTCATATGCGCAAAGAGATCATCGGAGGGCCTTGGCGTCCAACGCTACGCCACGACGTCAGCCGACGCCGACTGGCCAATCATCGCCCACCGCGATCTCTGCGCGATGTGTCCCTGATTCATCGCGATGCCTGGCGGGCCGAGATAGTCGCCGAGGTGAATGCGCACGCGCGTTGCATCCGGAACGCAGTCGACCGACTCGAGGCCTCGTTCAACGCGGCCGACGTCCAGCATGATGGAATAGTCACCGGACACAAGGCGAAGGTCGGGGATGGCGCATTCCACTTCCCCGTCACCGGTCAACCGCGGCGAGTACCCGGCGTGCGTGCTGTACAACGTCATCACACGCTGGCCCTGCATGTCCAAAAACAAGATGGTGAAATATACGTCCGACAGGTCGGCCGCTGAAAACCCGATGCGGATGCGCATGGGTTGACCCGTGTTGAACTCCCGGCTAGCGCTCCCGTCGGCGTGCAGCGTTTCTATGGACGTGATGATCGGCCTCGGGCGCGTCTCGAAGAACCCCTCGGCCGCTCGCAAGTCCCTTTTCGCAGGCAGCGTGACGAAATCTTGCCCCGCCTCGTCGATCTTGTGGATCCGGCGCATATAGTCCGCAGCGGCTTCCTGCGCGGTTCCTGCGAACACAAGGCGACCGCCGGACAGCACGACCGCCCTGGTGCACATATTGGTGACCGCACCGAGGTTGTGGCTGACGAAGATCACCATTCGGCCGTCGCGGGTGATCCTTTCGATATTCCGCTGGCTCTTCTCGCGGAACTCGGCATCGCCAACCGCCAGGACCTCATCGAGAATGAGGATGTCGGAGCGCAACATGGATGCGACCGCATAGGCAAGCCGCACGTACATGCCGCTGGAATAGCGCTTCACCGGGACGTCGATGAACCGCTCGATGCCGGAGAAATCGACGATCTCGTCGAACTTGCGTCGAATTTCCTGCGGCCTGATCCCGAGCAAGGCGCCGGCCATGTAGACATTCTCGCGACCGGTCAGATCGGGGTGAAAGCCGGTTCCAACCTCCAGCAGGGAGCCGACCCTGCCCCGCAGCATCGCCCGGCCTTCGGTCGGTTGCGTGACGCCGGACAGGATCTTCAGCAACGTGCTTTTTCCCGAGCCGTTCTTGCCGAGAATTCCCACGATCTCGCCCTGCCGGGCTTCGAACGAGAAATCCCGCAAGGCCCAGAAATAGTCGCTCTCATCCGCACGTCGGAACGCGGAGAAGTACTCCTTCAAATGCGCCGAAAGGCGCCACCACCTATCCGCATCCTTCCCATGCGGCTGCGGCACGATATAACGCTTTCCGAGCCGCTCGACGCGCAGCACGACCTCGCCGGTGCTATTGGACATCGACGGTCAGCTTTTCGTAGATCGAGAACACGAAGACGCCCGAACTGAACAGGGCGAGCACCGCCGCTACCGAAACATAGAGGGCCGGCGTCACCTCAACGGGCTGGCCGAGAAAGATCCAGCGCGACGCCTCGATCGCCCAATACATCGGATTGAGCTGATACACGAACAGAAGATTCTTCGGCACGATGGCGACGCTGTAGATGATCGGCGAAACATACATGCCGAACTGGAGGGCAATGGAGAGCAGCGGCCGGATGTCGCGGAACTTGACCAGGATGCTCGCGGCCCACAGCCCGACGCCGAGGCTCGCCATGACGATATACAGGAGGAGGATTGGCAGGAAGACGACGCGCCATGTGGGCAAATAGCCGGACGCAGCCGCAATAACCAAGAGACACGCTACCATGATGAAGCTGTCGAAGACCTCACGCACACCCACACTCAGCGGCAGGATCAGGCGCGGAAAATAGACCTTCGAGATCAGTCCCATGTTTTCCTGCAAGCTGCCTGCCACTGCCAATGTTGCGCGGCTGAAAAGCAGCCAGGGAATCAGGCCCGAGAAGACGAACACCGGATAAGGCACGCCGTTCGACGGTGCGCGCAGCAGGAACCCGAAAACGAAACTCATCATCGCGAGCAAGGCCAGCGGCTCGAGCAGCGACCAGAAAAAGCCGAGCAACATCTGCCGGTAGCGCGCGGTGATGGCGCGCTTGATGAGCAAGCGAAGCAGTTCGCGCCTGTCCCAAACGTCGGCCAGTCCAAGGGACCAGCGCGGCGCCTGGGCATCGATTATCTTCGTTTCCATGGTTCCGATGATCTTGATGAGTCGCGGCAACCAGGTGCTCCTGGCGTCAATGAGTGGAAAGGCCGGCATTCTCGGCCGTAAAGATGAAAATGCGCGCCGAGCGCCTGATCGGCCATCGATGATCGGTCCGGGGTTGGCGAATCCTGACGTTCTTCGCGTTACGAGGTGCCTGGAATACCACGTCAGCCCCTGACGATCTTCGGGCAGGCTACCGCAGTCCGGGTGAAAACACCCAGACCGCAAATGCAGTCCCTGACTACGCTGCCCGTCCGAATACGGAGCAGCAGACGTACCGACCTTCAGGCCGCTAGACGCGTGCGCGAGACGCGCATGCGCCCTGCATACCGGAACAATTGCAGCAGTACGTTCTCTCGATTGCCATCGACCGGCGACCGAAACGCGCACGGCAGACATCGCCGCCGGCACGATGCCGGACAGCGTTCGGAGCCTTTATTGCGCAAGTTTGCAGCGCATCGGCCGTGGCATGCGAATGGACAACCAACCAAACAGTCATTCCGGGGGCCCTACATCAGATCCCGATCCGAGCCCCTGAGTCCCAGAATTGCCGGCACGAGCAGCCGGCTTTCGGGAAAGTTCGCGGCGCGCATCGCTGCAAGTGTGTTGCTGTGCTGTAGCTGGATCTGATCCATGGCCGTGAAAATCAACGCGTCCGCAAGATGGACCGCTTCATGAAGCTCGGATACGACCGGCCGGCCGGCACATCGGCGGCCGGCCCAGGACGAATCGACAATTGCCACGACCTGAACGCCGGCTTCGCTGGCACTCAGCACCGCGACTTCGGCGAGATCGCCGGCTCCCACCAGCGCAAGGCGCTGCCAATTCTGGGCTTTGGCATGAGCCACGAGACGCCCGCATTCGCGCCGGGCCTGACGAAAATAGTCTAGAGACACCGTCAGAAATTCGGTCGTCAGGCGGCTCTTTTCCGCAAACCCCTTCGGCGTCAGGTAGTAGGCGTAGCGCCGCACGGGGGCTTGCTCGATCTTGACCAGCCCCTTTCTGACGCATCGCTTCAGATAGGCATTCACGAGCCCCACGGCGATCCCGAGGGTCTGCGCCAAGGCGCGTTGGCTGCTTTTGTTCTCGTTGTAGATGGCCGTCAGCATTCCGAGCATGATCTCGTCCTGCTGATTCATCCTGACCGTGCGTGTCGCGACAACCGGCTCCATCGTGAGTTGCCTCGGTAGCATGTTCACCGGATGAACGTCAACGCGTAAATGATGAGCAGAACCGGGCCGCGAGCCATTCGTCGCGGCTCGGACGGACTCCGCTGGGCGCGGGTCGGGAAACTCAGCGGTCTTCTTACACGTCGCGCCGGCATCGCGATCGACCAGGATGTCGAACGTCAGGACCATCGGCTGGGATGGCGCTCAGGGCGCGCGCATGCAAGCCTGATCGACGCGGGTGCCGATGGGCTTAGCAGCACAAGCTCCAGGAGTTGGAGGAGCGCAAGGCGGACGCTGATCTTGTTTCATGAATGTGGCGTCCCCTAGGGGATTCGAACCCCTGTTACCGCCGTGAGAGGGCGGTGTCCTGGGCCACTAGACGAAGGGGACCTTGCGCGCGGCAGGCGCCTTAGATAGCGGACCGCCCCGGCATTATCAAGCCAAGCGGCACGGGCAGTTGACGCCGCGTCGAAAAGAAGCGGGGCCGCGGCACAAACGCGGCCCCGAGGCGTCTGGCTAGGAGAGGCAGGCTTCTTCTTGTTAAGCCGCCTTCCGCGCGCCCGACGCAGCGGGCCGCCCGCGCGGAACGCAAATTTCCACCTTCGTTCCCATGCCGAGCGCGCTCGACAGGGTCAGCCGGCCGCCCATGATCTCGACCAGCTTGCTGGACAGCGGCAGGCCGAGCCCGGTGCCTTCCGTGTGGCGGCCCAGCGGATTGTCGGCCTGGCGGAACGGCTCGAACACCCGCGCGATATCGGCTTCGGCGATGCCGATGCCGGTATCCCTCACCCGGAGCCAGGCGTGATCGCCGTCGATGGCGGCGCTGACGCTGACGACGCCGCCCGGCGGCGTGAACTTCACCGCATTGGCGATCAGGTTGATCATCACCTGGCGCAGCTTGAGCTCGTCGCCGTCTATGGCCGGCAGCTCATGCGGCGCATCGACCTCGATCACGATCGACTTCACGTCGGCGCGCGGCCGCAGCATGCGCACAGATTGCTGGACGACATCCGCGAGGCTCACGGGATCGTAATGCACTTTCATGCGTCCGGACTCCGCTTTGGCGAGATCGAGGATCTGGTTGATCATCCGCAGCAGGTGTTCTCCCGATTCGCGGATGTCGCCGGCGCAGGTGCGGTATTTGTCGTTGGCGAGCGGTCCATAGACCTCGTGCTGCATCAGCTCGGTAAAGCCGATGATGGCGTTGAGCGGCGTCCGCAGCTCATGGCTCATATTGGCCAGGAACTCCGATTTCCCGCGGCTGGCGAGCTGCGCGCGCGTGGTCATCTCGGAGAGTTCCTGCTTCCGGCGGCCGATCGACGCCGCCATCGCATCGGCGGCCGCGCCCAGCGTCGCGACATCGCGCGGCGCCGTCGGGGGCAGAATTCCGACGCGCGCCTCGAAGTCACCTGCGGCGAGGCGCTGAAGCACCGTTGCGATGCGCGCGAGCGAACGGTGCGACCGCGCACGCGTCACCGCGGCGCCAGCAAATCCCGCAGCGAGGATGCTCGCCACGACGCCGGCCACGAGGGGCTGGCCTGCCGCCAGCACCACGATCAGCAGGATCGCGGCGAGCAGCGCGACGCGCGGCACAAGCGAGAGCCACGGCGGCGCGCACGCCCCACTGATCGAAGCCCTGATGTCGATCGGATGCGACATTGGTTAACCGGGAGCAGCCCTAATTTTTCGTCACCGCCCATTCTGCCAAGGACTTGGCGGCGGTCAACCAAAAATTACGGTTAACATATTGAATTATATAACTAATTTTTGCTCAATGAATGTCTAATTTGAAGCGAATTTTCGGCAAATTGCGGCGACCGGCGAAGATGCGTGGGACAACGCGGAGTTGCGCGCGATCGCCGCTCACGCGGCCGCGGCGGCGTGCCGGCGCGCGCTGGCGACGAAGGTGGCCACATGCGCGGGGTCCGTCTCGAATGACGTGACCAGGCGCAGCGTCGTCGAGCTGGCGTCCATCCAGCGGTAGAAGCTGAAGCCATCCGCCTCGAGGCCGCGGATCACCTGCTCCGGCAACGTGACGAAGATCTCGTTCGCCTCGACCGGATGTTCGATCCGCGCGCCCTTGATCGCCGCGAGCCCCTGCGCCAGTTCCGCGGCAAGGCGATTGGCGTGGCGTGCGTTGGCGAGCCAAAGCTCGCCGTCGAGATACGCCTCGAACTGGGCCGCGAGGAAGCGCATCTTCGACCACAACTGTCCCGCACGCTTGCGCCTGTAGCCGAAGCCCGCCGCGCGCGCCGGATCGAAAAACACGACCGCCTCCGCCGCGAAGGCGCCGTTCTTGGTCGCGCCGAACGACAGCGCATCGACGCCCGCGCGCCACGTCAGGTCGGCGGGCGAGCTCCCCGTATGCACGAGCGCGTTAGCGAAGCGCGCGCCATCCATGTGCAGCGCAAGGCCGTGGCGATGGGCGACGCCGGCAATCGCGGCGATGTCCGCGGCGCGGTAAACCGTCCCTGCTTCCGTTGCCTGCGTGATGCTGACCGTGGTGGGTTGCACGTGATGCACGACGCCGATCCCGCCGGCCTTGATGGCGCGGTCGAGATCGTGCTCGGCGATGCGACCGTGCGCGCCGGGCACGCCGACCAGCTTGGCGCCACCGGTGAAGAACTCGGGCGCGCCGCATTCGTCCATGTTGATGTGCGATTCGGGATGGCAGAACACCGCGCCGTAGCCGGGCGCCAGGACGGACAGCGCCAGCGCGTTGGCCGCAGTGCCGGTGCCGACAAGGAACACGCTGCACTCGCGCTCGAACACGTCGCAGATCTTCTTCTCGACGCGGCGCGTGATCTCGTCGTTGCCGTAAGGCATCGCGGCACCGCGATTGACCGCGGCGATCGCCTCGAGGATGCGCGGATGCGCGCCCGCGGTGTTGTCGCTGCAGAAATTCATGGTTCGGTCCTGGGTTTGTCCTCCGGCAACACCCGCACCGGATAGGGATGCCAGTCTGCCGTGCGCAGCGGCAGCTCCCGGAACTGGCGGCCGCCGTGATCCAGCAGGTGCGCGGTGATCTGCACCATCTGGCCGGGCTTCTGTCCGTCGCCGGCCACGCCGGCGATGAGCCAGACCAGTTCCTCGCCCCACGCCGCCTCGAGATCGATCGCGGATGGCTGGGCCGGCCCGTCGGGATGGGAATGATAGAGCCCGACCACGCGCGTGGCGCTGCCGCGATGCGCGCGCGTCACGTCGACCCAGAGCTGCGGATCGATCTCGAAACGGTCGCGGGCCTTGCCGAGATTCCGGCTGGCGACGACGCGCTTCACTTCGACGTCGCCATTCCGGTGCTGGACGCCGACCAGCAGACCGCAGCATTCGCCAGGATAGGCCTGCTCGGCGGCGTCGGCGATCTGGCGCAGCTCGGCGCGGCCGATCACGATCATGGCTTGCCGGTGACCGCGATCGTGCCGAGCAGGGTTCCGGTGCCGGGATCGATCACCAGGATGCGTTCGTCCTGACCGGCGCTGCCGGTGAAGAGCTGCAGGAGCATCAGGTCGCCGGCGCTGGTGACGCTGGCGATGCGCGTGCCCGGCGGCTGGTCGAGCAGCAGGGTCTGCCACGGGGCGCGCTCGTCGTTCACCACGGCCGTGCCCGTCAATGGGGCCGAGACCTCGGCCGGCGGCTCGGCCAGCTTGCTCGCCTGGCGCACGATGCCCCAGATCAGGGCGCCGAAACCGACGACCAGCAGGACGGTCAGGATCGCGACGAGGGCCTTGAGAGCACGCATCGGCGATGGTGTAACAGAAATTTGAAGCGTGGTGTATTGAAGCGAGAATGGCCGACGAACCCGCAATTCGCGTGACGATTGAGCCCGCTCAATCCGGCGAGCGGCTGGATCGCGCCCTTCTCGCCGCGCTCGGCGCAGCGCTGCCGTCGCTGTCGCGGACGCGCGTCAAGGCGCTGATCGAGTCCGGCGCGGTGCATGCCGACGGAGATATCCAGGCAGTAACCGATCCGTCGCGCCGCGTCAGGCCGGGACAAACTTTCGCCATCTTGGTCCCGGAAGCTCGTCCACTGGTCGTCGAGGCGCAGCACATACCACTCGACGTCGTATATGAGGACGCGGACGTGATCGTCGTCGACAAGCCGGCAGGCATGGTCGTCCACCCCGCTCCCGGCAATCCGGACAAGACGCTGGTCAACGCGCTGATCGCGCATTGCGGCCCATCATTGACCGGGATCGGCGGCGTGCAGCGGCCCGGCATCGTGCACCGCCTCGACAAGGACACGAGCGGATTGATGGTGGTGGCCAAGACGGACGCCGCACACCACGCGCTGGTCGAGCAATTCGCGTCGCGCAGCGTCGAACGCGTTTATGCCGCCCTGGTATGGGGCGTGCCCCAGCCCCGCCGCGGCGAGATTTCCGGCGCGATCGGGCGTAGCCGCGCCGACCGCAAGAAGATGGCGGTGGTCGGCACGGGCGGCAAGCCGGCCCTCACCCGCTATGAGGTCAAGCGCAGCTTCCTGAACGGCGCCATCAGCCTGCTCGACTGCCGCCTGGCCACCGGCCGCACGCACCAGATCCGCGTGCACCTGACATCCGCCGGGCATCCGCTGGTCGGGGACCCCGTCTATGGCCGTGCCGGCCAGCGCCGCCGGGCGCTCCCCGCCGCCGCAGCCGCCGGCGTGGCGGCCCTTGGAAGACAGGCCCTCGATGCCTATGTACTTGGGTTCCGCCATCCCGTTACGGCCAAGCCGCTTCGGTTCGAAAAGAAAATAAATAACGATATCAGAAGCCTAATCGGTTCACTGGAAATTGTTTAAGATCGGCTGGGAAACTTTGGTGGCCTGGCGTATTATTGAATGAAGGAGATGGGGGAATGCGGTTACGGCAAGGGCCGCCGCATGTTGCAGCGCAGTAAACCGGTCCGCCTCCGTTGGGCCAGATCACTGGGCCACGGCAGCGGGCCAAACGGGAAAGAGAATGGCATCCACGCTTCCAGCACTCAGCGGTGACGGCAATCTGGGGAGATACCTGCGGGAGATCCGCAAGTTCCCGATGCTGGAGCCCGAGGAGGAGTTCATGCTCGCCAAGCGTTGGCGCGAGCATAGCGACGCCGAGGCTGCGCATCGCCTGGTGACGAGCCATCTGCGCCTCGTGGCGAAGATCGCGATGGGCTATCGCGGCTACGGCCTGCCTTTGTCCGAGCTTATCTCCGAAGGCAATGTCGGCATGATGCAGGCGGTGAAGCGGTTTGACCCGGACCGCGGCTTCCGGCTGGCGACCTATGCGATGTGGTGGATCCGCGCCTCAATCCAGGAATACATCCTGCACTCGTGGTCGCTGGTGAAGATGGGCACGACCGCGGCGCAGAAGAAGCTGTTCTTCAACCTGCGCAAGGTGAAGAACCAGATGAAGGCGCTGGAGGAAGGCGACCTGCCGCCGGAGAAGGTGAGGCAGATCGCCGAGACTCTCTCCGTGCCCGAGCAGGACGTCATCCAGATGAACCGGCGCCTGTCGAGCCCGGACCATTCGCTGAATGCGCCGCTGCGCGAGGAAGGCGAAGGCGAGTGGCAGGACTGGCTGGTCGACGAGACCGACAACCAGGAGATTCAGCTCGGCGAGAACCAGGAGCTGAAGCGGCGCCAGCGTATGCTGGCCTCGGCGATGGGCACGCTTAACGAGCGCGAGCGCCACATCCTGAGCGAACGCCGGCTGCGCGACGAGCCGACGACGCTCGAGGACCTGTCGCAGAAGTACGGCATCAGCCGCGAGCGCGTGCGCCAGATCGAGGTGCGCGCCTTCGAGAAGCTCCAGCGCTCGATGAAGACGGCGGCGATCGAGCAGGCCCGCCGTCCGAACTAGAGCAGGGCTCCGGCCGCAAGCGCCGGTCAGATCGGGCGCTTGCGGCGCTCCGGACGCAGCCGGTAGCTTCCTTGACCTGGACAGAAGACCGTGCGGCTGCGATTGGGGGTGAGCCCCATACCCTCAAGCCGCACCCGCACGAAGTGCTCTCCGGCGGCCCACATCCTCACGCGTAGTCCGTGGTCGTTGAGCACCACCGCGATTTCGCTCGGCACCAGACCGGCCCGGTGGCAGCAACGGATGCGGAGGTCATGATCGCGAAAGCAGCCGTCTTCCGGCGCGCGGACTTCGCAGGGCACCTCCGGTCGGCCAAGCGGCGCGCTCCCTGAGCGTGCCGCTGGTGCTGGTTTCGCTCCAGTCATTCAGCCCCCGGAAGGCGCACGGCGTTGCGGCTCGGGCGATCCCGCTGGGGTCGGACCCGCCACGTCGATCTGCCGATGCATCTCGTCCTGGACCAGTCGTTGCAGGCGAGCCAGCAACGGCATCAGGTTCAGGAGACTGGACGAAATATCGAGAAGATCGTTCCGCGCCGCGAGGAACAGGCGCTGATCGCGCGCCATGGTCGCGTCGGCCGCGTCCGGGGCGGGCGTGGAAGCCCGCCCCGGCAGAACAACGACGTTGCTCACGGGCCGGCCCTCACGCCGCCTTGACGCCGGCGAGGAACCGCTCGACCTGGCCGCGAAGCTGCTCGGATTGCTTCGACAGCTCGGAGGAAGCGCCGAGCACCTGCGAAGCAGCCGTGCCGGTTTCAGAGGCGGCCTGGCTGACGCCGGAGATGTTCGACGTCACCTCGCCCGTGCCCTGCGAGGCCTGCTGCACGTTCCGCGCGATCTCCTGAGTTGCGGCGCCCTGCTCCTCGACCGCCGAGGCGATGGTCGTCGCGATCTCGTTGATCTCGGAGATCGTGCGGCCGATCGACTTGATCGCCTCCACCGAATCCTTGGTAGCGCCCTGGATGGCGTTTACCTGCTGAGCGATCTCCTCGGTCGCCTTGGCGGTCTGGTTGGCAAGGCTCTTCACCTCCGCGGCGACAACCGCGAAGCCCTTGCCGGCTTCTCCGGCGCGCGCCGCCTCGATCGTGGCATTGAGCGCCAGCAGGTTGGTCTGCGCCGCGATGTCGTTGATGAGCTGCACGACCTCGCCGATCTTCTGCGCCGCATCGGAGAGGCCCTGGACCTTCGCATCGGTCTGCTGCGCCTCAGTGACCGCCTTGCTCGCGATCTTGGCCGATTGCGACACCTGGCGTCCGATCTCGCTGATCGAGGAGGACAGCTCTTCCGCCGCCGATGCCACCGTCTGCACGTTCGATGCGGCCTGCTCCGCCGCCGCCGCGACTGCGGTCGACTGCCGCGACGTCTCTTCCGCCGTAGCCGTCATCGACGAGGCAGTGCTCTGCAACTCGGTCGAGGCCGATGCCACCGTCTTGAGGACGGCGGTAACCTCGGTGTCGAACGCGGTCGTCAGCTTGTCCATGACCTGCGCGCGCTGCTCGCGGGCGCGCTGCTCGGCCGCCTCACGCTCGGCGGCCTCCTTGGCCTTGATCATGTTCTCCTTGAACACGAGCATCGACTGGGCCATGTCGCCCACCTCGTCCTTGCGGCCAACCGCGGGGATCTCGGTCCCGTAGTTGCCGCCGGCGAGAGCCGTCATGGCGCCGGTCATCGCGCGCAGCGGCGGCACGATCGAGCGCGTCGTGAAGTACACGACCGCACCGGCGACGCCGAGGCCGACGCCGAGCAGGACCCAGAGGAGAATCACCAGCCACTGCGATTCAGATGCGACGAGTTCGGCATCGCTTCTCAGCAGCTTCCTCTGATCATCCTTCAGGCCGCCCGCGCGGGCGCCGGCTGCATTGGTCGGGCCCTCGAAGACATCGATCAGCTTGTTGGCGTTGGGGACCGCCTCGGACCGAAGGAGATGGAGACCGACATGCCAGCGGTCCGAGCCGCGGATCTCGAACATCCGGGCCGGCAGCGGCGCGAACTGCTCGCGTCCCTGGACAAGCTTGTCGAAAGCCGCCTGCTGGGCGGGCGTCAGCGCCGACCTGCGGGCGGTGAGCGCGGCGAAGGCCGCCTCGTTCTGGGTCCACAGCCGATCGAACTCGGCCTTGAAATTCTGGTCGCCCGTCAGCAGGTACGCGCGGAGCGCCGCCACCGACATGGCCATCGTGCCGCGCACATCCGCCATCGCGAGAAGCAACGACTTGCGCTCATCGCTGGAGGCGATCTGGCCTTCCTCCTGAATCATCGCGCTGACGTCGCGCAGGATGGCGCCGGCAACGGGCGCCGCTTCAGTCGCGAGAATCTTGGCAGCCGGCTGCTCGTCCGGGGTATGCGCGATCGTCTCGACCCGGTCCTGGGCCGAGCGCAGCGCATCGAGGACCGATCTCGACTCCGCCCATTTGCGCCGGTTCTCCGGGTTGGTCCAGTGCGCCGACAGCCGGTCGATTTCGACGCTCAGCGTGTCGATCTCTTTCCATGCGGCAGCGCGCTGCGTCTTCTGGGCCTGATTGTTCGTCAGCATGTACCCGCGCAAGGCCGCGAGCGAGGCATAGATGTTGCCGACGAGCTCGCTGCCCGCCATCGCGGTGGGCGTGCGGATTTCGACTGTCCGCTCCATGCCGCCGTTGAGGACATTGACCTTCCACATCGTCGTCGCGACGGCCGCGATAAGCACAAGACACACGCCTGCGAAGCCGAGCAGCAACCGGCTCGATATGCGCAGGTTGGCGAGATTGGCAAACATCATTCACTCCCGATTTGAACTGTCCGTCACGCGACGACGGATGCGGTTTTAGACATAAAGTACATAGTATGTACTAATCGGGCTTGATGAACCTTTCGTTAATACAGTCCACCTATTTGTGATGCGTTGGATGTGATTTATGAAGATCGAGCGACCGGATATACTGTGGTCTTTACTCCCTCCTGGAGCGTCGTGATGGAGTTGCCATCCTTCCTGCCGGCCCGCGCGCCATGAACGCAAAAGGGTCGCTGCATTACGCGGTAGCCGATGTGATCGAGCACATCGGCCGGCGTCTGCAGAGTCTGGCGTACTCTGCGGATCTCAATCCCGCGCAGTGGACGCTGCTGCGTTTTCTGGCGCGATCGAATCCGTCCGCGCGCACGCCGAGCGGATTTTCGCGCTTTCACCTGACTACCAAGAACGCTGCCACGCAAACCGTGTCGGCACTCCGCCGCAAGAATCTGATTCGCAGCGCCTCTCATCCGCACGATCAGCGCGCCAAGCTGCTGGAGCTGACCCCCGACGGGCTCCGGGCGTTGCAGGACGATCCGATGAACGAGTTGGTCTCTGCACTGGAAAGACTGCCGGACGACGACCTTCATCATCTCGCGCGGATCACGAGCGCGCTGGCCCACGACCTCTATCTGGCGGCAAACCGGCGATCCGGCGAGCCTTCCAAAGGAAGGAAGGAAAGTGATGGCACGAATACTGGTGATTGAGGACAACAGCGACTTCCGCGACACGCTGACGGCGATGCTGCAGGCGGCAGATCATGACGTTCAGAGCGCCGGCAACGGCCGCGAGGCGTTGGAGATGCTGGCGGCGAATGCGTTCGACCTGCTCATCACGGACGTCCTGATGCCGGAGGTAGACGGCATCGAGCTTCTCACGGCCATTCGGAAGATGCCTTCGCGCCTGCCGGTCGTTGCGATCTCTGGCGGCGGTTCGATGCCGGCTTCGCTGGCCCTGTCCCTTTCCACCTCGCTTGGCGCGAGGGCGGTTCTGTTCAAGCCGTTCTACAGCCAGGAGCTTATGGATGCCGTGCACCAGGCGCTGAACGCCTGACCGACCGGGCAAGACGATCGCCTCGGGGGGCCAGCCGGTCGACGCGCCGTGAAGATCCGATCCTACCTCGTCGCGCTCGTCCTTTCGATCTTCGTGCCGTTCACGATCTTCGCCGGAGCGATTGCCTACAAGCTTGCCGAAGGAGAGCGTGCCGCGTCCGTGGACGGACTGCGTTCCACGGCGCGGGCGCTCGCGATCGCCGTCGACCGGAATATCGCCGACGTTTCCAACAGCCTGAAGGTGCTCTCAAGCGCCGAGCTCCTGCGGATCGGGGAGCTCGAAGGTTTCCATCGCTATGCACGACGCATCGTGACGACCCGGCGGGAACTGCAGCGGCTGGTGCTGGTCGACACGGGCGGGCGGATTCTCTTCGACACCGACGTTCCCTACGGGGCACCGCTTGCGGCGGAAATCACGACCGGCGCGCTGGCACGCGCCATCGCGACCGGCGTGCCGGCGCTGGAGCCGAACATCGCCGCCCATAGCGGACCGTACCGGCGGGCCATCGCCGTGTTCGTGCCCGCGTCCGTGGACGGTGAGATCACGTACGCGCTTATTGCCTTTCTGGATCTTTCGATAATCGACGCGATCTTCGCCGACCAGAAACTGCCGCCTGACTGGACCGGCGTCATTCTCGATGCGAATGCGCTCATCCTGGGCCGATCGCGCTCTGCCGATGTCTTCGTCGGGCAGCCCGCGCCGCCGGCCCTCGCCTCGGCGATCTCCGGCAGGACGGAAGGCATCGCGCACTATTCCACGCAGGAAGGATGGCCGACGCTCGCCGGATTCGCCCGTTCCGGATTGACGGGCTGGACCGTGGTCCTCGGCATGCCATCGGCATCGGCCGATATCGGCGCGCGCCGCACCCTGACCATGGCCATCCTGACCGGGATCGCCGTGAGCCTGCTCGCCCTGGCCTTCGCCGCGTTCCTCGGACACCAGATCTCGCGGTCCGTGCTGGGACTTCTCAAGCCGGCCCTGGCGATGGCGGAGGGACACACGGTCATCGCCGCCGGCACGTCGAAGATCGCCGAAATCCAGAGCGTGACGGAGAAGCTCGTCGCGGCATCCGGTGTCCTGAGGGAACGCGAACGTCAGAGACAGCGCGCGGAGGAACGCTACCGCCTCGCCTCGCTTGCCACGAATGACATCATCTGGGAACTCAACGTCCAGACCAGCCATATCGAGCGAAGCAGCAACTTCTATTCGGCGTTCGGATACGGACCCGACGAGGACGTAAGCTCCGTAGCCTGGTGGCACGACCACCTTCACCCCGAGGATGCGAGACGCGTCATGGCCTCGAGGGCGTCGGCACTTGGCTCGAAGACGGATGTCTGGTCGACGGAATACCGTTTGAAGCGGGCCGACGGCACGTTCGCGCACGTCCTCGATCGCGCCTATGTCGTGCGCGGCGAGGACGAGCGAGCGCGGCGCGTCATCGGCGCCATGGTCGACCTGACCGAGCGCAAGATCGTCGAGCAGCAGCTTCGCCAGAGCGAGGCCCACCTCGCCCGCGCCCAGCGCGTCGCCGCGCTCGGAAGCTGGGAGCTGCTGCTGGAGAGCGGCGAGCTGCATTGGTCGGACGAGTTGTTCCGGATCTGCGGCGTCGATCGGGGCAGCTTCCACCCCACGCTGGCGAGCCTTGCGGCCCTGATACTGGAAGAAGACCTGCCTGCTGCCCGGCAAGCCATCGACCTGGCATTCGCGGGGCATCCTCCCGCACCGGCATCGCTCTCGCTTGACTTGCGCATCCGTCGACAGGATGGGGAGATCCGCGTCCTCCACCGGGAAGGCGAGCCCGTCTTCGATTCGGAAGGCACGCTCGTCGCGCTCATCGGCACGATGCAGGACGTCACCGCAGCGCGCGCCGACGAGGCACGGCGGCGCGAGCTGGAGCAGCAACTGCGCCAGACCCAGAAAATGGAAGCCTTGGGCCAGCTCACGGGCGGGATAGCGCACGACTTCAACAATCTGCTCGCGGTCATGGTGGGTAATCTGGAGCTGGCCGTGAACCGGCAGCGCCGCGGCCTGCTGGCGACCGACCTCGACGCCGCATCGCTGCGGGCGGCGGCCCGAGGTGCCGCCCTCACCCGCCAGCTTCTGGCGTTCGCGCGGCGTCAACCGCTGCGTCCGATCTGCCAGGATTTGCGGCCGCTCGTCCAGGGCATGGCGCGTCTCCTCGAGCCTGCCCTGACCGCCAAGATCTCCCTCGCCTTCGAAACTCCCGACGAGCCGTGCTGGGCGGAGATCGACGGCGGCCAGTTCGAGGCCGCCTTGCTCAATCTGGCCATCAACGCGCGCGACGCCATGCCCGGCGGCGGCGTGCTCACGATCTCCCTTCGCGCCCCCGCGGGCGCCGGCGACGACGAGATCGAGATCACGGTCCGGGATACCGGCACCGGCATGACCCGGGAGGTCATGGCGCGCGCCTTCGAGCCGTTCTTCACGACCAAGGATGTCGGCAAAGGCTCCGGGCTTGGCCTCTCGATGGTCTACGGCTTCGTCCGTCAGTCAGGCGGCCGCGTCGAGCTCGAGAGCCATCCAGGGGCCGGCACCACCGTCAGGCTTCTGCTGAAGCGGGCGAAAGCGCCTGTTGCCGTGGAGGAGCCCAGGAAAAGCCCGGTGGTCAGCTTCTCGAGCGTGCGGATTCTCCTGGTCGAGGACGAAGCCGATGTACGCGATACCGTACGCAGCATGCTCGAGGACCTTGGCGCCAGTGTGATTGCGGCGGCAGATGGCCAAGCCGCGCTCGACATCCTGAAGACGGACCCGGCGATCGATATCATGGTGACCGACATCGTCATGCCGGGCGGCATGGACGGAATTGCGCTCGCAGAAAATGCAAGCGCGATGCGGCCGGGCATCGGGATCGCCTTCATGTCCGGATACGCGGAGTTCGATCAACGCACGCTTCTCGCTATCGGCGCGCGGCCGTTTCTCGCCAAGCCGTTCCGCAAGCTGGAGCTCGCCACCGCGCTCGGAGCATTGCTGTCGTAGCCGACGCTCGCGAGCCTCGGCCGGACGATGCGCGCGTCAGTCCGCGAAAGGATCGGCGACCAGGATCGTGTCGTCGCGCTCGGGGCTGGTCGACAGCATCGCCACCGGCGCGCCGATCAGTTCTTCCACCAGGCGGATGTACTTGATCGCCGCCGCGGGCAGGTCGGCCCATGACCGTGCGCCGCGGGTCGATTCCTTCCAGCCCGGGATGGTCTCATAGACCGGCTCGACCGCCGCCTGAAGCGCCGGCGATGCCGGGAAGCGGTGCAGCGTTTCGCCGCGATGGCGATAGGCGGTGCAGATCTTGATCTCGTCGAAGCCGTCGAGCACGTCGAGCTTGGTGAAGGCGATCCCGCGGATGCCGCCGACGCGGATCGCCTGGCGCACCATCACCGCATCGAACCAGCCGCAACGCCGCGGCCGGCCGGTCACCGTGCCGAACTCGTGGCCGCGCTCGCCGAGCGTGCGGCCGATCTGATCGGTCAGCTCGGTCGGGAACGGCCCGCTGCCGACTCGCGTCGTGTAGGCCTTGGTGATGCCGAGCACGTAGCCGGTCGCCGACGGCGCAAGCCCCGCCCCGACCGCGGCCTGCGCGGCAACGGTGTTGGACGACGTGACGAACGGATACGTGCCGTGGTCGACGTCGAGCATGGCGCCCTGCGCGCCTTCGAACAGGATGCGCTTGCCGGCACGCCGCGCCTCGTCGAGCCGGTCCCAGACCGGATCGACGAAAGCGAGGATCTTCGGCGCGATCTCCAGCAGCGCGGCACGCAGCGCCGCGCGGTCGATCTCCGCATGGCCCAGGCCGCGGCGCAGCGCATTGTGATGGATCAGTAGCTCGTCGATCTTGCGATCGAGCGTGGCGACATCGTCGAGGTCGCAGACGCGGATCGCGCGCCGCGCGGCCTTGTCCTCATAGGCCGGGCCGATGCCGCGGCCCGTCGTGCCGATCTTGCCGGCACCCCGTGCCTCTTCGCGCAGACGATCGATCTCGCCGTGCAGCGGCAGGATCAGGGTCGCGTTCTCGGCGAGCTTCAGCGTCTCAGGCGTCACCGACACGCCCTTCTGGCGCAGGCCGTCGATCTCCTTCAGCAGCGCCCACGGGTCGACCACGACGCCGTTGCCGATCACCGACAGCTTGCCCGGCCGCACCACGCCCGACGGCAGCAGGCTGAGCTTGTAGACCTGGTTGCCGATCACCAGCGTATGGCCGGCATTGTGGCCGCCCTGGAAGCGCACGACGATCTCCGCGCGCTCCGACAGCCAATCCACGATCTTGCCTTTGCCCTCGTCGCCCCACTGGGCGCCGACGACCGTCACGTTCGCCATGCGCTGATCTCCAATTCCTCAGGCTATCTCGACCGGACGCCCGTCTGCGAAAAGATGTGTGCAGCGCAGGCGCTTCGCTTCCGCGCGCACGTCGGACTCCGCGGTCAATCCCGCCACCGTGATCCAGCCTTCGCTGCGCAGTCGCGCGTCATCGCCCGGCGCGGCACCGAGCGGAACATAAAGCCGCCGCGGCGCGCCGGGCGCCGGCAAGGCGCGGAGCACGGTGTCGATGTAAAGGGTGAAGCCGGTCGACGGCTCCCCGCCCTCGGCGGCATAGGCGTCGCCCGCCATGTAGCGCCCGCCACGCCCGAGCTCGCCGCGCACGCCGCGCGCGAACAGGGTGAAGCACAGGCCGGTGTGATACTCGAAGCCGCGCATCTCGACCGGATCGATGCTGAGGTGCAGGTCAGGCATCGCCGCCTTGACCAGACGCACGACATCGACCAGCCGCGCGACTTCGGGCGCCGCATCGCCCGGCAGGCTCAACCGCGCGATCGCGGCGAGCGCCTTGTCGGCCGGCCCCGTCGCGGCCAGAAGGCCCATCAGCGATGAGGCCGCGGGGCCGGCGAGCGTGCCGACAGCCGCGCTGTCCTTGCGATCGAGCGCGTCGCGCAGCCGCTTCGGCGCCGTGGCGATGCCATGCGCCGCGAGCACCGCCGGCACCAGCTTGGGCGACGAGAGATCGATGCTGAGATTGGGCGTGCCGACATTCGTCAACGCCGAGGCGGCGAGTAACACTGCCTCCGCATCGGCGGCGGCGGCATCGCAGCCGATCAGCTCCACGCCCACCTGGCCGAACTGACGCTCGGGCCGCAGGTCGTCGCCCTTCACGCGCAGGACCTGTCCCGCATAGGAAAGCCGCAAAGGCCGCGGCAGCGCCTTGAGGCGCGTTGCCGCAATGCGAGCGACCTGCAAGGTCATGTCGGCGCGCAGGCCCATCATCCGCTGCGACACCGGATCCATCAGACGGAAGGTGTGCGGCGCCATCGACGCGCCCGAATCGGCGAGAAGGCTGTCCTCGAACTCCACCAGCGGCGGCTTGACGCGCTCGTAGCCGTGCGCCGCCAGCGTCGCCATAAGGCGATCGACGACGTGCGCCTCGAACTCCGCCTCGGGCGGCAGCGTGTCGCGCAGGCCCGCAGGCAGCAGGGCGCGTTGTGCGAATTCGGTCATCAGGGTCGGCCGGAAACCAGGCAGTCTTTCCGGGCGCCTTTGGTAATGGCTTTGCCGGGCAAGGGCAAAGCCTATTTGCGCAGCGCCCCGCGCCCGGCCGAACCGTTAATGCAGATGCGGCGGCGGCGATCCGCTAGGAAGCGCGCTGGTACTCCGCCAGATGCGCCCGCAGCGTTTCGGCGTCGCGGTCCAACTGGTTCAGCAGCGGCAGGAGGCCGCGATAGTGCTTCGCGAGACTGACCGCTAAGGCGCCCGTTTCCTCGCTGTCCGGCAGACCGAGGTCTTTCACGAGTCGCTTCAGGATCTGATAGAACGCTTCGTGTTCCATCGCCTTTGCGATCTCTTCGAACGTGCGGCCGTCCGACGTCGTCAGGCGCATGACTGTGCTGACGACAATGCCCTCGCGCTGCTTGCCGCGCTCGGGCCCCTTGCGCTCGGGTTCCTTGCGCTCCGGCTCCTTGTGCTCCGGCTCTCTGCTGCGCTCGGGCTCCCTGCCATGTTCGGGCTCCGTGCGGAAAACCGGTTCCTTGGCCGCGGCTGTATCGGGCATCCGAACCCTCCATCTAATCATGGGCGACAACGATCAAAATGTGTCTGGCAATGTCCATGGGCTCAAAATTGCCCGCTCTGCTCAAACGCGCGTGGAGTTGACGTTCGTATCCTGCTCCGCGTCCCTCTCCCGCGGAACGGCATCGGGAGTGCGATCGCGCTTGGGCGGCGGATGTTCGACTGAGCCGCGCGATTTGCGCGACCGGTCGCGCCGTTCGGCTGTGGGCTCGGGCTTCGGCGGCACGATGGACCTCAAAATACCGCGGGCTTGGGCGGCGCCTTGTCAGGCGAGCCGGGCGGCGGCATGCCGGGCTCGTGCTCGGGCGGCATCGTCGGCGGCACGCGCGGCGGCTCATTCGTGGGTGGCCGCGGCCCCTTCATGGGCTTGGGCGGTGTCGGTTTGACTGGCATCCCAATTCGCGTCGAAAAGGACATGTGACGTGCAGGAACGACCATGATGGAGGTGGCGTTCCAGCGGCCCAGCTTGTTTCAGAGCGGGAAATCCGCCTGCGTTGCACGAAGCACACACATCGCCCTTGCGGGCGTCGGCGGTCAGTTCGGGGGCAGGCCCGGCACGCTGGTGATCGGGTCGAGAGACCGCGGCGAGAGCGCGAGCCAGCCGCGCGTGCCTTCGACGAAGCGCGCCTCGATCCGGCGGCGCAGATGCGGCGCATAGGCCGTCGACGCCTCGACGGTGACGGTGCAGACGAATCCGCTTTCGTCCGTCGCGGGTCGGCACTGCTCTTTTTGGACGCGGTGGACGTGCAATGTCAGCGCCGCCTGGAAGGGCAGATTGACCACGGGCGCATAGTCATGCGTGAACTGGCGGCGCTGGACCGCGGCCCAATCCTCGTGATGCCGCTGCAACGCCCGCAGCAGGTCGCCCTCGGACGGCTCGCGCGGCGTGCACGCACCGGCCAGGCAGACGATAACGACGACAAACCAACGCACCCCGACGGCCCCCCGCAACTCGTGGGCCGCAGCCTAGCCCCAGAATCCTTAAGCGCCGTTAATGCAGGACGGGGCGATCAGGCCCCCGCCAGGGCGGGCCGGGACGATCTGCGGCCGATCCAGAGCACCATGATGGCGGTGAGCATGCAGGCGATGCCGGCGATCACGAAGGCCTCGAGATAGCTCCCCAACTCCGTGCGCAGCGTGCCGGCGCCGATCGCGGCAACGGCCGCACCGATCTGGTGCCCGGCAAGCACCCAGCCGAAGATCACCGGTGCATCGTGCTTGCCGAAGATGTCGTTGATGAGGCGCACCGTGGGCGGGACGGTTGCGATCCAGTCGAGCCCGTAGAACACGGCGAACAGCGTCAGGCCGTAGAGCGTGAAATCCGAGAATGGCAGGAAGATCAGCGACAGGCCGCGCAGCCCGTAATACCAGAACAGGAGCCAGCGGTTGTCGTAGCGGTCGGACAGCCAGCCCGACAGCGTCGTGCCGACCAAGTCGAAGATCCCCATCATCGCCAGCAGGCTCGCCGCGCGCACCTCGGGAATGCCCGCGTCGAAGCACGCCGCGATCAGATGCGTCCCGATCAGCCCGTTGGTGCTGAGCCCGCAGACGAAGAAGCTGAGGAACAGCAGCCAGAAATCGCGCGAGCGCGACGCGCGCCCGAGCACCGCGAAGGCGACGACGATCGGATTGGCGGTCGACGGCGGCACGGCCGGCGTGTTGCTGTCGGCGCCATAAGCGCTCTGGCCGACATCGGCGGGATTGTCGTGCACGAACAGCAGCACGATCGGGACCATCGCCGCTGCGGCCGCGGCCGTGATCCACGCGACGGATTGCCACCCGTCGCTCTGCGCCACCGACGCCAGCATGGGCAGGAACACGAGCTGGCCGGTCGCCGTGCTTGCGGTGAGGAGCCCCATCACCAGGCCGCGACGCGTCACGAACCAGCGATTGACGATCGTGGCGCCGAGCACCAAGGCGACCGTGCCGCTGCCGAGCCCGATCAGGAAGCCCCAGGTCAGGATGAGCTGCCACGGGGCGCTGATCAGCGTGCTGGCGGCGATGGTAACGGACATCAGCGCCAGCGCCGCCGCAACGGTGCGCCGGATGCCGATGCGCTGCATCAGCGCCGCGGCAAATGGCCCCATCAGGCCGTAGAGGAAGATATTGATCGAGATCGCCAGCGAGATCGTCGCGCGCGTCCAGCCGAAGGATTGCTCCAGCGGGACGATCAGGACGCTGGGCGTGGCCCGCACGCCGGCGGCCGCCAGCAGCGCCAGGAAGATGGCGGCCGCGACGATCCAGCCGTAATGCACGCGGCCCTGCAGGCGGTAGGCGATGGCTTTCATGGAAAGGACTCCGCCCGGCATTCCGGGGCATGTTACCGACCGGTTCGTATCAGGTTGACACCGTACGGACCGGTCGGTAACATGTCAAGCAGAGTCATGACGGAACCACGGACCAATAGGCCGTCCCGAGAGGCGAGCGATGCAGGAAGCGGGATGCGGGCGCGCGACCGCATTTTCGCCGCGGCCAAGGAGATGTTCTATCGCCAGGGCATCCGGGCGGTCGGCGTCGAGAGCATCGTCGCGGCCGCCAACGCGACCAAGATGAGCCTCTACCGCAGCTTCCCGTCGAAGGACGACCTGGTGGTCGCGTATCTCAAGGATCGCGACGCGCTGTACTGGCAGTGGTGGAACGACATCATGGACCGGCATACAGGCGACCCGCGCGCCCAGCTCCGCGCCCTGGTCGACTCGGTCGGCACGCGCACGACCCGCGCCGAGTACCGCGGCTGCCCCTTCACCAACGCGGCCACGGAGTTTCCCGATCCCGACAACCCGGGCCGTGAAGTCGCCGCCGAGAACAAGCGCGAGCTGCGCACGCGGCTGCGCGGGCTCGCTGCGGCCATCGGCGCACGCGAGCCGGCCGTGCTCGCCGACCAGATTTTCCTGCTGATGGAGGGCGCCTATGCGAGCGGACAGGTGATGGGCCGCGACGGCCCTGCCCTGTCCATCGTCGACGCCGCCGAGGCGCTGGTCGAGGCGCAGCTCCGCTAGAAGCGCAGCGACTTCACCCGCACGACATGCGGCAGCGAGCACACCGCCGCCATCACCATGTCGGTGACGGGCTGATCCACGAGGATGAGGCAGATCGCGTCGCCGCCGGGCGCGATGCGGCCCATGTGGAACGTCGCGATGTTGATCCCCGCCTCCCCGAGCGTGCGGCCGAGATTGCCGACGAAGCCCGGCTTGTCCTGGTTGCGGATGTAGAGGACATCGGGGAAGAACTCCGCCTCGATCGCGATCTGATCGATCTCGACGATGCGCGGCTTGTCGGCGATCAGCGTCCCGGCGATCCGCCGCGTGCGGTCCTCCGCCTCGATGGTGATGCGGATCAGGGTCTGATAGTCGACCGAACGGTCGTGCTTGACCTCGGTCACCGCGATGTCGCGCTCGCGCGCCACCACCGGCGCGTTGACCATGTTGACGCTCTCGAGCTGCGGCTGCAGCAGCCCCGTCAGCACGCAGGCCGTGAGTGGTTTCTGGTTCAGATGCGCCGCGTGGCCCTCGTACTCGATGCGGACGCTGCGGATGTTGCGCTCGATCACCTGGCCGGCGAAGCTCCCCAGCTTGGTGGCGAGATCCATGTACGGCCGCAGCTTGGGCGCGTCCTCGCCGCTGACCGACGGCATGTTCACGGCATTGATCACCGCGCCATGCGCGAGGAAATCGGAGATCTGCTCGGCGATCTGCAGCGCCACGTTCTCCTGCGCCTCGGTCGTCGAGGCGCCGAGATGCGGCGTCGCGATCACGTCGTCGCGGCCGAACAGCACGTTCTCCTTTGCCGGCTCGACCGGGAAGACGTCCAGCGCGGCGCCGGCGACATGACCTGATTCGATGGCGGCCTTGAGGTCCTGCTCGACGATCAGCCCGCCGCGTGCGCAATTGATGATGCGCACGCCCTTCTTCATCTTGAACAAGGCCTTGGCGTCGATCAGGTTGCGCGTCGCCTCGGTCAGCGGCGTATGCAAGGTGATGAAGTCGGCGCGGCTGAACAGCTCGTCGATCTCCACCTTCTCCACGCCCAGCTCGCGCGCGCGCTCCGGCGAGAGATAGGGATCGTAGGCGATCACCTTCATGCGCAGGCCGACGGCGCGGTCCGCGACGATCGAGCCGATATTGCCGCAACCGACGATGCCGAGCGTCTTGTTGGTGAGCTCGACGCCCAGGAAGCGGTTCTTCTCCCATTTGCCGGCCTGCGTCGAACGGTCGGCGGCCGGGATCTGCCGCGCCAGCGCGAACATCAGGGCGATCGCGTGTTCGGCGGTGGTGATGGAGTTGCCGAATGGCGTGTTCATCACCACGATGCCGCGCGCCGTCGCCGCAGGCACGTCGATCGTGTCGACGCCGATTCCGGCGCGGCCGATCACTTTCAGAGTCTTCGCCTCGGCGATGATGTCCGCCGTCACCTTGGTCGCGGAGCGGACGGCAAGCCCGTCATAGCCGCCGATGATCGCCTTGAGCTCGGCGGGCTTGAGCCCTGTGCGCACGTCGCAGGGGATGCCGCGCTGCTTGAAGATGTCGATGGCGCGCGGGCTGAGATTGTCGGCGATGAGGACCTTGGTCATGAAACGTCTCTGATGTCTTCGGGCGTAGGGGCGGGTTCAAACCCGCCCCTACAGAACAATGGCTGGAATTGCGCGCAGGCTCACGCCTTCGCGGTCATCTCGTCCTTGACGACGGCGAAGGCCCAGTCGAGCCACGGGAACAGCGCCTCGAGATCGCTCTTCTCGATCGTGGCGCCGGTCCAGATTCGCAGCCCCGGCGGCGAGTCGCGGTGCGCGTCGATGTCGTACGCGACCTTCTCGGCCTCGAGCAGCGCGCCGATGCGCTTGGCGAACGCCCACTTGTCCTCGTGCTTCATCGCCGCGACCAGCGGATCGACGATCTTGAGGCACACCGAGGTGCACGAGCGCGTCGCCTTGTCCTCGGCCAGGAAATCGATCCAGCCGGCGCCGGCGATCCATTTCTCGATCGCCGCGAAATTACCCTGCGAGCGCGCCATCAGCCCCTTCAGGCTGCCGACCGATTCCGCCCATTTGAGCCCGTCGAGCGCATCCTCGACGCACAGCATCGACGGCGTGTTGATCGTCTCGCCCTTGAAGATGCCTTCGTTCAGCTTGCCGCCCTGCGTCAGGCGGAAGATCTTCGGCAGCGGCCAGGCGGGCTTGTAGCTCTCCAGCCGAGCCACGGCGCGCGGGCTGAGGATGAGCATGCCGTGCGCCCCCTCGCCGCCCAGCACCTTCTGCCAGGAGTACGTGGTGACATCGAGCTTGTCCCACGGCAGATCCATCGCGAATGCGGCAGAGGTCGCATCGCAGATGGTGAGACCCTGGCGGTCCGCCTTGATCCAGTCGCCATTGGGCACGCGCACGCCCGAGGTCGTGCCGTTCCAGGTGAACACCACGTCGCGCTCGGGCGAAACCTGCGACAGGTCCGGCAGCTTGCCGTAGGGCGCTTCCAACGTGCGCACGTCCGGCAGCTTGAGCTGCTTGACCACGTCGGTGACCCAGCCGGCGCCGAAGCTTTCCCACGCCAGCATGTCGACGCCGCGCGCGCCGAGCAGCGACCACAGCGCCATCTCGACGGCGCCGGTGTCGGATGCGGGCACGATGCCGATGCGGTAGTCGGCGGGCACGCCGAGCACGCGGCGGGTGCGGTCGATCACCTCTTGCAGGCGCACCTTACCCGGCTTCGAGCGATGGGAGCGACCAGTGAGGGCCGCGGAAAGTCCGTCCAGCGACCACCCGGGACGCTTGGCACAGGGACCTGAGGAGAAAAAGGGACGTTGCGGCCGAACGGCCGGCTTGGCGGATGTCGTCATGTAATGCTCTTCCTTTCAGAAGAGCCGGAACCCGTTGGGAGGTTCTGGCCCGCCGCGGACAATAGAGAGGTCGTTGCTGCGCCGCAACGGGGAAATGCTGAACGCGCCGCGCGAGAAATTAACGCGGCGGTCAGCGGCGGCGCAGGACCAGGCTGGTGATGAGCACGGTCATGACGGTCTCGCCCTTCTGGTTAACGGCAGAGACTTTGTATTTCAGCGCGCCGCGATCCGGCTTGGAGCGCGACGGCGTCACCTCGACGATCTCGGCGGTGGCGCGCAGCGTGTCGCCCGGACGCACCGGCTTGAGCCAACGCAGCTCATCCATGCCCGGGCCGCCCATGTTGTGATCGAGGAAGCCGATCGCATGGACGAGACGGAACGTCGCGGCAAGCGTCTGGAAGCCGCTGGCGATCAATCCGCCGAAGATCGAATTCTTCGCCGCTTCGACGTCGAGATGGAAGATCTGCGGGTCGTAGCGGTGCGCGAATGTGATGATATCGGCATCGGTGAAGGTGTAGCCGTGCGGGCTCTCGAACCTGTCACCCGGCTTGAAGTCGTCGAGATAGAAGTCGCGCATTGGCTTCAGCACCCGCCCCTTGCAGCGTCATCCGCGGGCTTGACCCGCGGATCCATGGCGACGCGTCGCGATGGATGCGCGGATCAAGCCCGCGGATGACGCAGTTGGATAGAATCAGCCCTGGATCGCCTCGGCGATCGCCTTGCCCATCTCCGATGTCTTGGTCTTGCCGCCGAGATCGGGCGTGCGGAGCGGCGTCTCGGCGATCACCTTTTCGATCGCGGCGACGATCGCGTCGGCCGCCTCCTGCTCGCCGAGATGCTCGAGCATCATCGCGCCGGTCCAGATCTGGCCGATCGGGTTGGCGACGCCCTTGCCCGCGATGTCGGGCGCCGAGCCGTGCACGGGCTCGAACATCGACGGATGCGTCTTCTCGGGATTGATGTTGCCCCCGGGCGCGATGCCGATGCCGGCGGCGACGGCCGGCGCCAGGTCCGAGAGGATGTCGCCGAACAGGTTGCTGGCGACGATCACGTCGAACCAGTCGGGATGGCGCACCATGTGCGAGCACAGGATGTCGATGTGGTACTGGTCCGTCTTGATGTCGGCGTAGTTCTTCTTCATCAGCGCGAAGCGCTCGTCCCAGTACGGCATCGAGATGCTGATGCCGTTCGACTTGGTCGCCGACGTGACGTGCTTCTTCTTGCCGCGCTTCTTCGCCAGCTCGAAGGCAAAGCGCATGATGCGATCGCAGCCCTTGCGCGTGAATGCCGCCTGCTGGACCGCGACCTCGTCCTCGGTGCCTTCGTAGAGGCGGCCGCCGACCGCGGAATACTCGCCCTCGACATTCTCGCGCACGATGACCATGTCGATGTCGGCCGGCCCCCTGCCCTTCAGCGGCGATTCCAGCCCCTTGAGCAGGCGCACCGGGCGCAGGTTCACGTACTGCATGAAGCCGCGCCGGATCGGCACCAGCAGCCCCCACAGCGAGACATGATCGGGCACGCCGGGAAAGCCGACCGCGCCCAGGAAGATCGCATCGAACGGGCGCAGCCGGTCCAGCCCGTCCTCCGGCATCATGCGGCCGGTCTTGGTGAACTGCTCGCACGACCAGTCGAAGCTCTCGAACTTCAGACCGAAGCCGAACTTGCGTGCCGCGGCTTCGATGGCGCGAATGCCTTCCGGCACGACTTCCTTGCCGATGCCGTCGCCGGGAATGACGGCGATCCTGTACGTTTTGCTGGCCATGTCGACGATTGATCCCTGTACTAAAAAGAGGCGGGTAACCTAGGTGGCGGACCGCCGGGGATCAACTGCGAAGGCGCGGCGCGCGCGGATCAGGTCTTCGGGATCGGCTCGAACAGCACGAATTCCGCAGCCTGTCCGACCGCGTTGTGGCGGGTGCCGTGCGGGATCAGCACGCCCTCGGACGCGCCGAGCACAACATCGCCGTCCGGGAACTGCACGGTGAGCTGGCCGCTCAGGACCAGCGCGAACTCGTCATGCGGATGGCTGTCGAACGTGCCGGAGCCCTGCAGCTTCACCAGCCGGAGGCGTGAATCGTTGACGGTCGCGGCGACCTCCGTGCGTCGCTCGGGCGTCAGGCCAGCGAAGATGCGATGCAGGGCAACCTTTTCCACGCTTCCTCCTAATCGGCTGCCGCCATCCCCGCCTGTTCGCGCTGGGCGGCCTCCCAACCGATCATAGCCAGCTTGCGCGGGCGGCCCCAGTGATAATGGCTGATGACGCCCGATTTGCGAATGACGCGATGGCACGGGATGAGGAAGGAGATCGGGTTGTCGCCGACCGCGGAGCCCACCGCCCGCGCGGCGCCGACGGCGCCGATCGCCGCGGCCAACCCGTCATAGGAGACGAGCGCGCCCTGCGGGATGCGCAGCAGCGCCTCCCACACCTTGATCTGGAACGGCGAGCCGTACAGCACCAGCTTGAGCGGATCGCTGTCGCCGTGGCGCGGCGCGAAGATCGCCCGGCCGAGGCGGGCAATCTGCTTCTCGTCCGCGACGAAGCCGGCCGCCGGCCAGCGCGAGCGCATGTCGGCCAGCGCCGCCGCACGCCCGCCTTCGGCCGCGAAGGCCAGGCCGCAGATGCCGCGCGGTGTCGTCAGGATCAGGCAGTCGCCGAACGGCGACTCCGCCCAGCCATACGAGATGGCGAGGCCGAGGCCGCGCTGCTTGAATTCGCCAGGCGTCACCGCCTCGTGCGCCATGAACAGGTCGTGGAGCCGGCTCGGCCCGGACAGGCCCGAGTCGTGCGCCGCGTCGAGGACGCTCGCCGAGGCGATCAGGCTTTCCTTGGCGCGCTCGAGCGTCAGGTACTGCAGGAACTTCTTCGGGCTGACGCCGACCCAGCGCGTGAACAGGCGCTGGAAATGGAACGGGCTGAGGCCGATCGTCGCCGCGACGTCGTCGAGCTCCGGCTGGTCTTCGACGCGGTCGGCGATGTAGGCGAGTGCCTTTTCGATCCGGGCGTAATCGCTGGGCATGACGGGCTTTCTCCGGTGACTTCAGTTTCCGTAAAAATAGGTCCGCAGGCAAGCGGGCCCCACCCGCTTCTTGCGGCCATCAGCGTGCCAACTTCGCAAGCGCGATCAAACGCTTGCGGACTAGTCTCCACGCCGCCGGAGCGATCCATGAACAAGCGCAGCACCGTGCTCGATTACAGCCGCCGCGTGGAGAAGGTGATTGCCCATATCGCGGGCCATCTCGACGAGTCGCTCGACCTCGACAGGCTGGCCGGCGTGGCCGCTTTCTCGCCCTGCCACTTCCACCGGATCTACCGGTACGTGACGGGCGAGACGACAGCCGACACGCTGCGCCGGCTGCGCCTGCACCGCGCGGCGGGCGAGCTCGTGCAGGACACCGCGTCCGTGGCGGCCATCGCCAGGCGCGCGGGCTATGGCAGCGTCGCCGCCTTCACGCGCGCCTTCGGCGGCGCCTATGGCATTGCGCCTGCCGCCTATCGCGCGCAGGGCCGCCTGCTCGCCCCGGCATCCCCCACCAACCATGAGGAGAATGCCGTGTACGACGTCGAAATCCGCTCGATCAGACCCGTCCGCCTCGCCGCCCTCAGCCATGCCGGCTCGTACATGGAGATCGGCGGCACGTTCGACCGCCTGTTCGCCTGGGGCGTCGGCCGCGGCCTGGTCGGTCCGGCGACGCGCTCGTTCGGCATCTACTACGACGATCCCGGCTCGGTGCCGCTCGCGGCGCTGCGCTCCGATGCGACCTTCACCATCGCCGACGATGCCATGGTCGATGGCGATGTGCGCGTCCTCACGCTCGAGGGCGGCCGCTATGCGGTGATCCGACACAAGGGGCCGTATGCCGAGCTCGAGCGCGCCTATCGGTGGCTCTATCGCGACTGGCTGCCGCAGAGCGGCGAGGACGCGGGCGACCGGCCCGCGTTCGAGGAGTACGTGAAGGGTCCGAAGGGATTGCCGCCGGCCGAATGGCTGACCGAGGTGTGCCTGCCGCTGGCGGATCGCTGACAGAAAAAAGCCCGCCAGGCGCAAACCGGACGGGCACAAGTGAAGAGGTAATACGGCGGACGGGTCGGTCGGGTCCGGTTTGGGGGTTGGGGGCAAACCGCATCTGACCTTCCCGTCCACCGCATCTTCATACTCGCTTAACCAACGTCCGCGCGCAGTGATGCCGATCACACATGGAAGAGGCTGATTCCGCGGGCCTTTTCCGCTACCCGGCTGACGCTCGGCGCGGAGCGGCGGCGCAGCGGATTGAAGCGCAAGAAGCGGGTCGCCGGCACGCACGCGGATTCCTACCGTGTCGCGACGTTGTTCCTTCGCGGAGTTTCGCGCATGTCCACGGACGCGCCTCCCCTGCCCGGCAACTTCTCGCGACTCGCCTGGTCGAATCTCGCGGCGCAGTCGGCCGAACAGATCGCGCTGGCCGCGACACCGATCGTCGCGGTCTTCGCGCTCGGCGCCGGCAGCGGCGAGACCGGCCTGCTGCAGATGGTCCTGACATTGCCGTTCATCCTGTTCGCGATTCCCGCGGGCGTCATGGCGGACCGCCGGTCGCGGCAGCGGCTCATGGTCAGTGCCGAGGCCATACGCGCGGCCGCCCTGCTTGCGATCGTAGTGCTGGCGGCATTCGGCGCGCTGACCTGGCCGCTGCTCGCCCTGCTCGGCTTCATCGCCGTATGCGGAACCGTGGTGTTCAGCGTCGCGGCGCCGGCGCTCGTGCCGGCCCTCGTTCCGCCGGACAGGCTTTCGCACGCGAACACGCGCATCGAGCTGGCGCGCACCCTCGCCTTCGCCGCAGGGCCCGCGATCGGCGGCGCCATCGTCGGCTGGAGCGGTGCGAGCGTCGCCTTCGCCGTGGCGGCAATCCTGTCGCTCCTCGCGGTCGCGTTCCTGCGCGGGCTGAAAGAGCCTTCGCGCGCGCTGCCGCCACCGCGGCGCCCGCTGCAGGAGGTCCGCGAGGGCGCCGCCTTCATGTTCCGGCATGCGCTGCTGGCGCCTGTCTTCGCGACGCAGTTCGTGTTCAATGCAGGGCTCTTCCTGCTGCTCGCGATCTACGTGCCTTTTGCGGTCGACCATCTTGGCCTGTCGGCCTCCGCCGTCGGACTGACGCTGGCGCTGATGGGGATCGGCATGGTCGCCGGCGCGCTGCTCGCGCCGCGGATCATGAGTCGGCTCGCCTTCGGCACCGTGGTCGCACTCGGGCCGATCGCCGGGCTCGCCGGCGCCCTCGTCATGGCCCTGACGATCTGGCTGCCGACGCCGCTGCTGGCCGGCGCCAGCTTCTTCCTGTTCGGCGTCGGCCCGATCCTGTGGGTCATCAGCACGACGACATTGCGCCAGGCCGTGACGCCGCGCGCGCTGCTGGGCCGCGTCTTCGCAAACAACCTGATGGGCTATGGCGCGCGGCCCGTCGGTGCTGGACTCGGCGCGGTGCTCGCCAGTCTCTACGGGCCCGATGTCTGCCTGCTTGCGGCGGCCGGGCTGTTCGCGGCCCAGGCGCTGATCATCCTCCTGTCGCCGGTCGTGCGCCTGCGGCGGCAGCCGGACATGGCCGACGATCAGCGCGGCGCCCGCGCCTCGACGCCGCCGGCCGGAGCCGCGGCAAGCGCCAGCTCGTAGTAGCGCAGGCCCGGCACCGAATTGCCGGAGTACGGCGCGATCTCGCGAAAGCCCAGCTCGCGGTACAGTGCGATCGCCGCCTGCATCGACTCGTGCGTGTCGAGCCGCATCGCGCGGTAGCCGCGATCCTGCGCCTCCGTGATGATCGCCCAGGCGAGGCGCGCGCCGAGCCCGCGTCCGCGCGCATGCGGCTGGACGTACAGGCGCTTCATCTCGCAGATGTCGGCCGCAAGCGGCCGCAAGGCCACCACGCCGGCGCCGGGCGCCAGCAGGATCTGCCCGCGCGGCGGCGCATAGCGGCCGGGAAGCTCCGCCAGCTCCTGCTCGAAGCCCTGGAAGCAGAGATCGAAACTCAGCGAGCGCGCATATTCGAGGAACAGCGCGCGGACGACACCCATCTCGCTCGCGGCGGCCGGCCGGACCGCGACGATGGGCGTGTCAGACATGAATGGCGCCTTCGAGATACAGCACCGCCTTGCCGGCGATCATGACCCGTTCGCCGCGATCCTCGCACATGAGCTCGCCGCCGCGCGCCGAGATCTGACGCGCCGCGAGCGACTTCTTGCCGAGGCGCTTGGCCCAGTACGGCACCAGCGTGCAGTGAGCCGAGCCAGTGACCGGATCCTCCGGCACGCCTCCTGCCGGCGCGAAGAAGCGCGAGACGAAATCGCAGGAATCGCCCGGCGCGGTGACGATCACCGCGAAGCGGTCGAGTGCCGCCACCTGCTCCATGTTCGGCGCCAGCGCGCGCACGTCCGCCTCGCGCTCGTAGACGCACAGATAGTCGCGCGAGCCGAGAATCTCCACCGGCGCCTTGCCGAGCGCCTTGTCGATGCCGGCGGGCCGCGGGCAGGGTTTCGGCGGGCGCGCAGGCAGCTCGAGCGCCAGCAGATCGCCCTGCCGCGCGACCGTCAGCTTGCCGCTGCGCGTCATGAAGTCGACGCGCTGGCCGTCATGGGCGAGCTTCGTGAACAGCAGATGCGCGCTGGCCAGCGTGGCATGCCCGCACAGATCGATCTCGACCGTCGGCGTGAACCAGCGCAGGCCGTAATGCGCGCCCTCGCGCACGAAGAACGCCGTTTCGGACAGATTGTTCTCCGCGGCGATGGCCTGCATCGTCTCCGGCGCCAGCCACGAGTCGAGCGGGACGATCGCGGCCGGGTTGCCGCCGAACACGCGCGAGGAGAATGCGTCGATCTGGTAGATGGGCAGTCGCATGACGGGCTCCCTAGGGCACGGGCTTCAGCTCGATCTGGTAGCGGATGAAGCCGCGGTTCTGCGCCACCTTGTCGTAGAGGCGCCGGGCGGTCGCGTTGCTCTCGTGCGTCATCCAGTAGAGCCGGCAGCACTCCCGCTCGCGCGCCCATTCCCCGACCGCTTCGATCAGCGCGCGGGCGACACCCTTGCCGCGCGCCTCTTCCGCGGTGAAGAGGTCCTGCAGGTAGCAGACGTCGGGCGCCGAGGTGTTGGCATGGATGAAGAAATGCGTGATGCCCACGAGCCTGCCGTCCAGCCTGGCGCCGAGCGCATGCATGCGCGTGTCCGCCTGGAAGGCGGCCCAGGCGCGGTCGTACATCTCCTGCGGCAGCGCCCGCTTGTAGAAATCGATATAGGCGCGGAACAGGACCTCCCAGTCGGCACGGTCCCCCGGCGCGAGTTTGCCGATCGCAAGCATGGTCACCGTCTGCGCGCGAAGATGAAGGCGTTCTCGGCCTTGGGCATGCCGATCCGCGGATAGTAGGCCATCGCCGCCGGCGCCGACAGCAGCAGCACCATCGACTCAGGCCCGACCGCCTCGCGCGTCCTGTCGACGAGCGCACGGCCGATGCCGCGCTTCTGGTACGCACGGTCGACCGCAAGATCCGAGAGATAGCAGCAATAGGCAAAATCGGTCAGCGAGCGCGCGACGCCGATCAGCTTGCCGCCATCGCGCGCGGTCACGAACAGGTTGGCATGGGCCAGCATCCGGTCGATCCGGTCGGGCTCGTCGACCGGCCGCCGCTCGGCAAGGCCCGAGCGGCGCAGCACGTCGACGAACTCGTCGGCCGCAAGCCGCTCCTCGACCGTGTAATCAATCGCGCCGCTCATCGGCTAGGCGTCGACGGTCGAGCGCTTGTTCTGCTCCAGGCGCTCCTGAAGCCGGCGCTTCACCTTGATCCATTCGCTGTCGACGATCGAGTACCACACGCTGTGGCGCACGCGGCCCGACGCCGTGATCATGTGGTTGCGGAACGTGCCCTCCTCCGTCGCGCCCAGCCGCGTCAGCGCCGCGCGGGACTGGCGGTTGAGCGAGTCGGTCTTGAACTCGACGCGGATGGCGCCCAGCGTCTCGAAGGCATGCGTCAGCATCAGCAACTTCGCCTCGGTGTTGATGGCGCTGCGCTGCCATGGCTTGGCGACCCAGGTCCAGCCGATCTCCAGCTTGCGGTTGGCGCGGTCGATGTTCCCGAACCGCGTCGAGCCCACGACCTTCCCGCTGGGGCGATCGATCGTGGCAAACGGCAGCGCGGCGCCGGCGTCCTGCGCGTGCAGCGCCTCCTCGATGAACTCCGCCATCTCGACGTCGTTGGTTGCCGGCTTGGGGAACCACTGCAGCACCTTCGGATCGAGCACCGTGCAGAGCGGGCCGAGATGGCCGCGCGACAACGGCTCCAACGCCACGTGGTCGCCGGTCAGACGGACCGGTTCGATGCGCATGACTGCCTCCCTCATTTCATTATCCTGCGTTCGGCATGGCGTGCTGCGCCATGTATTGCGACAGGGCGCGGTCCTCCGCGCTTTCGCTCGCGGCCAGCGCCGCGATGACATTGCGGCGGTCGACGGCGTTGCGGTTCTGGCTGAGCTTCGCCTTGCCTTCGAGCCGCGTGATCTCGATCTCCAGCCCGACGATCCCGCGCAGCATGCCGGTCATGTACTCCGCCGACAGGTCGTCGACGGACCAGGGCTGCGCGCGGCCGGACTCGTATTGCGCGACGAGCTGCCGGACGATCGCATCGAGCCGGGCGCCGTCGTTGATCAGGCGCGCCCGGCCGTAGGCGTGGACCGCGGCATAGTTCCACGTCGGCACCGACGGGTGCTGCTGGTACCAGGACGGCGAGATGTAGCCGTGCGGTCCCAGGAAGATCGCCAGCACCTCCGCGCCATCCAGCGAACGCCCGTGCGGATTCGCGCGCGCGAGATGCGCCACCAGCGTGCCCTGCGCGCCGCGTGCGCGGTCCAGCATGACCGGAACATGGGTCGCGACGATGCCGTCCGGCGTGGCGGAGACAAGCGCCGCGAACCCGTAGCTGTCGATCAACTGGTACAGCGTCTCGACGTTCTTCTCGGCAAAGACAGGCGGGACGTACATGACACCTTCCGAACAATCCCGAACAATCCGCGGGCGCTCAGCCCTGCCAGAACGGCTTGTTCACCTCGTGGGCCACGTCGCTCCGGCTGATACCGATGTCGCGCAGCATGAAATCATCCAGCGTAGCCAGGCGGCGACGCTCGCGCGAACGCTCTTGCCAGACAATGACTTTTACGGCGCCATGGACAGCCAACGCCGCCACGACTTCGCCAACGGACAAAACGGCCAGCAGGACTCGGGTCAATGCCCCGTCGGCCGTGCGCTGTGAAATTGTATGCATACAATCCTCCAATCCAAGCCGCGATATCAAATAAATCACGGTGACAATGAGAATAGAATTGACACAATCCGCGTGTCAAACTAGATATTGTCACCATGACAAGTTGGCTGCCCGACCTCGCCCAGCAGACCGGCCCGCGCTATGTCGCGATCGCCGATCGCCTCGCCGAAGACATCGCCAAGGGCCGCCTCAAGTCAGGTGACCGCCTCCCCACACATCGCGAACTCGCCTGGAAGCTCGGCGTCACCGTCGGCACGGTGACGCGTGCCTATGCCGAGGCCGAGCGCCGCGGCCTGATCGGCGGCGAGGTCGGGCGCGGCACCTTCATCCGCGAGCGGGGCGTCGACACGCTGTCGACGGGCGAAGCGGATCCCGACGGCTTCATCGACCTTGCGCGCAACTTCCCGCCCGGCTGGCGCGACAACCGCGAGATCGCCGAGATCCTTGCCGACCTGTCGCGCAGCAACGATCTCGGCGTGCTGCTCGGCTATGCGCCCAATCTCGGCCTGGACCCGCATCGCGAGGTCGGCGCCCAGTGGCTCCGGCGCAGCGGGATCGAGGCGACCGCGGCGCAAGTGGCGGTCACCAACGGCGCGCAGCACGCGATGCTCGTGGCGCTCGCGGCACTGACGCGGCCCGGCGACGTGGTGATCAGCGAGCAGCTTACCTTCTACGGACTCAAATCGCTGGGCACGCATCTGTCGCTGCGCCTGCACGGCGTCGAGATCGATGCGCATGGCCTCGTGCCCGCGGCACTCGACGCAGCGTGCCGGCAGATGGCGCCGAAGGCGCTCTACTGCATGCCCACGCTGCACAACCCGACGACGTCCTCCATGCCGGAGGAGCGCCGGCGCGAGATCGCCGCGATCTGCGTGCGACACGGCGTCACCATCGTCGAGGACGACATCTACGGCTTCCTGATCGAGAACGCGCCGCCGCCGCTGACCCGCTTCGCCCCCGACCATTCGATCCTGCTGACGAGCCTGTCCAAGTCCATCGCGCCGGGCATGCGCGTCGGCTATCTGCGCGCCAACGAGATATTGATGGAGCGCGTCGCATCGGCGTTGCGCGCGACGACCTGGATGGCGACGCCGCTGATGGGCGAGATCGCCGCGCGGCTGATCCGCTCCGGGCATGCCGACCGCATGGCCAGGCAGATGCGCGACGAGGCCAAGGCGCGCCAGCTCATCGTCAGGCGACTGCTGGCCGGCGCCGAATACGACACGCACGAGGCCAGCTTCCACATCTGGCTCCATCTGCCGGAGCCGTGGCGGCGCGAGGAGTTCACGCAGCAAGTGCGGCGCCGTGGCGTCGGCCTCGCCCCCGCCGATGCCTTCGCGATCGGCCGCGCGCCGGTGCCGCATGCCGTGCGCGTCGGCCTCGCCGCGGCGCGCGACCGCGCGCAGCTCGAGCGCGCGCTCAACATCATCGCCGACGTGCTGCGCGCACCGCCCAACTCCATGCCGCTGGTGTGAAAGCCACGGCGCGCCGGCCCGTCTGGATCGGGATCGATTTCTCGGGCAGCGCGCAGCAATGGCGGCAAGGCCGCGCCGCCTCCGCCGTCTGGGTCGCGCAGATCGAAGCGGCGCGCGAGCGACCTGCCCTTCGCGACGTTCGCAGAGTCCAGGACCTTCCCGGCGATGAACCGCCGTTCGAGCGGCTGGTGCGGTTCCTGCAGAATACCGCGTTCGCCGTAGCGGGAATCGACGCACCGCTCGCGCCGCCGGCCGGCTACTTCGCTGGTGACCGCGCGGCCTTGCTCGCGGCGGTCCGCGCGCTGCCTTGCGATGCGCGCCCCTTCCCCAGCGGCGAACAACTCGTGCGGCTGCTGGCCCCGGCCCTTGCACCGCGCGGCAGGCACATCCATCGTGCGACCGAGCAGTTCTGGCGCAAGCGGCGCATCAACGTGCGCTCCGTCCTGTGGAACGGCCCCCGCGGCGGCGCGGCCTTCTGCGCCGCGTCGCTCTCCCTCGTCGCCGCCTCCGGACTCGCGGTCTGGCCCTGGGCAAAGGCGAATAGTGGCCGCGTGCTGGCGGAAACATTCCCGGCCGCGCAGCTCCGGACCTGGGATCTTCCCTGGTTCGGCTACAACGGCAGCGCGGCCGACGCGGGGCGGCAGCGCCGAACGATCGTCAAGGCGCTGGCGACGCGGCTTGCCATCCCGCGGACGCTTGAATTGAAACTGCTCGCGAGCGCGGACGCGCTCGATAGCGTCCTCTGCGCCCTTGCGGCGCGCGCGCTTTCAGTCGATGCATTGGCAGAACCACCCGGTGCCGCCAGCGCAGCGGAAGGCTGGATCGTGGTTCACCGCTAGGCCGGCTCAGCGCCGGCCGCGCGCCTTCTTTTTCGCAACGGGCTTGCGCGCGCGTTTCGGCTTCGGCGGAGCCTTCTTTGCTTTTGCTTTCGCCTTCGGCACGCGGCGCTTCGGGGCGACGTGGACCGCCAGCGTGTGGGCGTGATTCACCGGTCCGTGGCCAAGCCCGAAGCCGGGCGCGGTCTCGATGGCGCGGCGTACGTATTCGCGCGCACGCTGAACCGCGGCCTCGATCTCCATGCCCTGTGCGAGGCCGGTGGCGATGGCGGAGGCGAGCGTGCAGCCTGTGCCGTGCGTATGCCTGGTCTGGATCCGTTCGGACCGGAAACGCTCCACGCCCTGCGATGTTGCCAGCACGTCGGTCAGGCCCGACGCTTCAAGATGGCCGCCGGTCACGAGCGCGGCCTCGCAGCCCAGGGTCAGCAGGGCGGCGGCGGCATGCTCCATGTCCTCCACCGTGCGGATGGTCATGCCGGCGAGCTTCTCCGCCTCGGGCAGGTTGGGCGTGATGATCGTCGCCTTGTTGACGATGCGGCGCTTCAGGGCCGCGACGGCGGCCGGATCGATCAGCGGCGCACCGCCCTTGGCCACCATCACCGGATCGACCACCAGCTTGACCGGCTTGTCCTGCGCCTCGAGTGCATCCGCCAGCACGTTGATGATCGCTTCGTCATAGAGCATGCCGGTCTTGATGGCATCGGCGCCGATATCATCGAGCACGAGGTCGATCTGCTGGCGCACGAAGTCGGGGGCCACCGGCAACACGCCGAACACGCCCTGGGTGTTCTGGGCGGTCAACGCCGTGATCGCCGTGGCCGCGTAGCCGTCGAGGGCGGTGACGGTCTTGATGTCGGCCTGGATTCCGGCGCCGCCGCCTGAATCAGACCCTGCAACGATCAGCACGCGTCCCTTCACCTGAACCTCCCGAGGCATGCGGGGCGATTGTGTTGCCCCCACCATAACAGACCATTAAACGGGCCGTGCGCCGGCAACCGCCTGCCATACCGCCAGCGCCTGCCGCGTCGCAGCGACGTCGTGGACCCGCACGATGTCCGCCCCCCGCATGACCGCGGCCAGGGCGCCGGCGATCGAGCCCGGAGCACGGTCCTTGGGCACTTCGCCCCGCGACAGCTTGGCGATGAAGCTTTTCCGGCTGAGCCCGACGAGGACCGCGACGCCGATGGCATGGAAGCGGTCCAGGGCGGCGAGAATCTGCACGTTGTGATCGACCGTCTTGCCGAAGCCGATGCCCGGGTCGACCGCGATCCGGTCCATCGGCATCCCGGCAGCACGGCAGGCGCCAACGCGGCCGGCGAGATAAGCCGCGATCTCCGCCGGCGCGTCGTCGTAATGCGGCGCCTTCTGCATCGTCGCGGGATCGCCCCGCATGTGCATGAGGACGACCGAGGCGCCGCTGCCGGCCACCGTCCGCAGGCTATCCGGATCGAACGTCAGCGCGGTCACGTCGTTGACGATCCGCGCGCCGGCCGCCAGCGCCTCGCGCATGACAACGGCGCGCCGTGTATCGACGGAGACGACGGCCCCCGCCTTCACCAGCGCGACGATCACGGGACGGATGCGCGCCAGCTCGTCTTCCGCGCCGATCCCCGACGAGCCCGGGCGCGTGGATTCGCCGCCGACATCGATGATGTCGGCGCCCTCCTCGATCAGCCGCATGCCGTGCGCGATCGCCGTGTCCGGTCGCGCGAAGTCGCCGCCGTCCGAAAAGCTGTCGGGCGTCACATTGATGATGCCCATGATCAGGGGACGATCCAGCGCAAGCCCGGCGAATCGCCGTGTCTTCTTCGCAAGCATGCGCCGGACCTAACGCCGGCCGGGCCGCACGTCAACCGCCCGCCCCGAACCTCGCGACAACGATGGGTGGAATAACGAAGCCATCTCGCCCGCTGTACAGCCAAGAACGGGTGGGGAGGCATGACGCTGTTTCAGTCGTGCGCCAGCGCAAGGATGCGCGCGCGCAGCAAGGGACTTCGTGTCCTGTTCGGCCTTGCCAGCCTGCTGCTGCTGGAGGGATGCCGCACGTGGGACGGCGGCGGATGGCATGGATATCGTCACCACCGCCACCACGACCACGACAGTCACCATCGCCGGCCGGCGCAGCATCCGCCGCCGGCGCCAATCGTCGTCCCGAAATTCAAGCCACCGGCGCCGCTGCCGCACCTGCCCGCACAGCCGGCCTACCGGCCGCAGCAGCAGCAGCACCACTGGCAC
>JAESGS010000193.1_pt1 | contig 82099 bp, 64 predicted proteins | sample 9269761 | NCBI WGS metagenome assembly JAESGS01 (sample SAMN15741799, study PRJNA653493) | algae metagenome | isolation source: Cyanosarcina radialis HA8281-LM2 and co-occurring heterotrophs from damp... | place: USA: Makauwahi cave, Hawaii | collected 2011-01-06 | reverse complement strand
TTCCCGATCAACCAGGTGGTGCGCAAGCTGTCGGCGGCGCTGACCACCGGATGCTCGATCATCGTCAAGGCGCCCGAGGAAACGCCGGCGTCGCCGGCCGAGCTCATCCGCTGCTTCGTCGATGCCGGGCTTCCGGCCGGCGTCGTCAACCTCGTCTACGGCGTGCCGGCCGTCATCTCGGAATACCTGATCTCCCATCCGGTAATCCGCAAGATGTCGTTTACCGGCTCGACCCCGGTCGGCAAGATGCTGGCCGCCCTTGCCGGCCAGCACATGAAGCGTGCGACGATGGAACTCGGCGGGCATGCGCCTGTCATCGTCACCGATGATGCCGATGTCGAACGCGCCGTCGCCATCATGTCCGCCAGCAAGTACCGCAATGCCGGCCAGGTCTGCGTGTCGCCGACCCGCTTCCTCGTGCAGGAGCGCGTGGCCGATCAGTTCCTCGACGGCTTCGTCGCCGCCTCGAAGAAGATCAAGGTCGGCAACGGTCTCGAAGCCGGTGTCGACATGGGGCCGCTTGCCAACGAGCGGCGCATCCCGGCGATCGAAAGCCTGGTTACCGACGCGGTCGAGCATGGCGCCCGATTGGCAACCGGCGGCCATCGCATTGGCAACCGCGGCTACTTCTTCGAGCCGACGGTTCTGGCGGACGTGCCGCTTTCCGCCCGGATCATGAACGACGAGCCGTTCGGCCCGGTCTCGATCATCAATCGCTTCCATGATCTCGACGAGGCGATCCACGAGGCCAATCGCCTGCCCTTCGGCCTTGCGGCCTATGCCTTCACCGGATCGGAGCGCAGCGCCCATCGGCTGGCAAGCGAGGTCGAAAGCGGAATGATTTCGATCAACCATCTGGGTCTGGCGCTCCCGGAAGTCCCCTTCGGCGGCCTCAAGGATTCCGGCTACGGCACCGAGGGCGGTTCCGAAGCGATCGAAGCCTATCTGGAAACACGCTTCGTCACGCGAAAGAGCGTCTGACGCCGCGGTAGGCGAAACGTCCGCTCGTCCGAGAAAGCAACAAGGGACGGTGTCGATGACACCGTCCCTTTTCATATCGTGCCCGGGCTACAACGCGTTGCTCATCCGCGACGTCTGCCCCGAACTTGTAGACGACTAGATGCGCCTTGAACGGATGGATGCGCATCGCGGCGACAGTTCCGCGCGCTCGCGCGCCATGCGCGGGCTTGCCACAATGAGGGCGAAGAGCTCGAAAAGCTCATCGTGATAACGCCTGGGCGGAACCAAGAAGGCGCACGCCATCCGCGGCGATCGTGATGGTGTCTTCTACTGCCGCGACGGAAAGCCGAAATGCCATTACTTGCGATCGCGCGGCGCTTCAGCGCGCGCCAGCGCCGCAGAAAAGAGTTAGACCTTGGAGCGCGATCCGACGCCGCTTTCAAGGCCGTCGTCGACAAAGCGTTGCAATACCGCAACCTTGTCGTTGCGCTCCTGTCCCTGCGGATGAGGTCGCGCACATAGTCGCTGGCATTGGCATAACGGCCCGTGCGGGTCTGCGCTTCCACCCAGTCCTTCATACGGTCGGGCAAGCTGCGGGAAAGGTGACGTGCTTTGGCAAAGTTTGTCAAACCTGGCCCCTTACCTGTGAGACGGCTACGCCAGACAGAATTCCTCCGGTGCGTCACGACGCTGGCCGTTCAATGCAGTTCTTACGGACTACTCCTGTCGTCACGACGGTTGACTATCGAGATGCCAGCCTCTCTGAATATCGTCACGACAAATTAAACGACTGATTGCATTGGGCTTGCGTGAATGACCGAAACTCATCAACGAAATGGCATGGCCGCGACGGCTCCGGCGCTTTCCGAGCCGGAAAAGAACATCATCATCGGCGGCGTTCTTCTCTCCATGCTTCTGGCAGCACTTGACCAGACGATTGTGGCGCCGGCGATGCCGACCATCGGCAAGGCGCTGGGACATAGCGAGTACCTGCCGTGGGTCGTGACCGGCTACCTGTTGACCGCGACGGCCATGGCGCCGCTTTACGGCAAGATCTCGGATATCTATGGACGGCGACCGACGATCTTTGCGGCCATCATCATTTTCCTTACGGGATCGCTGATAAGCGCGCTGGCGCCCAACATGCTGACACTGATCGTGGGCCGCGCGGTGCAGGGTCTCGGAGGCGGCGGCCTGTTTGCGCTGGCGCAGACCGTCATCGGCGATCTCGTGCCGCCCAAGGAACGGGCGCGTTACGCCGCCTGGATTTCGGGAACCTGGGCGGTCGCGAGCATCGCCGGGCCGCTGCTCGGCGGCACCTTCGCCGAGCATCTGCACTGGTCGCTGATCTTCTGGATCAACATCCCGCTGGGGCTGGCGGCGATGGCGATCATCAACAAACCGCTGAGGAAGCTGCCGACCGTCGCCCGCGCACACCGGATCGACGGGGCCGGAGCTCTATTGCTCGTCGCTGCGACTTCCCTATTGCTGCTTGCGCTCAACTGGGGCGGCAGCCGCTACCCATGGCTTTCCGCCGTCATACTCGGCTTGCTTGGCGCTTCCCTCGTGCTCTGGTTCGCCTTTGCCCTGCGCCTGCGCAGGGCGAGCGAACCGCTGATCTCGCTGGAAGTGCTTGCCAATCCCATCGTACGCTACGGAACGCTCGCGATGTTTCTGGCGCAGGGCGCCAATGTCGGGCTTTCGGTCTATATCCCCGTCTACGCGCAAACGTTCCACGGCCTGTCGGCCAGCAGTTCCGGCGTGGTGATGCTCGGCTTGCTGCTTGGAACCGTCTGTGGAGCGACAACCAGCGGGCGGACGATACCGCGCATGGTCCACTACAAGAGGATGGCGCTGATCGGCGGTGCGCTTGCCTTCCTTTGCCTGGCGGCCCTTGCTGCTCTCGCCGGTCGAACCTCGCTGGTCGTCCTCGAAATGCTGACATTCGCCGCCGGATTCGGCTCGGGCATGACCTTTCCGGTGGCGACGATTTCGGTCCAGAACGCCGTCGACCAGGCGCATCTTGGCGTCGCAACCGGTGTTCTGACGTTCTTGCGATCGCTCGGTGGCGCCCTCGGCGTCGCGGCATTCGGCGCAATCGCCCTTGGCAATGGCCTACCGCTCGCTGGCGAAGGCGTGGAAGCGCTCGGCGCGACGGTTACGTCGGCCGTGCCCTTCACCTATATCTTCATCGCGAGCGCCGCGGCGATGGCGGCAGCGCTCGCGCTTTTTCGTCTCATGCCGGAAAAACCGTTGCGCGGCCGCGACGAGACTGCGGTGGCCGCTGCGGTCGAATAGCAAACCGCTGATGGCCGCCTGCCCCGGCACGGCCATCAGCTGGATTGCGGGCTTAGAACTCCGCCTTTAGCGACGCGTAGAAGGTACGGCCCGGGCCTGGCTGCTGCACCAGGCTCAAGGGATCGACATAGTAGGCGTCGGTCAGGTTCTCGATGCGGAAGCTCGCCGTCAGGGTCTCGTTGATCCGGTATTCGGCGAACGCGTCCACCAGCGTATAGGGCTTCCAGTCGATCAGCGAGATGAACTGCGAAGCGCCCTGGGCGGTCACGTCGCCATGGCCGATCGCGCGCGATCCTGTGCGAGAAATCCGCCCGCCAACCGTCAAGGCGTCGTCGAGGAACGTTTGCGACAGCGTCAGCGCGACCGTGTATTCCGGCGGCACCTGGTTGGTGGCGTAGTCGGCATAGAGCGACTTGTTTCCGCAAGTGGTGGCCGTTCGGCAAAACTCGACGTCGGTGTAGTAATTGGCGGCAAGCTCGGCGGTAAAGCCGCCGCGTTCATAACGACCGGACAGTTCTATGCCCTGGAAGTGCGCACCGGCGATGTTATGGATGCGCATGCCGGAGATCCCGCGCGGATCGGTATACCATTCGCGCGAGATGTAGTTGTCGACATTCCAGTCGAAGAAGCCGAGCTTCATCATCGCCTGGTCGTCGGCCGACAACACGCCGTCGCGTCGCAGATTAGTACCCACCTCCCAGTTGCTCGACCGTTCCGGTCGTAGGTTGGAATTGACGTTCATGGTGAAGGCCGAAACGCCCTCGAAGATGCTCGGCGAGCGCAGTGCGTTCGAGTAGTTCACATAGAACTGGGTACCGTCGAAGGGCTCCAGCGTCACGCCAACCGACGGGCTGAAACCGCCGTCGCTGAGCGCCGTGTCGTAGGTGTAGCCCGGGCGGGCCTGTTCGGGGGCATTTCGATCCTCCGTCCAGTAGTGCTGGTAGCGCAGGCCACCATTGATCGTCAGCCAATCGGTGGCTTTCCAGGCGGCCTTGGTGAAGGCGGCGGCCTCTTGCCGCGTGCCGTCGCGAAGGTCGAGCCAGGTCTCGAGTTCAGGCGTGAACTTGCTCGGTCGCGTATCCTCGCTCAGGAACGACAGGCCGTAGGTCAGATCGAGCGCACCGTAGTCGGTCGTCAAGGCCGACGTGTTTGCGACATCGGCGCCCCACATGAAGGTATCAGATCCGGTGCGGAAATCGGCCGGCAGGCCGAAATCTCCTGGCTGCGGATAGAGCACGCCGCTCCGCCGGGGATTGCGCAGCTCCAGTCGCGTGGCCCAGAGATTGGCCTTGAGATCGATGAGGTCGTTGTCGTCAGGCTTCCAGCCGTAGCGAAGCGTGCCGGCATCGACCTTCGTTCCCGCCGTCTGGCCCTGCTGCATCGCTTGGCCTCGATCCGAGGTCAGGCGCGACGCCAGGAGGTCGCCGGCCTCGCTGCGAAAACCGTTGTAACCGAACTGCAGGCTGTGACCGTTCTCGAAGCGAACGGTGCCCTTGGCGAGATAGGACTTTGTCTGGAGCTGGGTGTTCAGCACCTCCTCGCCGGCGCGATAGTTGGCGATGCCGATGTTCTCGATGTAGTCCTTCCAGCCCCGGGCGGGCGGCAGGCATACGCCGCTCTCATAGCAGAAGGGGCGCGGCCCCATACTCACCGGCACTGCCGAAGGTCCATTGCTGCCGGCGTGATAGTTGCCCTGGCGGCGATAGGCATAACCGGCAAGGAGGTCGATGTTTTCTTCCTGCATCGCGCCGACGATGCTGCCCGAGCCGCTGGTCGGATCGAAGAACGAGGGGCGGTCCATTCCGTCGCTCTTTGCCGTTGCAACCGGAGGCGCCCAGGTGCCCCCCGGCCAGGCATAGCCAGCGGTGGTACCGGCCGGCGGCGGCGTGGATGTGTTGGTGCCAAAGCCGCCTTTGACCCGAAGGCCGAATGTCCGCCCCTCCTTCACGATGTCGCCGGCGTCCAGCGTGCGCATCGCCACCGTGCCGGCGATACCGCTCGATGCGACGTCTGAACCCTTGGTGATATCGACGCCGCCGAGGAAATCCGGATCGACGAAGGTCCGGTTGGAGATGCCCTGATAGCCCTGATAGACCGTGGCCGAATTGCTGGCCCCGTCGACGGTGACGGCAACGCGGCCCATACCCTGCATGCCGCGGATGTTGACGTCGACGGCGCCGGCGCCGTTGCGCGCTTCGCCGGAGAGCACGCCCGGCGTGCCGCGGAAAATGTCGGCCGGGCTCGAACCGCGGAAGCGGTCGATGTTTTCTTCCGAGATGTAGGCGGTCGGCGCAGCCGTTTCATAGGGCGCATCCACCGGATTGATGATGCCGCCGCCGGAGACGATCGGCGCAAGCATCGTCTCTCCGTTGGCCGCACCAACCGCGTGCGCACCGGAAACGCGCTCGGTAATCGTGACGGTCCCGCCGTTCAGGCTATAGGAGAGGCCGCTGCCGGACAAAAGCTGCGAGAGCGCCTCTGCCGGGGGGATCGACCCGCTCACGGCAGGCGCGGATTTCCCCTGGGTCAGCGATGCCGAATAGGCAAGTCTAAACCCCGACTGCCGCGCAAATGCCGTAAGCGCCGCGGTCAGGGACTGCGCCGGAATGTCGAAGGTGATGGCACCGGAACGGGCAGATCGTTCCTGTTGTGCCAGAGCCGGCATTGCCGTTTGAAGTGAACCGACCGCCGTCGTTGCGACCACGACCGCGCCAAGAAGTTTGTTTCGCCCCGTTTGTCTGGACATCTGATCCCTATTCCCATGCTTTGAGCGAGGGATCGGTATTCCTGCTGGCAGGACACATCCCTCAAAAGCCGAGACGAGGCGCCAACCAAAAATCCGCAACGAAGTTCGAAAAAAATGAAACCGGCTAGACCGCCGAGATCAATGTCACGAAGCGCGTCATACGCGTGACCCGGATCGGCAGGCCGGACGCAAGTGCTGAAAGCGAGGCGTCAGGCGTTCTTAAGTCCAGAACAGCGCTGACCAGCGTCGACTTCAAGCGGTCGTGGCTGAAGACGATCCAGCCGCCGTGATAGCGGCTAAGGGCAGCGACGACGTCGCCGAGCCTGCGGTTTTCGGCGACATACATGCCGGACTGCCATGCGAGTGCGATTGCCGGATCCTGCACGACGGGGCTACCGATGGCGCCGTCACCGCCGACCGACACGCGCTCTCCTTCGGCGACCGTAACGCCCATGAGGTCCCCGCCGGCCATTGGCGTTACGCGAACGGAATGGCGGGTGACGGCAATGCCGAGCGAACCATCGGCGGCATTGGCGTCCACGTCGAAGGCGGTTCCAAGGGCCTTGACGATGGTTTCACCTGAGGCAAGCTGAAAGGGCCGCGCGTCCGCCGCCACGTCGAAGAATGCCTGGCCTTCCTTCAGAACCACCCGGCGCGCCCGTTCGTCGAAATCCACGTCCATCGCAGTGCGCGCGTTGAGGACCACCCTTGAGCCGTCGGGCAGGTCGATCGAACGCGTCTCTGCCGTGGCTGTCGCGTAATCGGAGCCGAGGATGCGCAGCCAAGGGCGCGAAGCGGCAAGCCCGCCTCCCAGAACAGCGATGCCGACCGCGCCGGTCAGAAGACGGCGGCGCGAAAGGAGCGCGGTTTCGCGGCCGGGATAGACGAGACCGGTGCGGCGATCGCGCCGCAGATGTGCCGCATCGTCCCACAAAGCTTCCGCTTCGACCGCCGCCGCCTCGTGCTCGGCACTTTGTCCGCGCCACGCATCATAGGCGCGTTGGTCCTCGCCGGTCGCCTCGCCGGAATGCAGCCGCACGACCCAGGCGAGCGCCGCGTCGGAGATGTCCCTTGCAGGACATTGCGTTGTCGCTGATGCCGGTTTCATCGCCGCCCCTTGTCAGACATGGTCCAGTTCGCGCCGCACATCGCGGCAATGGCTCAGGGCACGCAGCATGTGCTTTTCGACCATGCTGACCGAGATGCCCAGCGTTTCAGCTATTTCGCGGTGCGAATGGCCCTCGACCTTGTTCATGATGAACGCCGTTCGGCAGGCCACTGGCAATTCGTTCAAGAGAACGGAAAGGGCTGCGACCTTGTCGCGAAATTCCAGCCGCAACGCAAAATCGTCAGACGGCGACAGCCGGTCCGCCTGGTCCAGTTCGACCCGGCGCGACCACTCCCGCTCGAGCTTGATGCGAAAGTCGATCGCCGCATTTCGCGCTGCCTTGAACAGGTAGGAACGCGGATGCTCGACGCTGCGGCGGTCGACCCTCACCATGCGCAGGTAGGCGTTCTGCACCACTTCCTCGCCGTCGTCCCGATTGCCGATCAGGCGCGAGGCGTAGCGCACCACCTCCTTGTGGTGACGCCTGAAGAGCAGGCCGAGCCAGTGATTGAGAGAACTTGCCACCGTGTTGCCTTCCTAGCGGAGCGCGACGCGGCGGTCTTGGGAGTGGGTTTTGACAGGCATGATGCAAACTTCACGGGGATCCAGCGGCTCGACGAATGCCACGGGCTAATACTTGTCTTTTATACTCATGTTTATTCGCCCAGCAAGCGCCTTGGGTTAAAAGGCCTCAGATTTTGCATATCAAACCGGCGCAAAGGCTCGGCACGGGCTCGGACTACCCGCGGATAAAGAACGCGGTCACGTTGATAATCGCCGGCACCGGAGCCCGGGGAAAGTCGGATCGCGAGGGATCTGAGGGCGATGATCCAGCTTGGTCCAGATGACCTCTTGGAACACGGGCCGAGGCGGTCTCTGGGCCGGACACAGTGCGTGTGGAACGACAAACCGCCGCGCCATTTCCTTGAAACGGCGCGGCGGTTTGTCTGATGCTGGTGGTCGTGTTTGTTGGGACAACGGCCTGCCTTTTCCGGGTCGTGGACCTCGGACGAATGCCGGGGATTGCCTTGGGCTGTCCCGATTGCGGACATAGACGCAGCCATGGAAGGTCGAGGTCCACTCTCCGCTCAAACGGCCTGTTCGAAATCTGTCGATACGGAAACCGTGCGCCACTGGGCAAGAAGATCGCGATCCGAAGCGTGCTTGGCCTCGATCGCAGCCACGGTGTCGCTGCCAAGCGGAAGCCGGACCGGCGGCTGTTCCACGTCGGCGAACGCGATCAGTACATCCGCAAGTCTGTCGGGGTTGCCCGGCTGGTTGTGGCTGATCTCCTTCGCCTTGCTGCGAACGGCACCTGCGGTCTCCGCATAGTCGCTGAACTCGATCGAGCTGATGCTCAGTGACGTCGAGTCGAGAAAATCCGTGCGGAAATAACCGGGCTCGATCGCCGTCGCGTAGATCCCGAGCGGCTCGAGTTCCGCCGCCAGAGCCTCGGTCAGTCCCTCGACGGCAAACTTCGTCGAGCAGTAAACGCCGAAACCAGGTCCGCTGCGGTAGCCGCCGATGGAGGAGAAGTTGAGGATCCGCCCCGAGCGCTGGCGGCGCATGTGCGGCAGCACCGCGCGGGTCACGGCCAGAAGCCCGAAGACGTTGGTCCGATAGAGCGCTTCGATCTCGGGACCTGTCGCTTCCTCGACCGCGCCCAGCAGACCGTAGCCGGCGTTGTTGACCAGGACGTCGATGCGCCCAAAGCGCGCGATTGCCTGACCCACAGCCTGATGCGCCTGGGCTTCGTCGGTGACGTCGAGCGCGACGGCCAGGAGATTGGGATGATCCCCAAAGCGGTCCCCAATCGCCCCGGGATTGCGCGCCGTCGCGACCACCTGATCACCCTTCGCCAGGGCTTTTTCAACGATAAGAGCACCAATTCCACGGGAAGCGCCAGTGATGAACCACGTATGCATGTGAACCTCCGGTTTGTTTCGCCGCTCCATCGTCGGCGGCTGAGAAGGTTTTACTGCGAGACGTCTGCTGAGATAATCGACTGGATTCTTATTGAGTTGATGAGTATTCTTCATCAATGCGAACCATATCGCCATCCGACCTGTCGCCCTTCCTTGCGCTTGCCCGCCACAGGAGCTTCCGTCGCGCCGCCGACGAGATCGGATGTACGCCGTCTGCACTCAGCCATGCCTTGAAGGCGTTGGAGGAGCGCCTGGACCTCAGGCTCTTCAACCGAACGACTCGTAGCGTCGCGCTGACCGAGGCTGGAGAACTTCTCCTCGCCCGCGTCGCACCGGCCTTTCGCGACATCGAGGACGCGCTCGACGATCTCAACAATCTCCGCGGAGCGCCGATCGGGCGCCTGCGGCTCAACGCGGCACGCGCCTCGGCGAAAATGGTTCTCCTGCCCTTGGTCGCCCGGTTTCTGGAAAGCCATCCGAAGGTCAATATCGAGATCGTCGTCGACAACGGTCTCGTCGACATGGTGTCGGAAGGCTTCGACGCCGGCATTCGCTTTGGCGAGATAATCGCGCAGGACATGATCGCCGTCCCGATCGGGCCGCGCCAGCGTACGGCGATCGTGGCGACCCCAACCTTCTTCGAACGTCACGCAAAGCCAACCTCTCCAGATCACCTGAAGGCGCTCCCTTGCGTCGGGCTGCGCTTCGGCACCGGTCGACTCTACGCATGGGAGTTCGAGCGCGGAGGCATCGAACTTCAGGTCGAGGTAACCGGTCCCCTGGTCATCGACGACCAGGATCTGATGGTCGATGCGGCCCTTCTCGGCGCAGGAATTGCCTTTACCTTCGAAGACCAGGTGCGCACCCTGGTTGAGGAGGGCAAGCTGATCCGCGTCCTTGAAGACTGGTGCCCTTACTACGGTGGCCTCTATCTCTACTATCCAAGCCGACGACAGATGCCGGGGGCACTGAGGGCTTTCGTCGATTTCGCCAAGGGCTGGGACAAACCATTGCCTTGAAACGCCGCCGCGCCCTGCCTCGTCATGCACACGTAATGTCCGTGCAACCCTGTGTTTACAATCGTCTCGGCCAGGTTTTACTGACGTCGGTCTTTGCCGCGTCAAACAACATCAGCCGAACGCAGCGGCGTTGCCGATCCAACAAACATGGTGCGGATAGTGTGGAAGCTCTGGCCAAGGTCTCTCAAGCAACGTCTTATCGCGCACCTGCTGGTTCTGCAGCTGGCGGTGCTTCTTGCGTTCGGCCTATCCTTCGTCACGCTGCTCGTCGTCGCTGACGAAGGCGGCGCGCTCGTCAGTCCCGCCCCGGTCGAGACGGCGTTCCGCGCGATCAAGCGGAGTGCCAGCGGCAAGCTCGAACTCGCTGACACCACGGACCTGGCACGCGTTCGCCTTGAACAACCGCATTTCTGGTTCATCGCGCGCAGCGACAGGGGCGAGATCGTCCAGTCCGGCGATGTACCGGAGATCTACCGCGGCATGGTCATGGCCCTAGAACGAATGACCTATTCGGACATCCGCGACGACGGTCCGCCATCGGACTATCTCGCCGTCATCCGGCGCATGACAAAGGAGGAAGGCAGCTTCACCGTATTCGGACAGGGAACGCTTTTGAGCCAACCTTCACTCATCCTCTCGTTCTCACGCCTATTCGTTGCGCCGATGCTGGTGATGCTCGCGCTCGTCACGATCTTCGCGGTGCCTCGCATCGTCAACCGGGCGATCCGGGGCATCTCCGATCTCGCCCGCGAAACGGATGAGATCAACATTGCGCACCGCAGCCACCGGCTGGCCGAAACGGCGGTTCCGAGCGAGGTCCGCCCGCTCGTGCGCGGCATCAACAGCGCCCTTCACCGGCTCGATCAATCCTATGGCCAACACCAGCGCTTCATTCTCGACGCCGCCCATGAGCTGCGGACCCCTGTGGCCATTCTTCAGGCGCGGCTCGATTTGCTTGCCTCAGGGCCGGAGCGCGACCGGTTGATCTGCGACTGCGAGAGGATTTCAGCGCTTGCCGAGCAGTTGCTCGATCTGCAACGGCTGGAAGCCGATGCCAGGCCCTTCTCAGCCGTGGACCTCGTCGCGCTCTGTCGCAACGTCGCTGCGGACCTTGCTCCGCTCGCCATCGACGAGGGCTACGACCTGTCGTTCGAGCAAAACACCGAGCAGTCGCTGATACAGGGAGACGCAGTCTCGCTTGAACGGGCGGTTACCAATCTCGTCCAGAACGCGATCGAGCATGCGGGAAACCAGGGCGTGATCGTCGTGCGGGTCGAGCCGGACGGCGTGATCGAAGTCAGCGACGACGGCCCGGGCATCCCGGAGGCGGAACGCGAGCGCGTCTTCGAGGCTTTTTACCGCCTCAAGCCACGCGAACGCGGCGCTGGTCTCGGCCTCAATCTCGTTCTGCAGATCACGCAGCGACACAATGGACGCGTGAGCATCCTGACCTCACAGAGCGGAGGTGCCTGCTTCCGGCTGGCCTTTCAGAACTGACGCATCTGAGCTGCAATCCGTAGTACCCCCGACAGGCAGGGTAAGCGTAGTCCGAGTACTCGCCGTCCGGAAAGCGGCCGAAATGGGCCTTTTCGGCGGAAAAAAATCGATCCGGGATCTATTTCGGCGGTTGGAAAGCAAAATTTAACCATACTTCTCCATCTTTTGTCCATCAGTCGTCAAGAAGGGGACAATCCAGAAATCGCGCAGCGGCGTTCGCTCGCCGGGCTGAGAGCCTTTGTGAGATTTTCTGGCTTGATTTGCGTTGTTGAGTAAGATCATTCGCCCACAGTCTTTGCACCGTCTGTTGCGCCCATTGCTGATCACTTGCTGCGGCACCGCCCTCGTCGGCGCGGCTGCGTGGTCGCTTGTCGGCATGGCCGCGATCGGCAGCTCCTACGCGCATGGTTCCGGCCGCCTGCTGCCGAAGCCGCAGCTGCATTTGACCGAGAAGACCAAAGAGCGCGCCTGGGACAAGCACGCCAGAACCAACCAGGCGACGCGGCTCGTCGCCGCGGCCGCGGCACAGCCCGTCATGGTCGCAAGCCTCGCTCCCAGCGAGGCGAGGTTCGGGTCCGATGCCCTGTTCCCGGTGGATGCGGAAACGATAGGCAAGAGCGCCCGGATTGCAGCCGCGGTGAAAAAGGCTGTTCTCTCGTCCGAGAAAGTCGCAAGCAACCCCGTTCCCGTGACCCAGCCTCACCATCAGGTCGCCACGGTAAGCCTCCCGGCGCCAGAACGCTTCGCGCCGATGGCGAGCGTTGTCACGGCCAAGAACCCGGTGCAGCTCGCCTACGCCACCCCCTCCCAGAGCCACGTGGAAGGCAGCGCCTTTTCGGCTCTGTTGACCGCCCCTTCTGAGGACGATCTCGCCGAACAGCCGGACCAAGACCAAGACCAAGACCAGGACCAGGCTGAAGACACGGCCGCCCTGCCGAGCCACGAGGACACGCCCTCGGTCGGTCCCATGCCGCAATTCCGCCCCCGCGCCGCGCAAGTGGAAAAGCCGCCCGCCGAAGACGAAAAACCTGCGACCAGACAGGCGGAAGACGCAGCGGTGAAAAAGGAAGAAGAGACCGCCAAGGCAGACGGGGACGAGGCGCCGAAGAAGCAGAAACTTGCCTATGCACGGCCGCAAGATCCGACCGAAAACAGTGCCGGCACCGGTTTCGGCCAGGCGCTGCGCAACATGTTTGGCGGCGGAGCGAAGGCCGGCAACGGCGTCGCCGTCTACGACATCACCGCTGCCAAGGTCTATATGCCTGACGGCAGCGTGCTCGAGGCCCATTCCGGTATCGGCAAGATGGCCGACAACCCGCGCTACGTCGACGTCAAAATGACCGGACCGACTCCCCCGCACACCTATAATCTCAGGATGCGCGAAACGCGTTTCCACGGGGTCGAGGCGATCCGCATGCTGCCAGTCGACGGAAGGAACAAGCACGGACGCGACGGCTTCCTGACGCATAGCTACCTGCTGCGTGGCAAGCGCGCGGAATCCCATGGCTGCGTCGCCTTCGCCGACTATCCGCGTTTCCTGACCGCCTTCAAGCAGGGCAAGGTCAAGCAGATCGTGGTGGTGCCGAGCGGCGGACGCGCGGCCGGCATGCGCCTGGCACAGAACGGCCGGAACTCCTGAGCGGAGCCGGCCAACGGTCGGATTTCGGGCAGCGGACGGTAAAGGTCTTTCGCTGACGAGGAACGGGCACTAAGATCCGGCCCTCGACAGGAGCGAGAACGAGGACCGGGAGCCCGTCATGTGCCGAAACATCAAACCCCTGTTCAATTTCGAGCCGCCGGCGACGAACGCCGAGATCCATGACGCTGCGCTGCAGTTCGTACGCAAGCTAAGCGGAACGAACAAGCCGTCCAAGCGGAACGAAGCGGCGTTCGAGCACGCGGTCAATTCGATTGCGGCATGCGCGCACGAACTGCTCGATGCACTCGAGACGTCACAGCCCCCACGCAATCGCGAAGAAGAAGCAGCCAAGGCGCGCGCACGGTCCGCCCTCCGCTTTGCCTGACAGCGGCCAGAGGCTGGCCGCGCGCTCAGCCTATATCGCAAAAACCGTTGCGCGGCGCAGCGTCACGTAGCCGGTGTCGCCGGCCTTCACGATCCGCTCCGGCTCCAGGTCCAACTCCAGCGGCACGCCACGCTCGGTCGTCGCGACCACCCGGCGGCCGCCGGGGCGGTCCATTACCCGGCTGACATTGGCCGCGATACCCGGGCCTCCCACCGCCCAATCGAGATCGACCGGCCGGGCGTAAAGCTCGGCCTTGCCGTCGGCGATCCCAGCGGCATCGACGACCGCCCCATCGGCATAGGCCCGACCATCGCGCACCTCGGCGGCAAGCATGTTGGCATCGCCGAGGAACTTCATGACGAAGGCCGATTTCGGCTCGCGGCAGACCTCCTCCGGCGTTCCCTGTTGAACGATGTGGCCATCCTTCAGGATCACCACGCGGTCGGCGAGGTCGAGCGCCTCTTCCTGGTCGTGAGTGACGAAGAGTGTGGTGATGCCGAGCTCACTATGGATTTCGCGCAGCCAGCGCCGCAGCTCGCGCCGGACATTGGCGTCGAGCGCGCCGAAGGGCTCGTCGAGCAAAAGCACTTTGGGATCGACGGCGAGCGCGCGGGCAAGTGCGACGCGCTGGCGCTGACCGCCGGAGATCTGCGCCGGAAACCGTTCGCCGAGCCCTTCGAGGCGAACCAGGCGCAACAGTTCAGCGACCCGCGCATGGATGGTCGCCTTGTCGCGCTTGACCTTCGAGACCTCCATGCCGAAGGCGATGTTCTGCGCCACGGTCATGTGCGGGAAAAGCGCGTAGTGCTGGAACACGAAGCCGACGCCGCGATCGCGGACCGGTATGTCGGTCGCATCCTGGTCGCCGAAATAGATGTGGCCGCCATCGGCGAATTCGAGGCCGGCAACCATGCGCAATATCGTCGTCTTGCCGGAGCCGGAGGGCCCAAGCAGTGCGACGAGCTCGCCGCTCTCGATCTCCAGGGACACGTCCTTAACGGCACGGAAGGTTTGGAAACTCTTGACGACGTGGTCAAGGCGGATCTTCATGATGCATTCTCCGCGGAATTGGCAACTGGGCGGACGCGGCCCGCCCCTTGGCGCTCCAGAGCGACCTTGGCGATGATGGTGAAGACGGCGATGAGCGCCAGAATGGACGCAGACGCAAAAGCGCCCGCCGCCTGATAATCGTGATAGAGCAGCTCGATATGGAGCGGCAAGGTGTTGGTCTGGCCACGGATGTTGCCCGACACGACCGAAACCGCGCCGAACTCGCCCATCACGCGCGCATTGCAAAGGACGACGCCGTAGAGCAGCGCCCACTTGATGTTGGGCAAGGTCACCGAGAAGAAGGTGCGGAAGCCGGAAGCGCCGAGGGAAACGGCCGCCTCTTCGAGGTCACGTCCCTGGGCTTGCATCAACGGAATGAGCTCGCGGGCGACAAACGGCGCGGTGACGAACATTGAGGCGAGCACGATGCCGGGAATGGCAAACAGGATCTTGATGCCATAGGCATCAAGTGTCGGTCCAAACAGGCCCTGCAGCCCGTAGACAAAGAGATAGGCAACGCCCGCGACGATCGGCGAAACCGAGAACGGGATCTCGATCACCACCAGCAGGAAGCCCTTACCGCGGAAATCGAACTTGGTGATCGCCCAGGCGGCGGCCACGCCGAAGGCGGTGTTGACCGGTACGGCGATCAGCGCCGCAAGCACCGTAAGCATGATCGCGTGGCGCGTGTCGGGATGCAGGATCGTGTCGCGATAGACCTGCCAGCCCTTGGCAAAGGCTTCGACACCGATGATCAGCAGCGGCGCGAGAATGAGGAACGCGCCGATGACGAGCACGATGCCGATCAGGGCGCGGCGGAACAAGGGGCCGTCACCGACCCGCGGCAGCGTGCGTACGGTCTTTTTGAAACTCATGGTCAGGACCTCCGCGTGTAGCGCAACGCCCGCGCCTGCAGCCAGTTGGTCACCGCGAGCATGAGGAAGGCGGTCAGCAGCAGGACGGACGCGATCGCCGCCGCTGCCTGATAGTCGTATTCCTCAAGCCGGATGAAGATCAGCAGCGCGGTGATCTCGGTCGACATCGGCTGGTTGCCGGCGATGAAGATGATCGCGCCGAACTCGCCAAGCGAGCGGGCGAAGGACAAAGAGACGCCGGCGAGAAGCGCCGGTGTCAGCAGCGGCAAAATGACCTTGCGGAAGATCGCGATGTCCGAGCCGCCAAGCGACTGGGCCGCCTCCTCCAGCGCGGGATCGAGATCCTCCAGTACCGGTTGCACCGTGCGCACGATGAAGGGCAGCGAGGTGAAGCACATGGCGATCATGATGCCGATAGGCGTATAGGCAACCTTGATGCCGTAGTCTTCGAGGATCGAGCCAAAGACGCCGTTGGTCGTGAAAAGTGCGGTCAGCGAAATGCCGGCAACGGCCGTCGGCAAAGCAAACGGCAGGTCGACCATGGCATCGACGATGCGGCGCCCCGGAAAACGATAACGCACCAGTACCCAGGCGAGCGCCAGGCCGAAGAAGAGGTTGAAAAGGGTGGCGCCAAGGGCGGCCGTCACGGTGACGCGATAGCTGGCGAGCGCGCGCGACGAGGTGACAATCTGCCAGTAGTCTTGCGGCCCGAGGCTCGCCGCCTTGAACACAAGGGCTGCCAGCGGCAGGACGACGATCAGGCTCACATAGAGCAGCGTCACCCCCAGCGACAGGCGTAACCCGGGCAGGACATTGCGTCTCAAACGTTCATTTCCTTGTCATGTCATGGTGAAACCCGGCAGACGGTTCGTCTGCCGGGCTAACTGAATGCGAGGTTAAAGAGCGATCAGCGGCTGCCGTAGAGCTTGTCCAGAATGCCGTCGGAAGCAAAGTGCTCGGACTGGATCTTGCTCCATCCGCCAAAGACGTCATCGACATTGACGAGGCGAATGTCGGGGAACTGCGCCTTGAATTCGCCGGCAACCTTTTCGTTGCGGACGCGATGGCCGAATTCGGCGGCGATGCGCTGGCCTTCCTCGGTATAGAGGAAGTCGAGATAGGTCTTGGCGAGCGCTTGCGTGCCATGTTTCTCGGCAACCTTGTCGACGACCGCAACCGGGAATTCGGCGAGCAGGCTGACCGACGGAATGACGGCTTCGACCTTGTCGGCGCCATACTGCTTGGCGATGCTGCGGGTCTCAGCCTCGAAGGTGATCAGAACGTCGCCGGTTTCGCGCTCGACGAAGGTCGTCGTCGAGGCGCGTCCGCCCGTGTCGAACACGGGAACATTGTCGAAGATCTTGGTGATGTAGGCCTCGATCTTCGCCTCGTCGCCCTCATAGGCCTCCTTGGCCCAGGCATAGGCCGCCAGATAGGTGTAGCGCGCATTGCCCGAGGTCTTCGGATTGGGGAAGACCGCGTGGACATCGTCGCGGGCAAGGTCGGACCAGTCCTTGATGTTCTTCGGATTGCCCTTGCGCACCAGGAAGGACGGGAAGGAATAGAAGGGCGAGGCATTGTTCGGGAACGACTTTGCCCAATCCTTGGAGACAAAGCCGTTCTTGGCCAGGAACTCGATATCGGTGGTCTGGTTGAAGGTGACGACGTCGGCTTCCAGACCTTCGAGGATCGAGCGGGCCTGCTTCGACGTGCCGGCATGCGACTGGTCGATCGTTACACCCGGATGCTGCTTGATGAAGGCCTCGTTCTCGGCAACGAAGAGCTCGCGCGAAACGTCGTAGGAGGCGTTGAGAAGCTTCGTCGGCTCCTGTGCCAGCGCAGGGGTCACAAAGTGCGCGACAAGGGTGGCGCCGAGAATGAGGAGGCGTTTCATGCGGTTCTCCGGTGTTGATGCTGACCCAGAACCTATCGGCAGGCGTGTGGGAGCGCGAGGGAACGCGGACCCTGGTTGTGCCAAGCCTTAGAAATTTCGTCTCGTTTCTGCTCAGTTTAGCGGAGTTTTTGCCTCAGCTTTCCCAAGGCAACCAATAGCTTACAGTCAGGGTTTATCCAGCACGCGCCACACGTCGATATGGTCGGCCTGTTGACGATAGAAGACGAGGTATGGGTACTTCTTCAGACCGACACTTCGCAAATGAGGGAGCGCCAGTTCGTAGGCAAATCGCAGCAACCCGGTTTCTGGATGCGCACCAATCAACGCATAGGCAGCCTGAAACGCGTCGCCAAAAGCGTGAGCGACGTCAGCCCAGCCTCCGTTGCATAATACTCGATCGCCGCCTCGACGTCGCTGTGTGCCTGTTGACGTGGAATGACCGGCTGGCTGTTCACTTGGCGGGTTGACCACAAACCCGGTCACGCAAATCGGCGAAGTAGCCAGCGTCGGTCGGGTCGGCTTGTGCGGAAGAAGCACCATCGAGCAATAGCCGACCAGATTGAGCCGGTCCTGATGCCTGTGGATCAACTCCCGGATATACTCGCTGCTCGTACCATAGCCTCGCCCGGCGACCTGCTCGTCGACGAAGCTTTTGAGAGAGCCCGGGAGGGAAATGTTCATGGTGCTCATGGGTGGAAAAATAGCGCCTTCGGCAAAAATTGGCATGAATGGGGATCTTTAACACCAGAGCCGATCGCCTTACTCAGGGGAACCTCTCGGCCGCAGCAATATGACAATCGGGGACTAGATACATGCTTGGCGCTTTGACTAGATAGGCGTTCAAGGCAGGGTTGGCGATTCGATGACGATATACTTCAAGGCAGGAATTTCCGATGAAACGGCGCTCGGGATGATCGAGCGGTGTTTCTCCGATGCGAACGACTATGACGGCTATCTCGACATTTTTGCCGACTACACCGAAAAGACCGTCTCGTGGAGCAAGGGCAGATCCGTCGAGGAGTTCAAGGACCAGATCACCGAGGCGCTGCGCGCTGCCTGGGAAGCTTCGCCCTTCTGGCAGGTCTATGAGCGCCGCGAAGAGCGGGACGACGCTGGCACCAACGAAATTCGAAGGGCAGCGATCGCCCTGACCCGCACTTATGGCGGCGTGGTCGTCATCACGCTCAGCCTGCTTGGAAGGCGCAGCAGTGCAAATGACCTCGAACTGGTGTTCGTCTGCTTCCAGGAAGATGCGCAACGCCGGAATTTCCGCGTGCGTTATGACGGGAAGTTCATTCCGTCCTTGAACGCCTGACGCCCCCCACCCAGGGCCATGGAGACGAAGGGCGATGACAACCGAATATGATGCCGAGGACGCCTTCGCCCTGATCGTTGCAAGTTTCCGCCAGGTGACCGGCAAAGAGCTGGTCGACCATCCGTTCGACGGCCGCTGGCTCTACGAGAACGCACCCTTCGCGCTTTTGGCGCACGACCGGTCGGAGGACCCGCGTTTCTTCTACGCGAACAAAACCGCCCAGGCCTGCTTTGGCTACAGTTGGCAGGAGTTCATCGGTATGCCGTCGCGCCTGTCGGCCGAGGCGCCGAACCGTGAGGAACGGCAACGTCTTTTAGAGAGTGTCTCCACCAAGGGCTTCATCGACAACTATCGCGGCCTTCGGATCGCAAAATCCGGACGTCGTTTCTGGATCGAGAACGCCATCGTCTGGCAGTTGGTGCGTGCCAACGGTGAACATGCCGGCCAGGCCGCCATGTTCCATAGCTGGAAGGATCTGTGAGCGCGCTGTCCAAGGCGGAAGGCGCGCCCTGCCTGCGTCTTCTCAATTCAACAGCCGGACGAGTGCCAGAGCGACGCCGGGTGAGAGCGTGATGATCACCAGTCTGATGAGGTCGGCGATTACGAACGGCATCACGCCACGATAGGTCTCAACGATCGGAACGTCGGTCGCCAGCTTGTTGATGATGAAGACGTTGAGGCCGATCGGCGGGGCGGAAAGGCCGATGCCGACGACGATGAGCACGAGAATGCCGAACCAGATGGCAACGTCCTCAGTGGGCATGCCCAAGTCCAGCGTCAGGATGATCGGAATGAAGACCGGCAACGTCAGCAGGATCATCGCCAATTCGTCCATGACGGCGCCGAGCACGAGATAGGTGACGAGCATTCCGCAAATGACGACATAGGGCGGCAGGCCCGACTGTCCGACCATTGAGGCCAGCGTCGCCGGCATCTGCGTCAGCGCCAGAAACGCGCCAAAAACCTCGGCTCCGAGCAGGATCAGGAAGATCATCCCGCTGGTTTCAGCCGTCTGCAGCAGCGCGTTTTTCAGGGCTCCAAGGCTCAGGGTCCGTTGCAGCAGCCCCACCAGCAGCGTTACGGCGGCCCCAACCGCCGCACCTTCCGTCGGCGTGAACACTTCGCCATAGATGCCGCCGACCACCGTGACGGCAACCGCCGCCGCCGGCACGATCGCAAAGTCCGCGGCCAGCAGCAGCAGGCCGAATATCGCCAGCAAGATCCCGCCGACCGTCCCGAGCGTGCCGAGCAGCCAACCGATGGTGCCACCGGCGAAGATGATCAGCCCCAGGGGCCTCGCCCAGAAAGGACGGGGCGTTCGAACGGCCTTAGTCGCCGTGACCGGCGGTGCGAGATCGGGTTTGCGCCGGACGACGACGGCGATTGCGATCAGATAGAAGGCAGCCGCCAGCAGCCCCGGCACCAGGGCGGCCTGAAACAGCTTGGCGATGTTCTGCTCCGCGGTGATCGCATAGATCACCAGGATGACGGATGGGGGAATGAGGATGCCGAGCGTGCCACCGGCGGCAATCGTTCCGGTGCCAAGACCGACATCGACGCGCGCTCGGCGCAATTCCGGCAGTGCCGCGCGCCCAAAGGTCGCCGTGGTTGCAACCGACGAGCCGCAGATCGCGCCGAACCCGGTGCAGGCGGCGATGACCGCCATCGGCATTCCGCCCTTGAACCGTCCGAAGCCCCGCTCAGCGACGCGAAAGAGCGTTGCGGCGATGCCCGATTGCTCGGCAAGCGCGCCCATCAGGATGAAGAGCGGTATGACCGAAAGCGTGTAGCTGGCAAACTGGCTGTAGGTGTTGGTCTGCAGATAGTAGACCAGCGCATGCGGGCCAGACAGATAGGCATAGCCGGCAGCACCCACCGCAAGCATGGCAAGGGCGATCGGCATCCGGATGGCGATCAAGAGCAGCATGGCCGCGAAGCCGACGAAGGCAATGGCAAAACCGCTCATCGGCCGCCTCCGATTTTCAAGAGCGAAACGGAAAGTCCGATGACAGCTGCGAGCGCCGCCAGCGCAGCACAGGTCAGATAGACTGGCCAGATAGGCCAGGGCAGCTGGATGAGCGTCGTCCCGTATCCCCTCGCCTCCAGGCCACCGGTAAACAAACCCCAGGCAAAAAACGCCAGGCAGCCGGCCAGCAGCAGGTCCCACAGGCCGTCAATGACCCGCGTGACGCGTACGGGGAGAGCCGACGTGAAGGTATCGACGGCAATATGGCCGTTGCGGGCCTGTGTGTATGCGAGAAAGGAGAAGGCGGCGACGCCGACCGCCACCTCCACCAGTTCGTAGTCGGCCGGCACCGGCCGATTGAACAGCCATCGGCCCAGCACGCTGACGGTGACCAATCCCGCCGCAAGGCAAAGAAGCGTGCCGCCGATCAGTGCCAAACCGGACGCGAGGCGTTCGACTTCCCTGCGGTACGGCACCCTGGCCGCGTCCTCGTATCCTACGTCTTCCATTGTTGAGGCCTCGAGCTGTTGGTTCATGCAGTGGCGCGTTCAGGCGCCACGTTCAGGCGGGTACGGCCAGCAGTCCGCTCAGGCGCCCGAATATTTCTGTACAAGCGCCTGCGCCGTGGTGATCAGCGCCTTGCCGTCGAGGTCCTTGGCCTTCATGTCCTCGATCCACTTGTCGTGGACGGGCCTGGTCGCCTCCACCCACTTCGCCTTTTCGTCTTCGCTGATCGTGCTGATTGTTCCTTCTCCGGATGCCTCGATCGCCGCGCGCACTTCCGCACCGACGCTGTCCCACATCTCCCCGGCCTTCTTGGCGAAGGCCATGCCGCTGTTGGCGTCCAGAACGGCCTTGAGGTCGGCCGGCAAGCCGTCGTACTTGCCCTTGTTCATCGCCAGGAAGAAGGTCGCGGTATAGAGCGTGGGCGAGCCCGGGATTTCGGTATGGAACTTGGTGAGCTCGTTGACCTTGATCGAGGGAACCACTTCCCACGGGATGACGCAGCCGTCGATCGACCGCTGGGCCAGTGCTTCGGGCACCTGCGGAATGGGCATGCCGACCGGCGTCGCCCCCAGTGCCGCCAGCGCCTCGCCAGCAAGGCGCGTCGGATTGCGAAGCTTCAGCCCGGCGAGGTCCGCTCCGGTCTTCACTTCCTTATTGGTGTGGATCAGGCCCTGATCATGCGCCCAGAAGCACAGGAGCTGGGTATCGCCGGTTTCCTTCAGCACGTGCGTCTGGCTATATTCCTGGCAGGCCTGCGCGTTTACAGTTGCTTCCTTGGCGGCGACGAATGGCAGTTCGAACACTTCCGTGGACGGGAAACGTCCGGGCGTGTTGCCGGGCAAGGTCCAGACGATATCGACGACGCCGTTTGACGCCTGATCGTAGAGCTGCGGCGGCTTTCCACCGAGCTGCATGGCCGGGAAGATGTCGACCTTCAGTGCACCGCCGCTTTGTTCCGCCAGCGATTTTGCCCATGGCGTCAACAGCCGCTGATGAACGTTGGACGCCGGCGGCAGGAAATGGTGCAGCTTCAGCGTGACTGCTTCCTGGGCACGTGCTGCACCCATTTTCAGAACGAAGGGCGCTGCAAGCAGAGCGCCGCCGGTCTTCATCAAATTCCGTCTGCTCAGTTTCATAGGTTCCTCCCTGTCGACCCCATATTCACGCGCGGCGAACATCGCATGCACGCACCTGATCCCTCACGCCACATGAAGGTTATCCGGCCGGCAGATCTCCCCGATCGCTCGAAACTTCCCTTTGCTCCTCATCGGAAAGCCTCATTCCATTAACATGTTAAGTTTATTTTGAACCGACTGTCAAGCGACGGCATCGGGCGACAAAACCGCATGGCGTGATCACCCGGACACGTCCTCGTGAACGTCCCGGATCGAGCTTCCGCGTGAGGATTTAAGCCTTTAGCGCGCGAGCACATAGGCATCGCGCCAAGGCATGCCGCAGAGGCGATCGCATACCTTTGCGCCGGAAGAAGGGATCAGAGCGTGAGCGTCTGCACGGTCCCCGCATATTCGCAGTCGAGCTTCCAATCGGCGCCATCCTGCCGGACGTGGAGGAAAGTCGCACCGTCGCCGGGAGCCGGCCGGGTCGCGTCGACGATGCAGCGATAGCGCTTGGCCTTGTAGTCGAACTCGAACGTCTCCTGCTCGACGATATCCTCGTCGATCCCGTTTGCAAAAGGATAGGGCGCATACATCGCGGCGGTGTGGATCGAATGCACGGTCGTGATCGGCGTGCCGTCCATTTCCGTCAGAAGCGCCGTCGCGATGCAGCCCCGGTGTTCATCACCGGAGAGGAGCACAACATGCTTGATCTTTCCAGCGGCAATGAAGCCGAGAACATCACGCAGACTGTTCGGATAGCCGTCCCAGCCATCGGAACGCAGCGCACTCAGGTTGTCCGGGCTGAGGCTGGCATCACGCTGGATTGCCCGGCGATGACGGGGGAGAAACATCGATGGTGACGCTATGAACTTCGGGCCATTTTTTCCAAGCCACGTCTCCAGATCGCTCATCGTCTCGCCGACGCCCGTCTTGAACAGGGTCGCATTGGCAAGCCCGGCGCCGATCTTGCGGTGCATCCTTTCGCTGCGCGTGTCGAGCAGGAAGAAATGGAAGCCCTCGTAGTCGAACGTCTTCAGCTTGGGATCCACTCCACGCTGGTATTTCTCGAAGGCCGAAAAACCCTCCTTCTTCAGCTTGGCATTCGATTCGATATCGTTCGGAGATGCGAGCGGCTCCCAGTTGTCATCGATCTCATGGTCGTCGAGCAGCATGAACGATGGTATGCGCCGCAGGACCGAGCGCACGCTGCGTTCCTGTAACCATGCCTCGTAAGGGAGGCGATACCGGTCATCGCTGGTGGCCGGATCGTAGAGCCCTGCGGTCGGATCCACATAGACCTGATCGCCGACGAAGAGCGCGAACTTCGGCTGGATCCCTGCCCCCGCCCCTATTCTGTCAGCGACCTCGGCATAGGAGCGGTAGGCAACCTTCCTGTCGACGAACCCGGCCGGATACTGGCACGAAGCCAGGATGAAGCTGGTGCCGGCGGGCGACGGCTGAACAGGAGGAGCGAGCGGAGAATCGTAGGGGATAACGCCGTCCATCATTGTCCGGTCCTGCTCGACCAGATTTTCCAGAACCGACGCTCCCATAAGGAAGTTGAGGTTCATCGAGGAATTTGCAGTCGTTGCCGTCTGCGGAGCTGCGCCAACGGTCAGATTGGTCGTCGGAGTCATGTCCTTGTAGACGAGGCGGTTCGGCGAAAATTTCACAGCCTTGCCCGGATTGATGTCGGGCTGCGGCGCATCCATCATCCGCGAGGCGGCCTGCGAAATCCGCTCGAAACGCTGATAGGGAAGTGCCTCCAGCACCCTCTCCGGATTCTCGTTCGACTCGCGAAGCAGCGCCCGATAGACGACGCCATCCTTGGCGAGCGCGTAGTACGCCTCCTCAATGAACGGCGGCAAAAGCTTGTCTTCCGCGTAGGCGAGCAAGACGAGCAACGCATTTCCCGGGAAATTCGGATCGTATCCCGGCATCGATGTCGGGAGTGGCGCCTTGAACGCATCCCAGTGGTTGTCGCGCAACGCCAGGGACCAGTAGACCATCATGTGGCTGACGATGTAAGGCAGGTCCCAGGGCTGGCCATCAGGGCGCTGGATGTCGTCGCCGTTTACGAGCACGCGCAGCATGATCACGCCCTCGGTCTGGCGGATCGACGGCAGCGTGCCAAGGCGAATGGTCAGCTCGCCGTTCTCCTCGGTGATGATCGGCCCGATCCAGGGCGGATAGGCCGTCATCTCGGTGTCTGCGGCCACAGGCTGGCGCTGGATGTTCTGGTCGAGGAAAGCTTCGATCTTCTGCAGGGTCGCGTGCCTGGTCGTCCCGATAAGGGCGTCCTGGTGACCGGCACCAGGGTTGATATAGGGTTCCAGGTAGACACGGCCTGCATCGTCGAAGACGCGGCGCATGCGGTCGACGGTGGCGGGATCCGTGAGGCCGTTGCCCGATCCATGGACGCTGAAGGTGGGGAACTTCCACTTATCCTGCAGGACTTCTCGTGACACCAGTCGGTTTTGTCCTCGGAAGTCGGTGAGCATGGCGTTACGCACGAAATGCACCGTCGTTGAAACCGTATTGAGGCTGAGCGCGCCGAAATGCTCGTTGATGAAACGCAGCATTTCAGGCTCCATGTTGGCGACGTTGAAGTCGCGTCCGTAGAGCGCATCCATCCGGTGCCGGGTTCTTGTCCACGGCGTCCGCTTCCACGGCCAGATCGGATTTTCCACGTCGAACTCCTCGACGGGGTAAGGAAGTGTCGAAAGCACGCGGTCCCAGAGGTCATCGGCGAGCGTCGGTTTATCCGGATTGAAGCTGTAGCTGTCGGGCAGGAAGCCGAGAAGGTAACGCACCGCATAGGCGCGGAAGATGTTGGCGGGCGTAAAGACCACCAGCGGACCGACCTGCGTGAAGGCCACCCGGTCGACCAGGTCCTGGATCTTGCCCTCCAGCGTGGCGATACTGAAAACCATCGTGCCCATGCAATGGGCGATGACGTCGAGTTTCGGCACACCGGTCTGTGTGGCGATCGTCCGCAACACCAAGGGCACGTCTTCCTTGCCGATTTCGTCGAAGCTCCAGGCAGCACTTGCGGTCGGGTGCGCGGGGCTGGTTCTGAGGTCGGCGATCCAGACGTCACGCCCTGTCTTCCAGAAATGGCTGGCGAAGTTGGGATTGACGGCGTGGTGGGCAAAGGTGGTCCCGCCGGCGCTGTAACCGTGGATCATCACCAGCGGCCGCTTCGTCGTGCCCGGATGGGGATAGCGGGTCAGCAGGACTTTCCCGAGAACCGGCGGGCCCCCGAGTTGAGGCTTGGTCGTTCCAACAACGAGCGTCTGTCGTTGCGCCGCGACCGTGCCGCCACCCTTGATCTTCAACTGCGCCGGCGGGCGGAAATCCACCACGTCGTTCGCCGGATCCTTGTCCTTGTCGGGCGCACGGAAACTCCAGATGTGCATTCCCAACAGCAGCCGGAGGAAATACCCAAGGAAAGTCAGAAGCGCTCCGATCGCGGCAACGCCGTCGCGCTGTTCCGTGATGCGCACGAGTGGCACGCCGATGCGGGCGAGATAGTCGAGGTCGAGCGTCAGCACGCGGCTGCCGGACGTTGCGTCCACCCCAGGAAACTGCTCGAGCGCGACTTCCATGAGCTGCCGCCAGGGATTGGCGCGCCGATCATAGGTGAAGCGCTTGGTGCCGACGATACGGTCACCCGCAAGCGAGATGCCGCCGGCGATCGGGTCCGGCGCGCCGATCTTCAGATCGTAGACGAAGGCGCGGATCTCGCCGGACCGGCTGGCGATGGCAAGACCTGATCGGACGCGCTCAAAGAAACCGGGCCCGCCGTCGCCGTCGACGATCGCCTGATAGCTGTCGCGCAGGCCGCGGTTGAGCACCCAGGCCTTGCCGGCACGCCAGATCCTGCCGCCGACCCACGTCGACTGGCGCTCGAGGACCCGCAGGCTGCCGGTCAGGGGCGCCGTAAAGACGGCGATCGCCTGGAGCTTCTGCTCCTGCAGGCCGGCGGGCGCCCATGTCTGATGGAGATTGTCCCACTGATCCGCAGGAAAAATGCGGATCATGCTGCGGGCCAGCGGAACGGAGGCATCGGTCGCGACCTCAAGGGTTCCATCGCCACCATTGCTTGGCGCCAGATCGGCCAGCGCCTTCGGCTCGAAGCGCAGTGTGAGCTCGACAACTCTCGTTTCAGCGCCTGTCCCGGCCGCTGAAAACCTGACCCGGCCGGCAAGGCGCTCGATGATCTCGGCATCGGCATCAGGGGCAGATGCGGCGGCATCGGTTTCACGAAACACGGGGCGGACCAGAGCCATGCCGGGCGCGGCAGGGGCCGGGGTGACATAATTCCAGGCGGCCGCGAGCGTCTCTGAGGCGCGCAGGGCCACTGCCGCTATCGTGAGCGCCGGATTGGTGCCAAGCGCCGTCGGAATAATCGAGCCGTCGAGGACCACAAGGCCATTATGGAAGTCGTTCGGGAGCTCCGACCTGAAGACACGCCCCAAATGATCGACGACGCCCGTCGCGCCATTGTTGCCCATCACGCAGCCACCGAGCGGATGTACGGTCGTGAGTGGACCGCGCTTGTTCTGCAGCAGCCAGTTCAGGCCGGCCGGCAGGAGCTTCCAGACAGGATTGGCGATGATGCGCCCGCCCGTATTCTTCGCCAGCCGTGCCAGCGCCTCAACCTCGGTGTCGAAGACCGGCAGAGACGGCAGATCGTCCCAGCGCATCCGCGCCGTGCCGTCGGAAGCCGTTCCGTCCAGTTCCATACGCCCGGCGGCGCCGTCATCGGCCATGACGGCATAGACGGCGGAATGTTCGATCCTGCCGGTCGGCGCCACATAGGCGTCGTCGTCCGGAAAACCCCGCGTATGCGTCGACCAGTCGATCCGGTCGAGCCCGTGAAGCGTGTTGAGGGTTGCAAAGATCTCGGTGAAGGCGAGGCGCAGGCCAGCTGGAACGGAGAGCTCCTCGATCAGAACGCCGGCCGTTTTTCGAAGATCGAGCACGCCGGTGATTGTGGGCCCGATTGCGCGCTTCGAGGGCTGCAAGGCCTCGTCCGAGACGGTGTTGACCGGATTTGATGTGGCATAATCGGTCACCAGCATGTCGCCATTGGTCGAGCAATGATTGCCGAAATGCACGGAGAGGCTGAGGCCTGCAGCCTGCGAACGTTTCAGGATTTCGAACGAGCCGAGCGTACCCGCCGCCAGCACGACCTTGCCTGCGCGCACCTGCAGCACGTCGCCGTCGCGTGCGCGCAGCGCCGCGTCGGTGTAGACGCAATCGACGATCCAGTTGCCGCCGTCAGGCTTGACGCTGAGCACGGTCGCGCCGCTGAAGATCTCCGCCTCATTGCGCAGCGCCGTCACGAGCAGGTTGACGTCGAGCGAGTTCTTTGCGCCGAAATTGCAGCCCGTCGCGCAGTCGCCGCAGCGCACGCATTTATTGAGCCTGACATTTCCTGAGCTCACCGTGTCGGTCATCGCGACCGTAATCGCCGCCTCGCGAAAACCCGTCGACGCGATATTGCGGAAGGATTTGTGTTTCTGGGGAATGCCGTCGGGATGCTTCGAGATGCTGTTCGGGACGCCGTTTGCGGTGCCGCCCAGAAGCTCGCTCGCACGATCATAATACTGGCGCCAGGTCGTCAGATCCTTGAGGGCATCGGGCCAGCGCGTCTGAAACACGTTCGCGTCGGGAACTTCCATGACGCCGGCATTGATCAGGGAACCGCCACCGACGCCGTTTGCGACCACGGTGACGACCTCTGGGCCGATCCGCACGTCGACCAGCCCTTCCTTGTTGCGATCGCGGCGGATATGGCGGGGCAGTTCGCCAAGACCGGTTGGAAACGCGCCCGGCAGATACTCCTTGCCACGCTCGAGCACCCCGACTTTGATCGTAGCGCCTCCTTTCGTACGGCCGGCCATGGTGGCAGCAGCGATCGCGCCGCCATAGCCACTGCCGACGACCAGCACATCAAAGTGGAGCGCCGCCGGCGCCTTTCGAACCCGGTCGACCAGCCTTTCGAAACCCTGGGAAATCCAGGCGGTGTGCGAGGTGTTGTCGAAGTCAGCGCTGGCCATGGTCGCCTCCGGGACGTCGGTCTCGGGCACGGGGCGGGTATCCGTAGTTCCAATCGGACATAACGCTCTCCATAAGATGCGTCTGACGCCTGAACTCGGTGTGCGAGCCGCGATGGCTCATGTTTTTCGGTGATCCCCAGCAGGGGGCATCGACATCTGGGAAGAATGCAAAAATCCGAAACGTGTGCGGTTTCCGCCAATGCCGATCTATCGAAGTCGGCTAGCCCTCTTAGCGATTGCTAAATAATATGCGAGAGTCAGCAAATCGGCGAGGGATAAATGCACTTCTGCGCGAAGAGGGCCCCTGCTTCGCGCATTTCGTGATCAATCACCGCGCGAAGGAAACATGGAGACGATCGCAAAATCGCTCGAAGGGTTTTTGCCGCTGAACCTGCTTGGCCGGCTTCACGGCTCTCACGGAGAGCGGCCGTCGGCGGTAGAGTTTCCGGCCGCCGTAATCTTTATCGACGTCTCGCGCTATACGGCCCTCGTCGAGCAACTGGCGCGGCGCGGCAAGGAGGGGCTGGTGCAGATCCCGAAGCTGCTCGGCCTTTCCTATGCGCGCTGCGCCGACCATATCTGCGACCGGGGCGGCGAAGTGCTCCTCTTTGCGGGTGACTCGCTTCTGGCCTATTGGCCCGCCGACGAAACGGGTCTGGCGCGCGCGGTCAAGAGTGCGACCGAGTGCGCCGAAGCGATCTGCAAGGAGAGCCGCGAGCGGCGAGATCCGGGCGCAGCCGAAATCGGACCGACGCTGCATATCGGTATCGGCGCCGGGCAACTATGGGCGGCCGCCATCGGCGGCCAGCCGGTCTGGAACCTTGTGGCTGGGGGCGATGCCGTCGTTCAGGCCGCAAGTGCGCAGACCCTTGCCCACCGTTGGGAAGTCGTTCTGTCACCAGAGGCGGCAAACGCCCTGACCGATGGCGACGCAAATGCGCGCGCGCCGGTCGCCGCTCCACCGCATCCGCAGATCGCGCACGAATGGCTCGTCGCATTCCTGCCGATGCAGCTTCAGGAGTTGCTTGGACCCTCGCCGACGACGCCGGTCATCGCGCCCGCTTCCCCCAACGCCTCAGCCGAAGGCAATGCCCATCGCGATGCGCGGCTGGACACGCTTGCTGAGATCAGACCAGTGTCCGTCGTCTTCGTGCGGATCATCGGTCTGCAACACCAGGATGCCCAAGCGCTCGTCCGGCACCAGAACCTCTGCGCCACGCTTCGGGCGATTTCGCACCGCTACGGCGGCCCTCCGGGCGAGCTCCTCTTCGACGACAAGGGGCTCGTCTACCTCAGCGTTTTCGGGACACGCGGGACGTTTCACCGCGACGACCCGGCCCGCGCCGTGGATGCCGCCCGCGCGATCAGTCGTCACGTCACGGACATGGGGCTCGATGTGTCGGTCGGCGTGGCGACGGGCGAAGCGCTGTTTCGCGTCGTCGGCAGCCCGCGCCGCCGACAGCTGATGGTTCTCGGCACGCCGCTCAACCGTGCCGCACGCCTCGTTACGACCGTCTCCAATGACGTGCTGTGCGATGCGCCGACCGAAAGAGCAAGCCGGACGTCCTTCGATTTCGAGCAACGTGGAACCGTCCAGCTGGCGGGACTTGGCGATGTGGCGCCCGTCTTTCGTCCCCTTGAACCGAGGTCACGGGCCCTGGCTGCCGCAACGCTGATTGGCCGAGAGCGGGAACTCGCCTTCCTGCAGCATGCTTTCGAGGAGACGCGCAGCGGTTCGAGCCGTCTTGTCGTCATCTTGGGCGAACCCGGCATCGGCAAGAGCAGACTGGCTGCCACCTTTACCGACAATCTTCACGCTGCCGGTGTTGCGATCGCCGTGACGCTCGCCGAACGGGACGACCGGCGGAGTTCGCTTCTGGCCTGGCGGCGCGTCCTTGAGACACTTTTGGGATTGCCAGCCGAAAGCGATGGCCTCGTCCTGCTCGAAAGCATCACCGCGCGCATCCGCACGGCGCCATGGATTGCCGACCGCCTGCCCCTTCTTAACGACCTGCTGGCGATCGAGATTGAGCAGAACGAAGGCACACGCCATCTGGAAGGCGCCCACCGCGCCGATGCGACCATGCGCCTCCTCGGCGATATCCTCGGTGTCTTGGCGCCCCGTCCGTTCGCCCTCGTGCTCGAAGACAGTCAGTGGCTGGATTCTGCTTCCTGGCGGCTGGTCGAATGGGTGCTCGGCTCCGTGCCTTCGCTGCTGCTCGTGCTTTGCGTCCGCTCCGAAGAGGTGCCCGAGGATTTGAAGCAATTGCGGCGACGGGTCGAGGCGGCGGGCGAAGCCGCGACCGAGACAGAGGAGCCAGCCCGGCGCTACCGCATCCTCGAACTCGAAGAACTCGACGACGGCACTGTTTGCGAACTCGTTTCGCGCACCCTTGGCGAGGTTCCGCCGCAACCGGAACTCGCGCGCAGGGTCGCCGCCCTTGCCGGAGGCAATCCCTTCTTTGCAGAGGAGATCGCGCTGACGCTGAAGAGCGAAGGCTTGATCGCCGTGCGCGATGGCTTCTGGCGCTCGATCCGTCCGCTTGAGGACCTCCAATATTTCGAGGGAGTCGAGCGCGTCATCCGAGAGCGAGTGGATCGCCTCGACTCGACATCGCAGGACGTGATCAAAGCGGCATCCGTCATCGGACGCTCGTTCACCTTCGCCGAGCTGGAGGCCTTGCTGAAAGACGAGCTGAACGCGGAAGGGCTCGGCTCCGCCGTCGAAAGGCTGGTCGATGCCCATCTGGTGCGCCGGCTCGGCCAAGCCGGAAGCTACGAGTTCCGCCACGACCAGACACGCGACGTGGTCTACGGATCGATGCCGGGCGACCTGCGCAGCCGCCTTCACGCATCGCTCGCCCACTGGCTGGAGCGCACCCGCATCGAAGCAATGGGGGGCGATCTGGCGGTGCTCGTCCAGCATTTCGAGGCGGCGGACAACAAGGAGAAGGTCGTAAAGTACGCGGACCTGGCGGCCGCGAGGGCCTTGCAGGTCGGCGCCTTCCGGGAGGTCGAGTCCTTCCTCGGCATTTGCATGGCGCACGAGCCGAAGCCGCAGGACTGGACGCCCGAACAGCGACTGCAGGCGGTTCGCTGGCGGCGCAAGCTTGCCGAAGCGCACTACAGTCGCGGTGACATTCACGCGCAAGGCATTGCCGTCAGGAATGCGCTGAAAGCGGCCGGCCAACCGGTTCCCGTCTCTTCGTCTGCGACGCTGGTGCGGCTTGCCGCCCGCAGCCTGCGGCTTGCGGCGCAGCAGATGCTGCCGGAAACGGCGAAGCTTGCCCACCGCGAGGACCGGCTGTCCTGGGAGAGGGAAATGGCGCGGTGCCTGAACCAGGCAGCGCTGGTGGACTACTTCGAGCTGCGCTTCACCCGGGGAATGTGCAATCTCGTTGGCGCGGTGGCGCGCGCCGAACGCACCGGACGGACGATCGAAATGGCCGTCGCCGCCTCGCAGCTCGGCTGCGGCTTTGGGATGATGGGCTGGCGCTCCGGGTGCCGCTATTTCATGGAAAGGGCGGAGCGGATTGCGACCGAGCTTTCAGACACTGCAATCCATGCGCATGTCTGCAATCTCGACGCTCTCTGGCAGCTCGGGCGCGGAGAATGGGCTGGGGTGGACGCAAGGCTGGAGCAGGGCCAGCAGTTCTGCCTTCGAGCCGGCGACCAATTGCGGTGGTGCAATGCCCAGGGCATGCGCTTCTGGTCGCTCTATTACCGTGGCGAACAGGCCGCGCTCGAACCAACGGCGACCGCCCTGCTCTCCCGCGCGCAGAATGCCGGCAACATCCAGCAAGAGATCTGGGCGTTGCGGTGCAAGGCGTTGTGCGTGCTGCACACGGATCAGCCGCGCGAAGCCGTCGACATTCTCCGGCTGATCGGCTCGGCGATGCTCGGATCGGTCGATCTGGCCGCGCAGATATCGGCGAAGGGTGCACTTGCTCTCGCGCTCGCGCGCACGGGGCGGCATGCGGAGAGTGTCCAGGCGGCCGCCGAAACCTTGCAACTGGTAAAATTGATGCGCCGGCCCTCGTCCCACAGCACTTTGGTCGGCATCTCCGGCGCCGCCGAGGTCTTCCTGCGGGGCCGCGAGGCCGGCCTCGCACATGCATATGAGGAATGGCCGCGCTGGGAAGGCCAAGCGCTACGCGAGCTCAAGCGTTATGCCCGCGCCTTTCCCATCGGCGTGCCTCAACTCGCGCTTTGGTCGGGCGTATCGCTCTGGCTGGAGGGCAAGGAGGCCGGCGCAATGTCCGTGTGGAAGGATGGCATGGCAGCCGCGCAACACCTCAGCCTTCGGCGCGACGAGGCCATGATCGCCGCCGAACTGCGCCGCAGGCGGGACCGGCTTTAGGGACGTGACTAGCCGGCGCAACTCGCGAGTCTATCGTCTCCAAGTCCGCCCAGCCGTTCGGCGAGAAGCGTCTTAAGGCCAGGCTGCCCGACAAGCGACGCCGCGAGGGATGCCGGCACCCAGCGCATCGCGCGCGCGCGCTTTTCCGCAAAGTCGGGCGCCATGGACACAACGGTGATCAGGTGAACCTGGACGCGATAGACGGCCGTCTTGCCGACCTTGCTGTAGGTGTAACTGCCGATTTCGTCGTTCAACACCGTTCCGATGACGCCGGCCTCCTCGAACGCTTCCCGGACGGCAGCGCCAAGGGTGTCTTCACCATACTCCAGGTGCCCCTTGGGTATGCCCCAGAGCCCGGTGGTGCGTCCGCAAATGAGCAGCACCTCGAACCGGTTCCCGCCGCTTTCCTTGCGAAAGCAGATCGCACCAGCCTGGTTGACGACGACCGGCTCTGCGTCGGAAGCGGCTATCGCGTCAGATGACAGACGTGACACAGCGGATGTTTGCATCATCGCTCACATGTTGAACTGACTGGAAGCCGAGGGAAGGTCAGGCGGCTGTGTGACGGTTTTATGACGAGTCACAGCGAAATTCAACAGCCTGCTAATGCAATTGAAAGGCCGGCAAGACGGCCATCCGCGGGTCAGGATTTTCAGCCTCGGCGAACCTGATGACGGCCCGCAAATCGCGGGCCGTCATCGCATCAAAGCTTAATCAGAACGGCGAATCCGGGAAGTAGAAGTCCTTCGCATTGTCCTTGGTCACGAGCGTTGCATCGATCGTGTAGACGCCGCGCACCGGAACCTGGCCGTAGAAGTTGGCGACGGTCATTTCGAGCGCCGTGCCGACCATTGCCGGCGGATAGAGCACGTCGACCGGGATCATCTTGTCGCCGTCCATGACCTTCTTGATCATTTCCTTCGAGCCTGCGCCAGCGACGACATACTGGATGTCGGTGCGCTTGGCCTGCTCGATCGCCTGCAGCACGCCGACGGCCATGTCGTCGTCCTGGCACCAGACAACGTCGATCTTCGGGTACTTGGTCAGATAGTCCTGCATGACCTTGAAGGCATCGTCACGGTTCCAGTTGCCATACTGGCGATCGAGAACCTTGACCTTCGAGCCCTCGATGCCCTTGTCGAAGCCGTCCTGGCGCTGCTGGTCGATCGGGATCGGCAGGCCGCGGATGACGACGACTTCAGCTTCCGGCGTCGTTGCCTTGATGTACTCGCCTGCGACCTGGCCAAGCGCCGGATTGTTGCCGGCAACGTAGAGGTCACGCACCGAGTTGTCGTTGACGCTCGGGGCACGGTCGACGAGAGCGACGAAGGTCCCCTTGCCCTTCACTTCCTTGATGGCGTTGACCAGCGGATCCGGATCGGTCGGCAGGATGACGAGCGCGTCGATGCCTTGCGTCTCCAGATCCTGCACGGCGTTGGCCTGGCTTGCCGGATCGGGCGAGGTCTTGACGATGACGTTCAGGCCGGGATTGCGTTCCATCAGGATCTTGGCGACGCGTTCAGCATGGAACACCACGCCGGCCGTCCAGCCATGGTCGGCAGCCGGGATCGAGACGCCGATGGTTACTTTCTTTTCCTCTTGCGCGTGGGACACGCCGGCAAAGGCGGTCATCGCGGCAAGGGTCAGGCCGAATAGCTTCTTGTGCATTAAGTTCCTCCCAAATTTCAGGTCAGCCTGTTCAAGGCCGGGAGACCTGTAGGCCCGGCCGTCTCACGACTTCCGCACCAGCGAACGCTGGACGAGCATCGCAATGATGATGATCGCGCCCTGGATGGCACCGATCAGATATTCGCTGATGAAGTTGGAGAGCAGCATGATGTTGCCGACCAACTCGAGGATGAACGCGCCGCAGATCGTGCCCCAGACGCGTCCGGCGCCGCCCTTCAGCGCCGTGCCGCCGACGACGACGGCGGTGATCGCCTGCAACTCCCACAAAATGCCCGTCGTGGCCGAGGTCGAGCCCAGGCGCGGCACATAGAGGAGAACGGCGACCGCAACGCAGAGCCCTTGAATGACGAAGGCGATGGTGCGCACGCGATTGACGGAGATGCCGGAATAGCGGGCAACGTCGCGGTTGGAGCCGACAGCAACGACGTGGCGACCGTAGCGCGTGCGATAGAGGACAAAGGCAGCAACAGCAGTCACCGCAAGGATGACGACGATCGGAACCGGGACCCCGGCGATCGTGCCGAAATAGGCTGGCCGGTACATTTCCTGAAGCTCAGGCTCCTTGAGCGTGATCGCTCCGCCCTGCGAAAGCCAAGTCGTCAGCCCGCGATAGATGCCCATCGTGCCGAGTGTCGCGATGAAGGGCTCGATCTTGCCGACGGTGGTGATCAGGCCGTTGGTGAGGCCGCAAAGCGCACCGGCGACGATGGCAAAAAGGACTGCCGCCAGGAGCATAAGAACCGGATCGGCAATGACGCCGGAATTCATGAACAGGATCATCAGGCTGGCGATAAACGCGACCATGGCGCCCACGGAGAGGTCGAGATCCCCGGACGAAATCACGAAGGTCGCGCCAACCGCGATGATCGCAATGAAGGCGCTTCGGGTGGCAACATTGGCGAGGTTGGTGATGCTGATGAAATTGGGATTGACCAGCGCGCCGACCAAGAGAAGCAACGCCAGCGCAACGAATGGCGCCACGGCCCTCAGATCGATGTCACGCCAGCTGCGGCGGCGGATGGCTTCCTGGCTGCCTTCCTGGTTCACGCTCATGTCCAATCGAACCTCCCCCATCTGTCGGGAAACTTGTTGTTGTTGCCGACGGCCGCGCCACTTATGCGGCTCAAGCCGCCGTCTTTTTCTTCAGGCCTGCGGCGTAACGCATGATCTCCTGTTCGGAGATCTCGTCGCCTTCGAGAATGCCGGCGATATGACCTTCCCGCATGACCGCGACGCGACTGCAAAGGCCAATGATCTCCGGCATCTCTGAGGAGACGACGATGATCGAGCGGCCATCCCGGGCGAGCGCCGAAATGAAGTGATAGATCTGCTGCTTGGTGCCGACGTCGATGCCCCGTGTCGGCTCATCGATGATGATGATGCTGGGGTCGGTTTCCATGACCTTGGCGAGAAGCAGCTTCTGCTGATTGCCGCCCGACATGCGCCCGGCTACGATCCTGTCGTCCCGCACGCGAATGTCGAAGCGACGCCGCGCCTTGACCAGGGCCGCCTCTTCGCTGCCGGGATCGAGATAGCCAAGGCGGCTGTGGCGGCCGAGCGATTGCAGCGTCAGGTTCGCCATCATGCCGGCATTGAGCAGGAGCCCTTTGGCCTTGCGGTCCTTGGTCATATAGGCAAGACCAGCCTTGTTGGCCGCATGCACGTCGCCGGATGGCACCGGCTCGCCACGCACCAGCACCTCGCCGGCCGTGCGCGCGCGCAAGCCGACGATCGCCTCCATCAGCTCCGTCCGGCCCGAGCCGATCATGCCGGAAAAGCCGAGGACTTCGCCGCGGCGCACCTCGAACCTCGCGTCGCGGACATAGCCGGTCGATAGGGCATCGACGCGCAGAACCACGTCTTCGTCGACATCGGGCTCGTTCTTTGCGGGATAGAGGCTCGACAGCTCGCGCCCGACCATCAGCTGGGCGATCGCCTCGCCGTCGAGAATGGAGGTCGGCGACGTCTTGATCCACTGGCCGTCGCGCAGCACCGTCACGCGGTCGGTCAGTTCCATCACCTCGTCGAGCTTGTGCGACACGAAGACGAAGCTTGTTCCCTTGTCGCGCAGCTTGCGCACCAGCCGGAACAGGAAGTTCGTCTCCTCGCGCGACAGCACAGCCGTCGGCTCGTCCATGAACACGACGCGCGCATCGCGGCTGATGGCCTTGGCGATCTCGACCATCTGCTTTTCGGCAATCGAGAGCGATCCGATCATCGCGCTCTCTTCGACATGCGAACCGAGGAGATCGAGCACACGACGGGTCTCGGCGCGCATGAACTTGCGGTCGAGCACGCCGAAACGGGTTACCTCGCGGCCGAGAAACAGGCTCTCGGTAACGGTCAGATGTTCGGCAAGATTGAATTCCTGGTGGATGATGACGATACCGAGCGCTTCCGCGGCGCCATTGGCGGGCAGCTTCGTCGACTTCCCGTCAAGCAGGATCTCGCCCGATGTCGGCTGCTCGAAGCCCGACAGGATCTTCACCAGCGTGGATTTGCCGGCCCCGTTCTCGCCCATGAGCGCATGGATTTCGCCCTGGCGAAGCTCGAAATCGACGCTGAACAGGACCTGCACGCCGCTGAACGATTTGCTGATGCGGCGCGCCGACAGCACGACGGGAGCCCCGTCGACATGCTCCGTGGTCATTATCCCCTCCCTGCGGCCTCCATCGCTATTTCAATGATGTAAACCTTTACACTCGCCGATGTAAAGGTTTACATCATACTTGCCCGACAATTTTTTTGGCTTCTTCGTTTGACCGTCGGGCGAACCTGTGTAACGTCCTCGCAGCAAATCCCGAGGCCAAGTGTGTCCAGTTCCCAGCCCGCAACCATTGAAGACGTCGCACGGATCGCCGAAGTGTCGATCGCGACCGTATCGCGGGCCATTCACATGCCGGAGAAGGTTGCCAAATCGACCCGCCTCAAGGTCAACCAGGCGATCGCGATTACCGGCTACACGCCCAATGCGATGGCGCGCAGCCTGCGGCTCGGGCGGTCGAACATGATCCTCGTTGTCGCACCCGATATCGGTGATCCGAACTTTTCCAGCATCCTGGTGGGTCTCGAAAACGAAGCGCGCGCGCATGGTTACGGCGTCCTGATCGGCCATACGCAGAACGATGCCCAGCGTGGCCTGGAATATTTGAAGTTCTTCAATTCCAACCAGGCGGCGGGCATGATCCTGTTTACGGGCATCCTTCCCTTCGGCCATCAGACACTAACGGCGCGGCTGCCGCCGACCGTCGGCGTTTTCGAGCCGGTCTTTAACGGCGGCATCCCCTATGTCGGGGTCGATGACGTCGAGGGCGCGCGCAAAGTCGTCGATCTCCTGATTTCCGAAGGGCACCGGCGCATCGCCTTCATCGGCGATTCCAACACCCGCCTTGCCTACGGTCGCCGGCGGCAGGGATATGAAGCGGGGCTTGCAGCGGCCGATATTGCCATCAATCGCCGTCTGATCATGGAAGGCGACGGCACCGTGGAAAGCGGCAGGCTGGCGCTCGAACAACTCTTCATGCGTGACGACCTGCCGACCGCCTTCATGTGCGTCAACGACCAGACCGCGCTTGGCGTGACGCTTGGCCTGCGCGCCCGCGGCTACGATATCCCTGACGATTTTTCCGTCACAGGCTTCGACGATGTCCCGCAAGCGAGTTTCATGACGCCTTCGCTGACGACCATCCGCCAGCCCCGCACCGCCATCGGCAAACACGCGATGGCGCTGCTTTTGGAGTTGCTTTCAGACCGCGCGCCCTCCGAAACCGAAATCCTGCTGCGGCCTGACCTCGTCATCCGCAATTCCGTTGGCCCCCCGCCGGCACGGCGATGACGCGACATTCGCAGCCCTTCTAGAAACTCCTGCCCGTGCTTCAACCTGTGACACGGTGATGGAACCGTTTTCGCTCAAGTCGGTTCTCCCACTGTGAAGTCAAAGGAGCAACGAAGATGGATCACACTGGTCACGTACGCCTTGCAGCCACGGAACTGACACCGGCGATTTTGGAAGGGGCAACGGTTTACGGAGCGGACGACGATAAAGTTGGCACGGTCGACCACGTCCACGGCGTCGGCACAGCGAGCACCGTCATCATCGACGTCGGCGGGTTCCTGGGCATCGGCGCAAAACCCGTCGCCGTGCCGCTTGCCGATCTCGATTTCATGCGTGACGAAGACGGCGACGTCCACGCCGTGACGACGTGGACCAAGGATCAACTCAAGGAAATGCCCGAGCATTACGACTCGTAGCTTGTCCGGCATAAAGGACCGGGGTTTACAGCACCCAGGCTCACATTAGGATTGCGGCGGCGGCCAAAACATACCCGGCCGCCGCATACGGCTGAACAACCCGTCTCGCAGCGCCATCAATCCCAGAGCGAATGCCAGCAATTCCTCATCACACAAGGACTGTAGTCTCAGTTTCGGCGGGGATCGGTGAACAGACGTCGGCACGTGCTTCGCCCTTCGCGGCAAGCCTTGCCTCATGTTCCTTGCCCCACGTCGACAGGACCGTCACTGCGTCGTTCAGGGTTTTGCCAAACTCCGTCACCGAATACTCGACCCTTAGAACGGCGCCCGGAAAAACCTCGCGGCGAACCAGACAATCGGCTTCCATTTCGCGAAGTTGTTGCGCCAGGACCTTTTCACTAATTCCCGGCAGGAGCCGTCGTAATTCGCCGAACCGGCGCGGTTCGATGTTGACCTCCCACAATATAAGCGTCTTCCATTTGCCGCCGATCGCGTTCAGCGCCGATGCAAAGCCACAATCGTCCTGCTGCAACCGTTTCACGGGCTCTGCTCCCTACTTCCGCGTTACCGCTTACTTTAAAGTGCGTAATTTACAGGCTCCGAAAACCGCTTCTATTGGACGGCAGCTTTCAATCGGAGTTGTCGTTGATGATCAATATAGGTGTTACCGGCGACGGGCGCATTGGCCCCGCGCGCGCCCGGATACTTCTGAAGCCTGGCACGTTTGCGGCAAGTTATCTGCCGAGTGAACTCGCGGCCCTGGCGAGGTCCGTGCCATGACCACAAGCGATCGCCTGCAACACAATGGACGGCCGCAGACCTTAGAACGCGCCGGCAATAGAACGGCAAGCTGTGCCTGCGGCGGGCTGAAGGTTACCGTCAACGGCCCCCCTGCCCGTGTCTACGCCTGCGCCTGTCTGGAATGCCAACGAACAACGGGATCGGTCTTCGGCTACCGTGCCCGATTTTCCAGAGCGTCCGTCATCGGCATCGAAGGGGAACGCCGGGTGTGGCGACGCAGCAGCGACGCCGGCCGCTGGGTGGACCAGACCTTCTGCCCTACATGCGGAACGCTGGTCTACATGGAGGCGGAGGCACTGACGGACGCGGTGGTGATCTCCGCGGGCTGCTTTGCCGACCCGCACTTCCCGCCGCCGGCTGCCGTCTTCTGGGCCTCGCGCCGACACACCTGGTACGATCTGACGGAAGGCATCGAGACATTTGGATAGGTGGCCGATTTCCCCCAGGCGCAACATGTCGCAATCCGCCGCGGCCAGGGCCGCCGCGCAATATCAGGGAGCTTGTCCGCTCATCGTGTCTCGGCATCCGCCCGTCGGGCCACGAGGCCCAGGTCCTTGGCGCCGAGCCTGCCGATGGCTGACAGGATACGGTAGCCTGCGACGACGGTCTCCCGCTCTGCGGCGGCGAGCTTAACCTGCGCCTTCACCACGTCGGCCTGGGCTTCCAGAACGTTCAGCAGCGTGCGCTGGCCGGTCGCGTGTTCCGCCACCATGCCGTCCTTGGCCATTGTTGCCGCCTTGACGGCCGCCCGGTTGGCGGACGCGGTCGCGAGGGCTCCCTGGTATTGCGCCCAGGCAGCGGCCGCCTTCGCCTGAACTTCGGCGTGCTGAACGTCGACGGTGACGTTCGATTTCCCGAGGTCTTCCTTCGAGCGCCGTATCTCGGCCGCCGCCTTCCCTCCCTGATAGATGGGTACCTTGAGCTCGATGCCCGCCTTTTGCTCCGTCGCCGATCCGTCGAACGCCATTGCGTCGAGCGCGCTCACGCGCTCACCTCTGCCGATCCCGATCGCACCTTTGACGGTCGGCAGGAGCTTTCCCTCGCTGACGGCAACATTGAACACCGCGCCTTCGGCGAGGTGCCGTTTCGCCAGAAGTGCGGGATGCTGCTTGGCGGCAATCGCCAGCGCCTTATCGATGTTGGCGGGCAGCATTTTCACGGGAACTTTTCCACCGGTGAGATTGCCCGGTTCGTCGCCGATGACCTGCCTATAGGTAGCCTGGGCACGCTTGGCTTCGGCATGGGCGAGGCTCAGTTCCGCCTGCGCCGCAGCGCGGCGCGCCTCGGCCTGCGCGATGTTCGTTCGGGTCCGTTCGCCGGCACGGTGGCGGGCGACCTCGGATCGTGTGAGTTCCTTGAGGAAATCCAGATCCTGTTTGCGCAGCGCGACGATGCGGCGCGTCAGCACCACGTCCATGTAAGCCTCGGTCGCCTCGAACAGGATGTTCTGCTCGGTGTTGCGGGTGTTCTCCTCGGCGGCGCGCTGTCGCGCCTTGTTGACCTCGACATTGCTTGTCGTCTGCAGGCCGTCGAAAAGGGTTTGATCGAGAACGATACCAAACGTGCCGCGATTGGTTGCTGCACTGGAATTGTAGCCGATCCCGCTGCGCCAGGTGATTTTCGGATGCATCGCTGACCGTGCGATGTCGATGTCGTACGCGCTCGCGCGCACTCCGGCCCGCGCGGCATTGAGCGTCGGGTTGCTGCGGTAGGCCTTTGCCAAGGCACTTGAAAGCGGCTCGGCACGAGCCTCGGCCATGGCAATCGGCGCAATCATCGCAACGAGGGTCACCAGTATTCGTTTCATCGAACAGGAATCTCCGTTGGGAACCCGGATCGCCCGCAGAGGAGATAATCCGGATCGAGGGCACGGAGACGCTCGTCGGACGGCGTCAAGGGACGGCCAACGGCCGAACAGCACTTGGCCGGCGCCATGGCGGAAGTACAACGGCCCAAATTTGGTACCGATGGACCCGCCCTCACGAAAAAAGTCGTGCCGGCGCGAATCTCTTTCCGGGTTCCGCGCCTCTTATGACTGAGACGATGGGTCTCGGTTTGCACCGGAGGTGTTGCATGGCATTTTTTCGCAAGAATATTGGTAAAGGGCAGCAGACAGTGCGGATTGGCTTTGGGGTTGGCGCGGCTGTGCTGGCGTACAGTTTCCTGAACGGATGGATCGCGCTGTTGGTCGGCGTAACGGCCCTCACCTTCGTTCTCACCGGCCTCGTCGGCTATTGCCCGGCCTGCCCGTTGCCGGGATCCATGATCGGAGCAAGCGATGAGCGCAAAGGCGGTGACGACAGAAACGTTCGAAGCCGCCCGCCAGGGCGATCGCGATGCGATCGTCCGGCTGCTGGAGCGGACGCAGCCGGACATTCGCCGCTACGCCCGGGCAACTTGCCGCACCGCCGACGTAGACGATGCGGCGCAGGAGGCGCTTTGGCTTCTGTCGCGCCACGTCGGCGCGATCCGGGCACTCGCGACCCTGTCGAACTGGCTGTACAGCGTGGTCCGACGGGAGTGCCTGAGGCTCGCCCGACGCAGCGGCATGATCGCCGCCGGAGACGAGGATGCGCTTGAAACAAGTCTGGTGCAGCGGCCCGAACATGTGTTGCGGCTCGATCTGGCAGCAGCCTTCGAGGCTCTGCCGCCGCATTATCGCGACGTGGCTCTGATGCGCGACCTCCAGGAGATGACGATCGACGAGATCGCAGCCGCGCTTGATCTTTCGCGACAGGCGGTGAAAGCACGGCTGCACCGTGCACGCCTGCTGTTGCGAGAATATTTGGCGGAATGAGCGAGCCGAGAGGCTTTAGGGAACAACGGCGCAGCTATCACAAAAGCGCGGGTTCCTTCGCAATTTTCGGAAACGTCAGATCGACGAACAGACCGCCGTTCGCTGCTTCTCCGAGCGCCACGGATCCGTTGTGGGCGGTCATAATTTGGGCAACGATGGCCAGTCCCATGCCTGTTCCCTCACTCGCGCTGGTATTGCCGCGCACAAAAGGCCTCAGCATTTTTTCGCGCTCCGCGGCCGGGATTCCTGGGCCCTCATCGCTGACCCGCACGATCCGGGCTTGCAGAACCTCGACTACGAGCACTTCCGTTCCACGTGCGTGTCGCATCGCATTGATGATCAAGTTGTCCAGGGCCAGGCGAATGGCCGGTTCGGAACCGGAGACAATGACCCGCCCCTCTGCCTTGAACTCGATGTCCATGCCCTGCTTCATCACAGATGGCACATGCTCGGCAATGACCGCGCGCGCGATCGCTGCGAGATCTACCATTGTGAAGGTCAGCGCTTGGCCTGACAAACGCGCCAACTGCAACGATGTCGTGACGATTGATGCAAGCCGCGCCGTGTCGCGAACAAGGATCTCCCGCACGTCCGGGTCCTGAACAAGGTCGAGCTTCAACCGCAATTTTGTCAGCGGCGTCCGCAATTCGTGGGATGCGTTGGCAAGAAAGTTTCGCTGTGCTTCGAACGCGTTGTCGATACAACCGAGTGCGGTGTTGAACGCAGCAACCATCGGCTTCAGTTCTATGGGAGTGTCGCGATCCGATATCCGGCGACCATTGGGAAGCCCGTCGATCTGCTCGGCTGAATCGACAACCCTTTTTACAGGGGTTGCGATCGTGCGCTTGACCGCAACGACAGCGATCGTGGCCGTGGCAACAAGAACAATACCCAGAAGGTGGTAAAGTCCTTGCGGCCAAATTTCGAGCAGGACCACGAACAGCGTTTCAGCATTCGAAAATGTCACTCCGCCGACCACGACGAGTTTGGGTGGATCCTCCGCGTTCAGTTTTCGGAGCCCGAGAAATCGCTGCTGGCCCGCCATGTAAGAAAACTCAGAGGAAATTACCTGGGGAGAGGTCGTATCGATGATGTCTTGAACCGATGCCGGCACGACACCGTGTATGATGGTTTGGGTCCCATCACTGACAAAGTACCAGAAGTCGGACTGCTCTTCGGAAAGTCTGATAATCTTTTCCGCAATGACTCCTTCGACCTCGAGAACAAACTTGCCGGTGTGATCGTAGCTCACACCATCCTGGAGAAGCTCGACGACACTTTCGACTGCGATTTTTTTCCTGCTCTGCCCATCCGTCAACAGGAACACCGCGACGGTGAGGATGGTGCTGATCACCATCATCAGCGCCATGCCCAAGATGAGCACGACGGCCACCGGAAAAGCGATCGAATTCGGACGCCCCATTACTCTTGCACCAGCATGTAGCCGATGCCGCGAATGGTCCGGATCGTTGCGCTGCAATTACCCTCGCGCAGACGCTTGCGGAGCCTAGAGACATGGGAATCGAGCACGTTGGACTCGATCTCCTCGTCGATATTGTAGACGGCAGCTTCAAGATTATCGCGCTGCACGACGCGGCCAGCCCTCCGGATCAACGCTTCCAGAACGGCGAGTTCGCGTCTCGGAACGCTCAAAGCGTTCTCACCGATCATGGCGGATCGGTTGACGAGATCAAACGACAGATTGCCGAATTGCGTGCAGCCGGTCTCGTCCAGGCTGTAGCGACGAAGAACCGCGCGCGCCCGTGCAATCAGTTCCATCGGTTCGAATGGTTTGCCGACATATTCGTCTGCGCCCTTGTCGAGCGCAAACACGATGTCGATCGGATCGTCCAATGCCGTTAGAACGAGCGTTGCCGGCCTCGGACGGAGTTGTCGCAGCGTTGGCAGCAGCGATAGTCCGTCACCATCAGGGAGGTTGCGGTCGATGACGACGAGATCGAACTTGAAGGCAAGCAATGCGGCCTCGGCATCCGCAAGCGTCTCAAACACATCCGCAACGCCGATCGCGGCTTCCAGCATGGTCTTGAGCGAAGACGCCAGTTCACGATCATCTTCTACGATCAGAATTCGCATGTTGCCTGCCAATATCGACTAGAATTGAGTTCTGAAGAAACAAAGCTTTTTAAAGGAAGAAAAAGAGGGTTCTAAACAACGTTCCGTAAGTCAGGTCGCAGTCATCCCAATTGAAACAGTCTTCTCTAATGCAGTCGGCATCCCTGCGGAATTACTCGTAAGCATACACCGGAGGGTCGTAATCGCGTCCTCTGCGGCGTTCATCGGACATATCAAGACGTTGCACGCAATTGGCATAAGCATCGGTTCCCGGCACGAATCCGTACTCGGCACAACGGTTTCTGTATTCTACGGTTTCGCATCCCGCCAGCACGATCAGCAGGCCCGCTGCAATAAATAGACGCATAAAATGACCTCGGTTTATTTCTCGTTTTGTCGACGCCTCGTTCCCATTGCCACCTTGTGACAATGTTACGAGACACAAGCGTAGTCCGCCTCAGCGGCTGCCAATGGAAGGGGTCGTTTTCTCGGCAGAAAGGGCTGTTCCGGTTGCCGCGACGGGGCGCCTGCCTCCCCTGTCCGTCCAGGACGGCGGCGCTCCGATCGAGGCGCCGATCATGCCGACCACACCCGGCGCACGCCCGAAGTTCTCGCAGATCGCAGAACCGGGTTTCCCACCAAGCGAGGTGCGAATGTCGTAAACGGACGGCAAGCGCAGATCGAAATCCCCAGGTTCTTTGCCAGCGACGACCATTCTTGAGAAATCCTTGCCGAAAGCAGCGGCCAGGTCATAGGCGTCGCCAACCTGCGAAACGCGCGCTTCACTCGTAAACGAGTTTGCGCCCTTCGACCAAACGATCGCAGCCGTTTGTTTGCCGGTTCGATCGATGGCCTCCGCTTCGACGGCAAGCCCGCCGAGCCCGAAGGGCAGTCGTGGTATGCCGACCGGCAAGACAAGCGAACTGCCAATGGAAATCGCCTTGGCAGCACCGGCGACGGACGGCTCGGTCGGGACAATGTCCGTAACAACCGTTCGGACCGTCAGATCTGCGGGTGTGTCGAACGGGACGATCTGATACTTCTCGCTCATGGTGATGCAAATCGCGCGGTCAATCGCGTTCGTTACCAGCAGGCGGTCCTTCTGCTTCTCGACACGCTGCTGCGCGGCCGGGGCCAGAGACGTCGGCGCGATCCTCACGGTTTTGACGTCCTTCAAACCATCCTTGCTGAAATAGACTCTTTTCTTCTCGAACTTTCCCTTCGCAGCACTGAGGTTGCTGTAAGAGCTAAGCGTTCCTGCTTCCTTCAAGGGAACGGTCGTACATCCCCCAAGAGCGAGGATGATCGGCACTATTCTTGCGATCCCCCGACCGCCTGCCACGCCCCTTCTTTTCCCAACCAGGTTATGGCTGCTCGTCTTCTCATTGCATGTCATTCGCCCAGAACCCTCGTTGTCAAAACGAGCGCCGATTGGGGTCCTGCACCTTGTGAAAACATTACGAATTCAGCTCAAACGCGCTGACTTCCATCTGAATTCGATATCCGGGAAAATCAGATCTCAGACAGCGTAATGTTCCTGCAAGAGAACAATAGGACAAGGATGTACGGTGATTTTACTCGGAGTACATTGATGTACCTTTTTATGTTTTTTAGCGCGATGATCGTATTCAGCATTCTATTTCTGAGCGCATACTCCATTTACTCGCAGCTCAGCGACACCAAAAATATTCTATAGACTTGCACTTTTGCGACGAGCGAAGGAGACAAAAAAGGTCAACAAAGCGAGTGCTTTGTTGACCTTTCCTTAAGTGACTTCTCATCGGTTCGAGCAGATTATTTTCCGGTGGCGCTTGCCGGCGGTTGCGTGGCTGCCTTCAGCCCACCTTCCTGCAAATCCGCCTCATCGGCCAGAATGGCGGTCGCCTCAGCAAGCAGAACGTCCTTTGCGTTTTTGCGGGCGTTTTCCATTGCGATATCGGCACTCAGGCTGCGTTCGTCGGCATTCAATCCATCGTCCTCACCGGTATCCTCGCCATCGCTCCCCTGCGCCCGAGCCTTAAGACGATTTTCGCGATCCTTCATTTCCTTGCGACGTTCGGCTTCGTTGAGGGAGACAACGCCCTTTTCGCGTTGCGCCTTGATGTCGGCGATGTCTTCGAGGAGGCGCTGGAAATCGGGGTCGCTTGCAACGCGCGCATTATGGCGGTCCTGGAGTGCCGGCAGCAGCGCGGTGACAGTATCGGCCGGCGCATAATCCGCAGGCTTGATCTCTGACCATGGCAGGGCGTTGTCATAGCTCGTCTCGCCAAAACGCGTCGGGTCGGAAAGCCCCGGCAGACTGATATCGGGCGTTACACCGTGCAACTGCGTGGTGCCGCCATTGACCCGGAAGAACTGGGCGATCGTCACCTTGAGTTCGCCGAATGCGGGCTTGCTGTTGCGGACCATCTGGTCGAGGTCGACGACGGTTTGTACCGTGCCCTTGCCGAAGCTGGGCTCACCGATGACGACACCCCGGCCGTAGTCCTGGATGGCCGCAGCAAAAATCTCAGAGGCCGAAGCCGACCCGCGATTGATCAGAACACCGACGGGGCCCGACCAGAGAGGCTCAGGAAACTCCGAGCTTGTCACCACGACTTTACCGTCGCCACTGCGTTGCTGAACGACCGGTCCAGAGCCGATGAACAAGCCGGTTAAGGCAATCGCTTGGTCCAGCGAACCGCCGCCATTGTTGCGAACGTCGATCAGAACGCCGTCGACCTGTTCCTGCTTCAGCTCTTCGAGAAGTTTTGCGACGTCGCGGCTTGCGCTGCGATAATCCTGCTCTCTTTTGCGCCGGGCTTCGAAATCCTCGTAGAAGGCCGGAAGGGTGATCACCCCGATCTTGCGGGTGGTATCGCCCGCCTTCGCAGACAGAACGCTCTTCTGTGCCGCCTGCTTTTCGAGGCTGATCTTGTCGCGCACGAGGGTGACGATGCGATGGGCGGCGTCTGCTCCGGCATCGGCCGGCAGGACGTCGAGGCGCACGACCGACCCCTTCTTCCCACGGATCAGCTGCACGACTTCATCGATGCGCGTGCCGACTACTTCCTTTATCGGGCCGTCGTGGCCCTGCCCGACGCCGGTGATGCGGTCTCCGACAGCAAGCTTGCCGGACAGCTGCGCCGGCCCACCAGGCACGAGCTCGCGGATCGTCGTGTAGTCGTCGCGTTCCTGCAGTACCGCACCGATTCCAACCAGCGAGAGCTTCATCGCGATATCGAAATCGGCCGAAGCGCGGGCGCCAAAGTAATCCGTGTGCGGATCGACCGACGTCGTGTAGGCGTTCATGAACGACTGGAAGACGTCGTCACTCTTATACTTGGAGGCACGCTCGAGCGCGTTTGCATAGCGCTTGTCGAGAGTTTCGCGAATGGCGGCATCGGTCTTGCCACTGAGCTTCAAGCGCAGCCAGTCGCTTTTCACGCGCTTGCGCCAGAGCTCGTTACTCTCGGTTTCCGACTGTGGCCAGGGCGCCTTCTCGCGCGACAGGGAATAATCCTCCTGCGTCGTGAAATCGAAGTCCTGCTTCAGCAGCTCGCGCGCGTAGTTCATGCGGTCGACGACACGCATTGCATAGACGTTGAAGATCGCAAACGGGATCTTCAGGTCCTTCTGCTTGATGGCGTCGTCGATCTCGTTGCGGTCAGGTTTGAAACTGTCGATGTCGGCCTGCAGGAAGAGCCCACGATCCGGATCGAGAGACTCGATGAAGCTGTCCATGATCTTGGCCGACAGGGCATCGTCGAGCGGAACGGGCTTGTAGCTGTAGCGCGTCAGAAATTTTGCGCTCAACTGTGCGGCCTGTGCCTGCTGCTTCAGCGGCTCCAGAACAGGAGGCGAGGCAACGTCGGCATAGGCGGACGACGCGATTGCAAGAAATGCACCAAGGAAGACGTATGAAATGCGCATTCAGCGTTGACCCAATTCTTAATGCCGAGTGTCGAAGAGGGATCTAGGTGAAGCAATTATGGCTTTTTGGCAACCGGATTGATCCGGCGCCGAGGCCGGCCTCACGGCAAGGCAGGCTTCCGCCTGGACCTAATGGGGCGAGCCTGTCGCCCGAAACTCGCCCGGCGCCATCCCGTAAGCGCTCGCGAAAAGTCGGTAAAACGTTGCAAGACTATCGAATCCGCAGGCGTAGGCGACCTCGGTGACGGGCAAGGAGGGCCGCTCGACCAGAAGCCGCCGGGCCCCTGAAATCCGCATCGATGCCAGGGTGCGGGCAAAGGTCAATTCCGCGTGTTCGAACACGACATGCAACTGGCGCACGGAAATACCGAGCTCGAAAGCAACCTTTGCCGGCGTCAGTTTCTGTTGGTGTTTGTTGCGCGCCAAGATCTCCTCGGCGGCATAGCGCAGGCCTAAACGAAGGGCCGCACGCACTTCGGGCATACCGGGTGCCAGCCGACCGCGCGCCATGATTGCCAGCCTGGCGACGATCAGGTCGGCCTCTTCCACCACCTTCAGATGCGGCATCACTGTACAGCGATCCATGTCTGAAAAGGCGGTGCAGAGCATGCCGGTGGCCTGCGCCTCGCCCTTGAGGCGATCGACATTGCCCGCCGGCGTGGATGGGCCAACGCCCTGAAAACGAGATCGTCTTCCCGCTTGCTTGACATGTTATGGTTTTACAACATATTGAAGTTGGATGCAGCGGAGACGGCGCCGATGAGGCCGGTGTGAGTTTTTCGCGAGCAATCGAACCGAGCAAGGATGGCTGGCGTCGCCGATCGGAGTTGAGCGTTGCACCGATGCCCCCACGCAAACTGGCCAAAAGGGAGTTGAATGAGAATGCTGCCTAAGATCGTTTCAAGGGATGAGTGGCAAGCCGCACTCGAACAACAGATTGCCAGGGAAAAAGCCCTTACCCGTGCACGGGATGAGTTGAGCGCCGAGCGGCGGCGCTTGCCGATGGTCAGGATCGACAAGGACTATTCGTTCGAAGGCCCCACGGGCACTGTAAGCCTTACCGACCTCTTCGACGGACGACGGCAGTTGATTGTCTATCACTTCATGTTCGCGCCTGGATGGAAGGCGGGCTGCGACGGCTGTTCCTGGGTCGTGGACGCGATGACCCATCCGGCGCATCTCAACGCACGCGATACGTCCATTGTGCTGATCTCGCGCGCGCCGCTCGATAAGCTGCAGAAATACCGGGCCCGGATGCAGTGGCAGCACCCGGTCTGGTATTCTTCCATGGCGAGCGACTTCAACCACGACATGGGGGCCACGGTCGTCGATCCGGATGATCCGACCAAGACCAGCGAGCGTCATGGCGTCAGCGTTTTCCTCCGGGACGGCGACGATATCTTCCGCACTTATTTTAACGGTGCGCGTGGCGTTGAGTATCTCGGCAGCATGTGGACGTATCTGGACCTGACACCCTACGGTCGCCAGGAAACATGGGAAGTGTCTCCCCCGGGATGGCCACAGACCGAACCCTACGTTTGGAACCGGCGCCACGACGAATACGGGACCGAACTGGCCTTCTGATTTCCCCCCGCGGCGAGCATGGAATTGTCGAGCCGTCGTTCCTACGTCTTGTCTGCCGATCGTCAGACCTCCGTCATTGCCGCGGGCCGGCACAGGGCTCGGGGCGCAATGCTGAAGGAATGTCGCCGGCCCGGCCAGGAGGCCGGATGGGGGGATGGATCGCGCCTTGAAGAGGGGCGCAGGTGGGGCGGCAATCGATGGGAAACGAGACGCAAATCGGCAAGGACGGTCCGGCGCCGAGAGGCAAAAGGTTTTGGCGCAGGCGCGGCGTTCGGATTGCATCGACCGCGCTTGCCGCCCTGCTTCTCCTGGTGGTCGCGCCGCTTGCGGTCATTCTCTATCCGACGCTGAAGACCTATCCCCGGAGCGACTTTCCGGCCGCGACTTCACAGCTGGAGCGCAACAGGCAGGACCTCGCCCATCTGCGGCGCCTGATCGAGGTCGACCGCAGCTTCTCGCCGACCGCCCAGGCCGCGTTTACGGTTGCCCTCGAAGTGATCGAACAGCGGGCCGGTGATCTCGACCGCGCAGGTCTGGCGATCGCGGCTGCAAAGGCGGTCGCGATCGCCGACAATGGGCACACCAGCGTCGTCGGCCTCGCCGGCGGCCACAGTTTCAATGCGGTTCCCATCCGGCTTGGCTGGTTTGCTGACGGCCTGTTTGTGATCGCCGCGACAGGCGAGCAATCGAACCTTTTGGGCGCAGAGATTCTCGAGGTAGATGGAAGAGCGACGGAGGCCCTTGTCGATGCGCTTCGGCCCTATTTCGGCGGCCCCGCCAATCTCGCCAGGGAATTCGTCCCGAATGTCGCGATCTCGCCGGAGCTGCTCCATGCCGCGGGCCTTGCCGAAAGCCCGCAGCAAAGCGCCTACCTCATCCGTCGCGAGGATGGAAGCGAAGCGCCGATCGTGCTTCTAGCCACGCCCGGTGCGCCGGAACCCTTGAACGTCCATGTCTGGCCACGACGCGATTTCAGTCCGTTGTCGCAGACCGGTCGCGGCGGCGGGTGGCGGCACGTGCTCGACGACGTCACGCTACCGGCCTATCTCACGCGCCCCGACGCCAATGTCTGGCACCACTATCCCTTGCACGATCTTCTCTATGTCCAGATCAACCGCATCAGGGATGCGACGCCGGAGGGCCTGGCGCAGGGGCTCGCCAAGGTGCTGGACGAGGCCGAGAAAAAACCGATACGAAATGCAGTCGTCGACCTGCGGTTCAACAATGGCGGCAACTACGAACTGACCGCCGATTTCTCGCGAAGGCTCCCGGCCATCCTGCCTACGGATGGACGGTTGTTCGTGCTGACCAGCGCGAACACGTTTTCGGCCGCGATCAGCACGGCAGCGCGACTGAAGCATTTCGGCGGCCCGCGCACGGTACTTGTCGGCGAGCCGATGGGAGACCGGCTGCAGTTCTGGGGCGAAGGCGGCCGCACGGTTCTGCCGAACTCGAAGATCACCATCCGTTACTCGACGGCCTATCACGACTGGGAACACGGTTGCAGCCTGTCGGAGATCAGAACCTGTTTCCTGCTGAATTACGTCTACGACGTTCCGGCGGGTCCCCTTCAGCCAGACGTCGCGCGCGCCACGAACTTTGCCGACTATGCCGCTGGCACCGACCCCGCAATGGCCGCCGTCATGGAGATGGTGGGCCGTGCCGATTGAGACGCAGCTTGTGGGGAGGAAAGGCCGCGGCCGCTGACATTTGTCGGCCCGGCCAATCCCGGCGGAGGAGGATCTGTGGCGGCGCTTTCACATTTTCTCGCCTGGCAGCTCGCTGGCCTGCTTGACCCAATCCAGGAACTGCGCCTCGTCGAGTTCGTCCGCCTCATAGATGTCGAGATAACGAACATCCTGCTGTTTTGAGGTGCCAGGAGGTAAGGGGCTGAACTGCGCCCCGCGGAAGAAAGCGACCTTCACGTATTTCGTCATGCAATGAAAACCGAGGAACCAGACATCCTTTTCCATGCCATAAAAGGGAGAGTTCCACTTGACCGCCTTTTCGACGCCGGGAACGGCCTTGACGACCAGCCGGTCCAGACGCTTGCCTAGATCGCCTTTCCACCCCGGCATCGCAGCGATGTATTGCTGCACCGGCGTGTCTCCGTAGCCCTTTGCGATCTGCGGATTGCCGCCGGTTAGAAGGACGACGCCATCGGCCGATTTTGTCGGCGCCGTCTTGCGTCCGCTCTTTGAACCTGACGCAGGGGAAGCAGCTTTCGATGCGTTCTTTCCGGCTCTCTTGTCAGACATCCCGGACCTCGACTGTTCCGTCAGTTCTTCAGGGTCGGATCCACCGGCATGGGCGCGTTGCCTAAACCAGATGGCTATCCACAATACATAGCCATCCAGCTATGCATCGGTCAACAATAAACCTCACCAACCTGCTCTTGGCGGGCATCCTGCCGTCCCTCGGGATTCTGCTCGCGTTGAAAGCGCAACGTCCGGCAACCGCCTAAGGCCGACTGATCATCGGACGTATATCGAGCGGATCGCACTCACCATCTGTGCGCAGCCGGATGGACCGGGACGGCTTTCGTCCCGGCTCCGGCGGCTCGGAAACAATCGCTTGAGCAAATTCCTACTCCGGCCGAGGGGAGAGAGCAGCAAAATCATTCCGCATTATTACATAAAATACATAGACTATATGTGTATTAACTTCGGTTTCTCACGCATGATGCCGGCAACAACGCGTGAGCCGGACCCGTTCCGCCCGCAACGAATTACAGTGCTGGCGAGCCCAGTTTTCGACGGAGGATCCTATGTCCAGTTCCATTTTCGGCCAGGCCTATCGCCGCCGCAGCGTGCTGAAATCGCTCGCCGCTGCCGGCGCCCTGCCCTTCATCGCGCCGCTTGCCTCCTCGACGACCCTTGCGTCCGGCAACAAATATGCCGGCCACACGGTCAATCTTCTGATCATCCAGCCGCATGTCGTCACCGGCAAGAAAATTGCCGAGGATTTCGAAAGGCTGACCGGAGCCAAGGTCAACGTCACGGCGGTGCCCTACGACCAGGTCAGCGTCAAGGCGACGCTGGACGTGCAGTCGGGCGCCAACCAGTTCGACGTCATCGACTATTTCTATACCTACAAGGGCCAGCTCGCCGAAGATGGCGTGATCGAGGACGTGACCGATCTCATCGAGCGCGACAAGGCCGAGATCCAGCCGGAAGACTTCATCCAGACCATCTACGATCAGTACACGCTGCATGACGGCCGTCGCTATGGCTTGCCCTATGACGGCGACAGCCATCTGCTGTTCTATAACCGCGAGCTGTTTGATCGCTACGGCCTGAAGGCGCCGGCAACCTGGGACGAATACAACGAGAACGCCAGGGTGATCACCGAGGCGGAAAAGAAGAACGGCATCTATGGTGCTGCGGTTCTGGGCGCGAAGATCCCGGTCATCATTCTTTCCACCTATGCCAACCGGCTCACCGGCTTCGGCGGCAACTTCTTGAAGGCGGACGGCACCTCGGCGCTCGACAGCACCGAGGCCGTCGAAGCCCTGAAGTCGCTGCTTGCGTCGGCTCCCCATGCGCTGCCGACCCCACTTGAAACCCGGTTCGAAGAAGGGTTGCCCGCGTTTCTCAACGGCAAGGCTGCACAGATCGACTTCTGGACCGATCTCGGCGGCTATGCACAGGACCCCAAGGGCTCGAAGATCGTCGACAAGTGGGGCGTGGCGCGCATTCCCGTCGGCGGCAGCAACAAAACACCCCGCCTCGCTTTCAATGCCGGCTTCGGTTTTGCGATCACCAGCGGATCGAAGAACAAGGACGTCGCTTGGGACCTGATCAAGCTTGCGACCGGCAAGGACTACCACCAGGAACTTCTGGCGCTCACCGGCTCGGGCATCGACCCGGACCGCCAGTCGGGGTTGAAATCGAAGAAGTTCAAGGACTTCCAGCCGCTGGTGCAACCACTGCTCGATGATGGCGCATTGGAAAACAGCCTGGCCTGGCCGACCGCCGTCTATGCGCCAAAACTCGAAAATGCGCTCACCGACGAACTGGCCCTGGCACTCGCCGGCACCAAAAGCGCGCAACAGGCGATCACCGATGCCCACCAGGCCTGGACCGAAATCATCGAGACCAACGGCTGATTGCTTGCGGGGTGGCGCTTCCTCCCGGCGCCGCCCCGCCACTTTTTTTGCAACGAGGCAAAAGACCATGAGCGCAAGACCCTTGCCGAAGCGCAGGCTCGGCCGAACCGATTTTGACATCACGCCCGTTGGCTTCGGCGCCTGGGCTATCGGTGGCCCCGATTGGGGCTGGGGATGGGGAAGCCAGGACGATACCCGGTCGGTCGCCGCCATCCGTCATGCGGTCGAGCGCGGCATCAACTGGATCGACACGGCACCCGTCTATGGCCTCGGCCATTCCGAACAGATCGTGCGCGAGGCGCTTTCGACCATCCCACGATCCGAGCGTCCGTTGATCTTCACCAAGGCCGGGCTGATCTGGGACCCGGACAACCGCAACGCCCTTCCGGCCCGCATCGGCAATGCCCAATCCATTCGCCGCGAGCTGGAGGCTTCCCTGAAGCGGCTCGGCGTTGATGTCATCGACCTCTACCAGGTGCACTGGCCTGCCAATGATGGCACGCCGGTCGAGGAATACTGGGCGACTTTTGCGGAGCTGAAGAAAGAGGGCAAGGTACGGGCCATCGGGCTCTCGAACCACGATCGGGCGCTTCTGGAGCGCGCGGCAACGGTCGCGCCCGTCGATGTGGTGCAGCCACCCTTTTCGGCGATCATGCGGCAGTTCGCCAGAGCAGACCTGCCCTGGGTGCAGGCGCATGGCAGCGGCGTCATCGCCTACAGCCCACTGCAATCAGGCCTGCTCACCGGCGCCTTTACGCCGGCGCGCGCCCGGGCCCTTCCGCAGGACGATTGGCGATCGCGTGACGAGGAATTTTCAGGCGAAGCGCTTCACCGCAACCTGGCTTTCACCGAAGGCTTAAGGCCGATTGCCGCGCGACACGAGACGACCGTCGCTGCGATCGCCGCCGCCTGGGCGATTTCCTGGCCGGGCGTTACCGGGGCCATCATCGGTGCGCGCGAGCCGCTGCAGATTGACGGCTGGATCGATGCCGCAACCCTGACACTCACCCCTCGCGACCTCGACGATATCGAGGACATGTTGCTCGCCACCCGGGCCGGCAGCGGGCCGACGCGCCCGGATCTGGCCGAGGCCGCATGACCACTTTTGCCGTCGAGGCCATGGAGCCCGCCGACGCGGCGGGTGTTACCGCGCGCCCCCACGCCTTTTGGACGCGTCTCGGAAGGTTGGTCTGGATCGCGCCGGTCCTCGTCGCGCTGGTCGTCACGACGCTCTACCCGACCATCTTTCTGCTGGCGCTTGCCTTCAGCAAGAGCACGCTCGGAAAACCGTTCCGCGGCTTCGTCGGCATTAAGCACTTCGCAACGGCGCTTCAGGATCCGATCTTTCTTGCGGCCATCGGCAGAAGCGTCGCCTATGCACTTACCACCTCGCTGGTGCAGCTTGCGCTCGGCTTCCTGATCGCGCTGCTTTTTACTTCCCTGTTGAAGTCCGGCCGCTTTTTGATGAGCCTCGTTCTGTTGCCGCTGATGACCCCGCCGGTCATGGTCGGCATCGCCTGGAAACTGATCTTCGCGCCGGCAGGCGGGCTCTTAAACGGTACCCTGATCACCTACGGCTTCATCTCCGAGCCGATTTCCTTTCTCGGTCACCCGACGCTCGCCTGGCTGGCGATCGGCGTTGCCGATCTATGGCAATGGACGCCCTTCATCGTCATTCTCTGCTTTGCGGCTCTTTCCACGGTACCCGAAGGCGTTCACGAGGCAGCGCTGGTGGACGGGGCCAATGGCTGGCAGCGTTTCTGGCACATCACACTGCCGCTGGTCGCCGCACCGCTTTCGTCGATTTATCTGCTGAAGCTCATTTTGTCGTTCAAGCTCTTCGACCTCGTCTACATCCTGACCTTCGGCGGGCCGGGCTTTGCGACGACATCCGCCGGCTTTGCCATCTATCGGCGGGCGATCGAACAGTTCGACGTCGGCCGCGCCGCGGCCGAGACCATGATCTACGCGCTGGTCATCGGGCTGGTGACATTGCCCGTCGTACGGCTGCACCAGCACTTCGAAAGGCGAGAGCCATGAGACCTGCCGCGCGACATCTGTGGCTCGGCCTTGCGGCAGCGCCGGTCGTCAGCTTCTTTGCCCTGCCCTTCCTCTATCTCATCGCGGTTTCCTTTAGGACGAAGGACGATGTGCTCAACGGCCGCTTTTGGCCGACGACGCCGACGTTCGCCAACTGGCCGGCGGCCTTCGACGCGGCCAACATCTTCGGCTTCATCCTGAATTCCGTGATCGTGTCGCTGGTCTCGGGCCTCGTGACCATCGCGCTGGCGCTGCCGTCTGCCTATGCCGTCCTGCGGCTGAAGATCGGAGGCAAATGGCTGTCGGACGTGACGCTCTCAAGCTACATGGCGCCGCCGATCGTAGCGCTGATCCCGCTGTTTTTTCTGCTGAAGACAACTGGCCTGCTCGATACGCGCGCCGGCCTGATTCTCATTTACGGTTTCGCCAACGTGCCGGTCGCCTTCTGGCTGCTGTTGCCGTTCCTGCGCCGGATGCCGATCGAGATCGAACAGGCAGCGGCGATGGACGGCGCCGGTCCGTTTCGCACGCTGCTGCAGATCGTCGTGCCGATCATCGCGCCCGGCATCGTCGCGACCTTCATCATTGTCACAGTCTTGTCCTACAACGAGTTCCTGTTCGCTTCCGCCTTCACATTCTCCGACGCCACGCGGACCTTGCCGGTCGGCATCTCGCTCTTCCAGGGCGACCGGCTGGTGAATTTCGGCCAGATGGCAGCCGCTTCCCTGGCAGGCATCGCGCCGGTCTATCTGGTCGCGCTGTTCATGCAACGCTACCTCGTGAGCGGGCTTGCCCATGGCGGCGTGAAATAGGGATCGCCAGCCGCACGCTATCGCGCCATAGGAGAGTTGAGCGCATGTTGCGCGGCAGCTTTTGGTTTCTTGTCGGTCCATTGGGGCGGCGCTCCGTATTTGGCTGCGATCGCGCCGACCAGGCCCGGTGCTCGGCCGAAGGCATCGCATGCGGCATATTTGGGTTTGCCACCCAACCAGGACTGCATGCGTTGCCGGGTCGGCAGCGAGATATCCAATGCCTTCGGTTCTTTGCCGGAAATCAGCACCCGCGAAAACGCGTCGGCGAATTTCGTCGCAAAGCTATAGGCGTCACCGACTTCCGAAACACGGGGCTTGTCGAGGATCGAATTTGCACCGCGCGCCCAAAGCATGGCAGCACTTTGCAGGCCGCCAGCATCGACAGCTTCGGCCTCTACGGCCAGGCCTCCCAGGCCGACAGGCAATCGCGGCACGCTGACGGGCAGGACGAACCCGGTACCAACGGTGATGGCCGTGGAAACCCCTGCGAGCGCCTTGTCTGTCGGGACAATATCGGCGACCACGGAGCGAACCGTCAGATCAGCAGGCTGATTGGCAGGAACCATCTGGTACCTGTCGCTGAGCGCGACACAGAGCGCCCGATCGAGAGCGTTCGAGACCAAATCGCGATCGGCACTGGACTTGATCTTGGAGGCGGCTGCAAAGGAAAACGTCGTCGGCGCAATGCGGACAGTTTTCACGCCGGCCAGACGTTGTCCGTCGACGTAGAGGCGTTTCTTGGCCACCATGCCTTTCGACGGACCGAGCTTGCTATAGGAGGTCAAAGTCCCCGCCTCCTTCAATGGCACGGATTGGCATCCGGCCAGGGCTGCCGAGAGCAGTCCTGCTAGCGCCACCGCACGGGCCGGGACGAGCGATGAAGAAACCCAGGCAAGCGATTGAATAAAATATTCTTTTAGCACGTTTCATGATCTCCGTTGGCATGCAACGGCGACCTTGGGGATGGACAATTGCTACAGAATTACAAGCTGGTTAGAGCTGTCACCGGGGGGAGCTCTTTCGAAAATCGCCCCTTCATGCATGGCGTAGCCGTGACCTAAGTCCCACGCCTCTCTCCGATCAGAGGTGGACGGCAACCTTGGTTCCGCTCGCTGAACTCGTGAGACTGACGCGCCCGCCGTGGTTTGAAGCCACCTGTTTTACAAGGCTCAAACCAAGACCCGCGCCCGTATCCTTGGGAGAAACCCTGTAAAAAGGTTCAAAGACGAGTTCCTGATGCTCGGCAGGTATTCCAGATCCTTCGTCGGAAACCTCCACGCGTCCATCGCTTGAGACCGAGACCGCAATCATGCCCGAATTGCCACCGTGATCGATCGCATTTCGGACGAGGTTCGTGACCGCCCGCAATATCGCAGGTGGGTTGCCCCTTCTTGCAAGCGTCTCTACGTCACTGTGGAAAGACAACTGATAGCCTCCCCCTATCGCCAGCGGAGCGAGATCGGCAACGGCCGATCGCGCGATTTCAACCAGATCCATCGGCTCGTCCAGTACGAGCGCCTGGTCGTTGCGCTCGAAGTCCAGAAGCTGCTCTGCCGTTTCTGCGAGCCGGGCGACATCATCCATCAGGCGCATTCGCTCCCGGCCATCAGGCATGCCATCGATGCGCGTCTGCATGATCGCAATGGGAGTTCGCAGTTCGTGGGCCGCATCGATCAGGAAGCGCCGCCGTTTGCTCGATTCGTCCTCCAGGCGCTCAAGTGCGCCGTTGAATGCGATCAGAACCGGGGCAACCTCGTTCGGGATTCCCGCAAGCGGAAGGCGCGTCCCGTGGCGGCGTGGATCGATCCGCGATGCTTCGTCGGCAACCTCGCTCACCGTCGCGAGAGCACGCCCGACAATGTGAGGAACGGCAAGAAAAATCGCCGGGAGCGCGCTGGCGATCAAAGACAGGTAGATCGGATAGGCCTTCGCCAAGAGAGCGAGGGCGCCCCAGCCCTTGTCCGCTACGCCGCCAAACAGAATCCGTACTTCGCCAACCGGCGTCTTCGCGTTTTCGATCGTCGCAATCTCGCCGGTGGAGGCGGCCCCCCTTATGTCCGCTTCGTCGAACAGGTGGATTACCGAGGGCAGCGCGGCATAGGCCGCCGGAATAGATCCGTAGGACGCAAAGGCACCGCTGGTGGTGGCGACCACGAACCACAACGCGCTGTTTTGCGCCTTGAGCGTCGTCAGGTCATTCGTCTCGGAAAGCCGCAGTTGACCATCGCTTCCCCGGTCTACGGCAGCGGACACGACCGAGACGACCGTCCCCTCCATCGCCGTGTTCGGTGACATGATCGTGGTTGCCCAGATGCAGAGCCCAATAATCACCGAGGCAACGACGGCGATGATAACGAGGCTCAATTGCCAGCTGAGGCGCCACCAGAGCGACGGATTGCGTCTTGCCACCTGGCCCATCACTCTTCCTTCAGCAGGTAACCGACCCCACGGATGTTGTGGATCGAAACGCCGGCCCCAGCATCCGCCAGCCGCTTGCGCAGCCTTGAAATGTGGGCGTCGATCGCGTTCGACTGGATCTCTTCTTCGTAGTTGTAGACGGCTGCTTCGAGCGTCGAGCGGAGAACGGTTTTGTCCCGGCGCCTGGTGAGAGCCTGGAGCACGAAGAGTTCGCGCCTTGGGACGTCGAGCTTCACGTCATCGACGGTCACGGTGAGGTTCAGCGGGTCGAGCGCCATTCGTCCGACCTTGATCTGAAGCTCGGTAAGCGCAGCCGGACGGCGCAACACGGCGCGCAGGCGCGCCATCAATTCTGCGACGAGAAAGGGTTTGCCGAGATAGTCGTCCGCACCGGTGTCGAGACCTTCAACCCGTTCCATCGGCTCGTTGCGTGCCGTCAGGACGATGATGGGCGCGTCTTGGCCAATGCGGCGCAATTGCGGGATGAAGCTCAGCCCTTCGCCGTCGGGCAGGCGGCGGTCGAGAAGAATAGCGCCGTAGTCGTTCTGACGCGCAAGTTCGACTGCATCGGCGAGATGCGTCGTATGGTCGATGACGATGCCATATTTGCTGAGCGCCACAGCCAGCGCCGCCGCCAGCTCCCTCTCGTCTTCGATCAGCAATATCCGCATCGGCACCCCACAGTTTCGACCTTCCGAATCTGCCGCAAGAATTACAGCAGCATTACGGAAACCACGGGGCAGCCGAACGTAACACTGCTGCAATCGTTCATGCCTAGCACACGCCATCGAGCCGCACTCGCTCGTATCAGCAGCGATTGGCGTGGCCTCCACCGAACGGGAAAGGCAGGGAGCATGACGACGTCACAAGTGGAGTGCCCATCCGGGCCGGGGCTGAAAACTGTTAATTCGCGCCCTGAGGATAGGGCCGCTCGATGACCCGCAAGCCCCTGCTGCGCTTCCTGATACGCTCGATCCTGTCGGCACTTTTCCTCGCCGCCTTCCTGGCAGGCCCAGCGATCATGCTGATCCTGACGTCCGATCGAATTGCGATGTAGCAACGGATCGACTGGGCGATCTGGCCGAGCCCGCCAATCAAACGTCGCGGCGCGAATTGACGGCGACGGCGGATACATTGTTCGAATTGCTTCGGGTTCGTTCACGACCCTTTGCTGGTATCCTCTCCGGATGCGGCTGCCTTGGTGTTCTTCGCTTCGATCGCCGCTTCGATCTGCTTGATGACCTTGACGGCCTCTTGGAGGATTGCCCGCATCTCATCGTCATAGAGATGCACCGGCATCCCGCCGGCGCGGATGATGTCCATCGTTTCGGCTGACTCGATGAGGCGATTGGGCTGCCCGAGCAGCTCCCAACCTTCCTTGATCGCGACATAGGCCCGGGAGACAAGACGAAGCTTTTCGCCCTCCGTCAGCATGTGAACGTCGCGCGCGGCGCGGGTCAGTTCGGCAATGACGTCTTTCGTGCTTTTCATGGGACACCTTGGCTACGCAACTACCTCGGTGCAACCGACCAATGCATCCATGGTAACTAATGTATAGATTGAGGAAAACAAGAGCCAACACCGTCACGGGACCGATCTGGCAAGGGCATGCCGAGGCCCTGAAATCCATGCACATCGTGGAAATGCGTCCCCGGGGAAGCCCGTCCGATGGCATCAACCGCTTCTTAATCCTTTGTTGACCATAATCTCCGTCGAAGAGCCGAGCCGCCGGCCGTTGCCGCCGGTGGATTGTACCTCGATTGAATCGGAAGCTGCTGTGTCTGAGTATCCTGTAACTGCGTATCCAGAGCCTGCCTCGCCTGCCATCGTCAGAGGTGTGAAGCGTATCGTCCGGTGGGCCGCTCGAGCGGCCGCCATCACCGCCCTTGCAGCATCCGCCATGGCTTTCACCAGCACGGCGTCGTCGGCAGAAGTCCGGTCGCTGAAGCTGTTTTTCACGCACACTGGTGAACGCGCGACGATCACCTTCAAGCGTGACGGCAAGTACGACCAGAAAGGGCTCGCGCAGATCAACCGTTTCCTGCGCGACTGGCGCCGGAACGAGCCCGCCCGCATGGACCCGCGTCTCCTCGACCTTGTCTGGGAGGTCTATCAGCGCGCCGGTGGGAAGGACTATATCAACGTCGTCTCGGCTTACCGTTCGCCGGCCACCAACAATATGCTGCGCGGCCGCTCCCGCAGCACCGGGGTCGCCAAGAACAGCCAGCACATGCTGGGAAAGGCGATGGACTTCTATATTCCGGGCGTGAAACTTACCCGGCTGCGGGAAGTCGCCATGCAGATGCAGGTCGGCGGCGTGGGATACTACCCGACGTCAGGATCTCCCTTCGTACATCTCGACGTCGGAAACGTACGGGCGTGGCCGCGTATGTCGCGCCAGGAACTCGCGCGTATATTCCCCAAGGGGCAGACACTCCACCTTCCGGCAAGCGGCGGGGCTTTGCCAGGGTATGACCAGGCGATGGCCGACTACAAGCGACGGGTCAAGGCCACCTCGATCGTGGCTGCAAACAGCGCCGGCCCAGCCAAACTGAAGGGCGGAGAACCGTCCGGCAACACGCTGTTGACCGCGATGCTTCCCACGCGCAAGAGCCGCGGTGAAGAAGCCCTCGAGCTGCAGACCATGCGGAAGGAAGCAGCCGAAAAGTCGCCGTTCTTCGACCTTGCGGCGATCGCCGTGCCGCTGCCGACGCTGCGCGCCACGGCTACCGCCGCGACCGTTACGCCCGTCCCTACGCCCGAGCGCGCGCTCCCCACAAACGTCTCGGCTTTCATTCCCTCCTCGTCGTTCAAGGTCGCGCTTGGCGTGGGCATGATGCGCCATCCAGCTGCAGGCGAAAGCAGCCTCACTGGCCCGTCGCCTACAAGGCCCGAGTGGACAATTCGCGACGCCGCGCTCTTCAAGTGGGCGCTTGCGCCGGCCAAGGAGCTTGAGCGGCTGGCACTTCCGGCGAACCTGGAGCGCTCGGTGGCAAGCGCCGACGATACGCCGCGCGTTCCGAAGCGTGCTTCCCAAGCCGGCAAGGAAAACAAGAGCTTCGACAAGGAACGCTTCTGGTCGGACGGCTGAAGGCGGGACAGACTTACCGCCTGAGCAACGCCAACCACGCAGCCACTTTTACGAGGTTTTGAAGCCGGTCCGCTCGGGCAGGCCGAGCGGACCGATTTGCTCAGCGACCTCGACCGCCGCCGCCACGTCCGCCACCGCCACCGCGGAAGGCAGCTCCACCGCCACGACCTCCTCCTCCGTGGAAGGAACCTCCACCGCCGCGACCACCACCGCCCTGAAAGCCGCCGCGGTTGCCACCCTGAAAGCCGCCACCGCTATAGCCGCCGCCGCGGTCAAAGCTTTGAAAGTTCCGGCCGGACTCCTGGTAAAGCCGCCCATAGCTGCGGCTCAGCTCGTTCTGGTTTCCGAATTGTCGTCCGGCGCGATCGAGGGACAGATGATCCGGCGCCCGTTGGCGAACTTGCTGGTTGCGGCGTGGCGTCGGTCTCGTTTCTGCCCGGTTCTGGATACGCTGCGCGGCCTGCGGCCGGTTGGATGCCGCGCCTTGGGCGGCATTGCGCAGGTTCTCTCCATCCGGCCTCTGCACCGGTTGCCAGCCATCCGGCGTATGCTTCTGCCATTGACCGTCCTGACGGCGATAGACGCTACCATCGCGGCCGGCATAAACGTCACCGCCCTTGCTGCCGGCGATGAAGCCCTTGTCGCCTTCCGAGTTGCGCCAGCGCAGGCCGCCCGCACTCCCGGTCGATCCGCCGCTGATGCGCGCGAACTCTCCGCCGTGCTTGACAGCTACACTGCCCCAGGAGCCGTAAACATTCTGCCCGCCCCGCGCGACCATCGCGTTGCCCGTGCGTGGATTGTAGGCAGAAATGAAACCGCGCTCGCCACCGGGACCCGCCACCGCGCCGCCGCGGAACCGTGTACCCGTGACGGGGTTATAGGCTGCGCCGAAGACCAGGCCCCTTTCCGGGCCATAGGCGTAGCCATAGCGCCCGAAAGTGCCATAGGCCGGGTTGTACGAGGCGCCGAACCCGTAGCTGATTGGCGGCGGATAATACGGCCAATCGTCGTCGTAATAGTCCCAATAGGGCGGATAATACCATCCCGAGCCCCAGACGACGGTATCCCAGGCAAGGTAGGTATAGAGATAGCCGAGCGTATAGCCGTACCAGATGGCATCTGGCTCCGTGTCGTAGATGCGGACATAGGTCGCGTTATAGACCGGAGACGACGATGGGATCGTGTAGATCTCATCGGCAACGGCGCGCGCAACGGCGAAGGGCCCGGTTGGCGTGTCGCCGACGAACCAGATGCCGTCCTTCAAGACGAAATACTTGTCCGCGACCTTGATGACTTGCTCGTTGGCATTGACGGCATAGAACATGGACGTGCCTTCGATCGGCTCGAACTTTGGCTCGCCATTGTAGTGGACGTCCACCTTCAGCGATCCATCCGTCGAAACCCGCGCGAGCTTCGGAATGCTCGCCCGCAGACGCGCCATTGCGCTTTCGGACGTGCCGGGGATCGACGCGCGAACGGCCGAATAGGAGGCGTCGTCGGGCAAGTTTACGAAATCATCGGGCAGGTCAGGCGTGGCAAAGGTCCAGGGACCTTCGAGTGACGTTGAAGAAAACCACCGTCCGGAAAGAAGCGTGTACCACGTCTTGCTAGCCCGATGGAAAAACACCGAACTGCTCGTATTGGAAATCCAATCCAACCCTGTGCCCGCGATCGGTTCGAGGGCCGGTTTTCCTTCAAATATCAGAAGCTCCGCCGGCTTCTCCGAATAGAAAACTTTCGGAACCTGGCTATCGCTGAAGGGCGTGGGTGGAAGAGAGGCCTTCACCCCTTTCCAGTTGTCGATCTCGGGCAGCTTGGAAAAGACGTCCGGCACTGACGCCGCCTCGGCCCAGCCGCTCTCCAAAGTCTTCGACGTGAGCCAGTTCTTTTCGCTCCTGAGATAGTAGTCCGCCGACGGATCGACCTTGAAGAGATCCCAGTTCGTATTGACCACGAAGGACAGGCCCTCAACGCCCTTGACTGGAGCAGTCACCGGCTTGCCGTCGGTCTGCACCAGGATGGCCGGTGTTTCGCTGACGAAGATCGGCGGCGGATCGGCCTTGATATCGGGGACATCGGCAAGGCGCTGGAAGTCCGCAAGACTTGCCGCCAGGCGTTGCTGCGACACGACGATCGGATCGGTCGGGACAAGCTTGCCGATGTCGAGCGCGAGGTCTGCAAGCTGCTGGCGGTCCAGCGACGAGAAATCGAGCTGCGTGGTTCGAACATCCGTCAGGGTGACGTTTTCCGTCGCCTCGTCAGCCACGGTCTTGGCCGAAAGCCCGATGATGCCATAGATCGGTTTCGCATCACCGGAAGGCTTGAGCTCGGTGGCGACGAGGGCTTCGAGCTCCTTGAAGTCCTTCCAGGCGGTTATCTGCGGCTGATAGAGCGTGATCGTCGCGCCCTTGTCAGTGTTGAACATCCTTGGCCAGGCCGGCGCGGTGGCATCGGACTGGTTGAGATATTTGCCGGCGACGAAACCGTTCACGCCGGCATAACTCACGGCACACCAGGAGGCTTCCGCGTCGCACTCCTTGATATCAACCTCCTCGCCCTGGGGGATCACGCGCATCGCGTCAAATCCGGTGCCCGGGCCCACCCTGAAGTTCACATTTGCAGTCAGGATGGCAGGATCTGCAAAGGCTGAAGTTGAGAAGAACGAAGCGATCGTCAGGTACGCGAGAAATCTACGCATGATCACGTTCCCTTCCTGGGTGTCTGTGCTGTTCGAAGTTCCTGTACGCTGGAGTGTCAATGAAAAAACGGACCGCCACGGCAAAGACGTCCCGCGTTCGCAGCCGGCTAAAGTCGTTCAATTTCAGGATCATTGCACATTCGCTGGCAGGTGCAACCGCAAGGCATGAAAATCCGGCGCCTCGCCCGGAAACGACGTGATCACAAAACGTATGCCGGCCTTACGACAGCCCTCAGCTGGGGTCGCCTGCCTGTTCGAGAACATGATGCGCGCGCTCGATGATCGGCGCATCCACCATGGTGCCGTTCAGCACGAAGGCGCCACGTCCGTCTGCCTGAGCCGCCTTCGCTGCGTCGATCACGGACTTTGCCCAGGCGATCCGTTCTGCGCTCGGGGAGTAAGACGCGTTCAGCACCGGGACCACGGACGGGTGGACACAGCTCGCACCATCGAACCCGTGGGCCTTCGCCTCACGAGCGGCTGCCTTCAAGGCATCCAGTCGCTTATAGTCCGCAACCGTCAAAAGCATGCCGAAGGACAGCTTGCCTTCCGCCTTGGCGGCAAGGTGGACCATCAGTTTTGGAAGTCGCAAAACATCTGGCAGCGGTTCTGCGCCCATGCTGGTCGCGATGTCTTCGCCGCCAGCGGCAAGGCCGACCACGCGGCTGACGCGGGCAATCGCGCGCGCATCGAGAACTGCCCCGGCATCTTCAAGGAGCGGCACGAAGGCGACCGGCGGCCTGCCAATCTGCCGCTCAACTGGTGCGAGATGCGCTGCAATATCCTCTAGCTCCTTTGGCGACCGGGTTTTCGCGACATAGAGACCGAAGGCGCCGGCAAGGCAGGCGGCCTCTGCATCCACCATCCGCAGATCCGGCGCCGAGTTGATGCGGACAAAGACGGTAGCACCACCGCGTCCCGCCTGCGCTACGGCGTCCTTCAACCCATCCCGTGCGGCCTGCTTCTGATCCGGGGCGACTGAATCTTCCAGGTCGAGGATGATTGCATCCGCGCCGCGTTCGTGCGCCTTGGCGATGAATTTTGCGGACGAGGCCGGGACGTAGAGTAGGGAGCGAAGCCTCATGCTCCCTCCCCCTGGCGTATCGTCTCGATCGCGCCGCTATCGAGTCCCGCTTCGGCCAGAACTTCCGCCGTGTGTTCCCCAAGCGTTGGTGCGGGCCGCCGCCAGACACCCGGCGTCTCGGAAAGCCGCGGCACGATGTTGTGCATCGGCAGGCTGCCGAACTCGGCATCCTCTACATCGACGATGATTTCGCGCTCGGCGAAATGTGGGTCTGATGCGGCATCGGCGATGTTGTAGATCGGCCCGACCGTCGCACCGGCGTCGCGCATGATCTGCAGGGCCTCGTCATGGTCGTGCCGGGCAAACCAGCCGCCAACGGCCTCATCGACCAGATCGCGATTTTTGACGCGTTCCGAATTGGTGGCAAAGCGCGGATCCTGGTTCATGTCGGCACGGCCGATGATCTCGAAGATCCGCCGTGCGACCTGCGGCGTCGATCCAGACAGCGCCACGTACTTTCCGTCGCGGCAACGGTAGACATTGCGCGGGGCGGCCGTATTGGAGGCGCTGCCGACGCGCTCCTTGATCTTGCCGGTCGTCTGATAGATCGCCGCTTCTGGCCCGAGCACCGAGAACATCGGTTCCAGCAGCGAAAGGTCGATGACCTGCCCTTTTGCGTAGCCGCGATCGCGCGCAAGCAGCGCTGTCACGGTGGCCGAGCTGCCATAGACGCCGGCGATCATGTCGGCAAGCGCCAGTGGCGGCAGCACGGGCTCGCGATCGGGAAAGCCGGTTCTGTAGGCAAAACCGCTCATGCCTTCGATGATGGTGCCAAAGCCCGGGAACTGCGCGTAAGGTCCCGTCTGGCCGAAACCGGAAATGCGCACGATGATCAGGTTGGGATTGCGGGCGTGAAGCGCTTCCGGCGAAAGCCCCATGCGCTCCAGCGTTCCCGGCCGGAAATTCTCGATGAAGACATCGGCAATATCGATCAGTGCCCAGAGCGCCGTCATCGCCGCCTCTTGCCTGAGGTTCAGAACGACGGAGCGCTTATTGCGGCTATAGGTCTTCCAATAGAGCGAGTGGCCGTCGTCCTTCCAGTCGCGGAGCGGATCGCCCGCCGGCGGCTCGATCTTGATGACGTCGGCGCCGGCATCGGCCAGCTGCAACGACAGCATGTTGCCGGCAACAAGCCGGGATAGATCCAGAACCCTTGTGCCTGCAAGCGGTCCCTTGGCGTCCGGATCGAACTGTCGTTTCGCAAATCCGCTCATCGAATGCGCTCCCCGGTGTCCTTGTCGAAGAGCAGAACCTTGTCGGCATCGATGGTCAGGGTCACATCCTGTCCGGCCGTAAGCAGCTTGCCGCCGTGGACGACGACCGAAATATCCTGGCCTCCCATGTCGACGACGATTTCCTGGTCCTCGCCGGTCGGCTCGACCAGGCTGATGCGACCCCGCACGCCCGTTGTTCCGAGCGTGATGTGCTGCGGGCGGATGCCGCAGACGACCCGCTTGCCAGCCTGCACCTGCCGCCCGAGCGGCAGGGATACGCCGCCCCGGGTCAAGGCGGTCTCACCCTCTGTGACTGCCTCGATCAGGTTGATCTCCGGCGAGCCGATGAAGCCGGCGACGAAGAGATTGGCGGGATCGTTATAAAGTTCGAGCGGTGCGCCGGCCTGCTCGATCTTTCCGCCGTTCATCACCACGATCTTGTCGGCCATCGTCATCGCCTCGGTCTGGTCGTGGGTGACGTAGACCATCGTGCGGCGAAGCCGTTGATGCAGCTTCTTGATTTCGCTGCGCATCTTCACGCGCAGCTTGGCATCGAGGTTCGACAGAGGCTCGTCGAACAGGAAGGCGCGCGGGTCGCGCACGATGGCGCGACCCATGGCGACACGCTGGCGCTGGCCGCCGGAAAGCTCCCGCGGCAGGCGGTCGAGCAGCTTTTCGAGGCCAAGGATCTCGGCTGCCTGGGTAACGCGCTTTTCGATCTCCGCCTTCGGCGCGCCGGCGAGCTTCAGGGCGAAGCTCATGTTCTCTGCGACCTTCATGTGCGGATAGAGCGCATAGGACTGGAAGACCATGGCGATGTCGCGCTCCTTGGCCGGCATGTCGTTGACGACCTTGCCACCGATGGTGATCTCGCCGGCTGAAATATCCTCCAGCCCGGCGATCATCCGCAACAGCGTGGACTTGCCGCAGCCCGAAGGGCCGACGAGCACGACGAATTCTCCGTCGCCCATTTCCAGCGAGATGTCGTTGAGCACGGCGACGCTGCCATAGCTCTTGCCGACGCTTCTAAGCTCTATCTCGGACATGTTTCCTCCCTTTCTTTCCGCCTCGCGCAGTTAGCGCTCGGCGACCTCAAGCCGGCCGATCGACATGCGCCCGGCAGACGCCATGCGAAGGCCAGCCATGCCGTAGCGCAGCGTCGCGTCGTCCGCCTGAAGTACCCGCTCGCCATCGACGGAGAGCGTCAGCTTGCCGCCCTCGACCGTGAGATCGACCGCGTAGCTCCGGCCGTATTCGATCCGGAACGGGCTGCGTGCGAGGATCTTGGTGCCGTGGTCTTCAAGAAGGATCACGGCTTCGCCGTTCTCGAAACCGGCGGCATAAAAGCGGCTCGTGCCCTGAGCCCGGGCCACCACCAGGTGCGAGGCACCCGAGTGCGGCTGAAGCTCGGCCTTGACACTGACGTCGCGGAGATAGGCGTTGCCCGTCCAGGCGTCCGCGTCAGTTGCGGTATGGGCATGGATGCGGCCTTGCTGCAGGCTCCAATGGCCGCGGTTCCAGGTGAAGCGGGTGATGCCGCCCCATTCATGCGCTTCTTTCGACGGGTCGATGACCGCACGGCCCTTGCCGGATACGGAGAAGTCCGCAAGGAACAGCCGGCCGAGGAATTTCAGGCGTCCAAAATATTCGACCAGGATGCCGATCTCGTCGACCGCCTCGCCGTTGCCGTCGGGGATGGTGAACGCGTAGTCCTGCCAGCCGCTCGCAGATGGCACGTGCCAGGCGCCTGTTTCCTGGATGGCGCCGCTCATGGCGCGGCGAACATAGGGCGCCACACGCAGGTTGCCGTCACCGTTCCAAGGGTCGAGCCAGAGCTTGAACGACACCGTCTGGCCGTCATCGGCAAGTGGCGTGAACATCGGGCGGTAGCGCTCGTCGTCGAAGTCGGAGCGGCGATAGAAGGGCTTCCAGAAAATGCGTCCACCATGCCCGCGCTCGAGACGGTCGAGCAGGATTTCCAGCGATCCCTTGGCATTGTCCGTATGACGTTCCACCGATGCCTTGACGGCGATCTGGTTGAACGGCTCGGTGCGGAAGCCATGGGTGGCGCCGGGTGCGTCGAAATCAAAGCGAACGCCGCGGCGCTCGAAATCCTCGACCCAGAGCGCCGGAGCCTCCCGTCCCTGCAGGCGAAGCGCCAGCACCGTCAGTTCACGGGCAAAGGAAGGGATGTCGACGACGTTGACCGTACCGGTTACACCGGAAGCGACGACGAAATCGTTGATCGGCTTGCGGTACTTGTCCCAGCCCGGCTGCACCTTTTGCAGCGTGCCGACGATCGCACCGGCATTGCCGGCGTTGCAGTCCGTGTCCCAGCCGGCCATGGTGGCGATCTCGACCGTGCGCGGCAGATCACCCTGGCCATAAATCAGGCTCATGAGGAGGACACCGGCATTCGGGATCATGTGGCAGACGCCGGGATAGCGGTCGTAGCCCCAATCCGCCGTCAGCATGTCGCGGCAGGCACGCCAGTCGTTCCGGTTGCTGTCGTGGAAGCGAAGTACCGCGCGCGAAACCTTGGCATAGAGGGAGTCGGCCGGGATTGTCGCGAGACCCGCCTCGATCACCTCTTCGATGTTCTTGGCGACAAAGGCCTCAGCGATCGCCGCGGCGCAGAAGCGGGCGCCATGCAGGCCCTCGCCGTCATGGGCGACACTTGCCGCGCGTGCCGACGCTTCAGCTGCCTTCTTCGGATCGGCCGGATTCACCCAGCCCCAGCTGTCGATAAAGATCTGACCGCCGATCTGCTCGGCGACGGTGGTGCCGTTCTGGGCGATCGAGCCGGATTGCGGCGCCGGAATGCCGGCGCGCAGGTTCTGGTAGGCGGTATGCTCGGTCGAATTGCCGAAGCCGCCCCACCAGTACATGCCGTGTTCCTCGGCCGCATAGTTCAGCCAGGTCTTGCCGACCTCTTCGGCGGTGGCACCGAGACCGTAGTCGCGCAGCGCCCGGATGAAATAGACCGGACCGTTGGTGTCGTCATCTGCAGCGAAATTCTTGAAATCGCGCAGATATTCCGTCACCTCGCCATAGGTGTCCCGGATGCGTTCATAGCTCCAGATCGTCGGCTCGACGGGTGCGCCCAAGCGCACGCCGATCGCCTTGCCGATGAAACCGGAATAGATACGCTCGAAGATTTCTGTGGTGCTGAGCATCGGATACTTTCGAATTCTAGAGACTGGAAACCTGGGTGAGCTCGGGAGCGGCAAAGAGGCCTGCGCGCGCCGTGGCTCGCGACATTTCGCGTTTGTGGTCGGCGGCCTGGATTGCGGTCACGGTTGCGGTAAAAGCATCGGCCGATCGGTAGAGATCGAGCTTGTTGACGCGGTCGAGCTGGGAGACCACCGCCCGGTCGATGATGCTTTCGCCGTACATGGCGCCGAGGATCGCGCCGGCCATGACGCCGATCGAATCCGTATCGCGGCCGGAGTTGATGCCATCGACGATCGACTTGTAGAAGTCACCGTCATTGACGACCGCAAAGCCGAGCGCCAAAGGCAGTTCTTCGATCGCGTGCAGACGCGACGGCTGGTAGGCGTCGGTGGCAATGCCGGCCTTCTGCGGCGTGTGCTGCACGTTGTCGCCCATTGGCGAATAGCGCGCGATGATGCGGTGGAATTCGGCGACGACGGTCGCATGATCTGCGCCCTTCAATGAGCGCGCAGCCTCGACGATATCGGCGATCGCATCACGCGTTCCGTCCTTGGCAACGGCCAGCGTTTCTTCGATGACGGTATCGAGCGTGGTGCCCGGCACGAAAGCGGCGGCGACTGCGGCGGCAAGCACACCGGCAGCTTCCAGGCCGAAGCTCTGCTGGTGGCCGGAGGCAAAGGCGATCGCCTCATCATAGGCTGCCTTCGGATCACAGGCGTTGGCGACGCCGATTGGCGCAATGTACATCGCCGCGCCACAGTTCACCATGTTACCGACGCCGCCCTGGCGCGGGTCGCAGCCGGAAAGCTGATGGCGCTGGAAGATCCATTTCTCCGGATAGAACAGCCGCTCGATCAACATCGTCTCGCGCTGCAGCTCCGGCACCCAGCGCGGCGTCCAGGCGATCTCGCGCACCATGCCCGCGGCCATATCCCAGGCATCGAGATGGCGTTTCACGTCGTCGTAGATCGACATCACGCAAAGGGTCATCAGCGTATCGTCGGTGACGATGCCGCCACCGCGGACACGGCCGTTGCGGGCCGCCTCGCTCTGCTTCATGCGGTGCCACTCGGTATCAAGTGACGCCACCCGGCCATAGCGCTCGCGGATTTCCGCGGCGGAGAGTTTTTCGACCGGCGCCCCGATGGCGTCGCCGTAGGCGACGCCAAAGAGAAGCGCCCGAACCCGTCCCTTAAGGGAGAGCCCTTGAGCATCATTTGTCATTGAGAACCGTCCTTGCATATTCGGTCATTTTCTCGCCGCCGGCAGCGTTCCACTCGGAAACGAACTGGTCCCACTGGTCCATCTTGGCTTCGCCGGAGACGAACTTGTAAACCCAGGCCCGGTAGACGTTCTCCGTGGCGTCGATGTCGGTGGCGTATTCGGCTGGCCAGACGAAGGCGTTGTCCGGCTTGAAGTCGGCGGAGATTGTCTTCAGCGATTGCTGCGCGGCATCGCTCAGCCACTGAACCGGCGGCTGCCAGTTGGCAGCAACGAGGAAGCGGGCATACCAGGTAGCGAGCTTGTCGGTCGGCTTGATGGTTTCGCCGTCCTTGGTGTACTGCTCACCCTCAAAGCCGAGCCGTTCGATCGCCTGGCCCTCGGGGCTGGCGATGAAGTCGAGCAGCTTGACCACCTCTTCCTTGTGCTCCGACGTCGTTGCGATCGCGAGACCGCGGGCTTCCTTGGAGACGTCAAGCGCCATCAGGCCCTGGCCGCCCGGACCCTTCGGCGGCGAAAGCAGGCTGAGGGTCACGTCGGGATGAGCCTGGCGCATCTTGCCGCCATAGATGTCGATGACCTCTGCCGAGGAACCGAAGATCACACCGGCACGGCCGGAATAGAACTTGTCCTCCTTCACGTCCCACTTGGTGGTGATGAATTCCGGATCATAGAGGCCCTGCTCGCGCAGCGATGCGTAGAAGGCGATCTTTGCCTTTTCCGCCGCCGAAACGCGGGCATGGATCCACTCACCGGCCTCGCTTTTCAGCCAGGTGCCGGTCACGCCGAAAGCCTGGTTGAAAACGGCGTCGAGCTCCTGCGTGTTGTCGGCGGTCGTCACGCCGTAGCTGTCGGCCTTGCCGTTGCCATCGAGGTCGCCGTCCTTGATCGCCTTGAAGAGGGTGACGTAATCGTCCGTCGTTTTCGGCGCCGCGACGCCTGATTTCTCCAGCCAATCGGTGCGGATCACCGGCTGCGGTATGCGCGGCGGGTAGACATAGAGAAGGTAGGGATAGTTCTTCAGCCGCTCGACATTGTGCGGAAAGAGCGCGTCCTTGAGATAGGTCGTCTTCGGCAGCCAGGTGTTCCAGTCCTCCAGCACGCCCTGTTCGGCCATCTTGGCGTCGCCGCCCTGGAAATAGATGAGATCGGGGATATCACCGGACAGAAGCATGGCGCTGAGCTTGTCGGCATAACCGGAGGACGGCAGGTCGACGACCTGGATATGGATGTCCGTGCCCTTGGCCTTCAGCGCCTCCTCATAGGCCTTCATCAGCTTCACGTCGTCCGGGTTGCTCGTCGTAAGGTCCTTCGAGACGACGCGGATCGTCACCGGCTCGGCGAAGGCCGGCATGGCAACGCTCGCCATCAATGCCATGGCGGTGGTTGCGCCAAGGATCAGTTTTCCAAGCATGTTTGTTCCTCCCAATATGCTTTGGCCTTTATGGTTCGGTTCTGCATCGTCAGCCCTTCAGCGCACCGCTCATGGTGCCCTTGGTGAAGAACTTCAGGATGAGTGGGTAGATTGCGAGGATCGGCGCGATCGTGAGCAGGATCATGCCTGCCTTCAGCGCGCGAATGTTGATCTGGCTCGCACCGGTGTAGTTGTTGCTGTCGACGACGCCGACCATGGCGAGCTTGTCGCCCTCGACCACGAACTGGCGCAGCACGACCTGCAGCGGCCATTTGGACTGGTCGTTGAGATAGATCATCGCCCGGAAGAACTCGTTCCAGTGGAAGACGAAGTAGAAGAGCGCGATGGTCGCTAGCGCCGACTTGGCGAGCGGCAGCGCCACGTACCAGAAGATTTGGAAAGGGTTGGCGCCGTCGAGTTCCGAGGCCTCGATAAGTTCCTTAGGCACTTCCTCGAAGAAGCGGACGAGAATGATCAGATACCAGGCGTTCACAACCTTGAAGAGGATCAGAGACCAGTAGCTGTCGAGAAGGCCGAGGCGCTTGTTGATGAAATAATCGGGAATGATGCCAGGCTCAAAAACGATCGTGACCAGAACGAAGACGAAGATGATGCGCCTTCCCGGCAGGCCCGGTCGCGAAAGCGCCCATGCCATCAGCGCCGTGAGCACCACACCGAGAATGGTGCTGACCAGCGTGATGAAGATCGAGTTCAAGAGGCCGCGCTGAACGGCCGGGTTGTTGATCAGCAGATTCCAGACTTGGGTTGAAAACCCGTTGGGGACGACCGTCAGGCCGCTCATGCCGGCAACCTTGCCCGGATCCGAAAAGGAGATGGCGAGCAGGTTGAGGAGGGGCTGCACCGTCAGCACGACGAGGAACATGAGCGTCGAGACGATGATCGCATATTCGAGCCGCTCGAGCGGCGTTCTGCGAACGTTGTGGGCGGCCATCACCATACCCCCTTGCCGGTAAGACGTTTGGAAAGAAGGTGGGCGGCGACGATCATCAGCATGCCGAGCACCGCTTTGAAGAGACCGGCGGCTGTCGCCAGCGAGTACTCGCCGGTCTGCAGGCCGATGCGGTAGACGTAGGTGTCGATGATATCGATCTTGCTGCGCACCACGTCGTTGGAGAAGTTGATCACCTGGTTGAGGTCGGCGTTCAGGAACATGCCCGCATTCAGGATGAACAGCGTCGCGATCGTCGGCACGATGCCGGGAATGGTGACGTAACGGATCTTCTGCCAGCGGTTGGCGCCATCGATTTCGGCCGCATCATAGAGTTCCTGGTCGATGGCGATGATGGCGGCGAGATAAAGCAGGCTGTCCCAGCCGGCCGAGCGCCAGATCTCCGAGAAGACCAGCACCCAGCGGATCGAGCCGGTGTCGGTCATGAAGGAGACCGGCTGCAATCCGAAGAAGCCGATGATGTCGTTGACCGCGCCGTCACTTGGCGAGAGCACTGCGATGAACACGCCGGCGATGACCACCCAGGACAGGAAATGCGGCAGGTAGATCGCCGATTGGATGAACTTGCGGAAAGCGCCGCCCCGGATCTCGTTGAGCAGCAGCGCAACGATGATCGGGACCGGGAAGACGAAGACGATCTTCATCGTCGAGATGATCAGCGTGTTGACCAACACCTGCCAGAAGATTGGCGAGGCGAACAGCGTCTGGAAATGCTTGATCCCGACCCAGATGTTCGGCGGGATGATGCGCAGCTGTTCAAAGGCGATCTTGGCTTCCCAGATCGGGAAATAGTGAAAGATCACGAAGAAGATCAGGCCGGGCGCCATCATCAGGTAATAGGGCCACCATTGCCGCGCGTTTTTCGTGAAGCTTTGCCTATGGATATTGGGAACGTTCCCATTTCTCGGCATAGCTGCATCCGCTACAAGATCGTTGCTTACGGTCATTGTTACCTCCCTGCCGCCGCGCGCACGGGTACCGAGGCCGAGACATCGGCAAGCGAACCGCGCTCGACCAACCGGCACGGCAGAAATATCCGGCCGTGCTCCGGGCGGCCGGCAATCTGATCGAGCAAGCATTCGACCGCGCGAATGCCGATCTGCCGACCAGGTTTTTCGATCGTCGTCAGCCCAGGCCAGGAAAAAGCACCGGCCGGAATGCCGTCGAAGCCAAGAATGGAAGTATCCTCCGGGCACCGAAGCCCCGCCTCACGAACGGCGATCATGGCGCCGAGCGCCATCAGATCGTTGGCGACGAAGACGGCGCGGCTGCCTCTCCACGACCCGGCAAGCAAACGCCCCATGGCTTTCCGACCGCCCTCGACCGTGTAGTCGGATTCTTCGACCAGCAAGATGTCGGGATCGATGTCGCGCGCGACGCAATGCTCGTGCACGGCGCGCAGGAACCGGGCACGCGCGAGACGCGACCGCGGACCAAGCATCAGGGCCGGCGCCGGGTGTCCGCGTCCGACGAGAATGTCCATGCCGAGACGGACTGCCTGAGCAATGTCCGAGCCGACGCTCAAGGTATCGGGGAAACGCTCGGCGCTCGACCCGATGAAGACGAAGGGTAAGCCGAAGCGATCGAGATCATCGAAATTGTCAGCGACCGGGTTGATGATCGCGCCATCGACGCGGGCGCGGCGTAGCGCGCGCAGATGCGTCGCCTCCTTGCCGGCATCCCAGTCCGATGAGAAGACGAGAAGCGAAATGTCGTCCTTGGCCGCACGATCCTGGGCGCCGCGGGCGACTTCGGCCCAGAACGGGTTGGTGATATCGGGAATGACAAGGCCGAGCATACCGCTGCGCCCCGAACGCATGCCGACGGCCAGATGATTGCGCTCGTAGCCGGTGGCCGCAACGGCCTTCAGCACGCGGTCGCGAGCCTCGTCGGAAATGCTGGCCGAACCGGCCAGCACACGCGCAACCGTGCTCTTCGAGACCCCCGCCCGTTCTGCGACGTCAATAATGGTGGCCCGTTGCCGGGGTCCGTTCTTCATGTTTCCTCCCGGGCCGGAGGCCATCATCAAACGTGACAGGCCTCAAGCTCGTGGGAACGTTACCATGAGCGTTCGCGCTTTGGCAAGACATGAAAATCCCGCCTGAACACGAGGCTCCTTTGTCGCCGATTCCAACGCGTTTCGAGGGCGGGGGTTCGGCTCCGCTGCGACGGCCGGTTGGTCGCCTCCCGCCTTGGCCTCCGGCTACGCGGCGTAAGCTTGCGGATAACCTGAGCTTAGCTGCCGTGCCCTCGCCTGCTCCACGGATGCAACGCTAATCGGTCGCCGCATCCGTTCCTGGTCAACAACACTTAGGTCAGAATGAGCGGGGCGCGGGGTCCAGAAGCTTCACGCTGCCGGCGGTCACCTGATAGATCGCGCAGGTTCGCTGCACCGAACCATCGCGTGTGAACCGGAAGGTGGCGGCAGCACCGACGAAGCCGTTCGGCGCGCGAATGCTCTCCTGATTGATGGCACCTTCCCCCTGGGACCGCACGAGACCAGCCGCTAGCGCAATGACGTCGAACCCATAAGCCGCGTCCGCACTTGCCGCACGCTCGTAGCGATCGAGGAAGCGCGACGTCATCCGCGAGCCGTTCTCCGGCCCGAAAAGGCAGAGATGGCTTCCGGCAAATTCGGGTCGCTTGTAAGCGGCATTCTTCCAACCGGAAGTTCCGACGACCATTGCGTTTGGTGTCAGATAGCCGTTGGCCTTGAGCTGCGACAGCGCAGCAACCTCGCTGCCTTCCGACCCGATGAGGAGAACGGCATCGACGTCCTTGAGTTTTTCCTTGGCGGCAGCGTCATTGGAGAATGTGGTCGTACCGGTCACGGCGACGAACACCGGCTTTATGCCATAACCCATCAGGCCGCGGTCCAGCCTTTGCCGCTCGGCGGCCGATAGATCGCCGGGCAAGAGCACGACCACCCGCTTGCGGCCGGAGGCAAAAGCATAGGAAGTGCCCTCGACAGCGCTGTCGATGCGGTCGGAAACGAAGGCGAAGGTACCGGCCGGACGTTCGGCGCCGTTGCCGCGCAACGCCAGAAGCGGCGCGCGGGAAGCGCCAAGCCCCTGGCGGACGGTACTGACAGGCACGTCCGCAACCGACAGTGCAATCAACGCCGCGTTCTGGCCCGCGAGACGCTTGGCGGCCTCCTGTATTTGCTGCGGCGAGCCGTCGGTATTTTCGACCAAAAGCGAAAGCTGACCGCCGCCCACCTCGTCCACGGCGAGCGACGCCCCGTCGCGGATGTCGCGTTCGCGCGCCGTTTCGCCAGAGGGCGCCATCAGTGCAGTGATGATCCCTATGCGTGTTGCACCGCTTCCGAACGTCTCCTGCGGTTTCACCGCATGCTCGGCCGCGCGCCGGGCATGCCTTGCCTGCGGCGATTCTACGTCGAGCACCTCAGGAGCGGTGGGAGCACCCTGGCAGCCGGCAAGGACACCAAGCGCCAGCACGCCGAGTGCCAGCCATTGCCGGCACGACGACATGCGCCGTGCCGGGGAAACCACAACGTGGGGCATGTCGATCATACAGGCTGTCTCAATTCATGAAGTGCCGCATTTTGGCGTAGAAGCAACCGCACTTGGCGATGTAGTCCTCGTCACGCCAACTGGATTGCAGGTAACCGTAGGCCTTGCCGCAGGCGACCTTGGTCTCCGACGCCCAGACGAAGGCCGGCCGCGTCGAGGCGATCCAGCGCGGATCGTCGGCGACAGCGATCGCCTCGTCCATGCGCGACACGACCTCCCTGGTCAGCGTCGCCACGTCCTGATCGACCGTCAGCGCGGACTGGCTGATCTCGGTGCACTGCCGGGCCGCCGGCGCATAGTCGCCGATAAGGTCGGCCGCGAAACTCGATACGGGCATCAGTGTGAGCATCACTCCCGCCAGCATGCTTCTGCTCATGAAAAGCTCCCCCTGAAAATGCGGTTCCCGGATGATTGCCGAGAACCGCTGAACTGTCGAGATCGACCTTGCGTTAGTGGACGTCCTGCGATGTTTTCGTCCCATTGTCGTTGAATAGGACTTTCACCACGTCCGTCGAAACATTGAAGTTCTCCAACACGGCAACCGTATGCCAGCCACCACTACCGGCGTTACCTTCGGTGTCCACTTGCAGGTTGGCGTTCTGCCCATCCTGAACCACCTGGACATAGTCGCCATCAAGCGTCGTTCCCGAAGGCAGGTTACCGAGCAAAGCCGACAAGTCGACAGAGTCGTCGTCGCCGTCATAGTCGGTGATGACGTCGGCGATGTCGAGTTGCAGGTCCTTCGCATCGAGAACAAAGGTGTCGTCGCCTGAGCCACCAGTCAACTTGTCGACGCCCGTCCCCCCATACAGCGTGTCGTTGCCGGAACCGCCAACCAGCGTATCATTGCCGGCATCGCCGTAGAGCTTGTCGGCTCCGCCATTGCCCGAAAGCGTATCGTTGCCCTCGCCACCGGCCAGAATGTCGCCGTAACCGCTGCCGTAAAGCTTGTCATTGAAGTCGGAACCAATGACACCTTCTATATTCCTGTAGTCTTCCTCTCCCAGGCCGACGCTGGAAAGATCTACATCATCCTCCCAACTGCTCTGCACCAACGTAAACGTGACGGGACCGGTCGCATCTGAAAAGTTGAGCAGGTCCACGCCTGCTCCGCCGTTAATGTCGTCGTCGCCAGCGCTCGCATAGATGATGTCGTTGCCATCACCTCCGTTGAGCGTGTCGTCGCCAGCCCCGCCATGGATGACATCCTGGCCCGCACTGCCGCTGATCTCATTTGCCGTGGTTGTGGATCCGTCGGACACGAAGGTGAGCGTCGAGGAATTCGACAAATCGCCATCCCTGTCTTCTCCGGTAACGCCAAAAGTCAGCGTCAAATCCGAAGCGGCGACGGTTTCGGTGTAACCTACCGTCGTGAAGGAGACGTTGATGCCGTTCTTGCCAAGAACTTCGATGTAATCGAACTTGAATCCGACATCGCTCGGAAGAATTGTAACACTCGTCTGCCCCGCGACGACGGTCTTGGAAAAGGTGTATGGCGTGGAATTGCCATCCCTTACCGTGAACTCAATCGATCCCGGATCTTTAACCGTGCCGAAACGCAAGGTAACCGACGATACATCCTTATCGAATTCAATCTTGAACTTCTCCCCAGTAGAGAAGGCCGGATTGCCGATCCCGAACTCGTTTCCACCGCCTGACGCCGTGTTGGCATTGAAGGTCACTTGCCCCGAGGAGGATGCAAGCGCTGTAAACTTGGCGAAGCCGAAATCGTAGGTCTTCGTTGGGCTATTGGGGAAATCGTTCGCCGCATCAATGGTTACCTGCGTTCCAGGACGTTCCTTCAACTGCTCCAGTTGGTAGGTCCCGTCCGCGTTCGTTGTCAGGCGATAGATGTCGGTACCGAAGTTGTCCTTCACGAGCACTTGTCCGGTGCCCGTTCCCGTCGTGGTCCAGCCAGTCGGCAGCCCGCCCACGCTGTCGATCTTGTAAACTTTGATGCCGTCGGCGCCTGGCGTCGCATTGATGACACCTTCCAGCGCACCGGTACCGTTGCCCATGTAGGCGCTGCTTATGGATTGGATGGTCGGGACATCGTCGACGATCCGGATGTTGAGCGTGGCATTGCTCGTCGAACCATCTTCATCTGTCACGGCGACGACGAAGTTATCGAAGACCCCGTTGTCGGCTCCAGCCGCATTATGCGCCAAGCTGTTGTCCTGCAGCAGATAGCTGTAGGTGAAAGTTGCGCCCGTCACCGTACCGTTGACCGTCGTCGGCGTGTAGCCGGTGATCGTCAGAAGTCCAAGTGCCGTGTCGACCGTGGTTCCTACGGCGTAGGCGCCCCCCGTCACGACCGAAGTACCATTAATCTTCAGGCCGGCGAGTCCGTCCGGCGTCGTCACAGAGAAGCTGCCGGTCTGCGTAAGTGCAGCCACATTCGGCGAAGAACCATCCGAGAGATTTTTCTCGTAAACCGTCTCTTCGGCGCTGGACGACAACCCGTTGACGCTCACGCCATCATCAGTGCCAGTGATCGTGATCGTTACCGTCTGTACCGCCGTGCCACCATGGCCGTCATCGATCGTCACATCGTACTTCTGCGTCAGCGTCTCACCAGCATTCAGCGAATCCAGCACGTTGTCGGCCACCTGGAAGCTCCAGCCAACCGAGTCGGTCGACTGGTTCAGCGAGCCGAGCGAGAAAGTGCCGAGATAGCCACCGCCCTGCGCCGTGAAGCTGGCGTTGTGCGTGTCCAGCGTATCGACATCGGCAAAAGTCACCGTGCCGCCCTGCGTGTGCGTGGCCGTATTCTCGCCAGTCGCTCCGTCGGCGATCTCCGTCACCACGCCGCCTTGTACGACCGAGGTGATTACCGGAGCATCGTTGGTGCCGGTGATCGTGATGGTCACCGTCTGGGTCGCCTTGCCGCCCTTGCCGTCATCGACGGTGACGTCATAGGTCTGGGTCAGCTTCTGGCCGGACTGCAGCGAGTCGAGCACGCTGTCGGCGACGTTGAAGCTCCAGCCGACCGCGCTGCCGGCCTGATCGACCGTCCCGAGCGCAAAGGTACCGAGGTAGCCGTTGCCGTTCGCCGCGAAGCTGGCGCTGTGCTCATCCAGCGTGTCGACGTCGGAAAAGCCGATCGTGCCGCCTTGCGTATGCGTGGCCGTGTTCTCGCCCGTCGCCTTGTCGGCGATCTCTGTCACCGCACCCGTCTGCGTGCCCGAGGTGATGATCGGGACGTCGTTGGTACCGGTGATTGTGATCGTCACGGTCTGGGTCGCCGTGCCACCCTTACCGTCATCGACGGTGACGTCATAGGTCTGGGTCAGGACCTGGCCCGCCTGCAGCGAGTCGAGCACGCTGTCAGCGATGTTGAAGCTCCAGCCGACCTTGTCGGTTGTCTGGTTCAGCGGATCGAGCGCAAAGGTCCCGAGGTAGCCGTTGCCGTTCGCCGTGAAACTGGCGCTGTGGGTATCCAGCGCGTCGACGTCGGAAAAGCCGATCGTGCCGCCCTGCGTGTGCGTGGCCGTATTCTCACCGGTCGCCTTGTCGGCGATCTCCGTGACCGCACCCGTCTGCGTACCCGAAGTGATGATCGGTGCGTCGTTGGTACCGGTGATCGTGATCGTCACGGTCTGGGTCGCCTTGCCGCCCTTGCCGTCATCGACGGTGACGTCATAGGTCTGGGTCAGCTTCTGGCCGGACTGCAGAGAGTCGAGCACGCTGTCGACGACGTTGAAGCTCCAGCCGACCGCGTTGCCGGCCTGATCGACCGTCCCGAGCGCAAAGGTCCCGAGGTAGCCGTTGCCGTTCGCCGTGAAGCTGGCGCTGTGCTCATCCAGCGTGTCGACGTCGGAAAAGCCGATCGTGCCGCCCTGCGTGTGCGTGGCCGTATTCTCACCCGTCGCCTTGTCGGCAATCTCCGTCACCGCACCCGTCTGGGCGTCCGAGGTGATTACCGGAGCATCGTTGGTGCCGGTGATCGTGATCGTCACGGTCTGGGTCGCCTTGCCGCCCTTGCCGTCGTCGACGGTGACGTCATAGGTCTGCGTCAGCGTCTGGCCAGCCTGCAGCGAGTCAAGCACGCTGTCGGCAACCTGGAAGTTCCAGCCAAGCTTGTCGGTTGCCTGGTTCAGCGGGTCGAGCGAGAAGGTACCGAGATAGCCGTTACCGCCCGCCGTGAAGCTCGCCGTGTGCGTGTCGAGCGTATCGACGTCGCGAAAGCCGATCGTGCCGTCCTGCGTGTGCGTGACCGTGTTCTCACCGGTCGCCTTGTCGGCAATCTCCGTCACCGCACCCGTCTGGGCGTCCGAGGTGATTACCGGAGCATCGTTGGTGCCGGTGATCGTGATCGTCACCGTCTGGGTCGCCGTGCCGCCCTTGCCGTCGTCGACGGTGACGTCATAGGTCTGGGTCAGCGTCTGGCCAGCCTGCAGCGAGTCGAGCACGCTGTCGGCGACGTTGAAGCTCCAGCCGACCTGATCGGTTGCCTGGTTCAGCGGGTCAAGCGCAAAGGTGCCG
>JAESGS010000192.1_pt1 | contig 82851 bp, 66 predicted proteins | sample 9269761 | NCBI WGS metagenome assembly JAESGS01 (sample SAMN15741799, study PRJNA653493) | algae metagenome | isolation source: Cyanosarcina radialis HA8281-LM2 and co-occurring heterotrophs from damp... | place: USA: Makauwahi cave, Hawaii | collected 2011-01-06 | reverse complement strand
TCTGAATACGAAGAACCCTTCGGCGTCTGTCGCGAGATCGTTACCGCCCCTACTCATGCCGACCGCCTCGATGAGACTGAGATCTCGAGAGCCAAAGGCCTGCCGCTTGTTGGATTTAACAGCGCCCAGAACCGTAAACTGCCGAGGGTCGCGAACCAGGGTTATCTCGTCACCGGACTGAACCCAGATGTTTTCTATAGGATTGTCGATGAGCGCGTTCATCAAGACGGTGCCAGATTTGTTCCCTCGGGTTACAGTGACAAACGTGTCATAGGTCTCACCGCGTACACCTCCCGCTTTCGTGATTACGTCAGTGAGCTTCTCGCCTGCCAGGCTGAGCGGAACGACAGAAGCAGCGTTGACCGCGCCGGTAACCGTGACGTTGCGCGATGCGGTGTCCAGCGAAGTGACAATGACGTCAGGCTCAACGGCCTTGCCTTTGAGCGCCTCAACGATCGCTCGTCTCGCTTGTTCAAGGGTCAGTCCCGCAAACCTGACCTCGCCGACGTAGGGGATTGCGGCTTTCCCATCCGGTTGAACGACCACAGGTATCTTGGCGGCTTTCGACTTAGAGGTTGAGAACAGGCCATCGGCCCCGGCTTCAAATATGGAGACCACGAGGCGGTCGCCTATCCCGACAGTCGCGCTTTCCGGCCTTCCACCCATACCTAGGCGCTTTGAGAGCGTCGTCTTTGAATAGGCTGAAATTAGGTTGGCCGATCGATTATCGACGTCAACGACCTCATAGACCGTCGCGTCATTGCGGTGGAGCTCTTCAGGTGACTTGCCGGCGTCTGAAAGGATAGTATCAGTTAGCGGCCCCGCTCCAGGAACCACGTCCTGACAGGATGTAAGTGCTGAAACGAGAAACAAGGCAACAAGAATGCACTTCAAGCTAACTTTCCCTTTAGAAGGCGGGTCTTCCCGGTTGAGCGTTCGACTTCGCAGACGCGGCATTGATGCGCCAAAGACCGATGCGGTTTCAAGCATTTTCATTACTGATCTGGCAAATTGAGTGCACGCGGGCGCCGCATGAAGACCGCGCGATGCGCGGGCGCCGTTCAGTGCACGTTTGTTCTAGCTTCCAAGCGATCGAGGCGGCGGTGAACGCACGCCACCTGACGACGCTTCGGTAACGACCTACCGCCGCAAGCCCTCTGCTCTCCGCCGTTCATCGCCTGCAAAGGCCGGGCGCTGAGAAGTGTCTGCCGGACCATGCCGACTTTGCTGTCATACTTGTCCAGCTGTCGCCAACCTCCTGAGCCGTGACGACGCATTGTGTCCTCCTGGTTCATCCGGTGTTGAAGAAAAGTTGAAGTGCAAGAGCCCTTTCGCCGTGCTCTAACCATTGCGATTGCCAATCGCCCGGAAAAACTGAGGACCTGCCGGTGGATTTCGAACGGATCGGACGCGCCCGCCTGATGATGCGGCTCCCTCATCATCGAAAGAAGCTCGCGGAAAGTGAATTCCTAGCCCTAACCAGCCTGATCGAAAACTACGGCGCGGCAGTGATTGAAAATAGAGAACACGATTGCCAGGCAATTGCAGAAAAGGTCGATCGACTTCTCTCGTCGCTTTTCTCCTGACTTTGGTGGGTATGCCGCTTTCCCGGTCGGGCAAAATAACTTATTTTAGCTTTGTCTTATATTTTGATAGGTAGCCGGCAGGAGGGTATCCATGGGGCTTGGCGGGACAACGATCAGAGCCGAATTTCTGGGCAACTATTCTGTCGCGTCCCTCGATCCCCTTTTGGGGGTCTTCGAGCTATCAACTTCGACGAATATGATGATCGAGGTGCTGCTGGACCGGTACAGCGCGGAGGCATTGCTGTCGGCCCTCGCGCAGCTCCTGGCGCAGGGAGAGGCATCGGAGTTTGATGATGGGATGTGAAAGGGTTTGTTCGACGATGTGCGCTACCATCCAGACGAGGCGTGACGCCGGCTGGAGGATGGGTGATGGGCTATGATTGGAATGGCGCTCGCGGGCGCCGCATCAAGATCGCGCGATTGGGAACGGCCGTCGCGCTGGCGGCCTTGCTGGTGTCAGTCGCGGCCGAAGTGGTCACGCGAGCGATCTAGCAGAAGCTAGGCGATGGGCTATCAGCCTCCGAGCATCGCCGGTCGCGGCATCGATCATCATTTTCGAGCCTCATGTCTTCGTCGGGTCTCTGCCCAAGGCATCACAGATTTTCTGCCACGATTTTGAGCCCATTCCCATCATCCGCAACGCGTCTGTCGTGGGAACATGCTTCATGTCCTCGGCGGTCTCATATCCCCGCCGTTTGAGCTCGCCTAGGAGCCTCGGGTTTCTCAGCCCCAACTCTGACAGTTTCGTGGTCATGCCCCATCAGATCAGGCTTTCGGGCATCGCGCAATTTGTAGGATTCTCCAAAAGGCTCGGAATTAGTCGCCGCACGTGATAGTCTTAAAATGAGCCCGAGTGATCCTTTCGCTTGCTCGGGCTTCTTGGCACAGCACACTTCTTCGGCCCCATTGATTGCTCTCTGGGGCCATTTTTTCGGCGCCTCCGGACGTTGCCTGTTGCCTATGATCCATTACCCTGCGCGTCTAGGCCGAGCTCCATCGATAGTCCCCGGAACGGAGCCTATTGGCACTACGCCGACCTCAGGCCCCGCTCTCCCGGACGGGGCCGCTGCGTCCCAGACTTAGGTCCGACGTGTTGACGCAAAGGTCCGGGTTGCATTGCCGAATCGTAATTGCTCCGCCACTTGCCGGTTAAGCACCAACGGTGTCAGAAGCCGAGGCAGTTGAAGCCGGAAATCACCGAGCGCGGCTCTGAAAGCGACGGGCCGGGCGGTTCAGCTAAGGTTCAGGCTTAAGGAGCCAAGCTGAGCCTAGAAAGGATGAGTCAAATGAAACTGATCGTATCCACCCTTGGCGCCGTCGTTCTGGCGGCATCCTTCGCGCTACCGCTAAACGCCGCGCCAATCTTCGTGCCGAAGCCGGAACAAGTGCAGAGCGGCGATGTCGAACAGGTAAAGCACCGCAAACATCGCCATGAGCATGCGGATCGCCACTGGAAACGGAAGTACGCCCATCGTCACTGCGGCTACTACGACAGGTGCTACCCCCGCTATTCCCGGTATTACGGCTATCGTGACCATTACCGATACGGCTATCGAGACTACTATCAGCGGCGGCAAGGCGTGACAGTCTACTTTAATTTCTAGCTGGCAACTCTCGCTTAACACCGCCCTTGGGCGACCTGGGGCGGGGTTTTCGTTGTTGGAATACCGGAAATACCGATCGGGTCTCTTCGCACAGCACACTCCTCGGCCGCGTTGGTTGCACCTTTGGGCCTTTTTTTTGCGAAGACTGGAACTCAATAGCGCCGTCGGCGTTTCTCGCCTGTGGCAACCCTGAGTCCCCCGATCAGGATGACGCCTTCACGATCTGCCCGGATCTGAAAGCCACGACAGTGCCCCAATGGCCTCGCTCTCCGCGGCGAGGCCATACTTTTTGGCGGGGACTGCTTTGCTCCCCTGACGGAAAGCGCCTGCCCCCACCCACAATCTGGCATTGTGCGTGGCCGAGAGAGGGAAGCTCGTGTCTTACGATTGGGAAGGAGCACGGCGGAAGCGGAACAAGAGCCCTCGGCTCTGGCTTTTGGTCGCCTTCGCAATTTGGCTGGTCGCTCTCGCTTTGGCGCAATAGGTGGGTTCTTGTTCCATGAGGAGCCACCTGAGGAACCTTTCGCACACGTCCGCGTTGAGGCCTACTGGTGATCTTGGGTACCTTCGGATCAAGGTTGGGAGCCTCGTTGCGGTGCCGTCGAAGATCGGCTCTTCTTATCTGTTGGAACCCAAGTCGTCCGTTGCCGTTTATAGAACTGCTCCGAGGGTTTCCCATTTTCCCTCCGGAGTGCTTAGGAATTGCCCCCCCCCAAAAGCCCAGAGGGGCCAATTCTTTTTGTTGGGTGCAAGTAGGCTCGCGGTCCTCCATTGGAACCTGTCGCCGCAGGCATTTTGGGGCATCTGAGCGCCTTTCTTCCGTGGGGGCTCGTCACAGCCTCCTCCTGTCCGACGAAGGACCTGACATGGACGACGAGTTAAACCTTGCCGAATTAAACGACGTAGACTTGCATATACTGCTCTTTGCCGTGGCACTTCTCTTCCCCAATGCCTCTGAGGATAGGGTTTTTCGCAAGATCGCCGAAGAGGCGCAGCGGCGTGGGTGGACAAAGGCGCCGGATGAGGCCGTTACCCACTGATCCGGGACAAACGTCCGAGGTTGGCCGACCTGAAACGCGGACCTAGCCCTTCCCCCCCGCGTCTCGGCAATCCTAGCCGAAATGATTATGCAGGTTCACCCCAGAGTATGATTGTGCCCGACCAGCACATTTGCGACGATGCAACCGTGGCTGCACAACAGAACTAATTCATGGTTGTGTTTTTCATTGCCGTGCGACCATAGCATTATTGTAAGCATTGCGTTTTTTATGGTTTGACGACCTTCCACGGATGAGGCCCCGCAATCCCCATGCGGGGCTTCAGTCGTTTTGGTGCGTGCGAGTAGATGGCGCACACGCTCTTTCGTGGCTCCGCCATTTGAGTTTCTGACTTTTGCGGAACCATTCCCAGATCAGGGTGACACCTGCACACTCCCTCCGGAAGTGGAGCCTGATAAGTGCCTATGGCCTCGCCCCGACGGGGCCATTCCCCTACTGGTTGTGGGAGCTACGGATGGTGAGGGTGGCGCAGAACAATTCCCTACAGTCGTGTAGGACGGCGGCCCGATTGTTCCTTCTCCCAGGGGCCTATGGATCAGCCACTCTTGGCCCGTCGTGTCGTGCCGGACCATTTTTCTCCCGCTCCCGGCTTGCAGATCTAGGCGGAACCAGTCCCGGCGTGGTAGGTTTAGAAATCGTCCTGGCGCCCGTTCACTAGGACAATTTGGCACGTACCTTCGAGGGTCCCGTTATCGGCTTTCGGGGCCCTTTTTTTCGCTCGGGGCTGGGACCTCTGTCAGACTTACGCGTTTTTACGCCTGCCTATGATCAATTTACCCCCGTAGGATCTAGGATAGGCTCCATCTATTAGGAGCCAATTGGCACCTTGGTGCCGAGGCCCCGCTCTCCCCGGACGGGGCCGTTTATTTGCCCGCCCTCCCAAATCTTTAGGATCATTTTTGCTTCTAGCAACGCCCCCGCGCTTCGTATTAGCCTCCCGATCGAAGGAGGATCCGACATGACCGAAGACAAACGCCAAATGAAAGCGAGCGAAATTCCTGCATTTGTCGATGAAGTGATCGGGGCCGGTTGTAACATCACGGCCGTGGGGCATGACAGGTATGTGCTTGGGGACATCGAAGAGCAGGACCGGGCGAAAGACGAACTCGACAGGATCACGGGAAAGTACGGCAATCGCGATCCTTTGAGGTTGCAGCTTGTCGCCTACCTTTGGTCGATCGGCCGATACATTGACCTGGAGATCGAGGGGACGCGCCATTGACTGCAAAATACGCCGGCCACGCCCCGGGCAGAGACAGCGACCTAAGTAGCGCTGCGCATATGCACGATAACCGTCTTTTCCTCACAGGCGCAATCGTGCATTGTGCGCTACCAAGAAGGAAGCGCAGATGTCTTACGATTGGGAAAGTGCCAGACGGCAACGGTACAAAGGCGCACGACTTTGGCTTTTGATCGCGTTCGCAGCCTGGTTTATCGCCATCGCGCTAGCGCAATAGTTGGAACGGCGCGATGTTCCGAACGATTGCCGTCATCACCTGTATCTTGGTCGCGGGCATGCCGCTTACAAGTTGCGCAGGCCGATCGTGCCGGGATTGGCCGGGAACATGCATCATCCAGTGATGGCAGCGTCACATGGAGAGGGAACCGCCTTACCCTGCTCTGCGTCCCGGCTTATCCCTTTCCTATGATGACAAACGCGATGCGTCGGATTGCCTCGGCAAAGCTAACACCAAGCGCCATCGCGGCAATCCCAGTGACACCGAGCGCGCCGATGCCCATGAGCTTCCATTGCTTGACGGCATCGGTTACTGGCTTCATCTCCGATGACGTCCTCGCCAATCGTGGCAACCGATGCCTCGACGTGCCCGACACGGTCGACAAGCTGATCCTGCACTGGTGAACGGCTGCGCGACTGGTCGCCGCCTTATCCTGCGCTCGCACCGAGCCCTCCTCCAAGCGGCGGATCGATTCCTGTAAGCCTCGCATGCCCGCCACCAGTTCCCCAAGCTGGCGGTGAACCGCCGCATCACCGCTCGCATTGTTCTGCCTTTCGATTTTGCGGGTGACCGACCGGGCGCCGTCCTCGCGGATCTCGGCGACCAGCCAAACGAGACCGGCTAGAACGAGCCTGCGGGTTTCGGTAATTCACGGACATGGGTTCCATTAAACCCCGGAAAGCGATTTCACTAAATTCGGGACAGCTTCGGTCGGCGCCCGCGACGCCTCGTGCGCGTCGAGGAAGTTGCGACAATAGCCAATAATCAGCTTCGCCTTGTCGTTCCCGTTGATGATCTAGAGGCACCGACCGGATAGTCGTTGACTGGTTGAAATAGTCGGCGTGCTTCTGGCCGGTGAACATGCCACGGATCATGCCATCGAACAGAATGCGGATGGCCGTCGGCATCTCGGCCGCCGTCTCCGGCGCATCGGCGAGGGCGAACTTCTTATAGTTGTCCTTGCCGGTGATCTGCGGCAAGTCCGCGGCCGCGATGGCATAGCCGTCGTCGGGGCGCCGTGTTGCCCATCCGGCCGCCATAGACCTTGTTTGCGAGCTTGCGCGGATTGTGGGCGAAGGGCTTGGCGCTGGCGATCGCCGGAAGCGCGAGGGCCACACTTGGGCGATACGCTCGGCCGAGTAGGTCAGGTTTTCGGTCACCGGCTGCATCGTTCCGCCGGTTTCGTGAAAGACCGTCCCCAGCAAATAGGCGAGATGCCGATTGTCGAGCACCTTACCGATAGACTGGCGCCGATCCCGCTCGTCGAGGATGGCGTTCATAGTTAATCTGGCTCTGTTTCAGGCGGCCGCCAAAAGGCGCGCGCCTCGTATAGGCGAGGAACGTCGTTCTGTTCATCGGGTCTGTCTTTTTTTTTAAGGGAGTTAAGACGCGGGAGCGCGAGACATGTCAAATTTAATAGTCAGAGCGCACTTCCCCGGCCAAAATCACCCCGTGGCGGGACTGTAAAACGGGCTCCTGCGGCTAGGAGCCCAGATTGGAGGAAGACTGCGGCATGTTTGACCAAACACGATCCGGGTACATCCTTCCTGACGACTTCAACATCGTTTCCACCGTCTTTAAGAAGGTCGTGGCCGCGAGGAACATCGATCGTCACAGCGACGAAGCTGAATGCTTGGCGCGGCAAGCGCTTTCCCTGTTCATGAACGGCAACCGAGATGCATTGGAACTCGAATGCAGACTCAGAGGTTCCTGCCGTTCAATGGACAATTTCTCAGGAGGCGCCGGAAGCACCGAGGTCATAGACCTGCTCCCCGAGTTGTCAGCATGGGCGCGCAACCTGACGGTCTCGCCAGAGGCTGCAACCGCACTGACTGAGCAAACCCTGGAATATGCGATCGACCACATGTCTGAATTTGTAGAGACGTCCGACATTCGTGGCTGGCTCGTCCGATCGATGGTCGAGCTTCGGCTTGGTCGGGGTCGTCGCTCACGTTCTGGAAAGCCCCGCGGAGGGACCGATGGGTTATGACTGAAGATGATACGCGACCGCGGCATGGACAAAGAGGACGCTTTGGAGATCTGCCGTGAAGCAGCCAAGATGATGCGGCAACGGCTTTAACGACTCCAAAGATCACGTATCTGCAGCAACACTAAATTAACCCGCTCACCTGCAATCTGCGGTCGGCTGCCATAGTCCCTGCACGTTACAACTGGCACGAGGACCGCAGCCACCGACCCCGGGGCTGCGGTTTTGCCTTTCACGCGCACGGAAGAACCGACCGGAGAACTCGTCGGTTTTAGCGAGGTCGCTCGCAATTGAAATTTCGATTTAACCCTTCCTTGGCTGCGCCATCTTAGATTGCACACGGGCAGGGAGAGCAAAGTGCAGAAACTCAGGGAACTAGGACGGCGCCGATTATGGGTGAGACTGCCGAAATTTCGACGGGCGCTCGAAGCTGATGTCTGCCCGGCGGAGCTGAATGACCTTTTCGAGGCGTATGCGCTCGCAGCCGAACGATTGGAAGAACTGCAAACAGAACAACATCCAGACCAATGTTTTTTATTCGAGTACGAGGTAGCAAGCAGGGGGATCGAAGAGGTGGTAAAGAGCCTTCTGACTGCTACCCCCGGCAATGCGGCGAACAACGCCACGCCTGGCGCGTCGCTCCGAGACGCAAAAAGGCCCCGGAACCCCACGAGGATGATCCGGAGCCTTTCCGTCTGAGCGTTCGATTTCTACAGACGCGCCATTTATTGCTGAAAGTTCCGAGATTTCAAGGTGTCCCCAACCTGCTGAGCGGTGATGACAAGGGTTCTCCTGTTTCCCGAGCCATGTACTTTATTTCCTTGTTAGGAAAGCAAGCCACCGTCCAAGCACGGCGCCGGCTGGGGAATGATGGGCTACGATTGGAATGGCGCTCGCGGGCGCCGAATGAAGATCGTGCGGTTTGGAACGGCCGTCGCGCTCGCAGCCCCACTGTTTTCGGTCGTGACCCAAGTGGTGGGGTAACGAGAGAGGAGAAAGGTGCTCTGGGCGGTCGCGCTGATCGCAGGGCGCGATTGCCGAGTTGCTACCGCGAAGACGGAGTCCTAAAGGCAATGCAAGACGGTTGCCCGCGACGGTAAACGGCAATCTGGTGTCGCAGAGCCAATGGTCGCCGGTGAGCCGCCGGGCTATCGAAGCCCCGTTAACTGGAAGGGAAGTATCGGTCCAGCGCCGTCTCATCTATCGGTATCGCTTCAATCGCAACGCGATGCCTCCGTATAGACCTCGTGGGCGTCAGAACCGGACGCGCGCACCGATTTTCGCACCAGCCGCCTGCGAACCGTCGCCCTCGATGTTGAAGAGCAGCGAGAAGTCGAGGCCCCAGTTGTCGTTGTTGCTGAGCGCGAGCCCGGCCGAGACCCGGCCAAACAGGCCTTCGCCATCGAGCGACGCAAAGCCGACACCGGCGCCGATGGTCGGCGACAGGATCAGGCCGTTTTCCAGTTCCAGCGTGCGCTCGACATCAAAACCGATGCTGAAGCGCGCCTGTTCCTCGATGAACCCCTTGAGGTCGATCGTCTCTCCGAGCGCGTTCCTGACGGTGTAATCGTCGGCCTCTTCGTTGAAGTAGACGGCCCTGAGCTTCGGTGTGAGCACAGTGATCTCGTCGAGCTGCCATTCGCCGGTCAGCTCGACGTCCGCCATCCAGCGGGTCGTGTCGAAGGTGCCGGTGAAGATACCGGTATCAATGTCGTTCGAGGAGCCGCCATAGAGAAGGTTGGCATCGAGGAACACACCTTGTCCGATTTCGAACGACGCATAGGGACCGGCAAGCCAGCCGTTGCCGGTCAATTCGGCGTCCTCGTCGGTCGGGTCGCTCGTGTAATCGTAGTGGAACGACAGGCCGACCAGCGCCCGCTCGCTGATCAGGTAATCGGCGCCGATCGAAAACAGGGCGAAGTTGCCCCATTTATCGCTGTCATCATCCTTGTCCTTGTGGAACAGGAAGCTGCCATCCATCCAGACGTCGAAGGGCCGGTCGGTGGCGACGAAGCTTTGTCCGGCAGCCGCCGCGTCGGCTGCGTCGCGCGCCGCCTGGATCTGCGACAGGCTGGAGGAAAACCCAAGACGCGCGCCATTCTCCGATGGTGTGACCGTCGTCGTCACCGGATCGGTGCTTGCCGTCGCCCGTCGCCGCTCGATCAGCCCCGGAACCTTGACGGTCGACGACAACAGGCTCTGCCGGTTGCGCACGAAATCGCGCACCAGGCCGTCGATCTCTTGCCCGGCTGCGACACGGTCCAGTGCGATCTTGTAGGTGACAGTTCCAGCACCCGACGTACCGAGTGCGCTTCTCAAGGTGTAGCTAACCACCGCCGAACCGGAATAGGAAGGATTGGGCGTGAACTTCAGATAATAGCCGACCGGCGTAAAGCTGCCGGCGGCTGCAAGCTCGCCCTCGATGATCTCGGCTGTGCCAGCGATCGGCGGCGAGACCGAGGCGACGGCGGCACTGGTGAAAGGACCGCCGGTGGCACCGGCGTTGAGATAGACGTTGTTCGGTGTCGTGCCGGCGGGCACGTCGACGACGATGCTGGGCGCCGTCACCGCACGCGGGTTGAGTTTGAGCGTATAGGCCGCCGAACCGCTGGCGCCACGGCTGTCGACGACGCCAATGGTGAAGCGGTAGGTGTCGGGCACCGCATCCGCGGTCAGCGGCCCGGTCAGTTCGCCGGTCGAGACATTGAGCACCATGCCCTTTGGCAAAGTGCCGCTCTTGACGCTGTAAATCAGGGCGCCGGTACCGCCGCTTGCGGAAATCGGCGCAGAATAGGCCTCACCGACCATGGCATCCGGAAGGCTGCCGGCCGCCGGGCTGAAGACGATGTTGGCCGAGACGACGGCAATGCGATAGCTCGCCTGCCCCGTCGCCCCGTTGGCGTCCGTCGCCGTCACCGTGAAGGCGAAGTCGCCGTCGGCGCCCGGTCGCCCGGAGATCGCGCCGCTGACTGGATCGAGTGTCAGCCCGCCCGGCAATGCCCCGGATGTAACCTGATACAGATAGGGTGCCGTGCCGGTGCTGGCCGTCAGGCTCTGGCTATAGGAAACCCCGGCGACGGCGGCCGCAAGCGTGCCACCGGTCGGAGAAAAGACGAGCACCGGCGGCGAGACCGTCACCGTGACGGTTGCCGGCGAGGATGTGCCAGTCGCATTCGTCGCCGTGTAGGTGAAGCTATCGGTGCCGGAGTAACCGGGTTGGGGTGTATAGAGGATCGATGTTCCGGATACGGACGCATTGCCGCGCGACGGCGGGCTTGCGATCGCCACCGATGCGGCGGCGCCGCCCGAAAGGCTGGGCGTTATGATATTGGCGGTCGAATTGGCGGCGACCGTAACAGCGACGGCGCCAGCCGACGGCGCCTCAACCGCTACCGCCAGGCTATAGGTGGCAGAGCCGGTCGCGCCGTTCGCGTCGGTCGCTTCGATCGTGAAGTTGAAGTTGCCGCCCACCGTCGGTGTGCCCGACAGGCGGCCGTTGGCTGCAAGCGTCAGGCCGGCCGGAAGCGCGCTGCTGATCACCGTATAGCTGTAAGGCCCGGTTCCGTTCGCCGCCGTGATCGTCTGGTCGTAGGGCTCGGCAACCGTCGCCCCGGGAATCGATCCGGGAGCGGGCGTAAAGGCGAAGATCGGTGGAGACACCGTGACCGTGACCGTCGCCGGCGCCGATGTCCCTGTCGCGTTCGTTGCTCTGTAGCTGAAGCCGTCAGTACCGGAGAAACCCGCCGCCGGCGTATAGTGGAACGAGGTGCCGGCCACCGTGGCTGTGCCGTGCGATGGCGCGGCGACGATGGCGAGAGAGGCTGCCGCACCGCCGGAGAGGTTCGGTGCAATCACATTCGCCGTCGAATTGGCCGCAACTGTTATCGTCGTTGTCCCGGCAATCGGCGCCTGCACCCGAACAATGAGGCTGTAGCTGCTGGTGCTTGACGCGCCGTGCGTATCGGTGGCGCTCACTGTAAAGTTGAAGGTTCCATCCACCGTCGGCGTCCCGGACAGGGCGCCTGCAGAGGAGAGGACCAAACCGTTCGGCAAGGAGCCGGCCACGACCGTATAACTATGGGGGCCCGTTCCGCCGCTGACGCTGAAGGTCTGGCTGTATGCCGTCGCGGCCGTTGCCGTCGGCAGGGCACCCGAAGCCGGGGTGAAAACGAAGTTCGGCGCCGAGACCGCGAACGACTGGCTGACACTAGGTGCCGCCAGATAGGCGCCGTCGCCGGCCTGTGAGACCTCGATGGTGCAGGTGCCGCCGTTGCGGAAGGTTGCCGTACCGCTTGAAGTGACGACGCAGACGCTGGGCGTCATGGATTGCCAGGCCACAGGGAGCCCGGAACTGGCGCTCGCGGTGAGGTTCACCGGGGTCGCATAGTCCTGAGGGCCGGGATTGGCGAAGGTGATCGTTTGCGACCCCTTCGGCGTGACCGCGTTGGAGGCGCCGGACGCGATACCCGGACCGCTGCTGTTGGCAGCCGTCACCGTGAACGTGTAGCCGGTGCCATTCGTCAGGCCGGCCACCGTGAGCGGGCTCGCGGGGCCTGTCTCGGTCAGGCCGCCGGGGCTGGCTGTGACGGTGTAGCTGGTGATCGGCGCACCACCAGTATTGACCGGCGCGGCAAAGGAGACCTCGGCCGAGGCGTTGCCGGCCGTGGCTACAACGCCGGTCGGCGCGCCCGGCACAACCGCGTTGACCACAAACGAGCGGCTAACCTGCGTTGCCGGCAGATAGGTGCTGTCGCCGGGCTGGTCGGCGTTGATGGTGCAGGTGCCGATCGATACGAAGGTCAGAAGTCCAGCGGGACTGATCGTGCAGACCGCCATCGTCGACGATGTGAAGCTGACCGTCAGGTCGGAGTCCGAACTCGCCGACAGGGTCGGCGTCGTGCCGAAGTTCTGGGCGCCCGGATTGGCAAAGGTGATCGTCTGGATCGTGCGCGGCGTCACTGCGTTGGAGGCAGCCGACGCAGGGCCAGGACCGGCGCTGTTTTCAGCGACGACCGTGAACGTATAGCTCGTGCCGTTCGTCAGCCCCGTGATGACCACCGGACTGGAGGTGCCGTCTCCCGTCAAACCGTCCGGGCTTGAGGTGACGACGTAGCGCGAGATCAGCGCCCCGCCGTTGCTTGAGGGCGCAACAAAGGCAACCATCGCCTGGCTGTCGCCAGCCGTCGCAACAACTCCCGTCGGCGCGGCCGGAGCAACCGCATTCACTATGAAGCTCTGGCTTACCCGTGGCGCAGCCTCAGTGGCCGCGTCACCGGCTTGGTCTGCGTGAATGGTGCATGTCCCCATCGATTGGAACGCCAATTCACCGCCAGGATCGATTGTGCACACACCTGCCGTCCCCGACGTGAAGCTGACGGGCAAGCTGGAACTCGCCGTTGCCGTCAAGGTAGGCGTCGTACCAAAAGTTTGGGAACCGGGGTTGGCAAACGTGATCGTCTGCAGCGCTTTCGGCGTCACGGTGTTGGAAGCACCGGAAACGACACCCGTCCCGGCAACGTTGGTTGCTGCGACCGTAAACGTATAACTCATGCCGTTGGTCAAGCCAGTGACGTCGATCGGGCTTGACGGTCCCGTCGCGGTAACGCCGCCCGGGCTCGCTGTAACTATGTAGCCTGAAATCGAGCTGCCGCCGTTAAAGGCAGGCGCGGAGAAACTCACACGTGCGCTAGCATCATTCGCCGTAGCCGCAGCCCCAGTCGGAGCATCAGGAGTGATCGCTGTAACATTGATGCTGTAACTTTCGCTGGCCGTCCGGCCATGCATGTCGGTGGCCGTAACGGTGAAGCTAAAGGCGCCCGCAACCGTTGGCGTGCCAATGATTGCGCCGCTTGCAGATGCAAGAGTAAGACCGGGCGGGAGTGTGCCGGGGACGACGGAGTAGCTGACCGTTCCCAACCCGTTTACGGCGGCAATCGACGTGTCGGAGTAAGCCGTCCCCGCCGTCGCTGCCGTCAACGCGCCGCCCGCGGGCGTGAGCGTCATCGGTGGCGCGGAAATCGCGATGCTGTAGGCGGCTGACGCCGAACCGGCGATCGAGCCTGTCGCTGTGATCGTGAAATTTTTGGTGCCGTATCCGGCCACCGTCGGCGTACCGACAATCGCCCCAGCCGAACTCAGACTGAGGCCGTCTGGAAGCGCGCCCGCCGTCACCGTATAGGTGAACGTCCCCAATCCGCCGCTAGCAGAGATCGACGCACCCGGGTAGACGACGTTCACGTCGCCCCCGACAAGGGCCCCAGCCGCCGGCGTCAGCACCACCGGTGGGGCCGCGATGGTGATCGAATAGGCCTTGGAATCGGTCCCGACGGTCGCAGCCGTGGCCGTCACCGTGAAAGGCGTGGAACCATAGGCGCTAGGAAGCGGCGTGCCGGTGATCGCGCCCGTCGAGGGATTGATGGTGAGACCCGGCGGCAAGGCGCCCGCCGACACCGAATAGGTGATCGCGCCGACCCCGCCCGTCGCGGAAATCGACGTGTTCGAATACGCAACGCCCACCGTTCCACCTGACAAGGCGGTGTTGTTTGCCGGCGTAAGCACCACGGGCGGCGCACTGACGGCAATGGAGTAGTTCGCGATGGCCGAGCCGGAGGTCGCCGCCGTCGCCGTAACGGTAAAGTTTGAAGTCCCGATCGCCGCAGCGGTCGGCGTCCCGGTAATTGCACCCGTCGTCGTGTTCAAGGCGAGACCTGCTGGAAGCGAACCTGCGGTCACCGCGTAACTGATTGCCCCTGCCCCCCCGCTTGCCGAGATCCCTTGCGAATAGGCGCTGCCAACCGTTCCGACAGGAAGCGCGCCGCTCGCCGGGCTGATCGTCACCGGTGGAAAGGAGTTGACGATGACTGTTACATCCTGCGCCAGGAAATGGACGCCACCGGTCGAGATCGTCGTGCTGTCCTGGACTTTCAGCTTGAAGGTGAAACTTCCTGCCGCAGTCGGCGTGCCGGACAAAAGGCCGCTTGACGAAAGGTTCAAGCCGCTCGGCAGCGTGCCGGTGTCGCGTGTGTAGGTATATCCCGGCGTGCCACCGTTCGCTGTAAACTGGACGCTATATGGTACGCCAACCCCACCATCTGGCGGATTGTCCGGCGTCACGTCGATCACGGGCGCCGCGATTGTCACACCATAGCTCTTGTCGAAGGTGATCGGTGTCGGCGCGGTCGAATCCGTTACACGCACTGTGAAATTGTACGGGCCCGAACCGGTCGGCGTTCCGGAAAGCACACCGGCCGAAGAGAGCGTCAGCCCCGGAGGCAACGCGCCGCCGACACGGGCGTAGGTGTAAGGTGACACCCCGCCCGTCGTGGCGATCGTCTGACTGTAGGCGCTGCTGATGGCGGGTGCAGGCAGGGAAACGGGAGTAACCGTCAAGGGAGAACTCACCGGCACAACGGTCACATTGAACGTAACCGGCGTGGCGTCGTCGTCTTTCACGATGAACGTGTCGGACGTCGTGCCGTCACCGTTGTTGGCATAGACTAACTGGTTGGTGAGCGGAATGTTAAACGACAGGCTACCATGGGCAGGGTTTTGGATCGCGGGCTGAATGAACCCCCAATCAGAACAGGTGATAGTTACACTTCCGCCGGACTGCACCGTCACGTTCTGGGTTGTTCCGCAAAGACCAGCCTGCGCCGAAGACACAGGTGCCATCGCCGCCAGGGAAAGGACCGTGAGGAAACAAAAGAGTAGCGCAAAGTGACCGCGCCCAGCGCCTGCCCGACCAAAGATCTGGTGAAACATGTCCTGCCCCTGTACGCACTGCGCGTTTCGTGGACGCGAGCCCATCGCCACGCTCAGCCCCCTCCAACGCCACGCACTGCTTGACACGAAAATTCGAGTCACACAACCAGGACTAGTGCGACTTATGCGGGAATTCGAATAAAAAAGTGTCCGCATGCACTCTTCCCAAGATGCGCGTTATGAGGGAGAGTGTTCGAAAGGCGCAAACTAGAGTCGTTAAGATTTATCGGAAGGGGCAGCGATGACCGAGGTCTATGTCGGGCAGATCATGATGACCGGATTTGGTTTTGCGCCGAAGAGCTTTGCTCTCTGCAACGGTCAGGTGATGGCAATCGCCCAGAATCAGGCCTTGTTTTCGCTGCTGGGCACTTACTACGGTGGCAACGGCACGACAAACTTTATGCTTCCAAATTTGCAAGGCCGCGCGCCTATGTCCTTCGGCAATTCTGTCGATCCAAGCTGGCAACCTACCACCGCGATGGCGGAGTATGGGGGTGTGGAGAGCGTGACATTAAATACGCAGCAGATCCCCTCACATCTTCATCAGGGTAATGGAACGACGGCCGTTGGAGATCAACGTGCGCCGTCGCTCTTCGGTACGACAACCCTGCCGATCTATGCGCAACCCGGTGGGTCTCAGGTCCCTTTATCGTCCCAGACCATCGCGCCTGCGGGCGGTGGGCAGCCGCACGCGAATGTGCAACCCTTCAACGTCATCAACTTCTGCATCGCGCTGTCGGGCGTCTACCCGTCGCGCAACTGAACTCAGCCACCGGAGGTAAGCATGAGCACTCCCTATGTTGGAGAGATACGGATGTTCGGGTTCCCCCGGGTGCCCACCGGTTGGCAGACCTGCGACGGTTCGCTGCTTTCAATCGCGGAATATGAGATGCTTTACACGCTGCTCGGGACCACCTACGGCGGAGACGGCCAGTCAACATTTTGTGTGCCTGACCTACGCGGCCGCGTGCCGATGCACTGGGGCACGGGTCAGGGCCTGACGACGCGGGTGCTCGGTCAGATTGCTGGCACCGAAAACGTGACACTGGTCAGCACCCAACTCCCACCGCATGGCCACCCGATAGTCGCATCGACGGCCACTGCGGACGCCACGGCGGTCGGGCCGACTGTCATGTTAGGAGCGGTTGCCAGCGACACACTCTACGCAACGGACGTGAGCGGCCTGACGGGCCGCGGGACATCGCCGAACTCGACCAGCCCCACAGGCGGCAGTCAGCCTCATGACAACACGATGCCGACGCTGACGACGCACTTTTGCATTGCACTATACGGCGTCTTTCCGCAGCAGAACTGATCCGGGCCTGTATTTCACAATAAGGGGATAAGAATGACAGAGCCTTTCATTGGCGAGATCCAGCTCTTCAGTTTCAATTACGCACCCTATGGTTGGGCGTTGTGCAACGGACCGTTAATGCCCATCCAGCAAAATACCGCGTTGTTCTCGCTTATCGGCACGTCGTATGGCGGCAACGGTCAGAGCAATTTCCAGTTGCCGAACTTTGCCGGACGTGCACCCTGCAATCAGGGAACAGGTCCAGGTCTTACGCCCCGGACGATCGGAGAGGTCTTCGGGACGCAGAATGTTACCCTGCTTTCAACTGAAATGCCCGCACATGCGCATTCACTGACTATCTACAATCAGACAGACGGGACGAAAAGAGCGAGTACGCCGTCTGCCGGAAACTCGCTCAGTCTGCCAACGGAGCACACGGTCATGGCGGTGAGCACTGCCCAACCGGATGCCCAGTTTGCTCCTTCCATGATCGGTCTGTCGGGTGGAAACCTCCCGCACGAAAACCGACAGCCTTACCTGGCGGTCAATTTCTGCATTGCGCTTAACGGCAACTTTCCGTCGTTCGGATGAAGCCGCACACTGACATTGCCGCGGTCAATTTTCCGATCCGGTCCGATCCACCCGGATTGGAGGTGCAGGGCACTTCCCTGCGCCATGCCTGCCCGAACGACATTGCGTTCCTGCTCGCGCTCTACGCGTCGTTTCGCTCAGACGAACTGGCGGCCGTGCCATGGTCGCCTGAGCAGAAACAGGCATTTCTCGAACAACAATTTTTCGCCCAGCATCGCCACTACCGGTCGGTCTATCCGGAGGCGGACTATCTCGTTGTCGAAATCGGAGACAAGCCGGTCGGCCGGCTCTATCTGGATGCCGTAAAGGAGCGCTGGCTCATCGTCGACATCGGATTCTTGCCTGAGTGGCGCCGCCAGGGCAAAGGCACAGCCTTACTGACGGCTATTCAGCGTGAGGCCACAACCTCAGAGGCGTGCGTTCTCACCTTGCATGTCGAGCAACGAAACTGTCGAGCTCAAGCGCTCTATCAGCGCCTTGGATTTCGGGGCATCAACGATGTCGGCTCGCATATCAAGATGGAATGGTCGCCCGGCGATTCCGACGGAGCGAAGCGCCGCTGACCGTCCACTCAATCCTCAATTGAAAACGGCCTGGTAGACGATACCCTGCGTGTCTCGGGCAACCGGCACGAGAAAAATGTCCAGTGCGCCGAGCGACGCATTTTTAAGCCGGTAGATCTGTTGCGGCAGCACGATTGCTGAACCGCTACGGAAGATCAGCGAAAAGGGCGCGCGAAGCATGCCCGGCAAGATCGGGGTCGTACCGGGTGTGGCTTCCGCAAGTGTCAAAGGCACCGTGCTCTCACCAAGGGACAGATCGAACGCCTGACCGACGCAACCCGCGAAATGTTGAAGCGTCAGCAGTTCCATGCGCTCATCCCCTCGTTGATTCGCGTTTGGGTCGTTTTCGGTGTTTCTACACCATGGAAGTTGAACACAACAGTCTCAAGGGCGAGGAATGGCACGCACCGAGCTTTGAATAGCAATGAGACGCCACCAGCGCGGTCGTCCCCTCTCCGCAGCTTGCGAACATCGCGTCCGCTCTGCCATCGAGATCACTGCAGCAGTCGCGCGAGCCCGGCTCGAAGGTTGGTGACGCAACGATAGTCGAGTTTTGCGTGTAGCGCTTCGACGCACCCTCGCGAGCGCCGGACTTCACCCAAAAGTCCGTCGACGTACGTGATATCCGAGCGGCTGCCGGTTTCCTCGATCATGATCCGCGCAAGGTCGCTGATCGATGTCTCGACCCCGCTGCAAACGTTGACGATGCGCGCGCCCGTGTCCCAGCGGCCAAGTGCGTGCAGCACAGCCTCGACGACGTCATCCACATGGACAAAATCGCGGGTCTGAAGGCCATCCCCATGGATGGTGATGTTTTCACCGCGCTCCAGCCGTTCGGCGAACTTCGCGATCACGCCGGAATAAGGAGATCTTGGATCCTGCCCCGGCCCGTACACGTTGAAGAAACGCAGACCCAGGCTCGCTATGCCGTAGACCTCATAGGCAGACCGCGCGTGAAGTTCGCAGGAAAGCTTGTCCGCACCATAAGGCGACAAGGGAATGCAATGTCCGGCTTCCGAAAGCGGCAGTTCCTGGCTTGCCCCGTAAACCGCAGCCGATGAGGCGTAGACAAGCGGAAGATGAGCCCGGGAATGGGCAAGTTCCTCGATGATCGTGAGGAAGCCCGTTATGTTGATTGCGTGCGATGACGTCAGTTGCCGCTTGCACCGCTCGACCGACGAGATCGCCGCCAAATGGATGCAGGCGTCCACATTGGCGAGCGCACGGCGCACGGCGTCGCGGTCGAGCACCGACCCTTCGATGAAGGTCGCAGCCTGCGGGACGTTTTCTCGTTTTCCCGAACTCAGATCATCAAGGACGGTCACGTCATGGCCGGCCATTACCAGGCCACGGGCGAGGTGCGCGCCAATGAAGCCGGCTCCACCGGTAACCAGTATCCTTTTCAAGCCGTTTTCCCTCGCGACACCTCATCGCGATCGGAGGCGCCTGGATCTTAAGTGTAGGTGGATTCCTAACGCGCCGAGCCGGCCTTGGAGCGCGACCGGCATTCCGCCAGTGCGTCCGCGACCGGACCTTCCGTCTGGGTTGCAATCTTCCTTGTCGCTTAGGCGGCGTCAAGGCTCCCGCAGACAGGTTTACCGTTTCGCAGAGACTTGAGAAGGAACGAGGCTAAGGCTTGCCCTCGAGAAGACCGATCCGGGGAGCGTCAGGGCGCCGGACAGCCGAGGATTAGGTCTTCAACCTCGGATCCGGAGCCGACGCGCATCAGCACCGTGAACGTGCCCTCGGCGCCCACTTCGAAAAGGGTGCCCCCGTTTTCACCCTTCTCGTTCGTCCGGGTCACGATCAGCAGGCTACCGGCGCCGCTCAGATAGGATCGAATGTTCGATACGGCCGACCTGATCTGCGCGGCAGAGAAGTAACTCCTGTTGAGAATGTTTGCGGCTCGGACGAGATCGAAGCGGCCGGCGAAGTCCGGTGAGCGCCGCATGATGTCATCCTCGACAAACGCGATGGAATCGTCACGCGATAACGACCGGGTGATCATCTGGACCGGCTCGCTCCTTCCGCTGCGGATCAGCGCCCTCAGGCGCGGCTGCAGCATGGATTTCGCCAGATGGCGCGGGATGAAGGCAAGGGAGACATAGTCGAGCCGTCGGATCCAGGGCCGGATCGCAAAGCCGGCGACATCATATTGCAGCGGCCAGCCCTCCGGATCGGCAAGAACGCGAACCCCCGGCGCCAGCTCGACGATATGCGCGTCGATGAAGAGATCGGTAGCGGTGATCTTCGGCGTCGCCCCGCAGGCCTCCAGGTATCGCAACAGCTCGACCGTGGTCACGCCGGTGGAAACACCGACATCGAGCACCTCCCGCAACTGCAACGCCTGCTGCGAAAGCAAGGGCCTGAATGCCGTTTCCAGCTCGCGAAAGCGAGACGGCTGTGTGAGCTTGAAGGTGCCGTTTCGCATCTTCAGTCTTGCGAAGAACTCCGACTCCCGGACCCAGTCCGTCGAGCCGTCGTTTCCCGAATAAAATTGGCGAGCGCTCATCACCATGGTCGGACAACCTATAAAAATTGCCTGCGGCTCTCGAACCCAGAGGGCATCTGACAGCGACCGAATACATTGCCGCCTGCCTTTCCAGACAGGGCGCGGTACCCGCTACAGTGATCCTGAGGGTAAACTGGCCGACATCGGCTCCCAAAACATGAAACGACAACAGTTAATTTCAGTATATTCGAAAACAATGCACGGATAATACCAACTCCCGCGGAGATTCCAAGTTACATTTCAGCAGTTGCTTTTAAATGAGCCACTGCGTCATGCCATGCCCCCGTTCGCCTGATCGAGCCGCCTTCCGTCTTCTCTGCTTCCCTCCGATCGAACGCCACGACTACTCAGCGCAGATCCTGTGAAGGGCGCGAGGAACGGCGGAACCGTGGGGCGGCAATATCTGCGCCGGCCGTCGTCATTGTCGGCGGGCCGGGCTTGATCAGCTCGTAAAGGTCCTCGTAGCACGAGACGGTCCGGTCGATCGAAAAGCCTTGCGCACGGCGGCGTGCATAAGCCGTTGCATTGCCATACTTCTCATCATCGCTGGCAAGTTCGCGAATGCGGTCGGCGAGCTGCCCGTGGTTCTTTGCTGGGAACCGGTAGTCATCGTTGTCAACGACCACAGCCAGCCCTCCGACATCGCTGACCAGGACCGGCAGGTCCGAGGCCATCGCCTCGACCACGGCCACCCCGAAACCTTCCCAATGGGAGGATTGCACATAGAGATCAAGGCGGCTGAGGAACGTCGGGATATCCCGGACCAGCCCGGAAAAGTGGACGCGCTCGCGCACACCCAGAGCTCCGGCCAGTTCTTCCACGATCGGTCGCCGGTCCCCCACACCTGCAAAGACCGCATGGACATTGTCCGGAAGTCGCTGCAGGGCCCGCACGATGGTTTCCTGGTCCTTCTTCTCCGTGAAGCTTCCAACCATGCCTATGTAAAAGAGGCCATCCTCTCTCGGCTTGCGGTCGCGTGCCGACGCAAACCGGTCCAGGCAAACACCGTTTTCGACGATGTGGATTTTTGCGCCCATGGGCGCAAGCCATTCGGACAGGTGGTCACGGACAGGTGTGCTGATTGCCGCAACGCAGTCGTAACGGCCATAGACCCACCGTTCGATACCCCGCAGCCACCGCCTCGCCCTTCGGCGGTTCCAGGTGTTGTGTTCGGTGTAGATTTTCCGAAAAGGCAGAAACGCGCAATAATAGAGGGACGGAAACAGGTGGACGTGCACGACGTCCGCCCCCCGCATCGCGCGCCACGCATTGGCAATCGAACGGGGGCTCGACAGCTTGACCGCGATGATCGTCACCGCAGCAAAAGCCGTGTCTTCTAGGAGTTCGTTGTTTGCTCCCTTCCACACGATCACCGTTGCCGAAAACCGCGCCTGCCGCTGCGCCATTTCCACGACGAGGCGCTCGGCGCCGCCGTTTCCGTTAAGGTCGTTGATAATGTGAACGACGCTGCCCGCCATCGTAAGACAACCGCCTCAAATATTTCTCAAAGGCGATTATGCATAGCAATAATCAATTCAACAACTCTTAGTAATGTATACATCGAAAAATATGAGTTTCCCATTGGCGCTTCAGAAACTCGCGCGGCCGTAAAGTTGATAACGCGGACGAAAAGGTGATAACAAAGCATCGTCTCGGTTGTTCTTTCTTGGAGAACACCCGCGACTATTTTCGATAAGGTGAAATATTCCTGTCAGATCAATGCCATGCGCTCAAGAAGCAGTTTGTTCACGGCATGCACATCAAACTTTGATTGGGCCAGTTCACGAGACCTGAGCCCCATGTCTGTGATCAGCGAAGGCGCCCTCAGGAAGCGGCACATGGCTTCGGCCAGTTGCTTGGCGTTGCGCGGCTCCACAAGGTAACCATTGAGCCCGTCAACCACTGTTTCGTCGCAGCCCGGCAAATCAGTTGTGACGATCGCGCGCCCGGTGGACATGGCCTCGAGAATGCTGCGCGGTATGCCCTCGCGATAGTAGGACGGAAGGACGAAGACGCTGCAATCGCTGAGATGAGGGCGCACATCCGCGGCTTCGCCGAGATAGTTCAGGCTGCCGTCCTTGACCCATCCATTGATGGTCTCAGCGGAGATCGCGGCCGGACTGGGATCGAACTGCCCTAGAAGCCGAAATTCGGCCTCCGGGAATTGCTGGCGGACCAGGCGCGCAGCCTCGACATATTCGCTGATCCCTTTGTCCTTCAGCAGGCGGGCGACGAGCAGAAAAACCGGGCGCCCGCTGGGTGGGCTCGAAAAGGCATAGTGGTCGAGGTCGACGCCTGAGCCCGGCACAAGCGTCAGCTCGCTCTGGTCGGAAATTAGCCTGAAGCTCTCGATATCTGCCGAATCCGCGCGATTATAGGCAAAGACCCCGCCGGCCCCCTTGAGCGCCAGCCGGTAGAGCAGCACGCTCAGCTGCTTGATGCGGCGCCCGACCCATCGCTTTCCTGCTGCTTCCGAATAGACGTGGCCAAGGCCGGTCACGAGAAAATACCGTCGCTTGACGCCGGCCAGACGAGCGGCAATGCCGCCGTAGACGATCGGCTTCATCGTATAGGGGATCACGACATCGATCTGTCGCGAGCGTAACAGCCGCCAGTAGGACCAGAGCGTCGCGAGATCCGTCAAGGGGTTGAGCCCCGTGCGGGCCATGGGCGAGCGGACGAACTCCACACCAATCGCGGCAAGCTGCTGGACGACGTCCTCGTCCTGCTCCGGCCCGACGGCCAAGACCGAATGGCCGGCCTCCACCAGGCGCCGCAGCAACTCCAGGCGAAAATTGGTGAGCGAGCGACTGTAGCTCGAAAGCACAGCGATCCGCTGTTTTGGAACCACGCCGGCAACCGCCGATCCCGCGGCGGTAGCCGCCCGCTGTGGCGGCAGCCTGACTGGAGAATAGTCGCTCGCGTCAATCAACATCAGGGCGCGCTCCATACAAGCGTTCGAAAGATCGTACAGATCACATCGGCATCGGCGTCGAAGGCGGCCCCCGCCTAAGGCTCGACAGCGCTGCTTGCAGGACATCGTCGGTGGGATGCGCGGCATCGGCGTCAGCGGCCCCTTCCTCCCCGTCGTCTGACGAGAGGGAACCAGCCGTGCCTTCAGCCGGATGTTTGTCGAAGCCCGGAATGAGGCTGTTCATGATCGCAAAGACCATCGCCTGATCGCCGAGTTCGGCAAAGAGCTTCAGGCGCGCGAACATCTCCTTGAGCGTCGTTAGCGGCACGGCATTCGGGATCGCGCCGAGCACACCTGGAATAGGTGAACTGATGCGTTGCTCGCCACTGTCGAACAGCTCCTCATAGAGCTTTTCGCCCGGCCTGAGACCGATGATCTCGATATCGATGTCCTTGCCCGGCGTAAGGCCGGCAAGCCGGATCATCCGCTTGGCGATGTCGATGATCTTGATCGGCTCATTCATGTCCAGAACGAAAATCTCGCCCTTGCCGATTTCGCCTTCCAGACCATAGGCCGAAGCCTGCAGCGTCAGTTCGACGGCTTCGCGAATGGTCATGAAGAAGCGCGTCATGCGCGGATCGGTAACAGTGAGCGGGCCACCCTTGGCGATCTGCCGCTTGAACAACGGGATCAGCGAGCCGCTCGATCCGAGCACGTTGCCGAAGCGAACGGTCATGAAGCGCGGGCCCGAACCCTTCTTCAGGCAATGAAGGTCGAGCGCCTGGCAATAGAGTTCGGCCAGCCGTTTGGTCCCGCCCATCACGCTGGTCGGGTTGACGACCTTGTCGGTCGACACCTGCACCATCGCCTGCACCTTGAAGCGGCGGGCGGCATTCGCCACGTTCATCGTGCCGATCACATTGGTCAGTACACCCTCGCAAGGGTTAAGCTCCACCATCGGCACATGCTTGAGCGCGGCGGCATGGAAGACCAATTCCGGCCGGTACTTGGCAAAGACGTCGTTGACGCGATTGGCCCGGCGGACGTTGCAAAGGTTTGCGGTCCGCTTGACGGCCGGATAGCGCTCGCCGAGTTCCATGTCGATCGCATAGAGATTGTATTCGCAGTTCTCGACCAGGATGAGTTCGGCCGGTTCACGCGCCGCCACCTGCAAGGTGAGTTCGCTGCCGATCGAACCACCGGCGCCGGTGATCAGAACGCGCCGACCGCGGACGAGGCGAAGAATTGCCTCGTTGTCGAGGGCTGCCTGCGGGCGCTCCAGAAGATCCGTCAGCTCGATCGAGCGTAGTTCGAAACGGCTTTCCTGCTTGGCGCTCTTGAGTTCCGTGATCTGCGTCAGGCGCGATACGGTCATGCCACGCGCTTCGGCGCGTCGCATCACATCCTCAGCCGCTTCGCCGAACACCGAAAGCGATTCAGTAAAGACGACATGGCGCGGCAGCTGTCCACTTTCTGCGAGTGCGCAGACCACAGTTTCGAAATCGCTGAGCGCGCCAAGGATCGGAATGCCGCGCAAGGTCATGTCCGTATGCTCCGGCGTCACTTCCAAGCAGCCGACCGGCTTATGGCTGCAATGCGGATCGCGGCGGAGCGCTCTTAGATAGAGATCTGCCGCATGGCCGCTGCCGACGAGCAAGGTCGGGATCCGGTCGGCATTGTCCTCGGCGACCGGCTGCCGCCGCGTTGGGCGCAGCGCCAGTTCGTCAAGCCGGAAGCTCAGTCGCGAAGCCGAAAGGAATGCGGTCAAAAGCAGCGCCTCGAGCGGCACAACGCTTCGCGGCATATCCTGGAGGCGGTTCGCAAAGAACGACATCAACACCAGCGCCGCCGAACTGATCAAGACGGCCTGAAGGATCGAGCGCAGGTCCGAGACGGAGCAATAGCGCCAGTCGCGGGCGTACAATCCCGCAATCGGAAAGGCGAGCGCACAGGCCAGAAGATATTGCGGCCCGGTCGTCAGCAGCGCCCAGATAAGCTCCGGCCGCGTCGACATGGCGTCGAAGCCATAGCGCAGGAAAAAGGCGGCCACGAGCGCCAGGGCTGCAGACGCTATGTCCATCGCATAGAGCACGCGCGATCGACGAACCTGCTTGACCGACGATACGGTCGTTCTTGCCGCCAGGCGCAGAAGCGCACGTCCGACGGCGGCAAACCAGGTGAATATGGTGAGGAACCTTGCCCAGTATCTCGCCATAGACGGCGGAGACGGGGCGACGGCTTGCGTGGGCTGGGCAGCGGCCTCGTTGCGATGCATGCGACACCCTTCGATCAATAGAACGCCACTCAACCGCCGCGCCGAGAACGGACGGACGAATGATGCGCCTTGAGACGTCATGTCTCGTTGAATTTGTTTGGAATAAACTTCTGATACCGATCAGATCATACAAAGTTACCTGAAATTTATTTTATCTATGCACTGATACAAGCTTTGGTCTTCGCAATAAAATACGCCAACTTCGCCAAAACTCTCGCACGCCAAAAACTGCGTGTAAATTATCTTTTCGTTTTATCGGAAGCAATTTGCCTAATTATCTTAGAACTCAATAGTATTACGGCGATTTAATTCATAACCCTTTGGGATTAACTATCGACCACTTCACCCCCGGAAGGCGGAATGCGTCGTTCAAAAATAGAAATATAAAAATTAAAATTAGAAAGCATATCAACGTACATTTAAAAACTGAAGGGACAACAACCTCAGAATCTAAAACAAATAATAAGAAAACATGAAAGCATTTCGATGATATACATCGAATAAATCTTAGCGCGACTGGAGCCGGTGCTCCAATACCTCCCTGAAACCGCTCTCGGGTGAGGATCGAGGGACGCCGACAGGACCTCCCCGACCACCGGAACCGGACCAGCCGGCCGACCCTGCCAGGAGCGCGCCCCTGCAATATCTGCCTGCACGTCTGTCCAGTGCAATCTTGCGCGGGAAAGACCTTGTGGGGTCATTCACCCGCAAAGGCGCGTCGATACGAGTCGGAAATCGGCCGGATCAGATACTCAAGGAAGGTGCGGTCGCCGAGTTCGATAAAGGCGTCAATCGGCATCCCCGGATGCAGCTGCTCCATGCGCACGCCGGGCGGCAGTGGCGTATCCAGGCGCAACACGGCCCTGTAATAGGGCTCGCGCGTCGCCGGATCGGTCAGGCGGTCGGCCGAGACATGGGCAACCGTCGCAGAAACCTCCGGCGTCAAGCTGGTATTGAGCGCCGAGAGGCGGACCCTTGCCGGCTGGCCGACGTGGACGACGTCGATGTCCTGCGGATGAATACGCGCATCGACGACCAGGTCCCCTGTCGGCAGGATCTCCATGATCTTCTCGCCGGGACCAACGACACTGCCGACGGCATTGTAGACCGAGGCGACGACAACGCCGTCCACCGGCGCTTTGACGACGGTGCGCTCGAGCACACGGCGCGCGGCCTCGACTTGTTCTTCCACGTCGGCAAGCCCGGTCTTCACCTCGTTCATCGCGGTCACCGCCTGCTCGACGCGCTGGGTCTTCAGCCGTTCGATCTGCTCACGCGCTTCTGCGACCTGCGTGCGGCTCGACGAGGATTCTGCCTGCAGCATGCCAACCTGGCCGAGCAGGTCCGCTTCGACGCGAAGAAGCTGCGTGTACTCCGTGCGGTTCGTCAGCCCTTTTTCGAGGAGGTTGAACTTTCGCTCGGCTTCACTGCGCACGATCTGCGTCTGCTTTTCGACCGCTGCCTTCTGCGCGGCCAAGCCATCGAGCGCATCATTGAGGCTTTCGACCCGTTGCTGCAGAATTACGGTCTCGGAGGTGAAGCGGGCAAGCCGGGTCTGAAACTCCTTCACCTGCTCTTCGGTCAGGTCACGGCTTGCGGCAGACATCGTGGCTGGCGCGCTGCCGATCGCGATCGTCAGATCCCGCCGGCCGTCCCGTTCGGCGGCAAGGCGCGCCTCTCGCGCCTTCAGCGCTACCCATTGCTTGGCAAGGCGGTTGAGCTGCGTGCGGGCGACGGTGTCGTCGAGGACCACGAGCGTCTGCCCCCTTGCGACCGCATCGCCCTCGCGAACCGCGATTTCACTGACAATCCCGCCTTCCAGATGCTGCACGAGAACATTACGGCCCGTGGCCGTGATCGTGCCGGAAGCGACTGCGGCACCGGAGAGCGGCGCCGTTGCCGCCCAATAGCCGAAACCGGCAAGGATGAGGACAAGCGTTCCATAGCCGAGCCGGGCAACCAGCCCGGTATCGGTCACAATCGTCTCCCGCCAGGAGCGCCGAGTACCCGCCGCCGTCATGGGCGATCCCCGGTTCTGCCAGGCAGGAAGGCGGAAATGTTTGTCGGCGGAGGGTTCGCCTGTCGCTTGACAGCCGCGGCCTTCGCGGCCCGGTCAGCCCTTTCGGACTGCGCCCGACGCGCCACCTCGTCTGTCGGGCCGAAGTCGTCGATCCGGCCATTCTTCATCACCAGGATCCGGTCGCAGGTGGTTGCGATCGAAATGCGGTGCGTGACGATGACGACGGTGACGCCGCGCGCTTTCGCGTCTCGCAGCGCCCGTCCGAGTGCTGCTTCCCCTTCGCTGTCGAGGTTGGCGTTCGGCTCGTCGAGAACAAGAAGACGCGGGGAGCCGTAGAAGGCGCGCGCAAGCCCGATGCGCTGCCGCTCGCCGCCGGAGAGATTGTTGGAACCGGGCCCGATCGGGGTCTGATAGCCCTTCGTCTGCGACAGGATGAGATCATTGGCATGAGCCGCGCGCGCGGCCGCAACCACCGCCTCGTCGGCTGCATCCGGCTCGAAGCGGGAGATGTTGGCGGCGATCGTGCCCGGCAGCAGCTGCACGTCCTGTGCGAGATAGCCGATCAGACTGCCGAGCTGCGTCGCGTCCCAGGTTCTCAGATCCGCACCGTCGATGGTGATCGAGCCCGCCGTCGGGGCAACGGCGCCGGTCAAAAGCCGCGCGAGCGTCGATTTGCCCGCCCGGCTCGGTCCGACCACTGCAACGCTCTCACCGGCAGCGATCGTGAAATTCAGGCGCTTCAGGATCGGCTCGGGGTCCGCGCCGGCGTCAGGCGAAACATAGAGCAGATCACGCACCGCGATATCGCCGGCGGGGTTCGGCAGGAGAAGCTTACGGCTATCGGCACTGCCGGCCTCGATCACCTTTTCGAACCGCGACCAGGCGCTGCGCGCATCCATTGCCTGCTTCCAGATCCCGACCAGCTGATCGAGCGGCTGCAGCGCGCGGCCCGATAGGATCGACGACGCGAAAATCATGCCGGCAGTCATCTGTCCCTTTAAGACAAGGGTCGCGCCAACAGCGAGGATCGCCATCTGCAGGATCATTCTGATTGATCGCGATATGCCGCCGAAGATGGCGTTGACGACGAGGCTTCCGTCGGCTGCCGCGGTCGCGGCGGCAAACTGGCGGCCCCAGACCTCGCCGACATTGTTCGTCATGCCCATCGCACGCACCGTCTCGGCATTGCGGCTGAACATCTGCGCCGTCAGATTGGCGCTGGTGATACGCTCCTGCGCGAACTGTGACGCCTTCTTGTTCATGGACTGATTGAGGAAAACCAAGAGCAGGATCACGATCGCGCCGATCGTCGTCATCAGGAAGAGCAGCGGATGAAGGAGATAAAGGAGTGCGGCGAACACCGGCGAGAACGGCAGATCAAAGAGGACCGGCGTCCCGCGTGAAGCGACAAAGCCTCTGACGGTCGCAAGATCGCGCAATGGCTGGATGTCACCTGGCTCCCGCCCCGTTGCCGTGACCACGTTCGCAAAGGCGGTCGCCCCGAGCTCGCTGTCGAGCTTGGCCGCCATGCGCACCGCATAGATCGTCCGAATCACATCGAGGAGGCCGAGGAATGCGAAGGCAAGGAACGCGATAATCGTGAGATAGACGAGCGTTTCGATGCTCGAGGAGGGCAAAACCCGATCATAAACCTGGATCAGGAACAGCGGCGAGGTCAGCGCCAACACGTTGACGACCGTCGAGAACAAGCCGAGATCAATGACGCTGCGCCGGAACGCAGAGCGTAAACTGCCGCTTGTGATTCTTTTGTCTACCATGCTGCAACGACACCGTTTCCAGGAATTTAAGTGGGGCCGTATCGATGGAAGTGTTCCCCGATGTCAACATGCCGGGGGTTGAGTAGGTACTATACATCTGTTGTAGCGGTTGCTTATAGATGCTATTTTAGACCCCCACCATTTAACGCGACAGATCACAGTTTTCACACGCTAAGGTCGCTTGCTGTCTTTGCGCAGCGGTCGGTAAAAGCAACGGCGCGTATTCTGCCCCACTAATAAAGGATGGAAACATGATCGTTAAAGGAAGACCCGTAGCTGACACGCTTTATGGCACGAACGTAGCTGACACAATTTATGGATATGGCGGCGACGATAGCCTTTGGGGCTATGCCGGAGACGACTATCTCGACGGTGGCGACGGCAACGACCGCATGTACGGTGGCGACGGCAACGACTTCTTCAAGGCCGGTCCAGGCGACGATTATGCTGAAGGCGGCGTCGGCAACGACTCCTTCGATGGCGGCCTTGGCAACGACCACTTCGTCGGTGGCCTGGGCAACGACATCTTCGACGGCGAGGACGGCGACGACACTCTCGACGGCGGCGATGGCCACGACACCATGCTCGGCGGTGCCGGCAACGATACCTTCTACGGCGGCGCCGGCGAGGAATATATCGATGGTGGCGCGGGCAATGACATTATCTATGCCGGCGACGGCAATGACGGTTTCGTCAACCGCGTCAACCCGGCAACCGGCCAGGTAACGACGCAGGCCGTCGGTGGCGGTGCCGGCGACGACTACATCTATGGCGAAGGCGGCAACGACGCGCTCAAGGGCCAGTCCGGCAATGACCACGTCTATGGCGGCATCGGCGATGACCGGGTCGACGGCGGCGACGGCGACAACTATCTCGATGGCGGCGACGGCAACGACATTCTCGATTCCGAGAGCGGTCGCGATGAGGCCCATGGCGGTGCTGGCGTCGACAGGATCAGCGTCGGCGCAGGCGACGACCTCGTCTACGGTGATGGCGGCAACGACAGCATCAGCGGCGAAGACGGCAACGACACGCTGAATGGCGGCGATGGCGATGACCTGTTCTATGGCGGCTCGGGCAACGACACGATCCGCGGCGATGCCGGCAGGGATACCCTGATCGGCGACACCGGCTCAGACTTCCTCTGGGGCGGCGCTGACGCCGACCGCTTCGTGCTCAAGGGTGCTGGCGCACTCGATGGCCGGGATACCATCATGGACTACCAGGATGGTCTCGATCGCATCGTGCTCGAAAAGCTCGGCATCACCCGCTACGCCAACACAGGTGGCCCCGGCACGGTCTATGCCTATGACGACCCGAGCGGCGACGTGATCCTGAAGGCACAGGATTCGGCCGGCCACGCCTTCCAGATCGTCGTCGACGATCCGAATGGTACTCTGTCTGCGGCCAACTTCAGCGCGGCGGACTTCACTTTCGCATAAAATACCGGCGGCCGCGGGTTTGAATACGCGCTTTGCGGCCGCCACTACCACCCGTTCCTGCCTGCATTCGTAGTCCCGTTCGCAGAAAGCTCAGCGAGAGACCGCTTCACCAGCGGCGAGTGATCGCAATGCGTCGTCCAGTTCGTCGAAATCGCTGATCCGCCTGTCGGCTTGGTGCGCCTCGTCCGGTGCCGCCGTGCGGTGAACCCGCGCTTCGCGCGCGACCATCACAGTTTGCCATCCGCGCCGGCGCGGCGTGACGAAATCCTTGAGCGGATTGTCGGCGATGTAGACGAGACTGTCCGGTTCGAGCTCCGCCCAGATCTCGATCGCCTCATAGGCCCGCGCATGCGGCTTCCAGAATTCTCTCCCCCAAAGATCAGTGAAAATCACCCGGTCCACCAAGGCTTCGAGCCCCAGCGCCTTGACCTTGGCCTGTTGCGTGGCCGCCGGCCCGTCGGTGATGATCGCCCTTCGGCCGACGCGCGCACGCTCCAGATAGCGGCGAGCATCGGCGGCCAATGCAATTTCCGGCCGGTGTCCGCGGTAGACGGCAACCAACTGGCCTACCAACGCTTCATCGACGGCAATGCCCATTGCTGCCAGCGCCGTATCGAAAACGCGCCCGCTGTGTCCGCTCGCAGCAGCTGTCTCGCAATGCCCTGCTAAGCCTTTCGCGCCCAGATGGTTCGCCAGCCAGGCATCAACGGCCCTGAAGCCGCTTAGGGCGAAATCCCGCTCCAGATAAAGCGTATCGTCGAGATCGAAGACAAGCAGCTGCTCGCCCATCCGCCTATCCCCTGAAGACCGCCGCGTCGTATCGCAGCATCAGCACACCTTCTCGCCAATCGTCGTGCGCCGTTCTCGGCAAACCTGACACTTCCTCCAGCAGCCATTGGGCAAAGGTCGCGCCGGCATGATCCACAAGCGGATAGCCACCGCCGAAACGGGCGTTGATTTCGATCACGCGCGGGCCGGTGAGCCGATCGTCCATCACCTGAAAACAGAACGCGCCGCGCAAGTCGGGCAATGCCCGCAAAATACCCTCAGCCATGGCCCGATGCGCCGGGTGGCGCTCCGTGACGCCCTTTTCGACTTCGCCCGCCCTAATTCGCAAGCGCCGATGCGAAATGACCGACTGCAATGTGCCGCCGTCATCGACGAACGCATTGACCGTATGCTCCGGGCCGTCGAGATATTGCTGCAGGATCATCGGCTCTGCGGTCGTTTCAGGCAGGTCAGCCATTGAGCGCACCATGCTGATTGAGCGGCTTGCGCTCCCGGCATTGGGCTTGAGGAACAGCGGCCAGTCCCAGCGGGAAAGCTCGCCACGAACCTCCTCCAGCATGCCGGTTCGCGGGACCGGCACCCCAGCCGCGTCAAGCACGCGCATGGTTTCAAGCTTGTCGCGCACAACGTCGATGACAGGCGGAGTGCTCACATGCACGCGGCAATCAAAGCGGGCGAAATCGCCCGCCGCTGCCGCAAGCGGCACCAGTTCGGGATCGATCGTTGGAACGAGCAGGCGCACATCATGCGCCCGCGCGATCTCCGCCAGACGGCCCGTGAACTCCGGGTGATTATAGGCGGGTACCGCGAAAGCCCGGTCTGCAACGGCACAGGCCGCACTCAGGTCAGGATCAAGATCGCAGGCCAGGACCTGGATATCGATGTCCAGCGCGCGCGCGGCCCGGCGAAAACACTCGATCAGGCCAACACGCCTTCCTGCGGAAGAGACAAGGATCTTGAACGACCGGTACGCCATACACGCCTTCTCCTTGGCTGTTAGGACGACGGGCCAAGGCAATCACCGTGGCCCCGCCTGACTGAACCCGATGCAATGCCCGCGCGGTTACACTCCCAACTTGCCGTGCACCGGGGGGCGCCGGCCGTCAGCCGTGCGCCACGCGGTTACCTCGATGCACTGCCGGTCTCCACACATGACGGTAAAGCCATCCGCCGTATGGGTCTGAACTTGCGCGGCAAGGCCGATATAACGGAAGGAGTCCGCGAAGGGCCGCGCCGCATCGATATGGACGACCTTTCCGTCCTGGCGCGAAAAGGCGCCAGGATAGGGCTCACCGACCGCCCTGATCAGGCGCTGAACCTCCGCTGCCGGGCGTTGCCAATCGATCAGGCCATCCTCGGCGACACGTTTGGCGCAATAGTTCGCCAGGCTGTGGTCCTGCTCGACCCTCGGCGCCTTGCCGGCTGCCGCCAATTCAATGGCCTCCGGCACCATCTCCGCCAGATTGCGTACATGCTTGCCGTAGAGACTACGCGCGGTCTCATCCGGCGCGACGGAAAACAGGCGCTGCAGGATGATGGGACCGGAATCCGTGCCCTCGTCGATCCAGAAGAGCGACGAACCCGTCATCTTTTCGTCAAGCAGGATGGTCCAGGGGATAACACCCCTACCTCTCAGACGCGGCAGTGCCGACGGGTGAAAACCGATCACGCCCAGCCGCGGGATGGCACGGAAGGCTTGGCGGCAGATCTGCGACCAACCAAGGACCAGGACGAGGTCCGGAGCGATCGCGCGGATGGCTGAAAGCGTGTCTTCCGAGTTCACATTGGTCGTATGGCAGACCGCGCTGCCTGCCGCGCGCGCCGGCGTCGTCAGGTCCGCGAAATCGGAATGGCGCTCCGCAGCCTCCGGCGGCAGCGTAACGACCAGGGACGGCAGCATCCCCTTCGCCAACAGGGCATCGAGCGCGATCAGGGATCCTTCGACGGCACCAACCAGAGCAAAACGCATTTTGGTTCTCAAATGCACAATGTGTCAGAGCGCAATATACAACTCGGACCACAACCAAGGGAAGAAAATAACCCATCCGGGCGATATTAATGTATTTCAAGTATGATATGACAGGATGCTATTTCAGAGCCGGGCTATACTGCAAGAGAATAATTGCATGACAGTGTCTGCCGTTGTATCTTCAAACCACTGCTTTTCCAGGGCGCGCCCAGGAAGGCCAATTTAGAGTACGAACCTATTTCAGAAATGATCGCGTCCGATGTGTCCTCCAAAATCGAGGCAATAGGAAGTTGATGTCCTGGCGTACACAGCGCGCCCAGGAATTTAATGCTTGTGACCAGCGCCGGGATACACGCCAGTGTGCCCTGTCGTCAGGCTCAGGGAATGCGGAGGAAGGCCCAGACGGCGGCGCAACTTCGGATCCACGGTATGATATTGCATTTGATCACCAATTTCAGCGCAAGCGCCGGAGCTGAGACGATGCTCGCGCGCCTGCTCAAGGCGTCATCTGACGAACGCGTCATGGTCGTATCGCTGCTCGATGTCTCGGCGCGAAACCGTGAGCTCGCGGACAATCCGCGCGTCGAGTATGTGGCGCTCGGCGCACACTCGCTCCCGGCCATCCTGCAGGGCACGATGCGGCTTGCCAACATCATCCGCCAGGAAAAGCCGAGTGTCATGCTGTGCTGGATGTACCACGCCATGGTTGTCGGCACGGTCGCTGCCAAACTTGCGCGCCGCGCAACGCCCGTCATCTGGAATGTTCGCCAGTCTCTGGATGATGTCGCCTCGCTGTCGCGAAGCTCGCACATGGCGATCGCCGCTGCCCGCGCGCTCTCCGGCTCGGCCTCCGGCATCATCTACAATTCGTCGCGCGCCCGCGAAATGCACCGCGCCTATGGCTACCGCAACCTGAATTCGGTCGTCATCCCGAACGGCTTTGAAATTCCGGCGGTGGCAGCAGGCCACGAAGCACCGCCCCGGCGGATCGGCATCGTCGCGCGTTTCCACCCGCAGAAGGATCACGCCACCTTCTTTCGCGCCGCCGCTTCGGTGTTGCGCACCCATCCCGACACGCGCTTTCTCGCGGCCGGACGGGGGCTAGCCTGGGACAATCCCGAAGTCGTCCAGCTGATTGCCGATTCCGGATTGCCAAGCGAGGCCATCGACCTCAGGGGCGAAGTCGCGGACATGGAAGATTTCTACCGCAGCATCGACATCCTCGCCCTGTCCTCCAGGACAGAAGGCTTTCCGAACGTTGTTGCCGAAGCGATGAGCTACGCAAAAATGGTGGTGGCAACGGACGTCGGAGACGCGGCAGAGGTTGCCGGCAATGCCGGTATCGTCGTGCCCGCCCGCAATCCCGAGGCGTTTGCCGACGCCATGCGCAAGGTGCTCGACCTATCGCCGGAGGAGTATGCCCGCTACGCGCATCTCGCCCGCCATCGTATCGAAAGCGAATACACGCTGCACAACATCGAACGGCGTTACTCCAATTTCCTGAGGAACTTCTAGCAGCCACCGCACGGCTCAAGCTGCGGAAAGAAAATTCGGAGAGGGGGACCGACACATGAACGACAACAACAAAGGGACTCGACCTAAGCGAATGCCGGCGGACTTGACGCCGACAGTCAGGCGGGCAGCATGACGACGCCGATACGCACAGTCATCATCGACGATCATCCGCTCGTCATCGTCGGCGCCCGCGCGACGATCGAGACGACCAACGATATCGTCTGCGTCGGCTCGGCCGGAACGGGTGCGGAGGCGCTGGCGCTGATCAAGGAAACCGGGCCGGACGTTTCGGTCATCGATATTGCCCTTCCCGACATGAGCGGCCTTACGCTCGCCGAACAAATCCTCAAGCAGCAGCTTTCAGCCTATGTGGTGGTGATGACGATTTACCCGGAGCGCTCCTACGCGCAGCAGGCGCTTCAGATCGGCGTCAAGGGCTTCATTCAGAAATGCTCCGCGCCCGAACACCTGCTGCTTGCCGTTCGCTCCGTCACGCATGGCGGGCTCTATCTCGATCCGCCAACCGCCCAGGAACTGACCCGCACGGCACCAAATCCCGGGTCGCGCGCGATGAAGACGGCCGGCGGGCCGGGGTTGACCCGTCGGGAGCAGGACGTTTTGCGCCTCGTAGCCCTTGGGTACTCCAACAAGGAAATCGGCGCGCGCGCCAATGTCAGCGTCAAATCGATCGAAACCTACAAGGCCCGTGCGACGGAGAAGCTGCAGCTCCACACGCGGGCGCAGATTGTCCATTTCGCCTTGACCCACGGCTGGATGAGCGCCGTCTAGGCCGTGGTCGGGTCGGGCGCAGGCGGGATGCCCGTCTGCCCCAATCGAGACAGGAGCCGCCATTGCGAATTGTGTTTGTGCTTTCAGGGCTCGGTGCCGGAGGCGCTGAAAAGGTCGTCAACATCCTCGCGCGCCATCGCTCGGCCCGCGGTGACGACGTGCACGTGCTCGCGCTCAATGCGGAAACCCCCGAGACCTACTTTGCCTACGACAGGTCCGTCCGCGTGGAGGCGCTCGGCGGCGGCTCGTCGGTGCCCGTGTTCCGGACGGCCGCACGTATCGCCCGATTGCGCGCGCGCCTGCGCGCCCTGTCGCCCGACCTCGTCATCTCCTTTCTGACGAAGGTCAACATCATGGTCGTGCTTGCCAGCCGCGGCCTCGGCCTGCGGCTCGTCCTTTCCGAGCGAAACAACTTCAATACGCAGGACATGAACAGGCTGTGGCGATTGGCGCGGCCGCTGGCGGCTCGTCTGGCGGAGCGGCTGGTGATGCAGACGACGGAAGCGGTCAATTCGCTGCCGCCGGCCCTCAAAGCCAAGGCGGTGATCATCCCCAACCCGATCACGCTTCAGCATGTGCGTGACAAACAGTCAGGCACCAACACCCGGGTGCTAGCCGTCGGCCGCCTGGACAGGCAGAAGGGCTTCGATCTGCTGATAGACGCCTTTGCCGATATCGCGGGGCGCGCGCCGAACATGACGCTGACCATCTTCGGCGAAGGCCCGGAACGGCCAGCGCTTGAGGAACAGGTCCGACGCCTCGGCCTTTCGAACCGCGTTCGTCTGCCGGGCACGACGAAATCACCGGTCGAGTGGATCAACGCCGGCGATATCTTCGTCCTCAGTTCGCGCTTCGAAGGTTTCCCCAACGTGCTGCTGGAGGCGATGTCCGCGGGCCTTGCCAGCATCGCCTTTGATTGTCCTTGGGGGCCGTCGGAAATCATCGACACGCCAGCGGTTGGCTTGCTCGTCCCCAAGGAAGACACGCGCCGGCTGGCAGACGCGATAGCCCGCCTTGCGGCCGACGCGACACTGCGGCACCAGATCGGCGCCATGGGCGCACGCGCAGTTGCCGCGCGCTACGCGATCCAGTCGGTCCTTCAGCAATGGGACGACGTCATCGCTGCGCCTGAGGAGGCCCAGGCGCTTTACCCGGCAGCGCGCGTATCGACCTGATACGGCACCGCCTTGCGAGGCGACGCCGCGTCACCCGATCACGATCCGGGTGGCGTTGCTGGCTTCAGATAGAGGGTCGGGACCCCATATCTGTCCTTGAAGCCAAGAGACGCGGACTGCACGTAGCCGTGGCTTTCCACAAAGGCACGCATCGGCTTTTCCAGTTCGTCTTCAAAGCCAAGCAGAAACGCCGCCGGCGGGTCTTTCTCGAACAGCGCTTCGATCGTCGATGGTGACGTCATCTTGTAGTACTTCGCCAGCTCGGGGCTCGTCATGTCGGCGGTGCGGTAGGCAAACGGCCCTGTCGCCAGCTCGGCATAGACATCGAGGCCGCCTTCCAGCGGATAGATGGGCGCAAGCGTCGCAACCTTGCCGGTGACGCCGGCAGCCTGCATTCTCTCAGCAATCGTCACGCCTCCCTCATGCACGCGCATTGTCGTCCACTGCTGCGGATGGGTCGCCTTGCCGAGGTATTGACCAAGGCGCGGCGCGTTGACCGCAAGGACGACCAGCACGGCAGACAGCAGGATCGGCCGCACCATGGGGAGCGCGCGCGGACCAAGTGCCTCGAGCAAGAGACCAAATGCCAGCGGAAGGCAGACGAGCGGCGGCGCAAAATACTGCGGAAACCCGGGCGTCGGGACGAAGCTCAGCACAAAGCTGCAGACGAGCACGCCCGCCAGCATCAGCACCTCCCCCATGCGAAGCTTCGGTTCGGCTGCCGCATTGTCGGGGCGCCGGGCAAGGACGATGAACGCGACGGCGATGAGCGCCGCAAGCGCCACGGCCACGGCCGGTGCAAGCCATATGTCCTGCGCCATGACCAGTTTCTGGGCGAGCGACATCGCACCGCCCTCCCCGTCGCCGCTCATCAGCCGCCAATATTGCGGATGCGGACCGGTATGGTAGCGCACCACATGCGCCAGGAAGAGTTGCGGATCCCTGACGAGATAGAAAAGGATCGGCGCCCCGCCGACAAGACCGCCGACCAGCAGCGGCGCCGCGACCTTGGCAATACGATCCTTCAGCGCCAGCGATCGCGGCAGAAGGAATGCGGCCACCGCCACGGCCGGGATGAAGGCGATGGCGCTCAGCTTGAAACACACGGCCAAGGCCAGCAGGAACCCGGCCAGCGCCACCATCAACGAACGGCGCTGTTCATTACGCAGGGCGAGAAGAAAAAGACTGAGGCCGAGAAAGGCGAACGGCCACGGCAGGAAATTGTTGGTGGCGCCGACACCCGTCTGCGTCAGGAACAACTCGTTCACCAGCGACAGGATGCCGACACAGACAGTTGCCCAAGCCGAACGCGTCAACACATACACCACGCCGCCGACGGCGACGGCCATAAGGATCCAGGCCAGGAAGACACCGAGGCGGCCGCTCAAGAGCAGGTCGCTGGACCCGGTCAGCTTGCTGATGCCGTAGAAGTACCACGCGGAGGCCGGCGGATGATTGTAGAAGAAATCAGCGTAAAGCGCCTGGTCGTTCAAGAGCCTGGCCGGCGGGACATACAGCTGCTCGTCTCGCCGCATGTCGAAATTCATGATCCGAAGAAACAGAAAATAGAAAACGAACAGGAAGAACAGGGCCGCGGCGACTTGATAGAAAATCCCGACCGATTTTCCTTCAACAGTTTCCTGTCTTTCCGAAGAAACACTTGCTGGATAGGTCATGCAAAAACTCCGAACAAAAATAGACGAAGTATAAAATACAGGCTGGCGACGGGAACGATGCAGTCGCACACGGCTTCAAATGGATCACACAGGATCGTAATGCGCAGCGGCGCATGGCCTAGCGGGACAACCCCGACAAGCGTGCAGGGATAAACCTGACACGTAAAAAGGCTTGCGGCCAAGCAGAATATAAGGTATTTCTTGTATATTAGTTACTTAACATAACGGAAACCCTGGGACTTATCCAGACATATTCCGTAGCGCGCAGGTAACCACCTGCTTTTATTGACGTGCATTTTAATCAGTTATTGAAAACGCTCAAATCGCGCATTGGATCGCGATTGCTCATGAATAAAACCTGAGACGTCAACACTATCCCAAACATATCTTCTTGGAGACCGCTATGAAAGTCGTTCTCTTTGCGGGAGGGCTTGGCTCGCGCCTGGCCGAGGAAACCACGCGTATTCCCAAGCCGATGGTCGAGATTGGTGGCAAACCCATCATTCTTCACGTCATGGACATTTACAGCCACTGGGGGCACCGCGACTTTGTGGTCGCCGGCGGCTATAAGTGCATGTCGATCAAGAGCTTCTTCCATAACTTCCATTTGTCGACCGCAGACTTTACCGTTGCGCTCGGAAGCGGCTCGATGGTGCTGCACCCCAATCATCCGCTCGACTGGAATGTCTCCGTCGTGGACACCGGCCTGTCGACGATGACTGGAGGGCGGCTCCTGCGGCTGCGCGAATGGCTCGACAACGAGCCATTCATGGTGACCTATTCGGACGGCGTCGGAAACATCGACATCGAGGCGCTGCTGGCGTTTCACCGCTCGCATGGACGCCTTGCCACGGTCACCGCCGTGCAGCCGCCGGCCCGTTTCGGCAACCTCGAGCTCGAGGGCGACCAGGTCGTCGAGTTCACCGAGAAGGTGCAGAAGAAGGAAACCTGGATCAACGGCGGCTTCTTCGTCTTTGAACCCGGCGTCCTCGACTACATTCCGAGCCTCTCCGAACCGCTCGAAATGTCGCCGCTGACCAATCTCGCCAGGGACGGTCAATTGTTTGCCTACAAGCATCACGGCTTCTGGCATCCGATGGATACGATCCGCGATCGCGATTACCTGAACGGGCTGTGCGAAAGCGAAGATCCGCCGTGGCTGCACTTCGAACGCGATCACCTGGCCGCCACGACAGCCGCACCCTCCACCCATCACGTACGGATGTAGGACATGGCTTTGATCACCAGCGAGGCCGACCTTGCCGAGGCGTTCCGTGGTCGCAAGATCCTGATCACGGGACACACCGGTTTCAAGGGAGGCTGGCTCTCGCTCTGGCTAAGACGACTGGGTGCATCGGTGGTCGGCCTCTCGCTGCCACCGTCAACACCGTCCTTCTATCTGGCGACCGGCCTTGGCGACGTCATCGACGGCCATGAGGGCGACATCCGGTCTGCCGCCGACGTGGCGCGGACAATCGACGGACAGGATTTCGATCTCGTCATTCACATGGCCGCGCAGGCCGTGGTTCGCGCCTCCTTCGAGAACCCGGTCGATACCTATGCGACGAATGTCGTCGGCACCGCCATCGTGCTCGATGCGGCAAGGCGCATGAAGTCCCTGAAGGGCGTGATCGTCGTCACCAGCGACAAGTGCTACGAGAACCGTGAATGGGTCTGGGGCTATCGTGAAAACGACCCGATGGGCGGGCGCGATCCTTATAGCTCATCGAAAGGCTGCGCCGAACTCGTCGCAGCGGCCTATCGATCCTCGTTCTTCAATGACCCCAACGGTCCGCAACTCGTCAGCGTGCGCGCCGGCAACGTTATCGGCGGCGGCGACTGGGGTGCCGACAGGCTCGTGCCCGATCTGGTCCGGTCGGTGGAGGGCGGCAGCCCCGCGCGGCTGCGCAATCCATCGAGCATCCGGCCATGGCAGCACGTCTTCGAACCGCTTCGCGGTTACATGATGCTGGCGGCGCACCTGCTTCATGGCAGAACGCGCTTTGCCGGCGGCTGGAATTTCGGCCCCGACCAGGAAGCGACCGTCAATGTCGGAACGCTTGCCGACATGGTCGTCGCCCAATGGGGCGACGCGCCGCCGAAATACATTGTCGAGCCGCAGGTAAACGCGCCGGTGGAATCGACCATCCTGCGCCTCGATAGCACCAAGGCCCGCACGGAACTCGGCTGGAAGCCGGTGCTGCGCCTGCGCGACACCGTGGCCATGACCGTCGCCTGGTACCGCAAGTACCGGGAGGATCCGAGAAACATCCGGTCGTTCTCGGAGCATCAGATCGAGCAATACGCCACCGCCTGGAAACAGGAAGTCGAACACGAAGCAAGACCATTGCCATTGCGCGACATCGGAGATTGGAAAGATGCGAGTTAATTACGGACAGTCCGTTTACGGTCAGGAAGAGATCGATGCCGTTGTGGCAGTCCTGCGCTCATCGACACAGATGGGCAAGGCCGTCAGGACGATGCAGGAACGTGTCGCAACCCTCTTTGCGAAACGGCATGGCATCATGGTGAACTCCGGTTCGTCTGCGAACCATCTCGCCATCGAAATCGCCGACCTCCCGAAGGGATCCGAGGTCATCACACCCGCATTGACCTTTGCAACGACAGTCGCCCCGATCGTGCGCGCCGGTCTTATCCCGGCATTCGTCGACGTCGTCGAAGGCACCTACAATATCGACGTCGATGCGATCGAGCGGATGATTACCAAGAAGACGAAGGCGGTGATGATCCCTTCGCTGATCGGGAATTTGCCCGATTGGGATCGCATTCGCGCCATCGCCGACGCGCACAAGCTGCTGGTGATCGAAGACAGCGCCGACACGCTGGGCGCGACGATCAAGGACACCAGCACCGGCGCGCGGTCCGATATCAGCACGACCAGCTTTTACGGCTCGCATGTCATTACCGCGGCGGGCAATGGCGGCATGGTCTGCGTCAACGACGATGAACTCGCCCGCAAGGCGATGCTCTATCGCTCCTGGGGTCGCACATCCTCGCTCTTTGTCGAGTCCGAGACCATCGAGAACCGCTTCAACATCGATCTCGACGGCTTCGATTACGATGCGAAGTTCGTGTTCGAGGTGCTGGGCTTCAACATCGAACCGTCCGAAATGGGCGCTGCATTCGGGCTTGTCCAGCTCGACCGACTGCAGCAGAACATCGACGCGCGCGAGCGCAACTTCGCCAAGCAGCGCGCCTTCTTCGAGACCTACGAGGACTGGTTTGTGCTGCCGGAGCAATTGCCACTTTCGCGAACCGGGTGGCTGGCCTACCCGATGACCGTGCGTGCCGATGCGCCGTTCACCCGACGGGAGATGCAGATCTTCCTGGAAGAGCGCGACATCCAGACCCGTCCGGTGTTTACCGGAAACATCCTTCGCCAGCCGGCGATGAGCGGCGTTCATAGCAAGGTCGAGCCACGCGGCTATCCGGTTGCAGACGACGTGATGCGCGGCGGCATTCTGCTTGCCTGCCACCACGGCCTGACACAGGCGCACCTGGACCATATCCACCAGTCGTTCCGCGATTTTGCCCAGCGGTTTGCAACCACCGGCGCCAAGAAGCGCCGGGAACACCAACCGGCCTCGTTTATTTGAGTGATCTTGCACGAGACATTTGGAGCCTGAAGATGACACGCCTTACGAGATGCCGCGCTTGTCTTGCAGCCGAGCCACTCACGTTTCTCTGTATGGGCGATCATCCGCCGGCCAACAGCTTCGTACGCCCAGAAGATGTCCCGCAAGATCAACCCATGTTTCCGTTGGACTCGCAGGCCTGCCTGACTTGCGGCCTTATCCAGGTCTCGGATCAGGTTCCCGACGGCTTCTTTGAACACTATCTCTACGTGCCATCGAGCGCCGCATCGATGCACGACCATTTCGCGGGATTGGCCAGCGTCCTAAAGAAAGCCGCCGGCAACGGCCTCATCGTCGACATCGGCTGCAACGACGGTCTCCTGCTCTCGGCCTGCAACAAGATCGGCGCGAAGACGCTCGGTGTCGACCCTGCGGCAAACTTGGCGGAGATCGCCCGTTCCCGCGGGGTGAGCGTGGACGTCGGCTACTTCACCCACCAAGGCGCGGCACGGCTGGTGCAAGAATACGGCCCGGCAAAAACGATCGTCACGACGAACACATTCAACCACATCGGCGACCTCCACGACTTCATGGCTGGTGTCAGGGACTGGCTGGCGGATGACGGCGTCTTCGTCATCGAAGTCCCGTGGGCAAAAAAACTCCTGGAAAACAACGAGTTCGACACAATTTATCATGAGCACGTGTCCGAGTTCAGCTTGCTGTCGCTGGTTAAGCTCGGCGCCTATTTCGACTTCAAGGTCGTCGACGTACATCGCTTGGGCATTCACGGCGGGTCGATGCGCGTTTTCCTCAAACACGCTGCCGCGGCTACTTCCGCGACTGCGACGGTGAGCGAGATGCTTGCTGAGGAACTCGACACCGGAATGCTCGATGCGCAAACCTATATCGCCTTTGCCGAACGGGTGCGCAAAATTGGTGTCGATCTGATCGCCATGCTCGATCAACTGAAGAAGGACGGCATCACTGTCGCCGGCTACGGCGCACCGGCCAAGGGCAACACGCTGCTCAACTTTTTCCACATTGGACCGGACAGGCTTGACTATCTCGTCGATCGCAACTCCCTCAAGCAGGGGCTCTATTCGCCCGGCATGAAGATTCCAATCCGCTCACCGGACGTCTTGACTGAGGATGCGCCCGGCGTGCTGCTCGTGCTCGCCTGGAATTTCTTCGACGAGATCCGGGTCCAGCAAAACGACTTCGCCGCGCATGGCGGCCGCTTTCTCGTGCCACTGCCCTATCCGACCCTGGTCAATTGACCGCCGGGGCAAGGCTCTGTTCACGGTCCGCGCAACAGGAAAAGGCCTATGTCGAGAGTATTGATTACCGGCGCGGCTGGCTTCATTGGCTCGCACATGACGCGTGCCTGCGTCGGTGCCGGCCATGACGTCCATGTCGTCGTGCGGCCCGGCACCGATGACAGCCGGCTCGATGCCATCGATGGCTCGTTCATCCGACACAACTTCGACCTCCAGTCGGACGAGGCCATCAAGCACTGCCTCTCGGACACGTCGCCAGAGATCATCTTTCATCTCGCCGCCCGACCAAGGCGGCGCGAGGAGGCCGAGCTCAACGACGCAAAAGCCGGTATCCGCGAGCATCTCGACGCGTTGCTCGGCCTGCTTGGAGCAGCGAGTGGCCTCCGGCATCCCCCGACAAAGATCGTCAGGACGGGTTCGCTTGCTGAATACGGCGCCGCGCACGCGCCCTATGAGGAGGACAGTCGGGAGGCACCGGTCAACGCCTACGGCGCGGAGCTTGCTGCAGCAACGCATTTCATCGGTGGCCTGCATGCACGTTTGCCCTTTCCGGTGATCACCGCGCGGCTGGCGCTCATCTTTGGGCCGATGCAATCGACAGAGTTCATGATTCCGATGCTCATCGAGCGTTGCCTTGCCGGTCAGCACTGCGTCGTCCACCATCCGACCGACCGGCGCGACCTGCTCTATGTCGACGACGTTGTCGAAGCGTTGCTGCGGATTGCCAATGCGCCGGTCAGCACCCGGCTCGTCAATGTCGCAACCGGCATCGCCCCACCGATGCGCGAAGTCGCACGCCTCATCGTCGAACAAACCGGCGCCGATCCCGCCCTCATCGAATACGGCTCGGCCACCTCGACCGGGGGCATCCGCGATTTCCGGGCAGCACCGGGGCGCGCCAAGGATCTGTTCGGGTGGAGTGCCCGCATACCGTTTGCGGAGGGACTGGCCCGCACCATCGCATGGCACCGGGCCGTCGTGCCGCCGGCCTCGACCGACGGCCACGCTACGCGCAAGACCGTTTAAGGGTGGTGACAACGAGATGAAAAAGAGACAGAAAATCTCGATCCTGGTACCGGCCTATAACGAGGAGGCCAATGTCCGGCGCGCCCACGAGGCGATCGTCGACATGTTCGGCAGCTTGCCCGAATACGACCGCGAAATCATCTTCACGGACAACCACTCCACCGACAGAACTTTCGAGATCCTGACGGAGATCGCGAGCGAGGATCCGAGCGTTCGGGTGATCCGGTTCAGCCGCAACATCGGCTATCAGCGTTCGCTGCTCGTCGCCTACAAGGCGGCGACCGGTGATTGCTCGGTGCAGATCGACTGCGACCTGCAGGATCCGCCGCACCTCATACCCGGCATGATCGATCTCTGGCTAAAGGGGCACCAGGTGGTCTACGGCATTCGCCGGACGCTCACCGACGGATGGCTGACAACCCATATCCGCCGGGCCTTCTACTGGTGCATCAATGCGCTCAGCGAGGACGATCTGCCGCTCAACGCCGGCGAATTCAGGCTCGTCGACCGGTGCATCCTCGACGAACTGCGCAAGGTCGACGACACGTCTCCCTATCTGCGTGGCCTCATCAGCGCCATGGGGTTTTCCCAGGTCGGCTTCGAATATGACCGTCAGGCGCGTGTAGCCGGCGAAAGCAAGTTCCCGTTCAAAGCGATGCTCTCGCTTGCCGTCGATGGCATTCTCAACCATTCGCTGACGCCGCTGCGGCTCGCCTCGATGGCGAGCCTGGTGATGGGCACCGCCACGCTGCTGCTTCTGTTCGGCTATCTCGTCGGCAAGCTTCTGTTCGGGCAGGACTGGCCCGCCGGCTTTGCGACGACCACCATGCTGCTTCTGCTCTCCATCACCTTGAACGCGATCTTCCTCGGCATCATGGGAGAGTATGTGGGCCGCATCTTCATGCAATCAAAGCACCGTCCCGCCCCGATCATCGAAGCTTCAATCAACAATGACGAACACCGGCGACCGACGCCGGCGATGCCGGATTGGAGGCGCGGCGATGTCGCTGCCGACAACAAAAGACGCTAGCTCCCGGCAGCGCGCCGGCGAAACGCTTGCCCGGTTTGCGGCGGTGGGCGCCGTGACGACCCTGCTCGACATGGCGTTGTTCAACACGTTCTATTTCGCGGGGGCTCCGCCAACGCCGTCTAACCTCGTTTCCTATTCCTGCGGCATCGCGGTCAGCTACATGCTCAATCGCGCCTGGACCTTCCGCGCCGCCCATAGCCATGTGCAAGCGGTGAAGTTCGTCGCCGCCACCCTGACGGGTCTCTTGATATCGACGGCGATCGTCGCGGGCCTTGCCCTCCTGATCCCGGCACCGGTCGCCAAGGTGATCAGCGTTCCCATCGTCTTTGTCTGGAATTATCTGGCGTCGCGACTTTGGGTCTTTCGCGGCTCAGAGGCGCCGAATACGGCAACAAGAAATAACGCCTGAAACAATAAGTATAATTACGATTTAACGTTATCCAATACATAAACCACCAACTGAATCAGACGATATAATTTGAAGTTTTTAGAATTTTGTATTTTGCAGTTTTGGAGTATTCGCACCGATGTCCTTAACTCATTTGCAGCGCCTGGAAGCCGAGGCGATCCACATATTTAGAGAGGTCGCCGCGACCTTTGCAAAGCCTGTCATGCTCTATTCGGTGGGCAAGGACTCATCCGTCATGCTGCATCTGGCAATGAAGGCATTTTATCCAGGCAAGCCGCCTTTCCCCTTCCTGCATGTCGATACCACCTGGAAATTCCGCGAAATGATCGAGTTTCGCGACCGCACTGCGGCCGAACTCGGCATTGACCTGCTTGTTCATATCAATCGCGACGGCGTCGAGCAGAAGGTCAACCCCTTCACCCACGGCTCCAACGTGCATACGCATGTTATGAAGACGATTGCGCTACGCCAGGCACTCGACAAATACGGCTTCGATGCGGCCTTCGGGGGCGCGCGGCGGGATGAGGAAAAGAGCAGGGCAAAGGAGCGCATCTTCTCCTTCCGCAACGCTCAGCACGCCTGGGATCCGAAGAACCAGCGACCCGAGCTCTGGAAGAGCTACAACACGCGCGTCGGCCCATCCGAGTCCATTCGCGTCTTTCCCCTGTCCAACTGGACGGAACTCGACATCTGGCAATACATCCTCAAGGAAAACATCTCGATCGTGCCGCTTTACTTCGCCGCACGCCGTCCGGTCGTCGAGCGGGACGGCATGCTGATCATGGTGGACGACGAGCGCATGCCGCTCCATGCGGAAGAGAAGGTCGAGCAGCGCCTGGTGCGGTTTCGTACGCTCGGCTGCTACCCGCTCACAGCTGCAATCGAATCCAACGCCACGACGCTCCAGGACATCGTCCGCGAAATGCTGACCGCCCGCACGTCGGAAAGGCATGGCCGCCTGATCGACGCGGACGAGGCCGCATCGATGGAGAAGAAAAAGCGGGAGGGGTATTTCTGATGACCGCCAGCATTCCCGCAACACCGGGCAGCGTGCTCGAATATCTGGCCAAGCAGGAGAAGAAATCGCTTCTGCGTTTCATGACCTGTGGTTCGGTCGACGACGGCAAGTCGACGCTGATCGGCCGCCTGCTTTATGACAGCAAGCTGCTCTTCGACGACCAGCTCGCAGCACTCAAGCGCGAGACCAAACGCAACAGCGCAAACCACGGCGACATAGATTTCGCACTCCTGATCGACGGCCTGGAGGCCGAAAGAGAACAGGGCATCACCATCGACGTTGCCTATCGCTTCTTTGCCACCTCGCGCCGCAAGTTCATCGTGGCCGACGCGCCGGGGCACGAGGAATACACCCGCAACATGGTTACGGCGGCGTCGACGGCCGCCCTTGCCGTCGTGCTCGTCGACAGCCGCAAGGGCATTCTTCGGCAGACGCGGCGCCACTCCTTCATCGCGTCCCTGCTCGGGGTGCGCCATGTCGTTCTCGCCGTCAACAAGATCGACCTTGTTGGTTTTGACCGCAGGGTCTTCGACACGATCGTCGCCGACTACAAGGCGTTTGCCGAGAACCTCGGTTTCGCGACGATCACGCCGATCCCGATTTCGGCGCGCTTTGGCGACAACATGACGAACCGTTCGCCGAACATGCCCTGGTATGGCGGCCCTACATTGCTGGAGCATCTCGAGACGGTGCCGATCGAGGAAGAGGCAGCCGAAGCGGAATTCCGTTTCCCGGTCCAGCTTGTCCTTCGCCCAAATCTCGACTTCCGCGGCTTTGCCGGCCAGGTAGCATCGGGCAGCATTGCTGTCGGTGACCCGGTCGCGGTGGCAAAATCCGGCCAGCTCTCCAGGATCAAGGAAATCGTCACCTATGACGGCAAGCTTGCGCGCGCAGTCGAGGGCCAGTCTGTCACGCTCGTGCTGGAGGACGAACTTGATATCTCGCGCGGCAACATGCTCGTGCCGCCGGAAGATCGGCCGCATGTCGCCGATCAGTTCATGGCGCATGTGATCTGGCTTCACCCGGATGCGATGCTTCCCGGACGCAGCTACATCCTGCGCACGGAGGTCGACAGTGTCAGCGCGACCATTACCAGCCTCAAACACCAGATCGACGTGAACACCTTTGCCGAGGAAGCGGCAAAATCACTGCGCATGAACGAGATCGGTGTTTGCAATCTTTCCACCCAGGCGCCGATCGTCTTCGACAGCTACAAGGACAACCGGACCACCGGCAACTTCGTGCTGATCGATCGTTTCACCAACGCCACGGTCGGCGCCGGCATGATCGACTTTCCGTTGCGTCGCGCGCTCAACGTGCATTGGCAGGCCCTCGACATCAACAAGAAGGCCCGTTCCGCGCTCAATCATCAAACGCCGCGCGTGCTGTGGTTCACGGGTTTCTCCGGCTCTGGGAAATCGACGATCGCCAACACCGTCGAGAAAATGCTGCACGCTCAAGGGAAGCACACGTTCCTGCTTGACGGCGACAATGTCCGCCATGGCCTCAACCGCGATCTCGGCTTCACCGAAGAAGACCGCGTCGAGAACATCCGTCGTGTGGCCGAAGTCGCGAAACTCATGACCGAGGCGGGCCTGATCGTGCTCGTGTCCTTCATCTCACCCTTCCGCTCGGAGCGCCGCATGGCCCGCGAACTGTTCGGCCCCGGCGAATTCATCGAGATTTTCGTCGACACCCCGATCGAGGAATGCGCTCGCCGCGATCCCAAGGGCCTCTACAAGAAGGCGCTCGCCGGCGAGATCAGCAACTTCACCGGCATCAGTTCGCCTTACGAACGCCCGGAGACGCCGGAAATCCATCTGCATACGGTGGGCCGCGAAGTCACGGCACTTGCGGGCGAAATCGAGGCCTATCTGGACAATCAATAAGCGCCAGTCGGCGCAGCAGACGACGCCGCCAGCGGCAGTACGGAGAGAAACGATGATCGATACGCTCACGGCCGCAGCGATAGAGGCTGGCAAGGCCATTCTCGACGTCTATGCGCGTGATATCACGGTCGATGAAAAGGCCGATTGTTCGCCGGTCACCGAAGCGGACCGGTGTGCTGAAGAGATCATCCTTGCCATTCTGGCTCGAACCTTCCCCGATATCCCGGTGGTCGCCGAGGAAGCCGTCGCGGCAGGCGCCGTGCCCGAAATCGAGGGCCAGCGCTTTTTCCTCGTCGACCCGCTCGACGGCACCAAGGAATTCATCAACCGACGAAGCGATTTCACCGTCAACATCGCCTTGATCAGCGACGGCGAGCCGGTGGCTGGCGTCGTCTTTGCGCCCGCCCGGCTCGTCGGCTATGTCGCCGAAGGGGGACGGGCGACGAAGTTTCAAGTGGCCGCCGACTTTGCCGTCACCGAGACCATGGAAATACGGTGTCGAGAACGGCCTGAAACTCTAACGGCGGTTGCAAGCCGTTCGCACAGCGATGCCGAAACGGCCGATTTTCTGGAGCGCAACGCAATCCGCGACTGCACGTCGATCGGCTCGTCGCTTAAATTCTGCTTGCTGGCCGAGGGGCTCGCCGATGTCTATCCCCGTTTCGGGCGCACGATGGAATGGGATACGGCCGCCGGCGATGCCGTGCTGCGCGCTGCTGGCGGGCGCGTCACGACGCTTGACGGGCAACCGTTCCGCTACGGAAAGCGGCGTCAGGCAAATGATTGCGACTTCGCCAATCCCGGCTTCATCGGCTGGGGGCGTGATTGCGGACCGGAGGTTCGCGAAAAGGAAGCGGACTAAAGGGAAAAAGGCTGGAGTGCCTGAAAACGAGGTTCGAGCGCACGGCCTTGTGTCGGTTGAAGGTGACGGCATGCCATGAACATGTTCAACCATACCCTTTCGGCCGGACTGAGTGCTCGGCGCGAAGCCGCGCGCCGCGATGCGCCAGGCATTGTGCTCACCAAAAAGATCGAGTTCCTGCTGCTGATCGGCGCCGTCTTTTTCTGCTCGATGAACTATTTTCGATACGGCGATACGAACTTTACCGTCGCCGATTTCCTCGCCTTGCTTTGCTTCTGCTTTGCGCTGCTCAACCGCAACATCGATTTTCAGCTTTTCGGGCGTGTCAGCAGCGGATTGTGGTGGCTGGGGCTGACAATGCTGGTCTCCGGCCTGCTGGTGAGCAGCATCGCAGGTCCGGACCCGATGCGCGGCATCGTCGTCGTCACCCAGTATCTCTACGCCTATCTCTTCGTAGTGCTGTTGTTCAGCGGTCGTACCCTCGATCAACTCGTCCTGCTCGCGAAGACCTATGTGTTCTCGATCCTCGTCCTGTGTTTCCAGGGTATCTATCTCATCCACATCGACGGCCGTACGAACACCAACTTCGTCAGCGGCAACGGCCGCTTCAGTGGCCTGATGGAGCGCGAAAACGAGTGCGCAGCGGTGATTGCGCTCGCGGTCCCGATCCTGCTGGTGCTGATCACGACGAAGCGGATCAACCGCATCTATGCCGTCTTCGCCCTATTGATTCTGATTTACGGGATCCTGTTGACCGGCTCCAACACGGGCCTCATCGCTCTCGTCTTCGGCATGAGCGTATTTGCCATCATCGGCGTCAACTGGAAGCGGCTGATCGTCAACGTCGCCCTGCTGGCCGGCATGGTTCTCGCGGTCTTCACATCCGCCCGCGACTATCTTCCAGCCGCGTTCCAAAAGCGCGTGCTCGGAGCGCTCGAAAGCGGCGATATCGGCCAGGCCGGCACATTCGATCATCGCGTCGAGCTGATCTATGAAGCGATGAACATGACCGACAGCACCTTGCTGCTCGGCGTCGGCGCGGACCAGTACCGGATCGCGAGCGCCATTCACCAGCCGGTTCATAACCTCTATCTGCTCTTGTGGACGGAAGGCGGCCTGATCTCGGCGGTCGGTCTTCTGGTGATGCTGCTTTCGGCCTTCGGTCCGGCACTGGCCGTGGCGCGGCTTCCCGGTGGGCGGGCGTTTGCAGGCTGCATCGTCGCCAACGTCTCCATGCTGCTGTTGGTCGCGAATGCCGTGCCGCACGCCTATAGCCGCTTCTGGCCTTTCCCGCTCGTGCTGCCTGTGGCCCTTGCCTGCGCCTACATCGCGTTCTCACGCTCGACAAAGCCGGCGCCGGACGCCTTTGCTCAGCCCGAACCGGTGCCACAACCCGAACTGCGGCAGAAGGATCTTATCGCTCAGGCACGCTCTGGCGTGCCGCGCTGAGCCGGCGTTCGCTGATCCGATCTCCGAGGATCATCACCAGAACAGTTTCGGCGATGATCTTGAGATCGACCCAGGCTGATCGGTTGGCAATGTACCAGAGATCGAGATCGAGCTTGTCGTCGTTCGAAAGAATGGCGTTGCCGCTGATCTGGGCCCAGCCGGTGAGCCCCGGCCGAACGCTGCAGCGACGAACCCCGCGCTCGCCCAGCGCGTCGATCGTCTCCGGAAGGATCGGCCGCGGGCCGATGAGGCTCATATCGCCAATCAGGATGTTCCAGAACTCGGGTAACTCGTCCAGGCGCGTCCGGCGAAGCAGAAGCCCGAACCGTCCCGTGCGCTCGGCATCGCTGAGGGGCCGCCCTTCGGCGTCCCGCGCATCCGACATCGACCGAAACTTCATCATGCGAAACGGGCGCCGGTCGAGCCCCGCCCGGGTCTGGTAAAACAACACTGGCCGCCCGAGCCAGATGGCGACCGCGACCGCAACCACCAGCATGATCGGCAGGCTCAAGAGGCCCGCGATCAACGCAAAAACGATGTCAAAGCACCGCTTCATCTCCAACTCCCATGCACCGCCCGGCACATGGCCGGGCAACCGCGTCGCGGCACCTCGACCGTTTCCGAAATCGCGGTTCTATGCCCGCGCTTCCATTTCAAGCACCGGCGCGCCTTGACCCAGAGCGGGAAGAGACGCTTGGGTGACGACGGCATGCAAGAAGCGGGCGGCCCTGGTCATCGCCTCTTCGCTCTGCGCCGGATCGACGAGAAGCGCGATACTGGTTTCGCCGAGCCTTCGTGCGACCGGGAGCCGCTCGGAGGGCGAGAGCCCAAGATCGGTAAAGCACTTCTCCAGGTAGACCTCCGAGCAGCTTCCGGAAAAACACGGCACGCCCGCCGCGTTCATCGCCGCGACGATCCAATCGCGGTCGTGTCCGGGCTTCAATGCCTCCGGGCGAACGAACGCGTAGTAGCGGTAATAGGCGTGGCGATATCCCTTCGGCAACGTCGGCACGCGCAACGCCGCAAGCTCTAGGGCGACTTCGTCAAGGATCGCAGCGTTGCGAGACCTTGTCGCGTGCCATGCCGGAAGGCGCTCCAACTGCCGTGAGCCCAGAACGGCCGAGAGCGATGTCATTCGCCAGTTCGTGCCGATCGTCTCATGCAGCCAGCGGAAGCCCGGCGGGTGCTCTCTGAGGAATGCCGCGTCATAGGATTTACCGTGGTCCTTGCGGCTCCAGGCCTTCTTCCACAGTGCCTCGTCGTCAAGGGCGATCAGGCCACCCTCGCCGCCGGTCGTGATGATCTTGTCCTGGCAGAAGGAGAATGCGGCGATATCGCCGAAACTTCCGACCGGCCGGCCGTCGATCTCCGCGCCGTGGGCCTGCGCGCAATCCTCGATTACCCACAGTCCCGCCTGTTTGGCGAGGGCCATGATTTCCGGCATGTCGCAGGGAAACCCGGCCAGGTGGACCGCGATGATGCCCTTTGTCCGGCTGCTGATCTTCGGTGCGATCGTTGCAGCGCTGATGTTCTGGCTGTTCTCGTCGACATCGGCAAAGACGGGAACACCGCCGCAAAACGAGACGCACGACGCCGAGGCGACGAAACTGCGCGGCGTCACGATCACCTCGTCGCCGGGTTCCAGACCGAGCGCGAAGAGCGCCAGCTCCAGCGCAAGCGTACCGTTTGCAAGCGCGATGGCATGCTTGCGCCCGAGTGCACGGGCATAGGCTTCCTCGAAGGCTGCGACGTGCGGCCCGGTCCAGGCATTCACCTTGCCCGCCCTCAGGACCGCTGCAACATCCGCAATCTGTTCCTCGTCATATACCGGCCACGTCGCCACAGCTTGCTCCCTCTCTCGACTGAAAACTCCGGAAATATCAGATGACCTGCCGCACCATCACGAAGGCCTCGGCGGCCGATTTCAGCACGGTTGCGCCGCGCAATGTGGCGAGCGCGTTCAAGGTCTCGAGGCTGCGCTCATGCGGCGCCGCCCTAACCTGGGACTTGAACGCCTTCATCGCCGCAAGCTTTCGATCGATATGGTCGCTAATGTCGACAAACACATTCGGTGCGAAGCCCGGCGTCACATAAGGCGCGTTCCAGTTGGTTTCCGACAGTGTCTCGTAAGCCAGGATCACCTTGGGATAACCGGGCTGATGCGGCCTTGCGGCCACCATCGCCGACAGGAAGATCAATTGATGATCGACATGCATGTCACCGACGAAGGGGACGAGCAGCGTCTGCGGAGCGATGGAGCGCACCAGTTCGAACAGGGCGGCGTTGAGTGCCGAATGGGAGGTTTCGGAGAGGGCTGCAGCGGGGAAACCCAGCCAGCGCGTTTCCTTGACGCCGAGAATTCGGTGCGCCTCGTGCGCTTCGGCCTGAACGGCTTCCACCGAGGCGCGATCATAAGCCGGTGGTTTTCCCTCTGTGACAACAGCCACGAAGACGTCGTTTCCTTGCGCCGCCAGCCGCGCCATCGTTCCGCCGGCGCCCAGAACCTCGTCGTCGGGATGCGGTGCGATGACCAGCGTTCGTCCGAGCGTTTCCATCAGGCTCATCTTGTCGCCCTCACCAACACGCCGATCGTCGCCGATCTCAGAACCGTTTCCCGACGGTCATGCTCGTCGTCCAAGCCCGACGCCAGCCCACATGCGAACTCGCCCCTCACGCAACTCTCCATCTATGCACGGCCGAAGCCCCTCTTATTGCGACGTTACAGGCCGGCGATCGATACGAAGATGACATCGCCAGGCAACACCGCGGTAACTTTCGTGGCCTCGATGCTCTGTCTGCTTTTGGCCTCGCCGCGACCGGTCTCCCGGTCGATCTTGTAGAGAAACGATACCTGTTCCTGCTTGCTCGAATCGACCTCCGCAGCAGCCATCAGGACCATCTGCTCCTTGGTTGTCTGACGCTGTGTTTCGAGCTTCTTGAGCGTCGCCTCGCGCTCCTGGAGCAAGGTCAGGATCTCCTTCTCGCGGTTTGCCTTCAAGGTTTCGAGCTGCAGCTTCAGGTTGGCGAGCTCGCGGTTGGAGCGCCCAATCTCGGAGATAAGCTCCAGCAATCGCGATTTTTCGCTCGAGGTCGCCATCTTCACCCGTGAAAGCTCGGATTCCGTATTCAGCTCCCGTTTCCTGAGCGCGAGCGTCCGCGCCTCAACCTGCTCGTTGAGCGCGACGACCTCCTCCTGCTGCTCCTTGAGCTTGTCGAGGATCGTGAGGCTCGCCTCCGTCTGCATGATGCTCTGGTTGAGGATCTCCATCTGGTTCTTTGTCGACAGCAGGTCCGTCTTCAGGATCTTCTCCTCGATCGCGACAACGGGACCGACGGAAGCTTCATCGACATACATCTTGACGCTTTCCGGAATATCCTTGAGGTCGACCTTGTCGGAACCGCGCAATTGTGCGTAAAGCCGGGCGGTGTAGACCGCCTCCCGCACGATCTCGACATCCGTTTCCTCGATCGTGCCGCGCAGCTTCGCCTGAGCGATGATGCGGTCAGCCGGATTGCTCATCGCCGTCTGCGGTCCACCGGCAAGGCCGACGGCCTGCTCGACCGTCAGTCCCGGATAGTAGGCGAAGGAGCCGGGCGTCCGCACTTCGCCAAGGATCAGCACAGGGCGAACCGTTACGATGGAAAGCGACAGCTTCGGTTCGGTCAGCAATTGGCGGGACAAATATTCGCTGCGCAAGGCGTCAACTGCCTCGGGAATGGTTCGCCCCTCGATCTTGAACGCTCCGATCAAGGGAAAGGCTGCCGCTCCATCGGTGCCGATCGTCAAGGACGCCGGCAGCTCGGCATCATCCAATATGTCGAAGGACAGCACGTCCCCGACCGAAATCCGGTAGGCGGCCGGCGCCGCCAGGGTCGTCGGTACGGCGCTCGTTGTCGCAGCGCCCGATGTGGTGGTACTGGGCGTACTGGCGCTCGATGCGCCGGCAGCGTGAAGGGGACCCGTCAGCGACAACGTCGCCGTCGCGACGAAAGCGATATGACTGACGATGCGAAAGATTGTTTGAGCCGGAAACTTCATGCTTCCCTCTAATGAATAAATCCGAACTTCACGATGGTTCAACCGCACCAGGAGAAGCGGAAATTAAACTCCAACAATGGATGAATTTATTTTACGAGACCTCTGTAATTTCTTTCGGTCACTATGATATGCTTCAAAAAGAGGTTCCACTGCACAATTTTTAATTGCATATGGATAAGTAATTAAATTTTCCCAGAAACAGGGAAACAAATTTTCCTCGCAGCGCGAGAACACTAAAACACATATTAGCATTCTTCCATGAAACAGACGTGATTGCAACCTCGAAGCAGGATGTAATTTTGTGATATTATTGGAATCACTACTAAAAAAGACAAGAAAGTATCGTTCAGCCTGGCAAGCCGAGGCAGACCTCCACGGACGGCTCAAGAACATAGCGCACCTGCTGACCGGCAACTTCGCCAGCGCCTTCATTGGCCTCGCCGGCTTTGCCCTGACGGCGCGTGCGCTCGGTCCTGCCGACTATGGCCTTCTGGCCCTGTCCTTCGCCTATACGCGCGGCATCGAGCGCTTCGTCAGCTTCCGCTCCTGGCAGCCGCTCATCAAATACGGGGCGAAGGCCCTTCAGGTCGGCGAGACCGACGACCTCAAGGCATTGTTCAAATTCGGGCTGCTGATCGATCTCGCCACCGCGCTTGCGGGATGGGGTCTGGCGGTGCTGATCGTGCTGTTTGCCGGACCGCTTTTCGGCATTTCCGAAGAGATGAGCCGCTTCGTGCTGATCTACTGCGCGGTCCTGCCTTTCCAGGTGACCGGCATGCCAACAGCGGTGATGCGCCTTTACGGCCGCTTCAAGATTGTCGCCTATGGCCAGGTCGCCGCCAGCATCCTCAGGGCGCTCCTTTGCCTTGCCGGCGTCTATCTCGGCTGGGGGCTGTTCGAGTTCATGCTGCTATGGATGGCGTCGCAGATCTGCAGCAGCCTGAACAGGACCGCCTGGGCTTTCCGCGAGTTGCGCAAGCAGGGGCTGACCGGCGTCATGTGGGTGCCGCTCGGGGATATCCGGACCCGCTTCCCCGGTTTCTGGAGCTTCTCGCTGTGGACCAACATGGCGCTCATCATCCAGGCCTGCGCCTTTGAATTCGACACGCTTCTCGTCGGTTATCTCGCTGACCCCGGGTCCGCCGGCCTCTACCATATCGCCAAGCGGGTGGCGAAGATCGCGCAGCAGGCGGGCGAGCAGGTCCAGGCCGTGCTCTATCCGGATCTTTCGCGCGTCTGGGCGACCGAGGGGATCGACGAATTCAGAAAGACCGTCAGCCAGACAGGATGGCTGCTCTTCGCTTTCGGCGTCTGCGCCCTCATCGGCGCGCACCTGACCATTGAATGGGTGCTGCGGGTGACGGCCGGCCCGGGTTTCGAGGCGGCCGCCTCTCTCGTCATGGTGCAGTTCGTCGCCGTCATCATCTTTCTTTGCGGCAGAACCCTCTATTCGGCCCTGCTCGCCATGGGGCACGAAAAGGTCCTGCTGCAAAGCGCGCTTCTTGGGGGCATCCTCTTCCTTTTCACGGCAGTCGTCCTCATCCCACGTGTCGGTGCCGTGGGCGCGAACGTTGCGCATATCTTAATGTCCGGCGTCTGGTTCGTGCAGATGGCGATCGCCTATCGCCGCAAGCTGGACAGCAAGCGCTGACCTCTAGCAATCGGTTTTCCGTTTGCCGGGCTCAGCGTCAGCTTGACCCGACCCCTTGCGACGCGAGCGTCCTCATGTATCGCACTGACTTTCGACGCGTTTGTGCCGACCCGAGGGAACAAGAACCTTGCCAAAGCGGCTTCACCGATCGTTGGCACGCAGACGGTAGCGACGATCACGGCACAGTGAAAGTTGCTTCGGCATGAAGCCAGGCCAACCGCGCGTTCGAACGGTCCGCGACTGACGCGGCTGTCGAACATCAAGGCTTTCGCAATTTGACGATTGGGACGATCAACAGACCGGCTGAGCCGACTTTGCCCGTCGGCGCGCGCCAGTTGCGAACGCCCCTTGCCGACCGGCTTGACGGCGGCGCCTACTCCGAACGGTCGCAGTAGTTCATGACGCTGCCGAGAATAACCGCGTGGTTCAGCGACAACCGTTGCTGAACATTGGCGAGCTGGCGATCCGTTGTGCCGCCCGAGCGGCAGACCAGAATGACGGAATCGACGTGCGACGCGAGCCAGATCACGCCTTCGTTTTCTTCGACGGCCGGCGCGTCGACGATGATGAGGTCGTAGCTGTCGCGCAGTTCGGCACAAAGGACATCAAGGTTCATGAGGCCCGGTCGCACCGAAATGAACTCAAGGTGGGGATAGGCCGGCGACGTCACGATCCGGCTCTTGATATCGACCTTGCCTTCGAGCGGCGCCGTGATCGCGGTATCCTTGGTGTTGGCACCGGCAATGTTCGGCGCGCTCTGCGCAGACATGTCGAGGTCGATGACGATCGGGCGCAGCCCGTCGACCTTTGCCATCGTCGCCATGCCGAGCGCGACCGTGGTCTTGCCGTCTCCGAGCGCCGGCGAGCACAACATCACCACTTTGCCGCCCGCCTCATGGTCGATCGTGAGCCAGGCCATGCATAGCGTGCGCATGGCGGTCGCCGCCGGCGACTCCGGATTGTTCAGCATGTAGTGATAAAAGGCCGACGCATTGCGCAAGCGCTTGCGCATGTCGGGGACACTGGCAAGGTTCGGACGGCTGAGCAGTTGCTCGGCGTCGCGCGGCAGGTACAGCCTGCTCTCCAGCGAGTCTGAGATGATGACCCCGACGACCGCAAGCAGAACGGCTCCGATGCTGCCGGCGACGATCACCAACGTGTTGTTCGGGAATGTCGGCTTCGTCGGCACTTCCGCATAGGACGCGATCCGTGCGGTCGGCTTGTACTCGCCTCTTTCGGGATTGAGCGCACCCAGCCTGAGCACGATCTGGTCGTAGACCGCCTGTTCCGACTGAAGGTCGCGGGCAAGTTCACGTCGACGGATTTCGGCAAGGTTGCGCCCCTGGACCTTATCCTGCAGCGCGCTCAGTTCCGCCTGGAACTTTTCGGCGCGCACCGTTGCCACCTTGGCGTTGTTTGCCAGTTCCTGCACGAGGCGCTGCGCCTCGTTGCCGATCATGGTGCGCACCGACTCAAGCTCGTTCGTGGCGTCGAGGACTAGCGGGTGGTTCTTGCCGAATTTGGCGCCGAGCTGCGCACGCGTGCGCTCAAGTCGCGCCTCTTCACCACGCAACTGGTCAAGCTGCGTCGAGGTCAGCGCACCGCCGGCCAGTTCCTTGCCGTCGGCAGACACCAACTGCTTGGCCTCGTTGTATTTCGCAACCGCGCCCGCTTCCTCGACGCGCAAGGTCACATATTGCTCGTTGAGCTGCAGCATGCGGGCTCTTAGAACATCATCCTGCGGATCGAAGGTCAGGTCGCTGTCGCGGGCAAAGGCGGCGATATCGCGCTCCATGCCGGCAATTCGGGTGGCGCTGTTGGCCATCTCGCCGCGCAGATACGCAACCGTGTTGTTCGTGGCCTCTTCGGTCTTTTTCGCCGTCCAGGAGAGATATTGCTCGGCGAGTGCATCGGCGATCGTGGCCGCCTTCAAGGGGTTCGATTGCACCACGCGGATCGTCATCGCGAGGCTTTCCCCGGTACGGGTGACGACATAGGAGTTCAGCAGCGTCGAGATGGCGCGGTTGCGCTGCACGTTTTCCGAGATCAGCCGCTCCTTCTGGGTACTCTCTTGCGGCGCGCCGAAAATGAACTCGGAGATGTTGGCGAAGAACGACTGCAGGAACGTCTCGTGCTCGCTGCGGGCTGCGGGCAAGTAAGTGTTGAAATCGGGATCGTTGACAAGGTTGAGCGCATCGACGACGACGCCGACGAAGACGCGCGAGCGGATCACGTCCAGCTCCGTTTCCATCACCGACCGATCGCGCTCGAGCTTGCGCAACTCGACCTGCGCCTCATAGGGGCGCACGTCGTTGCGGTCGAAGACGATGGCCGAAGCAGCGGTATAGGAGCGCGGCAACAATGCGGCCGTCAGCAGCGTCGCAAGCAACGCAAACCCCAGCAGCGAGAAGAAGACCACGCGATACCGGCGGAAAAGCTCGAGCAGATCGCGGATGCCATATCCGCGCGGCGCAACACGCGCCTCCCGATACTGAACCGCAGGCATTTGGCCTCGCCCTGGAGGCGCTTCGACTTTGCGATCGATGGTCAGCATGAGAGCCCTAACATATAAATTTGATAGAAATACCTGACGTCAAAGAACTATAGCCACGCTCACACAGATTCCGCGCGGCAAAAGGCAACGCCACGCAGGTAAATTACTGACATAGAAATAACATTCAAATTTAGAAAACTATATTATACCAAGTCCGGAAGAGCAATAGTTGGTTACCGCCGAACCACGGAACGATTTGAACTCCAGGGTTGCGACAGACATTCTCGGGCACTTCCGACAATTGCGGGCCGCCGCAGAAGAGAAACCGTAGGCCACCTCTAGTTCGGGTAGCGACCGGCAATCCGCTCCTGCGACAACCATTCCATGAACTGATCGAAGCGCGTGCCCCCACCGGTCGAGGCAGGCTCCCAGGCATCGTTCACACCGACGACGCCACCAAATTTTTCCTCCACGCTATCGGCCATGCCATCGCCGTCCTCGTCGGCATAGGCATGTGCCTCTTCAATCGCCGGGATCTCGCCGGGCGCAACCACCATGCGCCCTGCTCCCCTCTCGCCTTGTGCACCCATATCCTTGATCCAGGCGACATCGAGATCGTCGCGGGGAAACGCACCGGATTGGCCGCGAACCTCTTCATATGCCTCACCGGCTGCAAGGAGCGTATCAACCGCCAAGGGGCAAGGCGGGCGGTTCACCACGAATTGGTCTGTTCCTGGCGAAAGCAATTGAAGCGACTTGGATGGCGGCGCCCACAACTCGTTGCCGCTCTCGTAGATCTGCGGCTGGCCGGCGCTTTCGACATTCTGCCACTTGATTGCGTAGGTTTTTTCGACCGTGCTCGGACCCGCCTTGAAGTAGTTGCCGACATAGGAAATCGGCGTACCGCCCGGATACTGCGAGAACACCTCGCCCCACTCGGAACGTGCATTGAAGAACACGTTGTTGACGATCTCGATGCAGGATTTTCCGTAGTGGTTGTTGTCGGGGTTCCGGTCATTGTTGGAAATGCAGGCGTTTCGCCAAAACGTAATGTTCTGCGGGACTCTGGGATCGGCGCCGAGCAGGGTGCACTTGCTGTGCTTGTTCAGCCCCTCGGCAAAGATCGAATTCGCGATGGTGATGTCGGTCGTATTGGAATAGGTGCTGACGTTCTCGTCGGTCGCCCAGGACATCGACGTATGGTCGAAATAGACGCGCTGGCTGTTTTCGATCACCGCCGCATGGACGTTCTTTACGGAGTTCGGCAGCCGCGGCCGAATGCGCAGATGCCGGACGATCACGTCGTGCGTCTGCTTGGCAACAAGCGGGGTATGCCTCAGTTCGTCATTCGTCTGGTCGATGGTCAACAAAATGCCGCCGCCCGGCGCCGTCTGCCCGAGGATCGAGACCGAGTTGTTATCCTCACCGATCACGAGCGAGGATTTGAGCCGGATGATGCCGGAAACGCGAAACACGCAATTTCGAGCCCCAGTCGCCTCGATGCATTCGCGCAGCGTGCCCGGGCCGGAATCCTCAAGGCTGGTCACCTGGATGATGCGGCCGCCGCGGCCGCCCTGCGCCATCTTGCCGTGCCCTTCGGCACCGGGAAACGCGACCATCTGCGGCTCGGCAGCCGAAGCCGCGACACCCAAGAAGGCGGAAAGCAGGGCAAGCGTCATGGCACCATGCTGAAAAGCCTTTGCGCGTCGAGTCCGTTGCTGGAAAGACCGAGAACCAAAATGGCCGGCCGACCGCAGCGCACGTGGCCATGTGCGCGGCATGAAAATCTCAATCGGCATATAGTTACTCCCAAAGCCTTTTGGCGGGGCCCCGCTCCAGAAGCTTGAAAACGCTCGTGCAGGGCAATTCATTCCGCCCTATATCGTCAATCAAAAGAATATTTTTTGCGCAATTCGGGGCGAAGCTTTCCACTTTTGTTATAGTTCGTCAATTCGATTTATTTGCATCACCCGAATTAGGTATATAACTCGCGCTTTTGACCTCTCGAAGTAGCATTGAGACGGTGCTACAGTCTTGCGATATTTAGTTTACTTTCGGGACCTCGTTTCGTGTCTCAAAAAGCCATTAACGTCGGATTTCCATTTTCGGGTGATGATATCGGGGGGAGCCATATTTCCGCGCTCAACCTCATATCGTCGTTTGACAGGGACCGGATAAATCCCATCGTCTTCGTGCATCATCCGCGCAAGGCGCTTTCCAGATATCTGGACGAAAACAAGATCGACTATGTCACGATCGAGGACATCGACATCCTCACGCCGCAACGGGATCGTCCTTTCGCGACGCAATCCATCTCGGCGCTGCGCTATCCGATCTCGATGGTTAAGATCATCAAACTCCTGAGACGGCACAACATCGACATCGTCCACACCAACGACGGCGCGATCCATACAACCTGGGCGCTTCCAACCTACATGGCCGGCGCCAAACTCCTGTGGCACCACCGTGGCGACCCCCGCGCCCGGGCGGTCAACATGCTTGCGCCGTTTCTTGCCAAGCACGTGGTGACGGTCTCGCGATTTGCGCAGCCGGCAAACCCGTTGCTCCCGCTTGAGGGGCGTATCTCGGTACTGCACAGCCCCTTCCGGCATCCGGATCAGATCCCCGATCGGGAGGAAAGCAGGCTTGCGCTGGTGCGCGAACTTGGCCTGCCGGAGGAGACGCGGTTCGTCGGCTACTTCGGGCTTCTCAACGAGCGCAAGCGCCCTCTCCGTTTTGTCGAGGCGGTTCATGCCTTTCACCGCAGCAATCCGGATTTCCCGATTGCCGGCCTGCTTTTCGGCGCGCCCGAACAGGCAGGGCCGCGGCTCGACCTTGAGACAGCAGAACGCGCGCGCACGCTCGGGATCGCCGACAAAATCCACCTCATGGGATTTCGCAATCCGGTCGCGCCCTATATGTGCGCCGTCGACATTCTCCTCGTGCCGGCCATGAGCGAGCCGTTCGGCAGAACGCTCATCGAAGCCATGATGTACGGCACTCCGGTCGTCGCCACCAATCACGGCGGAAATCCGGAGGCGATCGAGAACGACGTGACCGGTTTTCTCGTCGAGCCGGAAAATCCAGAGGCTTTCGTCGCCCCGATGGAGCGCCTGCTGAAAGACCGCAACGAGTGGCAACGCATCAGCGAAACGGCGCGCACCTCGACGCTGGCCGCCTATGGCATCAAGCCCCATGTCGACGGCATCGTCAGCATCTATCAGCGAATTCTCGGAAAGCGGCCGTCCGACATCTCGGCGCGAGCCGCGCATTGAGCCCACCGACAGCGGAAAGAAAGAGAACGACATGCAGCTCTCGGATATCGATTTCCTGATCATCGGCGCCGCCAAGAGCGCGACCACCTGGCTACAGCAATCGCTGCAGCAGAACCCGTCCGTCTACATGCCGGATCCCGAGCTCCACTTCTTCAGCCGCAACTTCGAAAAGGGTGACGGCTGGTATCTGGGACAATTCGAGCCCAATCCTGAACAGACCATCGTCGGCGAGAAATCCAACTCCTACCTCGACGAGCCGGAAGCGGCTGCCCGCATCAAAAAAGCGCTGCCGCGCGCACGGCTGATCGCGCAGCTGCGCAATCCCGTCGACCGTGCCTATTCCGACTACTGCATGCTTTATCGCCGCGGGGAAGTCGGCACCGACATCACCCGGTATCTCGATCCGCGCCAGGCAAAGGGCGGACGTTTCCTGGTGGGCGGTCTCTATTGCCGCCAGCTGGAAGCCTATCTCGATCTTTTTCCAGCCGAAAACCTGCAGGTTCTCCTCTATGAGCATATGCGCCAGAACCCGCAGGCGCATCTCGACGCGGTCAGAGACTTTCTGCAGCTGTCGTCGCCGCTGTATCCGGTCGTCAACAAGGTCAAGGACAAGACGGTGCCTGTCGTGCCGCCGAAGCTGCGCCGACTTCTTCAGCCGCTAAAGCCGATCGCGGCACCGTTCCGCAGCAATCCCATCGTGAAGGGTCTGCGCTCGATGGTCGCCCGCGAACTCGACTATGTGCCGCTGCCGACGGACCTGCGCAACCGGCTGGTCGAATTCTACGCGCCGGAAACCGAAAGGCTCGGCGCGCTTCTGAAGCAGGACCTCTCAGGCTGGCTGCAGGCGACCGCCGGTAGCGCGCGACCAGCGGCCTGATCTCGGCCTAGCCCTCGGCGGGCCGCCCAAATCGCAGACTGAGAACGAGCGGTACGGCCACCAGATAGACGGCGACGACCGACAGCCAGATGGCGCCTGGCCATTCCTGTCTGAAGACGAAATAGAAGCTCGAGAATGCGAGCGGGCTGGCGATCGACGCCAAGCTCACCGCCGACGCCAGCACGCCCTGAAACTGGCCTTGCTGGGTCTCATCGACCTGTCGGGTTGCAAGGGACTGCAAGGCCGGCGCGCCGATGCCGCCAAGAACGAATACCGGCATGATGGCGAAGATCATCCAGCCTTCCGTCGCAAATGCCATGACAAGCAAGCCGACGCATGCGCCGGCAACACCTGTCAGAATTGTCGCACGTTCGCCGAGGCTTCTCACCGCCGGGCCCGGCAGGAAGGCCTGGGCAAGAGCCTGGCAAACACCGAAGGCGCCGAGCGAAAGACCAATCCAGAGCCCGTTCCAGTGAAAGGCATCGCTGCCCCACAGGGCCCAGCAGGTGCTGTAGGCCTCGCCGGTCGCACTGAAGGTAATGAACAGAACGACGATCGGCATCAAGCCCTTGGAGGAGAAAGCCCAACGGAGCGGACGGAGCGGATTGAGCGCGGCCTGGTCGATCTTCTCCCGGCCGGGAATGCGCGATTCCGGCAGGACGAAGAGCGCCAGCAGCAGATTGCAGGCGTTGAGGATGGCGGCTGCAATGAAGGGCAGCCGTAAGCCATGGTCGCCGAGGATACCGCCCAGCACCGGGCCGACGATAAAGCCGATACCGAACATGGCGTTGAACAGGCCGAAACGGCGGGCGCGTTTGTCCTGCGGCGAGATGTCGGTGATATAGGCGGTCGCCACCGCCAGGTTGGCGCTTGTGAGGCCGGCGATCGCGCGACCTGCGAAAAGCATCCAGAGGTTGGAGGCCAAAGCCAGAAACAGGTAGTTGATGGCGGCTCCGCCAAGAGAAAGCAGCAAGACGGGCCGCCGGCCGATGCGGTCGCTAAGCGCACCGAGCACTGGTGCGAACACGAACTGCATTACTGCATAGAGGGCCGTCATCGTGCCGATGAGCGGCGCGACGTCGTCCGTCTGCGTGACCTCCTTCAGCAGCGACGGCAGAATGGGAAAGATCAGCCCGATGCCGACGGCATCGAGGACAATGGCAGCAAAAATGACGATAAGTGGTTTCTTCATGGTGAGGGATGTGGTCATGGCACGTTCCGGTAGACGCGAGCGTGCGGCGCCGCCAGGCGCCAATGGCTCGCGAGCAGGGGCTGACGAAATGTCAGATACTGGTTTCTGGGAGACGCTGGCCGATCCGCGCCGAAATAGGCGGGGATGGCATGTACTCGACCGCCTGGACGCCAATTCGTCCACCTGTTTACTCCGCCACTGAGCGGATCAAGGGAAGCGGTCGCTTTTCGCGACGGGCAATATCTACGTCAGATTGCCGCGCGCCGCAATCCCTACCTCCGCGCACGCCTATAACATGAGATTTAAACTCCACTATTGCACTTGGCTCTGTGGCCCGCTATCCCATTTTCCGCGCCGGCACCGGCGCAGCGATGGCAGGGGCGACTTCAATCCGATGAAAAGCCGTGACGACAAGCTGGCTTTGATCTTCATGCGCGAGCGTGCGGGCCTTTCACGCTATCTGTCGTCGCGCGCCGGTTCGGCGGAAGATGGCGAAGACCTGGCCCAGGAGGCCTGGATCCGCTTTTCGCGCAACGGCGCCGCCGCGTTGAAAGCACCTGTCCCCTATCTGCGTCGCATCGTGCGCAATCTCGCCATCGACCACAGCCGCGCATCCACACGGCGGCGGCTGACCTCGCTTGAAATCGAAGAACTGCTGGCGCTGCCCGACGAGAAGCCCGGTCCCGAGCAGGCGCTGAACGCCAGGAGCGAACTTCTGCGGCTGACCGAGATCCTTGGAGAATTGCCGGAGCGTCGCCGCGCAATCCTGATTGCTGCCCGCCTGGAGGAGAAGCCGCATCGCGAAATCGCCGAAGCGCACGGTGTTTCCACGCGCACGGTGGAGCTGGAAATTCGCGCGGCAATCGAATACTGCTCCCGCAGGTTGAGCGAAACCGGGCCGGCTACCGACAAAAATAGACGGTGAATTTCGGTCTCAGACGTCACCAATCGTTTATTGTCCTATACGTCGGCGTCACCGGAACCCTGATCCATGCACATTGAGGATTCGCAAGAAGCGGAAAGACTGAAGCGCGAGGCGATTGCGTGGGTCGTTCGCATCACGTCCGGCACAGCGACCGAGGAGGACGCCGCGCGCCTGGCGGATTGGCGCGCCGAGGGACCGGCCCACGAGGACGCCTATCGTGAGGCAGTGCGCCTTTGGAAGATCACCGGCCCGGCCCTTCAGGCCGGCGCGGCCCGATCGCGTCCGATACTCTCCCGTCGCCGCTTCCTCGGGGCCACCGCGGCAGGTGCTTCCCTCGCCGCCGGCGCCTCGTTCGCCTCCTATCTCGGCCTGCTTCCCTCGATGAACGCAGCCCTTGCGGACTACGCAACGGCAAGAGGGCAGCAACGGCAGGTCACGCTTGAGGATGGCTCCACGGTCGATCTCGACGGGGGATCGAGCCTTTCCGTCGCGTTTTCAACCAATGCACGGCTGGTGACCCTGCACGAAGGCGCAGCCCTTTTTGCGGTCGCACACGACCCGTCCCGCCCCTTCGCACTCGAGGCGGCACAGGGACGGACGGTGGCGCTTGGAACCACCTTCGCCGTTCGCCACGGTGCCGGCGACGTCGAAGTGGAATGTCTTGAAGGCACGGTTCAGGTGAAGTGTGTCAGCGAAGCCCGGCTCTCGGCCGGCGACACCATTCTTTACTCGGGACAGGGCCTCGGCGCGATCTCCCCCGGCAGCCCCGATGAGATGGCGGCGTGGAGGCGCGGGCTACTCGTCTTTCGAGACCGGTCGCTCGACGACGTGGTGCTCGACATCAATCGCCACCGCAAGGGGCGCGTCGTCATTGCCAGCAACCGTCTTGGCGCCCGCCGGGTCTCCGGCGTCTTTCATCTCGATCGGCCGGACGAGATCATCGCCCATCTGGAAGCGTCGCTGCAGCTCTCCGCCAGCAGGGTTGGCGGCGGCGTCGTGCTCCTCTACTGAGCCTCACCGCCACAGCCGCGCTCAAATAAATCCGCAAAATCATTTCGGTCCCGCGACGCGGAGTCGTTCTTGTCATCGAAGGCACGCGATTGGCATGCCGATCTGAGACAGGGTTCGGGGACATGATGAACGGAAATCGGCCGCAGCGCACGGCGAAGGCTGCAATCAAGAGGATGCTGGCGACAACGGCATTCCTGGCGCTGGCAGGTTTGGTGGCCGGCACGCCGGCAGCAGCGCAGCAACCGAACCAGTCCTACTCCATCGCCAGCGGTTCCCTCGATACCGCACTTTCACGCTTCGGCGCGACCAGCGGTGTACAGGTGCTCTACAGCGCCGCGATCACCAAGGGCAGAACATCGAGCGGCGCAAGTGGCGCCCTGTCTGCAGATGAGGCACTCGCCCGGATTCTTGCTGGCACCGGGCTCACCTATCGCTTCACCGGCCCGAAATCGGTAACGATCTCCGATCCGGCAGCCCCCGCAAGCGCGGAAGTCGACGCCAATGGTGCAACCAAGCTGCAGACCATCGTTGCAACCGGCGAGGCCGGCGAAAACAGCTATGTCGTTGCCGATAGCAGCACGGGAACCAAGACCGATGCGCCGTTGATCGAGATCCCACAGTCGATCTCCGTCGTCGGTCGCAAGCAGATCGAAGCCCAGAACGCACAATCCGTCACTGAAATTCTCCGCTACGTTCCGGGCGTGACGATCGAGACCTACGGCCCCGATCCGAAGGGTTACGACTGGATCATGATGCGCGGCTTCAACGCCCAGTCGACCAGCTCCTACAAGGACGGCCTACGCCAGCTGTCGAGCGGCTACACCTTTTTCCGCACCGACCCCTACCAGCTCGAAACCGTCGAGGTTCTGCGCGGCCCCTCCTCTTCGCTCTATGGGCAGAGCGACGCCGGCGGCATCGTCAACCGCGTCTCGAAGAAGCCGACCGCGGACCGTCGCAACGAGGTTGAGGTCGAATACGGCAGCTTCAGTCGCGTGCAGGGCGCCTTCGACCTGTCGGGGCCGATCGGCGAGTATCCGTCGCTGCTCTACCGAGTGATCGGTGTGGCCCGCAACAGCGACACACAATTCACCTACGGCAACGGCGACGATATCGGCGACGACCGCCTGTTGCTGGCACCCTCGCTGACGTTCGCTCCCGATGCCGAGACGTCGCTGACGATCAGCGGCGACCTGCTCCAGGACAAGAGCGGCGGCAGCGCGATCAGCTTTACCCCAACGGGCGTGCTGATCGGCGACCCGAGCTTCAACAGAAGCGAGCAGATCCAGAAGACAATCGGCTACGAGTTCGAACACCGACTGAACGAGACCTGGACGGTGCGGCAGAACCTGCGCTACGGCCACGTCAACTTCCTGCTCGACAACCTCTTGATCTCCGGCTCAGGCCCGGCCGGCCTCGCCCGGGTGGCGCGCCGTTTCGACGAGAGCTTCGACGGCCTGGCAATCGATAACCAGGCGCAGGCGGAATTCGACACCGGTTCGGTCGCACATGACCTGCTGCTCGGCCTCGACTACGCCTGGTCGCGATCCGACGTGCGGCACTATACCGGGCCGGCGCCGTCCTTGAACCCGTTCAATCCGGTTTATGGCCTGCCCGTCACACCGCCGGGGACGCCGCTTCAAAGCTACAAGGAGCGCTACCAGCAGATCGGCGTCTACGCGCAGGACCAGATCAGCCTCACCGACAGCCTGATCGCCACCCTCGGCGGGCGATACGACTGGCTGGATCTCGACAACACCAACCGCCTGCGCGGGACCAAGACGGAAATCGACGTCGGGCATTTCTCCGGCCGTGCCGGCCTCACCTACCTGACCGATTGGGGCGTGGCTCCCTATGTCAGTTTTTCGCAATCCTTCGTGCCGAACCAGGGCGTGTCGGCTGACGGCGACACCTTTGATCCCTCAGAAGGCCGGCAATGGGAAGCGGGTGTCAAGTACGAGCCGACCTCGTTCGATGGCCTGTTCACGCTCGCCTATTTCGACATTCTGAAATCCAACGTTCTGACCCCGGACACGCGGCCCGGCAACACCGGCTTCAGCGTTGCAACCGGGGAAGTGCAATCGCGCGGCCTTGAGCTCGAGGGCAAATTCAGCATCGCAAGCGGCTGGGATTTCACCGGCTCCTACACCTGGACGGATGCGGAAATCACCAAGGACAACAGCGGCAATATCGGCAATCGGCCGGCCCTTGTGCCCGAGCATCAGGCATCTGCCTGGCTCAACTACACGGTCACCGGCGGCACGCTCGAAGGGCTTTCGCTCGGCGGCGGCGCGCGCTTCGTCGGATCGAGCTTCGGCAACAATACCAACACGCTTGAAGTCGGCGGACGCACGGTCTTCGACCTCGGTGCGAGCTACAAGGTGACCGAAAACGCGACCGTCTCCCTCAACGCGACCAACGTCTTCGACAAGAAGTACTACACGACCTGCAACCCCGCCTACTCTTGCTACGAGGGTGACCGGCGCAGCGTCATCGGCCGGTTGAAGATCGGCTTCTAGGACGCGAACCAACATGCTCACTCGTCGCCGCCTTCTCGCTGCAACATCGTTCGCACTTGCAGCCATCGCCGCCCCCGTCCGGGCGGCGGCAAGCGGCAAGCGCATCGCGGCAATCGACTGGGCGGCGGCGGAAGCGCTGGTGGCGCTCGGCGCAACGCCGGTTGCCGTTTCGGACACGCAATACTTCCGGCAACGCATGCCGGTTATCTTGCCGGAAAGCGTCGCGGATATCGGCCCATTCTGGGAGATCAATCTCGAACGCCTTGCAGCGCTCGCCCCCGACGCGATCCTCGCCAACAGTTCGAGCCTGACCATGACGCCCGCGATCGGCGAGATCGCGCCGGTGGAACAGGTTCCCGACAGGGCCGAGAAGGGCAAACGCTTCGAGCTTGCGGTCGCGATCATGACACATGCAGCCCAGATCGCCGGCGTGCCGCAGGCTGATGTCGCTGCATACCTGCTTGACGTCGAGGCTCGGCTTGCGGTCCAGCGACAGCAGCTGCGCGACACGCGCCGTCCGATCCTCGTCCTGCTGCCGGATCAAAATGGAAGACGAACGATGGTCTATGGCGAAGGCAGCCTGCCCGATGCGGTGCTGAAGAAGCTGGGGCTTGCGAACGCCTGGACCGGTCCGGTCAACGCCAATGGCCTGGCTCAGGTGGGTCTCGACGCACTGATGCCGCTTGCTGGCGCGACGTTCGTCCAAGTCGAGATTCCGACGCTTAAACTACGCACGGCCCGATCGCTGGCGCGAAGCGCGCTTTGGCAACGGCTGGAGCCGATCCGCGCCGCGCGCAGCGTAACCATACCGCAGTTTCACCCCTTCGGCGGACTGCCCTCGGTCACCCACTTCGCCGAAACGCTCGTTCCTGCGCTTGAGGGGTTGCCGGCATGACGGATGCGTCTATGTCTCCGGCGCGTGCCGCCTTCAGCGGTGGCAGTTTCGGCATTGCCGCGCTGGCAATCGCCGCATTCGGGCTCGCTCTTGCCAATCTGCAGGCAGCCGCCGGTCCGTCCGGCTGGTTTCAACTGCTGCTGGCGCCCGATCTTGCCGATCCCCGCCAGGTGGTCGCCTATCTGAGCGTGCTCCCACGGATCCTGCTCGCCCTTGTCGCCGGCCTGGCGCTTGGTTTCGCCGGTTCGGTGTTCCAGACGGTGTTGCGCAATCCGCTCGCCGAACCCGGCCTGCTTGGCGTGACGTCGGGCGCGCAGCTCACGCTCGCCGCATCGCTGCTCTACGCGCCGGCACTTTGGATCGAAGGCTACGAGCTCGTTGCCCTTGGCGGCGGCATTGCCGCCTTCGCCATCGTTGCTGTTGCAGCCGCCGGCCGCGGCGCTGCCGCGCCCGCCTTCGTCCTGACCGGCGTCGTGATCAGTCTTTATTGCAACGCCATCTACGGCCTGCTCATCCTCTTCCACCATGACTTCCTGAGCGACCTGTTGACTTGGCAGGCAGGGTCGCTGCAGCAGAGCGGCTGGCAATCGATGGCAAGGCTGACGGCTCAGGTCGCCACGGTCGGGCTGGCCATGCTCCTGCTTCTGCGCCCCTTGCGGCTGCTCTCGCTTGGCGATGGCCCCGCACGCAGCCTTGGGCTGTCCCCGGCCGCCGTCAAGGTGTCGCTGCTCGGGCTCGCATCCGCGCTTGCAGCGATCGTGACCGCCGAAATCGGCATCATCGGCTTCATCGGACTTGCAGCACCTGCGCTGGCGCGGCGCCTGTGGCCGCGACGGTCCCACAATCCGCTCCCGGCCGCTTTCGTCGGCGCCGTCCTTCTGCTGTTCATCGACCAGGCGCTCGCTTTGCTTGCGCCCTATGCCGGCGACATTCCCGCCGGCGCCGCTGCCGGCCTCTTCACCGGCCCGCTGCTTGCATTCCTTGCCGTTACCGGGCGGCAGGCCGAACGTCCGCGGACGGACCGGACTCCGCTTCCCGCGCGCCGGCTGGGTCGGCCCAGGCTCGGTCTGGCCCTGCTTCTCGTTCTCCTGCTTCTGGCCGCAGCACTCTCGGTCTTGTCCGGCGTCAGCGATCACGGGTGGCAGATCCTTTCGCCCGCCGATCCGGCCGTTCCGTGGCACTGGCGGCTCCCCCGTCTGCTCGGCGCTGCCGGCGCCGGCATCTGCCTTGCCGTCGCCGGTCTGCTCCTGCAGCGCGCCTTGCGCAATCCGCTCGCCAGCCCCGATCTTCTCGGCGTCGGCCATGGCGCCGGCCTTGGGCTGATCATTGCCTTCATGATCGTTCCGGCGGGCGCGGTCTGGTCCAAACTTGCGGTCTCGGCGATCGGCGCCGCCGCAGTGCTCGCGCTCGTCGCTACGCTGGCCCGGCGTGCATCGTTCCAGCCGGAACGAACGCTGCTCGTCGGTGTCGGCCTCGGCAGCATGGTCCATGCGCTGCTTGTCCTGTTTCTGGCAAGCGGCGGCCCGAACGGCGCAGCGCTTCTCAGCTGGTTCTCCGGATCGATCGGCGCCGTTCGCCTCGTCGACGCGGTCATGGTCTGCGTCGTCGCCCTTGCCGCGACTGCAGCGGCGCTCTTTCTTGGCCGCTGGCTCGCGGCACTGCCGCTGGGCGATACCACGGTCACAGCGATCGGTATTCCTGACCGTGCGGCGAGGACCACCTTGTTCTTCGTCGCCGCCATCGCCATCGCCGCCGCAACGATGATCGTCGGGCCGGTCAGCTTTGTTGGGCTGATGGTTCCCCATCTCGTCACCCAGGCCGGGTTCCGGCGCGAACGCGATCTCGTGCTCGCCTGCGCCCTCACCGGCGCCGCTTTCCTGGTTGGCGCGGACTGGATCGGCCGCAACCTCGCCTGGCCATGGCCAATGGCACCGGGACTGATCTCGGCACTGCTGGGCGGACCGATCTTCCTCTGGTTAATCTGGCGAGGTCGGGCCCAATGAAACCGCTCAACAGCCTATCCGATCAAATCGAAACACGGGCCTATCACGGTCCGTCGGCAGACATTGCAGGAGCCCCGATGACGGACGCAAAACCTCTCTTTGCGGTGCGCGACGCCAGTTTTTCCGTTGGTGATCGCATGCTTGTGCACCCGACGAGACTAGAAATCGCCAAGGGCGAGATGCTGGCACTCGTTGGTCATAACGGCTCGGGCAAGTCGACCCTTTTAAAGATGCTGGCCCGGCAGCAGGCGCCTTCATCCGGCACGATCGCCTTCGATGGTAGGCCCCTCGACGCCTGGCCGACCCGCGACTTTGCCCGTCGGCTCGCTTACCTGCCACAGCAGATCCCCGCCGCTCCGGCCATGACGGTCCGAGAACTGACGGCCATGGGCCGCTACCCCTGGCACGGCGCGCTCGGCCGGTTCGGACGCGACGACCGCGACAGCGTCGAGCGGGCGCTGGAGCGCACGCACATGCTGACGCTCGCCGACCGGCTGGTGGACACGCTTTCCGGCGGCGAACGCCAGCGTGCCTGGCTCGCCATGCTGCTGGCGCAGAACGCGGCGTGCCTGCTGCTCGACGAGCCGACGGCCGCCCTCGACGTTGCGCACCAGATCGAAGTGCTTTCACTCGTTCGCACTTTGTCACGGGCCAGCGGATTGACCGTCATTCTCGTGTTGCACGACATCAACATGGCAAGCCGCTTCTGCGACCAGATCGTTGCACTCCATTCGGGCCGGCTGATCGCCAGCGGCCGACCGAACCAGATCATGCAAAAGACGATCCTCGAGCGCATCTACGGGGTGCCGATGGACATCCTCCCCCACCCCTCGGCTGATCGCGTCATCGCCGTCCCATGTTGATGGACGTGAACGCCCGGTCCTGTCGCTGATTTGGAGGCCGGGAGGCCGCATTTTTCCCGGCTCGGCTGCCGCTTAGGCAACCTGCGCGTCGGGCTCGGCGTCCTTGGCCAGCACGACCGTATTCCTACCCATGCGCTTGGCTTCATAAAGCGCGCCGTCTGCCTTCTGCAGCAGCCGCTCGAGCGTCGTATTTGCCGCGGTCGCCGACGCTGTCCCAAGGCTCGCGGTCACGCAGGCATCGGTCAGGCCGCGATGCGGTATGCGCAGCCCTTCGATCGCCGTCCTGATCCTCTCTGCCATCGCCAAAGCCTGCAGCGGTTCCCGTCCGGGCGCCAACACCAGTATCTCCTCCCCGCCGAAGCGGAAGACGAAGGCGGCCTCGTCGACCGCGACGCGGATGCACTGCGAGACGGCGCGGATGCAGGCGTCACCTTCAATGTGGCCATGAACGTCGTTGAACCGCTTGAAGTGATCGATATCGAGCAGGATCGCTGAAATTGCGCTCTCCCCCGGCGCTTCGTTCCACAGCATGGCGCCGATCCGCGCCAAGGACCGGCGGTTCAATAGCCCCGTCAGTTCATCCCGTTCGGCGTTGCGTTCGAGTTGCTGGCAAAGGAGGCTGCCTCTCAGCTGATTGAGAAAATTCTGCCTGTCCTTCTGCTCCAGAAAATAGGCGCTGACCGCCAGGAAGATCGACAGCGTCAGATAGAAAGTGATGATACCGGAATAGGTTACGTCGTCGAAGGCGCCGGTCAGGTGCGTCGTGGTGAAGTGCGACGCGCACATCAGCACAAGCCCCGAAAGAACGGCAAAGAACCGCGGCCGGAGTGCGATGACGAAGAACAGGAAAGCGGCGGAATTGCCGTTCTGGTAGACGAAAAGGTAGGGGCTGGTGCTCTGCGTGGCCACGGCCATCGGCAGGGTCACGCCCAGCACCGCGATCGCGACCGCCAGGATGTCGTAAAGGCGGGCATCCGGCCAGCGACGCACCGCCAGAATGCAGGCGATAACGAAGGGCGTGAACACAAGGAAGCGAACGGTGAACAACCCGGTGAAGACATCCGGCAACATGGTGTGATCGCCGAAATAGACGAGATCGTAGATAAAGATGCCGATCATGCCCCAGATTGCGGCGAGCCGCACGCGCTCTGCCGCATAGTCCTTGCGAAAGAGTTCTTCTATTTCCGGCGAAAAATGCAGATAGCGAAAGCCTCGCGCGATCTGGCCTTCTACCTGGTCTAGCGTCACAGCGCCCATCGCCCTTTTCCCGAACTGCGGAAAGACTCGGCGCAGACTAGCAGAGAAAGCTGAATATTCGTCTAAAGTTAGAACGGTTCACTGCGCCTGGGCAAACGGACCAGCCTGAAGCGACGTCATTCCTCGGGAACCTTGATCAGCACCGTCCCTGCCGCATCGATCGGCCTGCCATCCTGCGTGCGGATATCGAGCTTGACCGGCAGGCCCGTCTCCTTCTCGACCAGCAGGGAATGCTCCTCGCCGGGCTGGAACAAGTGCCTTTCGCCGAACTGTCGCAAGGCGACCATGACTGGAAAGAGGTCGCGGCCCATCGCCGTCAGCCGGTACTCGACCCTCGCTTTCGCCTCGCCTGCCGGAACCGTTTCGAGAATGCCGCGCTCGACAAGCGTTCTCAGGCGGTCCGTTAGGATGTTCTTGGCAATGCCAAGGCTCTTTTGAAAGTCGCTGAAGCGGCGGACGTCATCGAAGGCATCGCGCACGATCAGCAGCGACCACCAGTCGCCGATCGCATCCAGTGATCGCGCGCTGGGGCAGTAATCTCCCTTCAGCCGCCTGCGGGCTACCATGCATGATCTCCACTTGGAATTTTGGTTGCATTATGAAACCAAAATGGGATCCATTCCTTGGTTTCATTATTAAACCAAAATAAGGAACACGTCCAATGGATGGTAAATTTGCTGCAGCGCCGGCCGGCGCTGCAAACGCGGTCCCGTGCCCGGTCGGCAGCGCCCGCCCGGCATCGCGGCTGACGCGTCCGATGATGACCCTCTTCGCCTTCGCCGCCGGCCTCGCCGTCGCCAACGCCTATTTCGCCCACCCCTTGCTCGACGTGATGGCCGCCGACCTCGATCTGTCGGAAACCCGCGCCGGCCTGATCGTCGGCGCGACCCAGCTCGGCTACGCGCTCGGCCTGATCCTGCTTGTTCCCCTCGGAGACCTTTTCGATCGCCGCAAGATCATCGTCTTTCAGTCGCTTTTGTCGGTCGCAGCCCTTGGCGTCGTCGCCCTTTCAGCCACTGTCGAAATACTCATGGTCGCCATCGCCGCAGTTGGCATGCTTGCCGTCCTCACGCAGGCGCTCGTGGCCTATGCGGCCAGCCTCTCTCATCAGTCGGAACGGGGTCGGGTGGTGGGATTTGTCACCAGCGGCATCGTCATCGGTATTCTTTCGGCTCGCGCCGTTGCCGGATTTCTGACCGATCTGGCCGGCTGGCGGGCGGTCTATTTCGTATCCGCTGCGCTCACCTTCTTGATCGCAATGCTGCTTTACAAGCTGCTGCCGGATCAACAGCGGGAAACGAGCAAGCTCAGCTATCTCCGCCTCGTCGCCTCCACTTTCACGCTAATTGCTCAGGAGCCCGTTCTGCGCGTCCGCGGCATCATCGCCATGCTGATCTTCGCCAATGTAACGACGCTGCTCACCCCGCTTGTCCTGCCGCTGAGCGTGCCGCCCTTTTCACTGTCGCATACCCAGGTCGGCCTCTTTGGGCTGGCAGGGATTGCCGGAGCACTCGCTGCCTCTCGCGCCGGACACTGGGCCGATCTCGGATTTGGCCAGAGAACGACGGGGATATCTCTGGCGCTAATGCTTGCCGCGTGGCTGCCGATTTCTCTGCTGGACCATTCACTTCTGTGGCTCATTGTCGGCGTTCTCATCCTCGACTTCGGGCTTCAGGCCGTGCACGTGACGAACCAGGCTCTGATCTATCGCGTTAGACCGGAAGCCCAGAACCGGCTGACCGCCGCCTATATGCTGTTCTATTCGCTCGGCAGCGGGCTCGGATCGTCCCTTTCAACCGTCGCCTACGCCTTTGGCGGATGGCATGGCGTCTGCCTGATGGGTGCAGCGCTCAGCCTCATTACGCTGCTCTTCTGGCTGGCGACGAAGCCCGCAGATCTGCAAGATGGCACAGTGCTGAACGGCTAGCTTCGCCACCACGCGCACTGCGTATGGCCGCCCTTGGCGGGAGGCGGTCATGCTTTGCTCCAACAGCGCTCTTCCTCCCCCCAAACGTCCCCACATCATACGGTTCGCCTGTACGGAACCCTTACCGAAGCCGAGCGTTTACGTTGCTTGAGCGTCATCTATCGGGGATCAACGCCATGTCAGACGCCGAAAACACGTCCGACAACGAGGTAGCAGCCAAGGCAAAGGCGTGGCCGGCATCTCACGACGAGATGCAGTCGCTGATTGACGACTTTGACTGGTCGCCGACCCCTCTCGGACCGATGGAGAATTGGTCGCCGACGCTGAAGATCATGATCCCCTTCCTCCTGCGCAACCGGTTTCCGCTCCTGCTGTGGTGGGGGCCGCAGTATGTCTCGATCTACAACGAGGCCTATCGCCCTGTGCTCGGAGCAAAACACCCCTGGGCGCTCGGCAAACCGGTCAGCGAATGCTGGAGCGAGATCTGGCATATCCTGAAGCCGCTGATCGACACGCCCTTCAATGGCGGCCCCGCCACCTGGAACGATGATATCGAGCTCGAAATCAACAGGCATGGCTTCCTGGAAGAAACCCATTTCACCATCGCCTACAGCCCCGTGCCCGACGAAACCGCAGCAAATGGCATTGGCGGGGTGCTCGCCACCGTGACCGAAATTTCCGAGAAGGTAATCGGAGAACGCCGTATCGTGGTTCTTCGGGATCTCGCTTCCCGCTCCGGCGATGCGCGAACGCCCGACGAGGCCTGCGCGATAGCAACGGAAACATTCAAGAAGCACGAACGAGACGTTCCCTTCGCCCTTCTCTACCTCGTGGAGCCCGGCCGCAAACGAGCCCGGCTTTCCGGATTGGCAGGCCTTAAACCGAATAACGCACTGTGCCCGGCGAAGGTGGAGTTGGCGCTAAAGGACAATTCCGCAGGCTGGCATTTTGGTGCCGACCTGAATCCCATCCTTGTCGATGATCTCGGGCGCCGTTTCCCGCCGTCCGCGAGCAAAAGCCATCCCAACCTGCCGCATACGGCAGCCGTGCTTCCGTTGCCCGCGGCCAATGCCCGTGACGCCGCCGGTTTTCTCGTGGTCGGCATCAATCCTCGCCTGAAGCTCGACGAGCACTACCACGACTTCTTGCATCTCATGCGAGCGCAGATCGCTAGCGCCATCGCCAATGCCCAGTCCTATGAGGACGAGCGCAAGCGTTCCGAGGCACTTGCGGAAATAGACCGGGCGAAAACCGTCTTCTTTTCCAATGTCAGCCATGAGTTCCGCACGCCGATCACGCTGATGCTCGGTCACATCGAGGATCTGCTGGCCCGAAGCGGAGAGCGTCCCGAAGACCACGACCGGCTGCTCATCGCCCATCGCAACTCGCTGCGGCTGCTGAAGCTGGTCAACACGCTGCTTGAATTCTCGCGCATCGAAGCCGGGCGCCTGCAGGCGCGCTTCGAGCCGACGAACCTTGCGACGACGACGGCAGAGCTTGCCAGCGCCTTTCGTTCGGCGATGGAAATGGCCGGACTGAACCTGACCGTCGATACGCCGCCGTTGCCGGAACCGGCCTATGTCGATCGCGAGATGTGGGAAAAGATCGTTCTCAATCTCCTCTCGAACGCCTTCAAGTTCACCCTCAAGGGCGATGTCGCCGTCAAACTCGCAGCCGATGACGACAATTTCGTGCTGACGGTTCGCGATACCGGCATCGGCATTCCGGCCAACGAGATGCCCCGACTTTTCGAGCGCTTCCATCGCGTCGAAGGAGCAAGGGGGCGCAGCCAGGAGGGCTCGGGCATCGGGCTCGCCTTCGTCCAGGAATTGGTGAAGCTTCATGGCGGAACGGTCTCGGCCGAAAGTCGCCTCGACGAAGGCACGACCATACGCGTGACGATCCCCAAAGGCAGCCGCGCCCCTGCAATACACCGAAACGGCAATGGCGAGGATCGCTCGTCGACGACGATCGGCGCCGTGCCATTTGTGGAGGAGGCGCTGCGATGGCTGCCGGATCATCCGTCCTCGGATGCGGGCCTGCCCGAGGTTGAGCCGGCGCCGCATCCGCCAGAAAAACGAAACGGCGGACGCCGAACCCTGCTGGTCGTCGATGACAACGCCGACATGCGCGACTACCTACGCCGCCTTCTCAGCGCGCAATACGATCTCAAGATCGTCGGCAACGGCGAGGACGCACTCGCCGCCGTCGGATCGCAAAAGCCGGACCTGATCCTCACCGACATCATGATGCCAGGCTTCGACGGGATCGAGCTGCTCAGGCGCCTGCGCACGGACGCGCGCACAAACACCGTGCCGATCATCGTTCTGTCGGCACGCGCCGGAGAGGAAAGCCGTATAGAGGGCATGCAGGCGGGCGCCGACGACTACCTAATCAAGCCCTTCAGCGCGCGCGAGCTCTTGGCCCGAATCGAGGCGCACCTGAAGATCTCGCAGTATCGCACTGAGGTCGCCAAAACGCTGCGCGCGAGCGAGGAGCGTTTCCGCGCTTTGGTCACCGCGAGTTCGGATATCGTCTACCGGATGGGCCCCGACTGGCGCGAGATGCGGTTTTTGCAGGGCAAGGACTTCGTTGCCGACACGGACGAGCCGAGCGACAGCTGGCTCGAAACCTACATACCGGCCGAAGACCAGCCGCGGATGCTCGCGTGCATCGGCGATGCCATCGACAACAAGGCTACGTTCGAAATGGAGCACCGCGTCATCCGCCGCGACGGCAGCCTCGGCTGGAGCCATTCGCGCGCCATACCGATGCTCGACGGCAAAGGGGACATCGGCGAGTGGTTCGGCGCCGCGCGTGACATCACCGACCGCAAGCGGGCGGAAGAGACCCAGCAACGCCTGCTCAGCGAACTCAGCCACCGGGTCAAGAACATGCTCGCGTCGGTCCAGGCGATCGCCCAGCATACCTTGCGTTCAGCCAAGGACCCCGCCGATTTTGCCGCGAGCTTCAGCGGACGCCTGCAGTCGATGTCGCGCATGCACTCGCTTTTGACCCGAACCGCTTGGGAAGGTGCCGACCTCGGCGACATCATTCGCGATCAGCTTTTGTGGGGATCTGCCGACGAGCGCCGCGTTACGACCTCCGGGCCACGCGTGCGTTTCGATGCGCAAACCGCAACGCATATGGCGATGGTCCTGCACGAACTCGGGACCAACGCGGCAAAACACGGTGCGCTATCCTCAAGCAATGGAACGGTCGCTATCGATTGGACGGTAACCGGCAATGCGCTTCGTCTCAATTGGACAGAACGGGGCGGACCACCACTCAAGACGCCGATCGGTCCAGGCTTTGGCACGGGGCTGATCGAGAAGGTCGCGACGGGAGGCGGCGGAAGCGCCCACCTGACGACCGAAGCCGACGGCATCTGGTGGGAGGTGCGGCTCCCGCTCGAGGCCGATGTTCCGCCGATCACCGAGCCCGACGTGGAGGAGCCTGTGCCAAGACGACCGCAGGTTGGTACAGAGCCTGCGCCAACGATGCTCAAGGGAAAGCGAATATTGGTGGTGGAGGACGAAGCGCTGATCGCCTTCGAAATAGCCGCCATCCTGGAGGAAGAGGATGCTGAGGTCGCCGGACCGGCGGCGACACCCGGTGATGCGTTGCGCCTGATCGACGAGATGGCGCTGGATGCCGCGCTGCTCGACGCCAATTTGCGCGGCCAACCGGTTGACGCGATCGCCGCCGCATTGGCCGACAAGAAGGTCCCTTTCGTCTTCGTATCCGGCTACGGGCGCGAGGCTCTGCCCCCGGGCTTTGCCGACACCGCTCTGCTGGCAAAGCCGTTCAACCCTCGGCAGTTGCTTGAGGCCGCGGCCCTGCTCGTCGCCGAGCCCAAGTCCATCCTTCGTTTCCGGCACTGAGGGAGCACGCTTGATCGAGCCTTCTTCCCTCCGGACACCGTTGCATTTCGGCTCGCTTGCGGTAGTTTTTCAGAACGCCCCGCAAAGCAGCGGCGGCCTTTCGCAACGTGTGGCCATCACCGATGCGGTTCCACTTCGGGTTCGTGGGAGCGGTCAATATGCTGGTCGACAATAGTAGCGCGAACGCCTCCGAACAGCCCTATCGCGAGAGCGAGGCGCGGTTCCGGGAGATCTTCGAAAACGCCGGCGTCGCGGTATGGGAGCAAGACTTCTCCGGGGTCTGCGATCTGCTGGATCAGCTTCGCTCGGAGGGCGTCGAGGATCTGCGCGCCCACCTGAAGGCTCACCCCGACCGCCTGAGCGAAGCGATCGCGCAGGTGCGGATCCTCGACGTCAATCCTTTCACCGTGGAACTGTTCGAGGCCACAGAGAAGGATGAGTTGCTGCGGTCGCTCTCGAACGTCTTTCTGCCGGAAACGGCGCCGATCTTCCTCGAAGAACTGGTGACACTCTGGCAGGGCCAGAGGCGCTTCGGCAGCGAGGCCATCGTGCAGACGCTGCGCGGGCGGAGGCTGGATGTCGTCTTCACCGTCACGTTCGAAGGCACCCGCTGTGAACGCACCTATGTCAGCATCCTCGACATTTCCCAGCGCAAGGCCGCCGAGCGCCGGCTGCAGGCGGTCGACCGCATAGCCAAGGCAATCGCCAGCAACCTCGATCTCGATCACATCGTTCAGACGGTGACCGATGCCGCCACCGAGCTTACCGGTGCAAAGTTCGGTGCCTTTTTCTACAATCTCGCCGACCCGGACGGCGAGCGTTACACGCTTTACACGCTCTCGGGCGTACCGCGCGCGGCGTTCGAGAATTTCCAGTTGCCCCGCAACACCGCCGTGTTCGAACCGACCTTTCGCGGTCTCGGCATCGTACGCTCCGACGACATTCGCGCCGACCCGCGCCACGGAAAGTCCGCACCGCATTTCGGCATGCCGAAGGGGCACCTGCCGGTGGTAAGTTACCTAGCGGTTCCTGTGGTCTCACGGTCCGGTGATGTTCACGGCGGGCTCTTCTTTGGCCATGATCTGCCCGGCGTCTTCACCGCCGAGACCGAGGCAGCTGTTGCCTCGATCGCCGCGCATGCCGCGATCGCCATCGACAACGCCCATCTGCTCAAGGCAGCCGAACATGAATTGACGGTCCGCCGCACGACGGAACGCGCGGCCCAGCAACTGGCGGCGATCGTCGAATCCTCGGAAGATGCGATCCTGTCAATGGATCTGGACGGCATCATCACCAGCTGGAACATCGGCGCCGAGCGCCTCTACGGCTATACGGTCGGGGAAGCCGTGGGCAACCCGGTCACGCTACTGATCCCGGAGGATCGCCTCGGCGAAGAACTGGAGATCCTGTCAAAGGTTCGTGCCGGCCAGCGCGTCGACCACTTCGAAACCTTCAGGCAGCGCAAGGATGGCGGGCTCATCCCGATATCGCTGCGGATCTCTCCGATCCGCGACAATGCCGGCGAGGTCATCGGCGCGTCGAAGATCGCCCGCGACATCAGCGAGCGCCGGCAGGCCGAGCAGCAGAAGGACCTGCTGATCCAGGAGATGGCGCACCGGGTGAAGAACCTGTTCATGGTTTCGAGCAGCGTCGTGTCGCTGAGCGCCAAGGCCGCCGCATCCGCCGAAGAGCTGGCGTCTGCCGTCGTCGCGCGGTTGGGGTCGCTGGCGCGCGCACACGTGCTCACGCTGCCGACGCCCGATCGTGATGGCGCAAGCGAAGGCCGAGCGAACCTGCAGGCACTGCTTTCGACATTGCTTTCGCCCTATGACGGCGAAACGCCACAGGGCCTTCGCCGGGTCACGGCGCGAGGCTGCGATTTTGGCATCTCGCGCGCTGCGATTACCGGCTTTTCGCTGGTCGTGCACGAGTTCGCCACCAACGCCGCCAAGTACGGCGCCCTCTCGACCGCCACCGGTTCCCTCGACATCGAATGCATCGATCGCGGCAAGACCCTTGAACTCAAATGGACCGAACAGGGCGGGCCTCAGGTAACCCAGACCGAGACCGAGGGCTTCGGCACCAAGCTCGCCAAGCTGACGATCGAAAGGCAGTTCGGTGGCGAAATTCTCCGCCAGTGGCACTCGGAAGGCCTGATCATACGCTTGATCGTCCCCAAGGACCGCCTGCAGCCGCCGGAGTGAGGAGCACCTTTCAGGCGGCAAGCGCCATCGCCGGCCGTGTGCACATCCTCCCTGCTTGCGGCCACTACGTTCCGCTGGAGCGTCCGTTTGCGCTGAATGCCATCCTGGCGGACGTGATCGGCTGTTTGGCCCTTGCCTGATCTACCCGCTTTCGTCCTGCGTTATCTTTCCCTGTCCCTGGAACGTCAAAAAGCCCGCCGGATTTCTCCTGGCGGGCTTTTTTGATTTGGTTGCGGGGGCAGGATTTGAACCTGCGGCCTTCAGGTTATGAGCCTGACGAGCTACCGGGCTGCTCCACCCCGCGCCATCTCGGTAAACCGCTAGGCGGTTTATCCGTCATCGCGGTAAATCCCTATGGGATTTATCCGCTTTATCCGGTCCGGGTTTTGCGTGGGCAAAATCCCGTTGTTTGTCTGATCTTGTTGTTATCGGTCTAGCAAAACAAAAGGGCCGCTTGGTGGCGGCCCGTGTTCGGCTGGGCCGAGGGATGAAGAGAAGATGTTTTCCGGTATTTCTTGCGTTTTGCA